>Ga0181566_10003743_pt1 | contig 12451 bp, 1 predicted proteins | sample 101ome_15_FD_133762 | JGI IMG/M metagenome (GOLD analysis project Ga0181566, IMG submission 133762) | Coastal salt marsh microbial communities from the Groves Creek Marsh, Skidaway Island, Georgia - 101402AT metaG (megahit assembly) | ecosystem: Environmental > Aquatic > Marine > Intertidal zone... | reverse complement strand
CAACAGACAGTCGCCCAGGAGTTTCACTCGGGTCACGCCGAGCTCCTTCAGGTCCGCGGTCCAGCGCGTGCGCTCGGAGGCGAGGCCTGAGATGAGCTTCTCGGCGGCGACCAAGCGGCGCTCCATGAGCTCCGCCTCGTCCTTGAGGTTCTTCTGCTCCGCCGTCGACGCCTCGAACGTCGCGCTGAGCTCCGCGAGCTGCTTGTTCAGGTCCTCCACCTTCTTCTTCGTCTTCTTGAGCTCCTTGCCGCTGACGATCAGGGACTTCTCCGCCGCCGCCACCGCCGCGCGCTTGGGCGCGACGTTCTTCGCGACGGAGTTGTACTTCTTCATCGCGAAGACCCAACTGAGTAACCCGCCCGCGGCTCTGGATTTCTTCTTGACTTCTTCTTCGGTGAAACTCTTGTTGCCCTTGGAGTACTTGTCGAGCGCCTTGATCATCTTCTCCGTGATCCCGTCCTTGTCGTACGTCTTGAGGCTGTTCATGAAGTCCGACTTGCCCATCATCTTCTGCACCCCGGGCCAGCCCAGCTCCTTGTCCTTGAACAGAATCTGCACGCACTCGCCGACGTGCACCACCGCCTCCGCGGGCTTGGCGAAGCCCTTCATCTCGCCGATGTCCTTCTTGTCGATGTTCTCCAGCGCCGCCGCCGCCGCCTCGAGCGCGGGCATCGCCTCCGCGAGGTCCGCCTCCGCCTCCGCCTTCTCGACCGCGATGCGCGCGGAGTCGACGTTGAGCTGTTCCTCCTTCGCCGCCGCCGCCGCCTGCTCAGCCTCGACCTGCGCGGTGTTGCTCGTGATGACATCGAGGAGCTCGTTCACCTCCTTCGCCTTCGCCGCCACCTGCACCTTGGACACCGAGAGCTTCTCCTGCATCACCGCAACCTCCTCCGCCGCCTGGATCAGCTTCTGCAACCCGCCGTCCAGGCGCGCGCTGAAGTCGCCGTTCTTTCCCCTCTGTTCCTCCAGGCTCTTCTTGTAATTGGCGATGAAGTCGAGGTAGTTCTTGGGCGTGACGTAGTTGTACCGCCGGAGCTCCTCGTAAAACTTGGCGCTGTACTCGCGAACGCTCTGATGCGCGACGACCATGTGCTCGCAGATGGTCTCGCGGAACTCATCCGGAAGGTCGAGCTCCGCGAGGAACGCGCTGCTGACGGACCGCAGCGCGTCCTCGGGCCACGGCGTGAACCAGTCGATGACGGTGTTGTTCACCAGCCCGGGGAAGTTGCGGCACCGCGTCCGCAGCGTGTCCCCCACGGGGGACATCGCCAGGACGACGTGGAGGTTGTTCCGACACCGCTCCACGTAGTACCTCCAGCACGCCTCCTTCGTCTCGCCCAACCCCTTGGCGACGCACTCGTCGCGCACGCCGCTGCACACGCCCTCCTTCTCGTCGTCCGCGTAGAGCGCCGGGACCATCCCGGAGGTGAGCATGTTGTTCACGAGCTCGAGGAAGCCCTCGTCCGCGACGTGGTTATCGGTGAACAAAAACATCACCTTCTCGTTCCTGACGCCGACGCGCGTGTACAGCGTCTTGAGGTCGTCGCGGAACATCTGCTCGTCGTACCCGCGCGTGAGCGTGATCTCGAAGACGCCGCACCCCGCGGTGTACGCCGCGAGCTTTGAGAGGCTCTGCTTCCCGGACCCACCGACGCCCACGAGTAACGCGTTGCCCTGGTCCAGGCGGATGATGCGGTGTATGCGCGTGAGGTGCTCGAGCGCGTCCTCGAAAAACACGAGGTTCATCGGTTTCTGCTCCTCGTTGTACAGTTCGAGCACGCGTTCGAAGAGGGGCTTGACGTCCTCGTAGGTCTTGACGTCCTCGTACGGGCGAAGGGCCTTCGGTTTCTGACCGCCCTCCTCGGTCGTCCCCAGCTCGTCCGGCGCGTTCGCGTAATCGCCGAAGAGAATCGGGTCCCTCAGAATTTTCTCCGCAGATAAGTCGTACGCGTCGTCGACGAGCTCGCGCATCTTCTCCACGACGAGCGCCTTATCCTCCTCGGAGATGAGCCGGTCGTGGAGGATGCGGAGCGATTCGTTGCGCCACAGGCGGATGAAGTCCCCCTCCGTCTTGAACTTCTCGTCCGTGGCGCACATCAGACCCTCGTAGATGCGGGATAAGTCGCGGAGGTTGAAGATGTAGTGGAACCGCGACGGCGTCGGCGGGAGCTTCTCGAGGATGAAGTTGTACAGGTCCAGGGTGACGTCCGTGAGGCGCTCCGCCGCGCCTTGAATCTCGTGGCTCAGGTTCGCGACGTGCGCGTTCAGGATGCTCGTGTAGATGGTGCGCAGGTTATCCACGCTCGGGAACTCGATCTCGAACGTGTTGAACAGGGAGACGAACCGCGGGTCCACGGGGTTCCTCGCGCCCCCCGGCGGGCCCATCGCGGCGATGTAGAAAAAGTCCTTCATCTTCTTCCAGTTGAGCTCCTTCCCGCGGTCGTACAGCCCCTGGCGCTCGATCAGCGTCTTCAACAGCGCGATGGGCTGCTGCGTGCCGTACAGGTCCACCTTGGGCATGTTCAGGTCGTCGAAGAGGAGGATGAGCCGCTTCCCCGCGGGTGGGCCGTACGAATCCTTCGTCCGCTTCTCCACGATGTCCTCCACGCCTCGCTGCACGTCCATCGACGTCGTGCGGCTCGAGAAGTTCATCCCCAGCAAGACGTTCTTCTGGATGTCCAGGTTCGCGAGGTACTTGGCGATCGTCACCGTCTTCGCCGTGCCGCTGTCGCCGACGAACAGCACGGGCTTCCCCGCGCCGCAGAAGCAGTCGAGGAGCCAGCTGCTCCGCACGGTGTCCACGGTGGGGACGAGGATGGAGGCGAACTTGGCGTCGGGCTCGAGCTCCAGCGGCGTGACCATCGACTTCCACGTGAACCACTTCTTCCGCTCGATGTCGAAGTAGTACTCGTACAGGGACGACTTGGGGAGCTGCGTCGCGGTCAGGCCCTCGCCGTCGAAGGTCATGAACCCGGCGACGCGCTTCAGGAACTTGTCGAACAGGTCGCGGTCGTTGAACCCGTGCTTCTGGATCACCGCCGCGCCCACGGACCAGACGAGGCAAAAGACGAACGTCGCCTCCAACACGGTGGCGTCGAGGCCGCGGCGCTCCTCCGTGAGCAAACAGTCGAGCATGTTGCAGCACTGCCGAACCAGGTTCAGGTTCGTCTGCGGGATGGTCAGGTGCAGCGCCTTCCCGATCTTCTCCCCGTCGATGCCGTCCAGCACGAAGTCCACGCACTTCGCCATGTACTTGTCGAACATCGCGCGCAACGTCTCCGCCTCCTCGGCGTCCTCGCGACCGTTGCACCACTTCCACACGTACGGCTCGTAGCTCAGGTTCTTAGGGTCCACGTACACCATCCCGCACCGCGACACCGTCGCCGGGGAGGCGTACTGCAGGTCCGCCACCTCGAACAGAAGCTTCACGTGGTCCACGAGCCGGATGCGCTCGCCGTTCGGTAACGTCAGGAGCTTGTTATCGTCCATGACGGAGTTCATGTTTTCCACCCACACCGCGTCGACATCGCCGTCGAAGACGATGTACCGCACCTCGTCCCGGTCGGGAGGTAACGGCCGAGTGAGCTCGCGGAAGATGTTGGACAAGACGCCGTCGGTCCAGTCGCGCGTCTCCGGGTCCATCTCGCCGTACAGCTCCGCGACGGTCTGCGCCTTCGGGTTCACGACGTGGAGCTTCGTGATCCTCCCGAGCTTCGTCTGCGACCGCGCGAGGGTGTCGATGATGACGGATTTGCCGCCGCCGGTGTTCCCGACCACCATCGTCGTGTGCCGCGTCATCATCGTCTCGTACAGCTGGATCACCTTATCCACCTGCTCGCTCGGGTCCGTCATCACCTTGAACCCGCACTCCGCGAGGTCGCCCTCGACGACGTCGTTCATCTGAGGGTACCGCACCCGCGGGCAATCCAACCCCGGGAATAAATCGCCGATCAGGCCGAGGAAGAGCGGGACGTCGTCAAAGACGAATTTCGGGAGGTTCATGTCGCGCAGCGCGCGCATGAGCACCACCTGCTCGTCCAGGTCGGGGGAGCCGCGCTTCAGAGCGCCCGCCATGACAAGGACGGACTTGAGCGCCCTGAGGCCGAAATCGTAGTGGTACTGCTTCGAGAGCTGCTCCTTCGCGAGCTTGTACAGGACGGTCATCTTCTTCGCGAGCATCTTCGCGGTGTTGAACCCCTCGGAGAAGAGCATGATCTCGCAGATTTGTTGCAGGTCCGGGACGATCATCGTCACCGGGCGGAAGAGCGCCTTCAGGTTATCCGGGAGCTCCGCGCGCCCCGCGTACCCCGGGTTCATCGTGATGAAGATCCCCGTGGTGGATAAGATGGCGATCTCCTTCCCCTCGAACAAAAACTCCTCGAGCCTGTTCTTGAGCGCCTCCTGGATGCTCTTCACCTGCGACGACACCACCGAGAGCACCTCCACGGTGATGCGGTTGAACTCGTCGAAGCACCCCCACGCCCCGCACTGCACGAGGCCGCTGAAGATGCTGCCCATGGCCTTGTAGTCCAAACCTTCGCCGCAGTTGAACACGACGCACAGCAGTGCCATGGACTTGGCGAGATCCTTCGTCGTCTCCGTCTTGCCGGTGCCCGCGGGTCCCGCGGGCGCGGCGCCGAGCATGTACGTCAGCGCGGTGGTGATGGTCATGTAACACCGATCCGTCAAACCCGTGATGACCAGGCGCCCGTTCAGGCCCATGTACTCGTACCCGAAGTCGAACTTCCCCGTGCACTGGTTGATCTGAATGTCGTCGCCTTTTTTCGTCCACGAGAACCTGAGCTGCGACTCCCACGCGAACTCGCGCGCGTCCAGCACGGAGTCGCGCACGAACGCGTCGATGATGTCTCGCGCGTGCACGTCGATGATGATGAGCTGGTTGATCTTCTTGCGGTTCAGGTTGCTCAGGTCTCCGCGCACCATCGTCGTGAGCTCCATGAGTTGGCCGGTGAGCTTCCCGCCGAACTCTTTCATCGCGAGTTTGTTCCCCCGGCGCACGCGCTCGAACACGTCCGTGACTTCCCACGTCCACCAAATCTGCGAACCCGCGAGGGCCATCATGCCGAGCTGCTTCAGAATCCACTGCGATCGCGCGAGTTTCGCGTAGTAATACACCCCCTCCTTGGCGATCTGGTGCAGCGTCTTGCGCATCTCCGCCTCGACGCCGAGCATCCACACCTCCACCGCGCCGTCCGCGGTGCACGGATTGCGGAAGTCGAACGTCTCCCCCTCCGCGGAGGTCATTCCGATCACGGACTTGTTCCCGCGCCCGAACTTGAGCGCCGCGCAGTTGTCGTACAGCTTGAGCATGTGCTCCTGCACCGACGTGGGGTCCGAGGTGCCCAGGACGCTCAGGAGCTCGTCGTCGGAGATGAAGAAGAAGCGCGGGAACGCGTTGCGCTTGTTGTCCAGGTACTCCGAGAGCGATTTCTGGCACCGCTCGAGCATCTCCGAGAGCTCCTTGAGGTCCTCCAGCCGCCCCTTCGCGGAGCAGCAGTGCAGGATGTTGGTGTTTTTCGTCGTCTCCGTCATGATCTCCGCCCACGTCCGGTCGATCTTGTCGAACCGCCGCGCCTCCTCCGGGAGCTGATCCCGGATATCGTCCGAGCCGATGAAGATGCTCTCGAGGTACATCCACTTCCGCTGCACCTGCATCCACTCCTCCATCACCTCCGAGATGAGGCTCAGTTTCTCCTCCCAGCCCCTCACCTCCTGCGTGAACGGCTTGACGAACCGGCTCGCCATCATCGACTGCAGCGTCAGCGACATGTCGTCCAGGATGAGCGTCGTCTCGTCCACCGAGCGCAGGATGAACCCCCGGTCCTCCGGGGGGTCGCCCTTCATGTACTTGATGAGCTCGAACTTTTGCTCCTTCCACACCGCCTCGAACCGCGCGACGTCCGCCTCGATCTTGAGCTCCTTCTCCGCCGCGATGCACATCTCCATCACGGGCTCGTGGAACCGGTGCAGCTCCAGCCCGAACAGAGCCCCGAGCGTGAACGTCTTGGGATCCACGTCGAAATCCTCGGGCTGGCGAGTGATCCGCACGAGCTGCGCCCAGTGCCGCGGCCGCAACGCGTCGGACTTGAGCGCCTCCATGAGCGGCAGGGAGTTTTTGAACGCCGCCACCCGCTCCTCCACGAGCTCGAACACGGGTTTCTTCCCCAACGCCGACTCCGCCATGCTCTCGACGCGCTCGGTGAAGTCCTTGGACACCGCGTGCAGCTTCTTCAAATCCAGCTCCGCCCAGAGCGTCCCCGCGTGCGCGTCGAGCGCCTGTTTGTGCGCGACGTACACCGCGTACACCTCCGCGAGTTCCCCGAGCTCTTTTTCCGCCTCGACGAGCTCGGGGTACGACGTGCGGTCGAGTTCGAACAGGCGCTCCGCCTCGAGGAGCTCCTCGCGCGTGGCTTTTTTCTTCTCGAGCTCGGCGGTGAACGTCTCGAGGGAGACGACGCCCTCGTCCAGAACAACCGTCGGCAGCCCCGGCCCGTCCGCCTTCAACCGCTCCAGCATGTTCACGCAGTCCACGCCGAACGCCTTCACCTGCTTGATCGTGACGTCCGTGAAGTGATCGCGCGCGTCCCAGAGCCCGTCGTCCACCGTCTCCACCTCCGTCTGAAGCGCCGCCCAGACCTCGCGAATCGAATACGCCGCCTTCACCTCCTCCTCGGGCATCGGCACGTCGAAGAGACTCCGCGTGCGGTACCGCTCCTCCAGGTCCAGGTACGAGAGCTCCATCGCCGCGTGCCCGGTTCGAACCTCGGAGATGATGGCGAGGACGGACTTGAGGTCCTCCAGGGTGTTGCACGCGATGTTCAAGCCGCGGGTTTTATCCCGCAGGTCGGCGTGCGTCGCCGCGACCCGCGCCGCGTCCGCCTTATCCATCGCGCCCCCGACGCTCAACACCCACGAGCGGCACTCCTCCTCCACCGCCTTACCCAAACTTCGAGCGACGACGCGCACGAACGTCGCGTCGTGCTCGCCCGAGGCGTCCAACGCGTCTCGGCCGGCTTTTTCGTACTCGCTGAGTAGTTTTTCGTACGCCTCGCACGTCGGCTCCCCTCGCGAGGCCAAGTCGGCGAGGAACGCCTCCCTGTCCGTTCGCCACAACCGCCCCCGGGTCTCCCAGCTCCGGTCCAAATACGCGCGAACCTCGGACGTCGCGCGCTTGGACGCGGCGTCCAAGTCCGCGAGCCGGTCTCTGATCGTGGGATTCGCGCAGACGTCCTCCTTGAACGTGAAGACGTACGGGTCGTCGTCCCCCTCCTGCGGCTGCGGCGGCGTCTCCAAGCACGTCCCGTCCATCCACCGCGTGAACGCCCCGGGGCTCTCCGCCGCGTCGCCGGCGAGCGCCGCGAGGAGCCTGTCCGCCTCCTTCAAGCTCGGCGTGGGGACGATGTCCGGCGGGTTCAGCAGGACGTGGATTTTGAACAGCGGCGCGGCCCCGGGCGTGACCCTCGGGTCGCGCGCCTCGAACAAAACCCCGAGGTCCTCGAGGCTGTTCAGCACCAGCGCGTTCAGCGCGAAGAACATCTCGCGCTCCCAGTGTCGGTAATAGCCGCGCAGACGCGCCGACCGCCCCGTGTTCGTCCCCGCGATGAGCTCCTCCACCTTACCGAGCAGCGGGCCGATCGCGCGGTACCGCTTCTGGAGTCGCTCGATCGTCTCGCGCCGATGCGCGTCGAGGAACTCGCAGCACTCCGTGACGTCGAGGAGGGACTCCCCGTCCGGGGGTTCCTTGACGACGCTGCTCGACGCCACCTCCTCCACGCTCCGCGCGATAATCTGCGCGTTCTTCTGCACCTGGCTCACCAGCGACGAAAACTCCGTGATCGCGGCGTCGCACGTCTCCACGAACTCGAGGATCCCGAGGCTCATCCAGTTGAGCGGGGAGTACCCGGGCCGAAGCGCGCCGCGGAGTTCGTTGATTTTTTCGCAAAAGAGCTCGCGCTCAACCGCGTCCAGGCGGTCCAGGGCGCCCCTGTACCTACCGAGCATGTCCGAGAGCGCCTCGCGGCACGCGGTGAGCTTATCCTCCTGGAGCGCCACCTTGAGCGCGGTCTCGGGGATGGCGAACCCCATGCGGTCCAAGTACCGGCACTCGCGCAGGAGCGCGACGAGCGCCGGGTGGAAATTCACGACGATCTTCTCGTCGGGATCCGCGTTCTCCCCGGGCGCCTTCTCACCCGCGCCGGAAGGCATCTCGGACGCCGCGTCGTCATCGCCGTCGTCATCCTCGTCCTTCGCCGTCCTGAGGATGCTCCGCTTCAGGTGGACGACGGCGACGGCGTCCGCGCTCTGGACCCACTCGCCGTACAGCCGCTTCTCGTACTTCATCACCGCCTTGGCGAGGTCCGTGTATTTGCGCGCGCACACCGCCGCGGCGGGTTCCTCCCGCATCGCCTCCTCGGCGTCCGTCTGCAGCAGCGTCATCGTCCTTCGCACGCGCGAGAAGACGCTCCGGGACCAGGCGATCGCGCCCGCGACCGGGGGCTGGTTTTTGTTCACCGGCGGGTGGTGGTGTAGAGCGTCGAATTCCTCGCGCGCCTCGACGATTTCGCGCGTGAACTGCTCGAGGATGTCGTTGAACTTATCCGCCATCGTCTTCCCGATGGCGCCCTCGGACTCGATCGCCGCGAACGATCTGAGCAGAGCGAACGCGTCCTCCGCGCTCCGGAGTTTCTTGAACGAGGCGTCGATGAACACCTTCGCCGCGCGCTCGATCGTCTCCTTCTCCGCGGTGAAGTTCCCGTCCACGATGCTCCACGCGGCAAACGACCGCTTGTCGAAGACGTCGAAATCCACCCCCTGCACCGCCAACGTCATCGCCGTCACGCGCGCGATGACGGCGTCGATCTCCTCCGGTTCGCCCGTCACCGCCTTGAGCTGCGGTCCCAAGAACTTGTGGAAGCTGTCCACCGTCGCGAGCATGTTCCTCAGGTCCGCGCAGATCCCGGCTTGGTAATCCGTTCGGTCGAAGAGCTTCTTGCGGTCAAACTCCCACCGCGCGTCGCGCCCGCTGAGTTCGATCTTCTCCCGCATCGCCATGTACCGCGCCTTCCACTCCTCCAGCAGCTTCTGCCCGAGCGTGACTTTTTCGATCGCCTCGTCGATCGGGAGGGCGAAGATTCCGCTCGCGGGGTCGCGCGCGTCGATTTCGGCGGCGACGACGTCCCCGAGCTCCGTCGCGATTCTCTCCATCAGCCCGCCCATCCTCGCGTCGTCGCCGTAGTGCCGCGAGATGATCCACACCATCCGCAGCGCGTTGATCATCGGCGCGATCGTGTCGATGACCACCTGGAGCGTGCCCCGGCCGTTGTTCGCGAGCTTGTACTGCGTGAGGCTCTTGAAGTGGCGCTCGAGCGTGGTGAGGAACTTGACGTTATCCTTCGCCTCCGCCGCCGCCGTCGTCAACTCGCGCGTCAGCTCGTCGAACCTGGGGACGGTCGACCCGCCCACGTTCGGGGCGACGCGGCACACCTCCACCGCGCGTTGGGCGCTGGCGGTCGTGAGCTGCTCGTGCAGGGAGCTCAGCGCCGCGTTCCGCGCGCGCCAGTACTCGATCTCACCGAGCGGGCCCCCGCCGACGACCGTCCGCTCCGCCTCTCTCCGCATCGTCGCCGCGATCGCAGCCGACCAATCCTCCACGAGCCGCTCGAGCGACCCCACGAGCCGCTCGTCCCGCGCGAGCGAATCGACGGACCCGCGGTCCAGCCGCACGCCCCGGTCCTCGGGCGTCTCGAGCGCGACGTCCGATCGCAGGCGCGACGCGGCGACGCGCACCTGCGCGCCGAATTTGCTCGCGTCGCCGAGAAGCTCCGACGTCAGGTTATCCGCAAATTCGTCCCCCGTCGCCGTCCGCGCGCCGAGCAGCGGGAGGAACACCTGCGCGAACATCTGCTCGAGAGCGACCAGGGGGGAGCCCGCGGAGGTGCCCACCGCGCCGCACTGCACGCGCTCGAGCGCGTCCTCCGTCGCGAGCGCGTCGGAGGGGGAATCCTTCAAAAAGAAACACGCGCGCGCGTCGGCGGCGGCGGCGGGGACGGAACCCAGCGCCACCGCGAGGCGCATCGAGCGCGGGTCGAGCGTGGGAGGCGAGGCGGGCCTCGGCGCGGGAGCCTCGGCGTCGTCGCCGGCGGAGGGAGAAGCCGGCGGGGGGGGCTCGTCGAGGGAAGCCGGCGAGGGGGCGTCGGGAGCGGCGCCGGCGACCGCCGCCTCCGCCGCATCCGCCGCATCCGCCGCCGCCGAGTCCGCCGCCGCGTCCGCCGCGACCGCGGGACCGGCGGCGGCGTCCTCCTCGTCGTTCCGCGCCGCTTCGGGCTCGGTCTCGCGCGTCGTCGGTTCGTCACTCGGTGGGTCATTCTCGACGGGGGGCGCCGCGTCGCCCGGGCCCGATCCCGATCCCGATCCGCCCTCGGGTCGTTCCGCGTTCACCTCCTCGTTCGCGTCCGTCGCCGCGTCCGCCGCGCCCGCGCCGTCCGCGGAAGGCTCCCCCGCGGCGCTCGTCGCGTCGGAGGACGCGGCGGGGGGGGGCTGGGACGCTGCGTTCGCGGTCGCGTCGCTCGTCTCCGCCGGCGCGCCGGGCTCCGGCTCGAGGCGCGGCGTCGGGGGCGACGACCGCGCGGGAGGCTCGGCGTACACCACGCGCGCCTCGCTCTCGCCGGTGCCTGGGGGGGAAGGGGGTGGTGGGGTCAGGATCGGAGGCGCCGCGCGCGCGCGTCTCGTTCGCGGGTATCGCGCGAGGCGAGGGATAGGTGGGGAGGGCGGTGGGGACGAGGCGCGGCGCCGGGTCCGTCGCTCCCGCCCTCGGCTCGTTTTTCACGCGGCACTCACCTCGAACGTACGCCTCGATGCGCGATTTCATCTCCCCGTCGCTCGCCACGAGCGAGGTGAAGCTCTCGACGTCGCATCCCAGGCTCGCGCACACCCTCTCCGCGAACCAAAGGACGCGCGCGTCCGACGCGTCCAGCGGACCCGTCTCCACCGGCGACTCGTCCTCCTCGTCGGACATCGTCGCGGTTAATTCGGGGTCGTGGACCGGCGTCGCTACGAGCAATGGTGACTGAAGTCAGCAGTCGACGCCGAGTCGTTGTCGATCGGGCGAGAGGAGGGAGGCGGCTTCTCTTCCATTTTTGGCATTTTTACATTTCTTGAGTCATAGACCGTCGATTCGCTCCGCGATTCGCCTGGACGAGTCACCCGACCGAACATCTGACCGCCGTGCCAGGGAAGCCCCGGCGGTGGCGCGCGTCTCAGCGCTCGACGACGAACGGCCCCGACTCAGGACCCCGGGCCCGAAGATCTCTCGGATCTATCCGAAAATCTTCGCCGACGGCGCAAACTTCGAATGGTCGCGCACTTTCCAAGACGCCTCGATCGCGCGTCCGCGCGCGTCATCCCGCCCCCCGCTTCGACCGCGCGCGAGGATGATGCCTTCCGAGCCCACCGACTCCACAGCTCCGACGCGCCCGAGGGGGTTCTTCGTCAGAAAGTGGATCGTGGATAAAGCCGCGCTCTTGACAGGGTGGTTCACCTTATGGTCCTTCTCGGCGTGCATCGGTTTGTTTGTCACCTTTGGCGTCACTCTCGTGGCGGCGAATAATGCCACACGCCACAAGAGCGTCCCGGAGTACAACCAGGTCGTGACGGAGTGGACCGACACGCACCTCCCGGCTTACCATGCGATGTTTGATGGCGCCAACGCGATCCCGATCCCGACCGTGAGCGTCTCGCGAGGCGTGGGCGCGAATGCTTCGGCGACCGGCGGGATCCTGTCGTCCGCCACCGGCGGCGCGCTCGTTATCGAGACGGACACCTCGGAAGCCGTCCCGGGGCTTCCCGACTCCGGGAACGACTACCTCCGGTACTCCTCCGGCCTCGTGCTCACGACTCGGGTGTCGCGCTTTCACGACAGCCGATGGCCGACTGAGGAGTCGACCAACATCATCGTGGGCGACGGCGACTTCGCCGTCGTCGTCCCCGTCGTCTCCTACTACTGCGACGTTGAAGACCATTCCGACTATAACTCAGTCTCGATGGTCCCTCACTACCTGACCAAGATCACCCTCTTGGTTGACGAAGTCCGGTCGGACGGACACTTCGTCGCCGACGCCGCCCTGCCCCGGTGCTCGTTGGAGTATTCCGAGCTCTCCTATGATTCGACGCACGACTATGAAACAGGTTCGTCCAAGGATGTGTCCAGGGCGGACGCCTTGGATAATGCTTGGAGTGCCTGCTGGACCGGTGGCTATCCTTCGGGAGGCATCCCGCGCCAGGACAGGGACCTCGAGATCGTCATCCGTCACCCCCGGGATCCGTACGTCCGCGCCGTGGACATCTCCAACGGCTGCGACCGCACCTTCGGGATCGACGGGGAGGCGGCCAAAAAGGAGGCGTTCGCGCTCCTGGGTGCGGCAATTGCCTGCCT
>Ga0181566_10003738_pt1 | contig 12463 bp, 9 predicted proteins | sample 101ome_15_FD_133762 | JGI IMG/M metagenome (GOLD analysis project Ga0181566, IMG submission 133762) | Coastal salt marsh microbial communities from the Groves Creek Marsh, Skidaway Island, Georgia - 101402AT metaG (megahit assembly) | ecosystem: Environmental > Aquatic > Marine > Intertidal zone... | reverse complement strand
GGGGGGGAGTGCACGCGCGGATCTGGGAGTGGGCCGGCTCGGTCGTCGAGAAACGCACTCTCCGCTGATGTCCGTCACCACCACGTCTTGCGCCTCCAAGGCGGTGCGGAGCAGCTCTTCGACCTCCTGAACTGTGGGCATGATTCCACGTCGCGCTCACGTGTCTGTGCCCCGCGCCACAGTGGAAGACAAGTGTGATTTTACCTTCGAAGTCAGTAAACGTCACGACGCGAGCCGGCAGTGGTCAAAAAGTCCCTCGCGGTGGCAGGGACGATGGAGGCCCCTTCTCTCCTTCCGCCGGGGGACACCGCGGCGAGCCTGCTCGCCAAGGTCCAGGCGCGTAACCGCTTGGAGGTGGGCGCCTTCCGCGCGGTGTTCGAGGCGCACGCGGCGGCGCAGCGTCAGGCGCGAGCTCTGCAGGAGCGGGTGAACGCGCTCCAGCGGGAAAACGCGGAGCTCAGCGAGGGCAAAGAGACGGCGGAGACGAACCTCAAGACCGCCAGCGAGGCCGCGGCGAGGGGCGCCGCCGCGCAGGAGCAGTCCGCGCGCGTGGCCGAGCTTCAGGCTGAGCTCGCGGCGAGCTACAAGCAGCACGCGGACAGCTCTCAGCAGGTCATCGCGGCGAAGGAAAAGGTGGCCGAGGCTGAGGCGGAGGTGGCTGCGACGAAGGAAGCGCTCGCGGTCGCCGAGCGCGAGCGCGACGAGGCGCGCGCGCGAGGCTCGACGCTCGAGGCGGAGCTCGAGCTGTCGCGCGCCGCGGCGGAGGCTGCGGCGACGGAGGCTGAGGCGCGTTTGGCCGGGAGGGATGAGGCGCTCGCGAGGGCGGAGAAGTTGGAAGCCGAGAATGCCAACCTCGTGGAGCGCATCATGGAGATGAAGATGCAGGAGGCGGAGAAGATGAACGAGATCAACGACCTGTACGAGGACTTGCGGCGGCAGAAGAAGGAGGGCGAGATGCGCGCTCGTGCGTCGGACCTCTCCGCCGCGTCCGCCGCGAGCATGGTCAACCTCGAGAAGATGAATCTGACGGGCGGTCCCCGCGGCGGATACTTCCCCGCGAGAAAGCGCCTCGCGATTCGCGCCAACGCCGGCGGCACGCATCGCCTCGCGTTCACCCCGGGCGGGGACGTGCTCGCGACCGCGGGCGACGATAAGATCGTCGCGCTGTGGGACGCGGGCACCGGCCAGCCCACCGGCCCCGAGCGCCTCGTCGGCGCCACCGGTGCGCTGCTCGACGTGGACATCTCCGGCGACGGCGGCGGGGACATGTGCGTCCTCGGCGCCGGGACGGATCGCGCGGTGCGTCTGTGGGACGCCGCCACCGGCCGCGTGCGGCACACGATGACCGGCCACGCGGATAAGGTGTGCGCGGCTCGATTCTGCCCGTGGGAGACGAACCGCGCGGTTTCGTGCTCGCACGACCGAACGATAAAGGTGTGGGACCTCGCGAAGGGGTACGCGGTGGCGTCCATCATGTGCGCGTCAAACTGCAACTCGGCGACGTACGGCGACGGGGCGAGTACCGTCGTGAGCGGGCACTTCGACGGCGCCGCGCGCGTGTGGGACCTGAGGCAGAAGTCCGCGCTCGACCCGATCGAGATCAAGGCGCACGCGCAACACGTCACGGCGGTGACGATGATGCCCACGAGCGGGTCGCAGTTCATCACGAGCAGCAGGGACAACACGCTCGCGCTCGTCGACCTCCGCGGGGGCTCGGGGGAGAAGGTGCGGACGCTCAAGGCGTCGGGATACCGCAGCGGGACGCAGTGGGCGAGCCCGGGCATCGCGCCCGACGGGAGGCACGTCGCCGCGGGCGGCGCGGACGGGGCGGTGTTCGTGTGGAACGTGCACGACGGGGGGCTGAAGGCGACGCTGCGGGGGCACGACGCCGCGGTGGCGACGTGCGCGTGGGGGCAGAGCGGCCTCGCCTCCGCGGATAAAAACGGCACGGCGATTTTTTGGGGCGAGTGACGAGCGAGCGCGAGCGCGGCGCGCGATACCACCTCTCCACTCGCGCGGGTGCGGGAGCGAGGACGAGTCGCGTGTGCACGGTGAGACGTGTCATCACGAAAACGACGCGCGCGTCGCCCTCCCTACGAATAAACGTGTGTCGTCAGTGCGCGACGAGCGCCTCTTTGGTCAGCGTCGGGTTTCCGGTTCGCGCCGACTTGGCCGCCGCCTGGCCGACGCCCGCCAGGTTATCCCTCCACGTCTGAATGCTCGAGGCGAGATCGTTCCACTGCTTCCCGCCGAACACGCGGTGGGTGACCCTGGTGACGATCGCCACCTCGCGCACCTGGTCCATCTTCGCCTCCACCAGCCTCGCGCCGATGGCTCGGACGATCCAAGCCTCCACCTCGTCCTCGCCGCATTTGAGCGCCGCGGCGACCTGCGCGTACGTCACTTCGCCGCCCGTCTCGAGGGACTTCTCCGCGAGCGCGCACATGACGAGCAGCTTCATCTTCCCCGCGCACTCCGCCTCGTCGAGGCCGACCGCCTTGAATGCGCCCGCGTTCGACTTGGCGAAGGCGGCGAAGGCGTCCATCCCGTCGGCGGTGAGGAGCGTCTCCAGAAGCTTCAGCACCGGCTCGGACTTCGTCCCCTTGAGCGCCTGCACGGCGGGGTAGCCCAGGATGTCGCACCTGAACATCATGTCCTTCGCCTGGACGAACGACTTCACCGCCGCCGTCGCCACCGCCTCTCCCGCGGCGTCGAGCTTCTCCCCGGCGCCAAACGTGCCCAGGTACGCGAGCTGAAGCTTCAGCACGCGCCGCGCTGCGGCGTCGTTAGGATCGGCGCTCGCCTGCGTCTCCGAGAGCATGGTGAAGATGTCGTGGAGCAAAGCGCGCGTGGCCGCGGCGTCCAGGCCCCAGGACGCGTGGTTCTCCTCGACGTGACGCGCGAGCGGGTCCACGAGCGCGCCGAGCTTGGCGTCGCGGGCGTACTTGCAGATCTTTTTGAAGATGGCGAACCGCGTCGCCTGGTCCGCCTCCATGTTGTACAGCTGGAACAGGACGGACGCGCGGAGAGCGCCGCGGTCCGTGCCGGTGAGCGCGGCGGCGACGAGCTGGTCGACGCACTTGGACGCCTCAGCGGCGGGGAGCCTCTGCGCGAGGCCGCCGATGATGAGAACCGCCGCCTCCAGATCCTTCTCCGGGGCGTCCGCGAAGAGCTTCGCGCCGTTGGCCATGATCTTGGAGACGACGTCGGGGAACTTGCCCGCCTCGAGGAGTGCGCCGCATTCGCTCGAGAGCTTGCCGGAGGCGTCGCCGATCAGCCCGCTCACCAGCTTGGCGACGGAGAGGATCGGGTCCTCATCCCCGGTCTCCACGAGGACGCAGGTGGACATGATGGTGTCTCGTCGCGGCGAGGGTTCGCGCGGTGCAGGTGCGTGGGGAGGGTCGCGATCCGAAACCTCCGTGGTACGCCCCCGATGTCGCGCGCCGTGAACGCCCGCTCTGGGATGCGCCGCAGGTCGAGCCCGCGCGTGTGGAAAAGGGCGACGGCGGAGGGGCGAGGTAGGGTGAAGGCGGTGGCGGCTGGGGGTCGGATATCCGCCCTCATACTGAAACTCATACGGGTCGATCAGGGTTCAACAACCCCTCGATCTGCCAAATAAATACGACTCAGAGTGGCGCGCCCCGCGATACCTCGGAGGAGGGAAAAGGAGCCCCGCCCAGGGCTGACGAAACTGTGAATCTGGGCCCTGGCCAAGCACTCTCCTCGGAGGGGACGGGGCGTCGATGGAGAGCTCGATGGCGGTCAAGCGCGAGGAGCCACTCCCGCGAGACCCCGGGAGTAGCGAAAGCGATGACGACGAGCTCGCCGATGAGCTCGAGGCGGAGCTCTTCGAAGCCGAGGCGAAGCGAGACCTCCTCGGGGATTCGAAGAGGCCCCGGAACGAGACGGGAAGCCCGGCGGGCGAGCGTCACTCGAAGGCGCCTCGCGTGGAAGAGAAGCCCTCCGGACTCGCGGCCCTCCCCGTGGAGCTCCTCAGCCTCGTGCTCGCGTGGCTCTCTCCCGATGACCTCGCCCAAGTGTCGCGAACGTGCAGGGCGCTTCGACGCCCGACGTGGGACGAGACGCTTTGGCGCAGACTGTACTGCTCCAGATTCGGTCACCCGAAACAGCACGAGAAGCGAGGAGGAGCGAGTCGGCGAGGCGGCTCGGGCGTGAGGGGCACTTGGCGGTCGATGTACTACCTCGAGGACGCCAGGGAGATGCGGCAGGCGACGGAGGGCCAGGGTGAGCTGCGGCACATCTTCGCCGAGATGCAAGCGGCGAAGCGTTCGCAAGCCCCGGACGCCGCGTCGCTGCACACGGACGACGCCATCATCTCCACCCCGACGGACGCCGAGGCCGTGGCGAGGTGGCGCGCGTCGAAGGGGCTCGGCGACGGCACCGACCTCAGGTCGAGGCACACGTGTTCGCTCGAGAGCGGCTGCTCCTTCCACCGCGTCGGGGCGGACGTCTTCGTCTGCGAAGCCACGGGCCGCGCGCACGTGTGCGACGACGACTGCCGCGAGCGCGTCGTCGACATGGACGGCATGTCGGAGATGTGCTCCATCAGCGGACGGTCGTTCGACAGGATTCTGGAAGAGGGCGCGGAGGGGATGACGGGGGTCGCGGGGGGAGCGGCGGCGTACGGGGTGGGAGACCCGACCGGGGAGAGGGGGTGGTTAGGCCGATGCTTCGAGGCGGGGTACGGCGCGTCGAGTCGGCGGGAGATGTACGAGACGCTGTGGGGCGGCGGAGGCGCGCGCGACGCATCCGACTCGGACGAGTCCGAGTCGTGAGCGGTGCGTTTGTGTAGTGCGCATCTACCGTCGGTACGAAATCATCAGAAGACGCTATCGCCGCTCCCGCTCTTGTTTCCGTCGGAGTTATCCGGAAGCGAGAGGTCCACGTCCACGTCGTCGTCGATCTCCTCGGGCATGAACTCCTCCTCGATGTCGTCCTCGATGAGCTCGTCGATCTCCGCGGACCCGGTCGAGCGCTGGGAGCCCTTGGACTTACGAGGGCTCGAGGCAACCAACCCGGTCGGCGCGGGCGCGGGCTCCGGCTCGGGCTCCGGCGCGGGCTCCGGCGCGGGCTCCGGCGCGGGCTCCGGCTCGGGCTCCGGCTCGGGCTCCGGCTCGGGTGCCGGCGCGGGCTCCGGCTCGGGCTCCGGCGCCGGCTCGGGCTCCGGCTCGGGCGTCGGCGCCGGCGCGGTCTCCGGCTCCGGCACCGTCGCGGGCGTCGGCACCGGCGCGGTCTCGGGCGTCTCCGTCGGCGCCTCCTCGGCCTCCGCGGTGTCTGTGGCGGCTTCCTTCGGGTCGTACTGGAGGGTTTTGGTGGACACGAATCCGTAGGACCTGCTCGCCTCGGCGGCGTAAAATTTGGATCTCTCCTTGGCCGCTTTGACGCGGGCGGCGTCCGCGCGTCTGATGGCTTCGAGGTCCGTCTCCGCCATCTCGGCCGCCACCTCGCGGGCGAGTTTTTCGTGCGACTGCTTGCGCTTGTACGCGTCCAGGGCCTGGCGCTGCATCTCTTGCTGATGCTCGAGCTGCTGCATTCGAATCACGTTCACCGCGGGGGAATCGTCCCTGGAGTACGCCGCCTTGACGTCGTCGGGACCGAGCGCGGATCGAAGACCCAGCTGCGCGGCGGTGATGCCGGGCACCTGCGCCGCCGTCTTGAACGCCGCGGCCGCGGCCTCCGCCTGCACGCGCTTGTCTCTCTCGTCGTCGAGCATCGCCTTGTACGTCGCCTTGGTCTCCTGCATCGTCGCGTACGTCTCCTCCGCGCGTCGCACCGCCTCCTCCATCATCTGGTGCGCGAGCTCCCATTTGCCCCGCCACTCGGCGGCTTCGCGCACGGCGTCTCCCTTCTCCCGAACCGCCGCGTTGCGCTCCTGCTTGATCGTCGCGAGGTCTTTGCGGCGCTGCACGATCTCCTTCCTCGCCACCGCGGCGTCCGACCTGGCGCGTTCCATCGCGGCGACCACCTGCGCGTACGCGGGCCCCGAGCGCGACGACCCCGCGCCCGACGCGTTCATCGCCAGACCGATGCCGATGCCCCCCGCCTCCTTCTCGACGGGGAGCGGGATGCCACGCCTCTCGAGCGCGTCGCGCGCGGCGTCGAGCTGCCTTCGGAGGTCGTCCAGCTGGATGCTCAGGATATCCGTCGCCGCGGCGTGCTCCCCCGCGCTTTCCCGCGCCGCCGCCGTCTCCCTGCGCGCCTGCGACGCCGTCGCGAGCTCCGCCGCGTGCTCGGCGCGGTCCATCTCGAGCTTCGCGCGTTCCTCCGCGAGCGCCGCCGCCTCGCTCGCGAGCGGCCCGGAACCCTCGCGAGTCGACGGATCCGCGCGTCGTTCGCCGGCCATCGCGCGCCGCTCCGCCTCCGCCGCCATCTCCGCGTAGCGCAACGACCACGCCTGCTCCTTCGTGGCCACCTCCGACTCGCGGCGCGCGAGCGCCTCCTCCTCCCGCGCGCGTCTCGCCGTTCGCTCCGCCTCCTCCTTCAGAGCGGTTTCCTTCGCGTCGCGGAGGGTGTCGTGCTCCGCCGCGAGCCTCTGGCGGTGGTCGTACGCCGCCCGCTCGAGCGCCGCCTCCGCGGATCGCACGCGCTCCATCTGGCTCTCCTCCCGCGCGCGGAGTTTCCGCAGGCGCTCGGCGTGCACGCGCTCGAGCTCCTCCCGGGCGTCCGCGAGCTGGCGCCTGTGCTTCGCGGACTCCTCCAGGCGCGCCTGGCCCACCTCGTGCTCGCGCACGCGCCGGACGTGTTCCTCCATCTCCTCTCGCAGCCGCCCCTCGCACTCCTTCTGGAACGCCGCCATGCGTTCCTCGGCGTCGCGCAGCGGGGCCAAGCGCTCCATCTCCACCGCGCGCTCGTGCATCTCGTCGATCTGCTGCATTCGGAGAGCCAGGGAGCTCCCCTGCTCGAGATCGTCCGTCTGCGTCTGCATCTCGCGGCGCGCGTTCTCCCCGCCCATGTCCGCGAGGCCCTTGAGGACCTGCACGAGAAGGGGGGGGCGGTCCGCCGCCTCCGGCGCGTCGGCGGCGACGTCAGCCGGGAGGTAGTTGGCGATGGAGCCGCCGAGGGAGAGGACGCGCGCGAGCTCCTCGCGCGTCATCACCTGCGCGTTCGTCAGCCCGCACTCGGGCTGGAACACGGACAGGGCGTAGCTGTAGTTTTGAGACGCGAGGTACTCGACGTACAGGCTGTTCGCCGCGCGCTGCCACAGCGTCTGCTTCGCGGGGCCGCTGCCCTTGAACATGTTCGGGTCGCGGCGCTGCAGGACGCCGACCAGGCGCGAGCGCAGCGTGCCCTTCAAGCCGTCGATCGTGCCGGCGCTCTGGAGCTCATCGAACACCTTGCGCTTGAACTGGCGATCCGAAAGCGCGATTTCGGACGACATCGTCGCGAACGACCGACCGCCGCGGGTGAGGCGGGGCGAGAAGATGCACGCGCCGCGCGGGATGTGGGGAAAAAGGACGGAACCCCGAACGTGCGGAGCGCTCGTGTCGCACCCGCGCGAAACGCCGGGGTCGTAACTCCCGACGAAACGACGTCGCGCGCGCGCGGTAGTCGTCGGCGCGAGGGCGAGTGGCGCGCGGAGGTCCGCGGCGCGACCGAAGGGCACGGCCGCGCGTCGTCGGGTCCGAGGCCGAATCTTTCAAACGGTCGGGCGAAACCAGCTGCCAGATTTCAAACTTGGCAGCGAAGTCCAGGATCGGCGGACCAGGGTGGCAAACGCGATGCGTGATGACGACGACGCCGACGAGCGCGAGGCCGGCGTTCAGAGCGCTCTGAGCGACAGCTGCCCCTGCCTCGCTCAGCATGGCGCCCGAGAAGCGAACGATCCAGTCTTTTTTCACCCCGGCGGCGAAGAAGGCCAAGCCCGCGGAGGCCGAACCCCCGAACGCGCCCGTGTCAAACTCTCCCGCGAAGAGTCCGCGCGGGACGATCGCGTCGAAGAGTCCCGGCAAGGCGCAGGCTCCCGTCGAGGACGACGGCCTGAGCGACGCTCAGAGGTCGCGCATCGAGCTCAACAAGCAGATCGCGGTGAGCAAACAGCTGCAACGTAAGGCCACGGAGGTGGCCGAGGCGGCCAAGGCGGCGGGGACGACGCCGGACGTGGACGCGCTGCTGGTGGAGGAGACTTGGCGCGAGACGCTGGAGGGAGAGTTCAAGAAGGAGTACTGGGGGAACCTCAAATCGTTCCTGGGGAGGGAGTGGAAATCGGGCGCGAAGGTGTTCCCAGCCGCGGGGAACATCTTCCGCGCGTTCAACACGTGCCCGATGGAGAGGGTCAAGGTCGTCATCCTGGGCCAGGACCCGTACCACGACGACGGGCAGGCGATGGGGCTGAGCTTCTCCGTGCCGAAGGGATGGAAGGTGCCCTCGTCGCTGCAGAACATCTACAAGGAGCTCGGCACGGACTTGGGGTGCAAGAAACCGACGCACGGGGATCTAGACAAGTGGGCGACGCAGGGGGTGCTCATGCTCAACGCGAGCCTGACGGTGCGCGCGCACCAGGCGAACTCGCACTCCAAGAAGGGCTGGGAGGTGTTCACCGACGCCGCCATCAGGGCGCTGTCGAAACGACGGAGAGGACTCGTGTTCTTGCTGTGGGGAAAGAACGCCCAGGAGAAGGAGCGCCTCATCGACAAATCTGGGGAGCACAAGGTGCTTAAGTCCCCGCACCCCTCGGGGTTATCCGCCCACCGCGGGTTTTACGGGTGCAAGCACTTCTCGCAGGCGAACGATTTCATCGCCAAAAACGGAGGCGCGCCCGTGGACTGGCAGATCGTGTAGGCGACGAGGTGCGACGGCCTCTGTTTGTAACGCGCGCACTTCAACGTTCTTCACACCCGCTCCATCGTCATCACGTCGCCGGCACGAGCCCCTTCTTTTCCATGGCCTCGACGACGGCGTTGACCTGCAAACACGCGTCCGTGATTTGCTCGTCCCACTTTTTCCCGACGGCTTCGTTCGCGTCGGCATCCTCGAACGTGATAATCTCCTCCCCCTGGTCGATCGACCCGCGCATTCGCCCCTCGCTGATCATCTTCGCCGCCGTGCGCTCCGCGCGGTCGCTCCCGACGCCCAGGAGCTGCCCCAGCTCCTCGATCGAGATGTTGTTGTACAGCTTCGACGCGCTCAGTAAATTGTGCTCGCTCGCCGCGCGCGCCAGCACGGTGAGACCGTCGCCGCCGACGGCGAGCTGATGCGGCTTGAGCGTCGCGCCGAACGCTTTCACCTCGTCCGGGCGGAGGATGCGCTCGAGGTACACCTTCTCGAGCATCGGGAAGATCGGAAGCGACGCGCACCGCTCGTCTTTGTACAGCATCGCGAGCACGCGGCTCCTCTGCGGTCCCGCCGCGGCGAGGACGGCGCAGGCGACAGAGGCGGTGAGCGCCGCCGCGAGGTCGCCCTCGCCGTCGAGCGAGGGAGCGTCTTCCTCGCCGATGGGTGCCTGCGACAGCTCGTAATACCGAAGCGCCGCCTCCACGAACTTTTGCTTCGCATCCAGAATGCGCGCGTAGCACGTTTTATACTGAAGCTCCAGGGCCTTGTCCTGAGAGGGTTAAGAGGGAGCGGGGAAAAGAACGCCGTCGGTGGCTCGTTTCGTCAGTCGACGAGCGGCGCGCGAGAGGCGCGCGATCCAAGCGCCGCGCCGGGGGAAAACCGCGAAGCGAATGACCTCATCGGCAGTAGGTTTCCGTCCTGCACCGGCTCTCGGGTTCGCGACCGGGTCACTCGTGACGAATCACTCGAAGTTCGGCCATCCACGGCGAGGTGAGAGACTCGGCGCGCTCGGTGTGGTTAAGATGTTTGTTATGTAATCATTGGTCATCGCAACGGGAAGGGCCGGGCGGCGACGGAAGGAGATACGGGCCGGGCGCTCGTGCGAACGCACCTTGCACGCGGCGAGGAGGAAGGACGCTTTCTTGATGAAAGTGTCCGCGTTCAGGGCGTCGTCGTCCTCGAGGTACAGCATCGCAATCTGCACGCACTTCTTCAGCTTGTACTCGTCAGTGAGCACGCGAATGCCGCTGTCGAGATCGATGCCCGCGAGAATCTGCGCCGCCCTGCTCCAAGCCTGCTCGTCCTGGTACAGCTTCGCGAGTCCCTCGCGAAGGACGCTCACCTGCTCCTCGAAGGAAACGACCCTGGGCGTGATCTTCTCCAGCGCATACTCCGCGGCCGCCTTGTGCCGCTCCGCCGGGAGGCTACGCAGCTCTTGGCACAGCCTCTGCAAGATCTGCCGCGAGATCACGAGGGGCACGTCGTCCGAGAGCATGTGCACGACCGCGAGCTTCAGACCATCGACGTCGCCATCGCCGCTCAGGAGCTCGTCCAGCACCTCGCCATATTGCACAGACCGCACCTTCTGGTCCGAGACGGAGGCGATGGCGCCCAGGCGCGCTTCCATCCTGCCCACTGCGCCCGGTCGAGTGTCAAATGTCTTCCTAGGGCAATGCATGACCGGTCGAGCGACTTTCGCGCTAATGTTCTCATCGAATTCCTCACAATTTTTTTAGCGAGAGGAACCCCTCCCCACCCCTCTCCCCCGCGTAGGTCACCGCAATCTTCGCCTTCGGCGGGAGCGCGATGAAATCGATGAGCGTGAGCCCCGTGACGTTCCCAGCGGGATGCCTTCCGACGCTCGTCAGCCGTCCGCTCGAGTGGTGCAGGACGTAGCTCGCCGAGTTCACCGCCGCGAGCACGGGGTCGCCGTTGACGAGCAGCTGCACCGCCGGCTTCTTCCTCGTGAAGAACCCGAACGTCACCTCGTACAGCCCCGGGGCGACGGTTTGGATCACCGCCTTATCCGGCGCCCACCTGAAGTTCTGCGGGTCCGTGTTCACGCTCTCCACGTTCCACGGCACCGCCCCGCCGCTCTTGCACGCGCCGCTCTTCCAGATCCACCGCCCCACCGAGCTCTCCGCGGATAACCCGCGGTTCACGACGCCTTGCTCGCGGATGGACGCCTCCAGCGCCGCCACGGAGGCTTTGTCCTCGAGGGCTTTGCTCACGTCGGCGAAGGCGCGGTTGACCTCATCAAGACCCACCTTCTCGTCCACCAGCGAGACGACGTCGCGCATGTCCGCCTTCGCGCGGAGCTCGTCCTTCGTCGCGTATTGCCGCGACGCCAGTCGCGCGTCCGCGAGCGAACGGGAGGAGGACTCCTCGCCGCGGAGGGAGCGCATCATCTCGTCGAGCTCCGCGCGCGTCGCCGCGCTCGCCCTCTCGAGGTCCGCTCGCGTGGCGCACCGCTCGAGGCGAGAGTCCACCTCGCTCAGGTGGCGCTCCATGCCGGCGACGCGCCGGGCGAGGTCCGCGACGTCGCCCCCGGCGGGACCCCGGCCCTCCGCCGAGGCCTCGAGGCGTTGAATCGCGTCGCCCTGCGCCCTGAGGACGTCGTGGAACGCCTTGAATGTCAAGCGCACGATGTCTTGGATGTTCCGCCACTCGTTCGAGCCTTCTGTGAGATCGTCGACGACCACGCTGCCGTCGCCGCCGACGGCGTCATGGTAAGACGCCATGGTCGCCCCGCTCGGCGCCCACGATTCTGAAATTCCACAACGACGAAGTTCGAACCACGATGAGCTGCTCGCGCGCCGGCGTGCCCGCCAAACTTGAGCAAGTTTCGTCGCGGTGCCGACGGCGTCGTCGCGTCCGAGCGGGCGGGCCTCAACCCCCGCACGCGGCCAAGCTCGTCACACCCGCTCGCGCGCGTCTCCTCGCCTCGGTACGTTCGCGGGGAGGTATGCGCGGCGCGGACGACAACCCCCTCTCGCGTCTCCCGCTGCACCTTCGTCCGGGCAGCGCGCGTCTCCAGGCGACCGAGCCTCTTCACCGGTCCCAGGGCAGCGGTTCGCGATGGCTCATCCTGCTCAGCTGCGCCCTGGGGGTGACCCTGTTTCTGGTGAGCCGGGAGGCGCGCGCGTACACCAACCTCAAAGTCGAGGTGGCGGAGCTGAGAGCCGCCGTGGACGACCTGCGCCGCCGCCCGTCGCTCCCCACGCGCGAGGGGCGCCTCGCGGCGCATGCCTCCTCCTCCGCCGGCGTCTCCTCGGCGGCGGCGGCGACCGAAAACGAAAACGCGCCTCGGCGGCACCCGTTCGGCGACGAAACGGCGTCCCTCGCCGCGTTCGGGACCGCCTCCGGGTCCTCCGCGTCGGGGTCATCGGCCGGGGTGGGGGCGGCGCGCGCGTCGTCGAGCGACGCCGCGAGGAGCCGCGGGTCGACGTTCGACGCGGAGGAGGTGGACGCGGCGCTCGCGCGGCGGGGGAGCGGCGGCGGCGGCGGCGGCGGCGGCGGGGCGAAGGCGGCGGCGGCGGGGGGCGGCGCGGGCGCGGGATCGGCGAAGGCGGAGCGAGTGGTCCAGGGGCAGCTACCGTGGGATTGACCGTATAGCTCGCGGGGGACGCGGATCCGCGGCGGGGTCGTGCGACGGACGGGAAGGGGTGCG
>Ga0181566_10003736_pt1 | contig 12468 bp, 8 predicted proteins | sample 101ome_15_FD_133762 | JGI IMG/M metagenome (GOLD analysis project Ga0181566, IMG submission 133762) | Coastal salt marsh microbial communities from the Groves Creek Marsh, Skidaway Island, Georgia - 101402AT metaG (megahit assembly) | ecosystem: Environmental > Aquatic > Marine > Intertidal zone... | reverse complement strand
GTCATCGTGGCATTGAGGATGAGGAATCCATAGAAATATGGATAGAGATGTTAGAGTTGAATAACCTAGACGAGTTATTCACTCGTCTAGGCAAAGTCATTGATGCGATCGTTGCAACTGATTGGTGGTTTGAGCGTGATGAGTTACGTGCCAAACTTCCTGATCAGTAACATCGCCAGATCAGTCATTAGTCAGAGAACTTATCTAAATAGCCCTGTATAGAGCCACTATAACCCGCATGCTCATCACCTGAGTGTGCTGCGTGACCGGCATGCTCAGCGCTATGGCCGGCGTGTTCTGCAGAGGATGGGGTCATGTCTTTGTTTATATAGGCGAATACCATAATGCCGGCAATGATTGCGGCTACGATGATGCCCGGGATAGTTGAACTTGAGCTGCTCATTTTTATTATGCCTCCAATAGTAGGGTGATATTTGTTATTAATATAAATATCTGTCACGAATGCTACGGGCTCCAAGCGCAATGGTCAATCCAGAGTGGCATAAAATTTGAGCACGGTCGGCATGATGTCGCGACTAACGCTACTGATGATGTGTAACAATACGCATGATGAATATTGCCAATGACAACCCTCAATGATTGCTATGAGTGAATCGCTGATATGAGCATGCCATGTATTATTCATATCGATATGGATGCTTTTTATGCCAGTATCGAACAGCGCGATAACCCCAAACTGCAAGGTAAGCCGGTAATTGTTGGAGGAGATCCTCATCAACGTGGAGTGGTTGCTACCTGTAGTTATGAAGCCCGTGAGTTTGGCATACACTCCGCGATGTCGAGTGCTCACGCTAAAAGAAAGTGTCCACAGGGTGTATTTGTTCGGCCACGCTTTGAGGTTTATAAACAGGTCTCACAACAGATTCGTGAAATTTTCCTTCATTACACGCCTATCATTGAACCCTTATCATTGGATGAGGCCTATTTGGATGTCAGCTCACAGCTACCGGTGCGTGGATCGGGTAATTTAATCGCTAAAGATATTAAGCAAAGGATTCGTCGCGAGACCGGCCTTACTGCCTCTGCTGGCGTTTCCTACAACAAGCTATTAGCTAAGATCGGATCAGATAAAGACAAGCCAGATGGTTTGTTTTATATCTCTGAAAAAGAAGGTCCTGAGTTCGTTAAATTATTGAGAATAAGAGAGTTCTTTGGCATCGGTCCGGCTACCGAGGAAAGGTTGCATGCTTATGGAATATACACGGGTGCGGATTTATTAATGTGGACGCTGGATGAACTACAAGCCATTTTTGGTAAATCAGCGAGTTTTTACTATGAGGCTGCACGTGCCATTGATCGACGTCCAGTCGAGGCGCATCGCGAGCGTAAGTCGGTCAGTGTGGAGGACACCTTTAAACAAGATGTGGATAAGGTAGACGCTATGCTAGCGATATTGAAGCGACAATGTGAAACACTGATCACTGATTGTGTTCGCATAGGTGTGGTGGGTAAAACGGTGACACTGAAAGTGAAATTTAATGATTTTTCACAAGTGACGCGCAGTATCTCCTGCGCCAGCTATTTAACCGCCTCTTCCGAGCTGTACAGTTTGATTCCGCAGCTATTGGAAAGCGCGCGTGTTAAAGATCTGCCCATACGTTTACTGGGCATCGCTGTGTCTAATTTAAATACCATTGATGATGCCGATTGGCGCCAGCAAATGCCTTTGTTGTGAATCATTCGCAACAAGAAATAGAAATCTTTACAAGCCAGTAATATTCGAGTGTTTTGTTGTTCTAGTTATGAGCTTGGTGTATGTTTTGGGGTATACTTAGCGGAATAAAAATAACCATAAATGTTGTGATATCGAATAGATATCAGAGAGAGCGGAGGTCACCACTAATGTCCCAAGACATCAAAGAAATTAAAATCACTGAGGTCAGTGAACGCATTAAAGTTCCTGAAGGCCATTCAGTCCATCATTCATTTTGTCCCCATGATTGCCCAGATTCATGTTCGATGTTGGTTACACGAGATGATTCCACTGGTAAGGCAGTGCGAGTACAGGGCGATCCAACCCACCCAATTACGCGTGGCTACCTGTGCAACAAAGTGAATCACTACCTAGATTTTGTCTATAACGACAATCGAGTAATGTATCCTCATAAGCGTGTGGGTCCTAAGGGTCCAGGAGCTAAGTTTGAGCGAATTTCTTGGGATGAAGCACTCGAAACAATTACCAATAATTTTAAAGAGACCATTGATAAATATGGTTCTGAAGCGGTGCAGCCATATTCCTACTCAGGCACCATGGGCATGGTGGGTTACTGGACTATGGACACACGCTTTTGGAACAAGATGGAAGCCGCACGTTTAGAACAATCCATCTGTATTTACGCGGCCATGTGGGCAGGACTGCATACTTATGGCATGGCGCATGCCAATACATCGATCCACGAAGCGGCTCAAGAAGCCGATTATATCATCTTGTGGGGGGCTAATTTAGTTAGTACGGGTGTGCACGCGATTCCGTTCATACGCGAAGCTAAAGAACGTGGTGCCAAGTTAGTGGTGATAGATCCACGTCGTACACGTACCACCATGATGGCGGATTGGCATATTCAACCTAAGCCCGGCACCGACGCAGCACTTGCATTAGGCATGATGAAAGTCATTGTCGACAAAGGCATGCATGATGAAGACTTCCTAAAAGAGCAGACCGTGGGTTGGGAAGAGTTACTCAATTCCAAGTTGCCGGATTATCCATTAGATAAGGTTGAGTCCATCACCGGAGTCACGGCAGCAGATATAGAAAAATTAGCTACCGAATACGCCTCCGCTAAGATCGCAGTAATTCGAGCTAACTATGGCCTTAATCGCCACCAGAATGCGGGTCAGATGTGCCGTGCCATTCTCACTCTTCCATGTATTACAGGTTCATGGCGACATCGTTCAGGGGGTGCCAGCTTTGGAAACTTAGAAGAGATGTGGTTGCGTCATGATTTGGCTAAGTTGCATCGTCCAGACTTGGGTGATCGTGCCTCCAAGCGTCAGATTAGTATGGTGCAAGTCGGCCGTGCGTTATCAGAACACATCGGCTATGACGAGGAGCCACTCGATCCACCGATTAAGAGTTTATTTGTATACAACTCAGATCCTGCTAACTGTGCACCAAACTCAAACGGTGTGCGCAATGGACTCATGCGTGATGACTTGTTCGTTGCAGTCCATGAAACCTTCTGGACTGATACCTGCGAATACGCGGATATCGTATTACCAGCAGATACTCAACTAGAGCGTCAAGATTTAGTTGCGACCTACGGTAACTGGTACTACGTAATGAATGAGCCGATTATTGAACCTTTGGGTGAATCGGTGCGTAACTCAGAGCTGTTCCGTATGTTGGCCAAGAAAATGGGCTATGACAAAGATACGGACAATGCTTTCACTCAAACTGATGAAGAAATCATTCGTGATATCTTGGTTCAAGATGAAGTCAATCCACTCATGGAAGGCATTACTTTTGAAAACCTGAAAAAGAATGGATGGTGGCGCGCAAACACAGAGTCTGAGCGTCGTAACTTTATGAAGAATGGTTGGCCCACACCTAGCGGCAAAATCGAGATCTACAGTGAAGCTTTGAAAGATGAAGGTGTTGATCCATTGCCAACTTATGTTCCAGAAATTGAAGGGCAGGAAGATCCTAAGCGTGAGCAATATCCTCTTCAAGTATTAAGTAGTGCTTCCCATTACTTCATTGGCGACTCATTCCAAGCCGTGCCGCGTTTGCAAGCCATGATGTCACGTCCAACAGTGGAGCTTAGCCCTGAAGAAGCGGCCAAGCGTAACCTGCAAGATGGTGATTTATGTCGTTTGTATAACGATCGTGGTGAGACTTATGCTTATGCGGTCATCATCGAAGGCATGTTATCCGGCATGTGTTCTACTCAAAAGCAATTCAAAGGCAGTAACACGCCGGGAGGTGTTAACATCAATGCCCTGAATTCTGAAATGTTGACTGACTTTGGTAAGAGTCCAACTTTCTATTCATGTTTAGTCGAAGTTGAAAAGGCCGACGAGAAAATGCGTAAGCAGACACTCCTAGAAGAATGGGGTGGTAAAGAAGGCTATATCCAGAAGTGGCGCGAAGATCCCAGAAACCAAGGGGTAGAGGCCACCGACGAAGACATTATAAAAACAGCAGAAGAAATTCACCCGGGGGTATTCAACTAATGGCCAAGCTAGATACATTTAACGACCCGTTTGATTTTCGTATTCGAACGCTCCCCGAGCCGAATCCAGATATTCAAACGCTGCGTGTACTCAGTAATGAAGGCGTGATCACTAAGTTTAAGAATCTCACTGAAGATACTTATGAAGTAGTGATTACTTGTCCAGAAGGCTCACACAAGCTTTGTGCACGTGCGGGTCAATATGGCACCATCAAAGTCGAAGGCATTCAAAAGCCTCGTTCTTACTCGTTCGCGCAAACACCGGAAAGAGAAAATCCTAACGAATACACATTCTTTATTCGTTTAGTGCCTGGTGGTAAATTATCCGCTTGGTTAGCTGAGAAGAACCGAGAGGGCGAGAAAGTGAAATTATCTGGCCCGATGGGTAAATTTGGTTTGGATGACTCCATGAAGCCGATGGTATGCATTGCCGGTGGTAGTGGTATGAGTGCCATCAATGCGCTGACGCAAGAAGTACAAGCTCGAGGCATTGCCCGTGATTGTTACTTCTTCTATGGAGCTCGTACGCAAAAAGATCTTTATTTGCTAGATGAGATGAAAAAAATGGCTGAGCAATGGCCAGCGGGTTCTAAGTTTGAGTTCATCACGGTGCTCTCTGAAGAGCCAGAAGACAGTGATTGGGATGGGCCACGCGGGTTTGTTACCCAGCACATGAAAGAGGAATACTTAGATAAAGGCGTTGTCACTGCCGACAATCTCAAGGCTTTCTTCTGTGGGCCACCGCCTATGATTGATCATGGTGTGCAAGCATTATTAGACGCGGGCTTGTCGATGGATGATATCTACTTCGATAAATTCGAAGATATGCGTTCGCCAGCACCAGTGATTGATAATCAAAAATGTGTGCTTTGTGATGAGTGTTTAATGGTGAAAGCCACAGATAATTGCATTGTGGAAGCCACTAACTTCAAGCGCGATGCTAATGGCATTACGGATTTTGAGCGTGTACAACCTGCACACAGCTCGGGTCTCTACTACAATTCCTTGTACATTGATGAGAAAGAATGCATTCGATGTTACGCTTGTGTGGAAGCTTGCCCTCATAAGGCAATTAATCCGAATTATGACAAAGTGCCGACTACGCTCAGGAAATACTAATTGACTCTGTTGCGTTATCAACACGGCGTTGTTAGAGCTGTCAAATATGTGCTGAGCATCTAGACAAACACTCAATTTGAAAAGCTGCTTCAGGTGACTGAAGCGGCTTTTTTTGACTCATTGTCAACACCTAACAGGAGATAACAATGAAAGCTTACTGGAATCGACTCGCTACATTAGTGGCGATAGTATCATTGGCAGTCACTATTAGTACGTCAGTGGTGGCAGCAGAAGAATACCGTGATGGATTGTTCTGGAAAATCGAAAAAGATGGAGAATTTGTTGGGCACATCTTTGGCACCTTGCACATGAACGATGCTCGCATCAACGAACTTTACAAGAAAATCTCAGTCGTGCTAGATGAGTCACAGAGTTTTGCTATGGAAGCTTTTCCGAGTGATCACTATTGGAACCCCTATCAGGGGGGGCAGTTAATTAAACATGAGATGGTTTTGCCGCGTGGTGATTCTCTTGCTAACTATGTCGGTGAAGAAACTTTTGCAGAAATCGAGCAGGTATTGGTTGATGTATTAGGAATGCAATCAGACTTAGTGCGTACCTTGCGCCCATGGGCCGCTATGCGCAGTTTTGCTGTAAAAGCTAAAAGTAATGATGTGATCTTAGATTATGCATTATTGGAGCGTGCCGGCGATCAGAAGAAAGAACTATTCCAAGTCGAATCCATTGAAGAATTTATCGTCACCTTGCAAGAAATGCCAATTGAAGCACAAGTTGCCTTATTGAAATTCACAGTGGCTAGCTACAATGACATGCAAGGCATTATTGATGACATGCTAGATGCTTACCTAAAAGAAGATCTAGAGGCAATGCACACCATCAGCACGCGCTTCATTCCTCGTGTGGAGGAAAATGAACAATGGCGTAAAGTCTATTTACGTCATGTCATCGAAATCCGTAACATAGTCATGGCGCACTACATGCGTAAACCGATGCGCTTAGGTAATACTTTTATTGCTGTCGGCGCGGTGCACTTGTTTGGTGATAAAGGTGTTCTCGCCCTCATCGAAAAAGATGGCTATACACTAACAAGAGTGGAGTTATAGACCGTTATTGACATCGGCCATGAAGCAACAGGATGGAATAAATTATGAGAAATAGTTTAAACCAAACAATATTGGCATTGCTTATGGCTGTAATATCCACGCAGGCTGTTGCTAAAACTCAATACGTCTCGGATGAATTTGAAATCATGCTGCGTACTGGTCAATCAGTGCAGCATGAGATCATCCGCCAGTTAAAAAGTGGCACACCGGTCACTGTTTTAGAAAGCAACCCTCAATACTCTCGTATTCAAACACAAGCGGGTAGCGAAGGCTGGGTGCTCACACGTTACTTAATGGATCAACCAGCGGGTCGTGAACGTGCCCTTAAACATAAGGCTGAGTATGAATTATTGAAAAATAACTTTGACGCCTTAGTCGCTAAACAAAAAAGTGATCTCGAACGAGAGTTAGCTGAATTACAAGCGCTTGCTGAAAAACCCATTACATTAGAACGACATAATAAAGAACTGCAAGCGCAACTCGCGCAACAAAAACAGCAGTATAAAACCCTAGAACAACACACCGAAGCCCTACGTTCTCCCTACAAAGATCGCGAATGGCTGATCACTGGTGCAGGCGTGTTTTTTGCAGGCATGTTGGTGGGGATGATGATTGTTTCATTCAGCCGACGCAAAAAACGCTGGAACCAACTTTAAACCTTTTTAAACCTATCTGCGTTGCCGCGGCAGTGTTAAAAAGTCGCTCCCAATACTCACTTATCGTATATAAGCTCCGTTTGCTCGCGACTTTTTGCCTAGCCGCGCCTGCCTCGATAACGGTTTAAATATTATTTTTTTATCCTGAGAAACTTTAAAGGGTCTCTTATTTCATTCCGAATCTTCTTTAGTCGCACTATTGAATCTATCGTCATGAATTTCCTTGTCTTTATCTAACTCTTCCCAACCACCGGTATGACAGCGCCGTTGATGGATTGCGCCAATGGTGATGTGAGGAATAGCATGGTGTTGGCGAGGTCTTCGCAGGGCACCCAAGTGCTGTGGTCGGCGTTGGGCATATCTTGTCGGTTGATGGGGGTATCGATGGTGCCGGGGAGGATGCAGTTGATGTTGATGTTATCCGCGTGGTGTTCGGCGGCAAGACTTTCAGTGAGTGTAACGACCGCACTTTTGGCAATGCAGTAGGGTGCCATGTTGCCTTTGCCAGCGAGGGCGGCGCGTGCTGAGACGTTGACGATGTTGCCCTGGCCGCTTGTAATCATGTGGGGTAATACCGCACGACAAGTATTGAAGGTGCTTGTAAAGTTCATGCTGAACATGTGGTCCAGGTCTTCATCCTCTAGTTCGTGGACGGGGGTGCCCATAGCAAAGCCGCCGGCAACATTGAGACAAGCGTCAATGTGTCCGTAGCGTTCTATGATGGTAGCAATCATTTGTGTGCATTGTTGCTCATCCGTTAAGTCACAGGCTTGCGCATGATGCTCGCTGCCTAATCCCAATTGTGTGCCTATCTGTGCCAGTTTGTCGGCATTACGTCCCGTAATGGCCAAGGTTGCGCCTGCTTGCTGGAAACATTGGGCTGTACTTTGGCCGAGTGCACCTGTCACACCGGTAATGAGAATAATTTTTTCGTTAAGGGTGATCATAATGATTTCTTCTTTGTTTGGTATTGTAAGAATTAGGAATGATGTGATGAATTTTACATGGCTGAGTTGCGATATTTAACCCAGTTTGAATGAAAGCTATGTGAAAAGGTCAGCATTAAAAAAGGCGGCAAGCAGGTTGCCGCCTAAGCATACCACCGCAATGGTGGCCCCATAACACGGTTTAAAAGCGCATGCCTCTATCTGAGATGCTGCCACACCATGTTTTGTAATGGTGTGGTGTGCGCTTCTACTAAGACTGCCTTGTCTTATAATTTTGGTTGTTATTATTTTAAATATTGCCTAGTCAAAATGGCTCAGTGTTATTTTTTTATCTGCGTTAAATTATCAATTAAGTTATAACGTAGAAGGGGCGTGCATGACGCCCCTTCTACGTTGCTTACCAGACGAGCGCCCCGCCGGTTTGATACTCCGTCACTCGCGTTTCGAAGAAGTTCTTTTCTTTCTTCAAGTCGAGGACTTCAGACATCCACGGGAATGGATTGCTGACGTTGCTGTATTGTTCCGGTAGACCAATTTGTGCAAAGCGTCGATTAGCAATAAATTTGAGGTATTCCTCAAACATATTGGCATTTAATCCTAGGATGCCACGTGGCATGGTGTCACGTGCATACTGGATTTCTAATTCAACCGCATTGGTGATGAGCTCTATGATTTCCTGTTGGAAGTCAGCGGTCCATAGATTAGGATTTTCCACTTTAATTTGGTTGATGACATCGATACCAAAGTTCATATGCATGGATTCATCACGCAAGATGTATTGAAACTGTTCGGCGACTCCAGTCATTTTGTTGCGGCGTCCCATGGATAGGATCTGCACGAAGCCGACATAGAAGAAGATGCCTTCGAATACAACATAGAATGCAATGAGATCACGTAATAGGCGTTGGTCCATTTCTGGTGTGCCGGTAGCAAAGTTTGGATCACCTAAACTTTGTGTGTATGGCAGTGCCCATTCTGCTTTGCGTGCAACAGCGGGGACTTCACGATACATGTTGAACACTTCGCCTTCATCTAATCCTAGTGACTCAATGCAGTATTGATAAGCATGCGTGTGTACGGCTTCCTCGAACGCTTGACGCAATAGATATTGGCGACACTCGGGATTGGTAATGTGTTTGTAGACCGCTAGCACTAGATTGTTTGCTACCAGTGAATCCGCTGTTGAGAAGAAACCAAGGTTACGCTTGATGACAACACGTTCGTCTTCTGTCAGGCCATCCGCGCTTTTCCATAGCGCGATGTCTGCCGTCATATTGATTTCTTGTGGCATCCAGTGGTTGGCACAACCGTCTTGGTACTTAGACCAGGCCCATTCGTATTTAAAAGGCACTAATTGATTTAAGTCAGCACGGCAGTTGATGATTTTTTTATCATCGACTCGAATACGTGCGGCGCCCATTTCGATGCTCTCTAATCCTGTCGCTCCAGTGTCTTGGTCTTCTGTAGACATCTGTGTAGCTGCATCTGCTGTTACAGTATTTGTTTGTGGCGCAGGCTCACTTGCTTGAGGTGCTGGATTGTTAACGATAGGGTCTGCGGCAGGCTTGCTAGTCGCCCCTGTGCCTGCGAGTGGATCATCCCAATTGAACATGATGTTGTCTCCTAAGTTTAACTTGTCTTGTACTGTTGCAAATTATTCGGTTGATTAAATAGCTTACTGACAGGCTTCACAGTCAGGGTCTAATAATGAGCAGGCTTTAGGTGCAGCATTGTCGTGGGCTTGTGGCACATTGGTTTGAACCGCATTGAGCTTGCTCTCTGAGTGAGTTTCCATGGTGCTTTTTTCTACGTGTGTGGCACCAATGGAACGTAAGTAATAGGTTGTTTTTAAACCGCGCACCCATGCCAATTTGTAGAGGTTATCCATCTTCTGACCGGATGGCTCTGACATATAAAGGTTGAGTGATTGGGCTTGATCTATCCATTTCTGGCGACGAGACGCCGCTTCAATTAACCAACGTGGATCAATCTCAAAAGCGGTGCGGTAGATTTCTTTGATTTCCGTAGGGACACGATCGATGTTCTGCACGCTACCATCGTAATACTTAAGATCATTAACCATGACGTTATCCCACATGTTGTGGCGCTTGAGGTCACTAATTAAGTAAGGGTTAGCGACAGTAAACTCTCCTGATAGATTCGATTTTACAAATAGATTCTGATAGGTCGGTTCTATGCTTTGAGTCACACCACAGATATTAGAGATGGTGGCCGTAGGCGCAATGGCCATGGTATTGGAGTTGCGCATGCCGACTTGTTTGATTCGCTTGCGTATCGCTTCCCAATCCATGGTTTGAGAGTCATCAACATTTAAGAAACCGTTGCGCTCTTTCGCCAATAAATCCAGTGAGTCGATCGGTAAGATACCCTGAGACCAAAGTGAGCCTTCATAGCTTTGATAAGTGCCACGCTCTTCGGCTAGATCAGTGGAGGCCTTGATAGCGTAGTAACTGATCGCTTCCATGGAAGTGTCTGCAAACTGCACGGCTTCCTCACTGGCATAGGCGAGCTTGCGCTTGTAGAGGGCGTCTTGGAAACCCATCATGCCGATACCGATTGGACGATGACGTAGGTTAGACGCACGTGCAGTGGGTACGCTGTAGTAATTGTAGTCGATCACGTTATCTAACATGCGGATGGCTGTAGAGATGGTGCGCTCTAATTTTTCCATGTCGATGCCGTCTTCTGTCGTGTGAGCGGCTAGGTTCACCGAGCCTAGGTTACATACGGCAATCTCTGAATCAGAAGTGTTGAGAGTAATTTCAGTACATAGATTAGAAGAATGCACCGTGCCGACATGTCCTTGTGGTGAACGAATGTTGCACGGGTCTTTGAAGGTTATCCAAGGATGACCAGTTTCAAATAACATACCTAGCATTTTCCGCCATAAATCTGTGGCTGGCAGAGTTTTGAAATTTTTAATTTTACCTTCAGCCGCCATCTGCTCGTAATGAGTGTAGCGTTCTTCAAAGGCCGCGCCATAGATGTCGTGTAAGTCTGGAACATCATGCGGTGAGAATAGTGTCCAATTTTGCTCTAGGCTCACACGCTTCATGAACAGATCCGGAATCCAGTTAGCGGTATTCATGTCGTGCGTACGACGGCGATCGTCACCGGTGTTTTTGCGCAGGTCGAGGAATTCCTCTACATCTAAATGCCAAGTTTCTAGGTAAGCACACATGGCACCTTTACGTTTACCCCCTTGGTTAACGGCCACCGCTGTATCGTTAGCCACTTTGAGAAAGGGTACGACACCTTGAGATTTACCATTGGTGCCTTTGATGTGTGAGCCCATAGAGCGCACACGCGTCCAGTCGTTACCTAAGCCGCCGGCGAATTTAGATAGCATCGCATCATCTTTGATGGCGTCGAAAATACCGTATAAATCATCAGGTACTGTGGTTAAGTAACATGAGGATAATTGCGGACGTAGGGTGCCCGAGTTGAATAGAGTTGGCGTAGAACTCATGAAATCAAAAGAGCTCAGTAAGCGGTAGAATTCTATGGTGCGTTTTTCTCGCTCAATTTCATTGATGGCAAGCCCCATCGCCACGCGCATGAAGAAAGCTTGGGGTAATTCAATGTGAGTGCCTTCTTCGGTATGAATAAAATAACGATCATAGAGAGTCTGTAGACCAAGGTAAGTGAATTGATAGTCACGCTCAGGTAGCAGTGCGGCACCTAATTCATCCAGATCATATTCTTCGGCTAGCTTGCGATCGACTAATTCAAGATCAGCGGCCTTTTGTATATAGGCTTTGAAGTAATCACTGTAGCCCGCAGCCATTTCTTCTTGGGTGGCGATTACCGGAGCACCGTTGAGTTCTGAGAGGGCTTCACTGCGGCAGGTGTCTAGTAGTAGACGTGCGGCCACATAAGTATAGTTAGGTTCTTTTTCTATTAACGTGCGCGCACTCATGGTGAGTGCTTGTGCGACATCAGATTCTGGCACTCCTTCGTATAGATTACGCAAGGTTTCATCGATGATGGGTTGTGGATCTACGTCGTCCAAATCTCGGCAAGCGTCTGTGACCACAGTTTCTAAACGATTGATATCTAATGGTTTTAGTTCACCATTGGCGTCTTTGACTTGAAGGTTTGTTGAGGTTGCTTCAGCACCATCAGTGGTAGCTTGTTCGGCTAATTTTTCAGCACGTTCCCTGGCACGCTCTTCACGATAAAGGACATAGTCACGCGCGACTTTATGGTGACCAGCACGCATTAAAGCGAGTTCAACCGCGTCTTGGATATCTTCAATATGGAAAGTGCCACCATCAGGGAGATTTCGTGTCAGGGCTATTTCAACTTTCGAAGTAATTTCTTCCACAGCCTCATGCACGCGTGACGAGGCCGCAGCTTCACCGCCCTCAACCGCAAGGAAAGCTTTAGTGACTGCAATTTTGATTTTATCGCGATCGAATGTGGTGATTTTGCCGTTACGACGGATAACACGATACTGACCGGGTGC
>Ga0181566_10003729_pt1 | contig 12487 bp, 10 predicted proteins | sample 101ome_15_FD_133762 | JGI IMG/M metagenome (GOLD analysis project Ga0181566, IMG submission 133762) | Coastal salt marsh microbial communities from the Groves Creek Marsh, Skidaway Island, Georgia - 101402AT metaG (megahit assembly) | ecosystem: Environmental > Aquatic > Marine > Intertidal... | reverse complement strand
GGATTACATAATGTATGTAACACATGTAGCAAAAAATACGGTGAATCTATGGGTGATAGATTAATAAAATATCGCCCTGATGGAAATTTTACATATAAAAAAACTGATATTGACCAACATGATGACCATATTATGCCGCTTGCATATGGAGGAACTAACAGTGAAGTTAATCACCAATTATTGACAAAAGCGGAAAATCTTAAAAAATCATCCACAATACCGTTTGAAAATGTGCACGATATTCCTGAAATGCTATTATGCGAAAGGTGGAGAACTATACTTCAGACAGCAAAAGCAGAAAACATAAGCATTGTTGAGTTTAAAAGCCGAATATCGTTTGCAATAATGGAAGAACAGAGGAATTTGAGTATGATGAATGATGAAGAATTGGAAAATGTTTTTAAATCATATAATAGTGCTAATAATAAGCGGATTAATACACAGCGTGCAGTTAAAAAATTCAGGATTTATTGTAAAAATATTTTAAATATTTAATATTCGATTAAATCAATATTCAATTAAATCAATATTCGATAATTAGATATTATATATCTTATTTTCAAATCTTTTAGTGATTATTGGTAAAACTTCGTCGTTTATATCTACCAAAATGCATTTTTTGTTTAGTTTATCGGCTACAAATCCGGTTGTTCCTGAACCACAAACAGGGTCTAAAATAACACTATCTTCATTTGTAAATACATTTATTAACCTTTCTAATAATTTCTGCGGTTTCTGCGTTGGATATAAGCGCGGGTCTTTGTTAGTTCTTGTAATAGAATGTATATCATCCCATAAGTTTGACAATGGTTTACCTTTATGCTCATGCTTATAAATTTTTATATACATATTTTTGCTTTTAGGAACAAAATGTATACGGTTTTCTTCTATCATTTTTTTAACCGTTTCTTTTGATAACTTCCAACCATATTCGTTATTATATTGAATACCATCTTTTTCAATAGTATACATATGACCTTTTCTTGTTCTATCATGCTTTAATGCACCGAGACTATAACAACCTACATCGTCTTTATTTTTAAATGCCCATACAGAATCTTCTTCAATTGGAGTGCGTACTTCATTAAATATCCGTTTTTTATCATAAGCAACAAACAATATATCAATTACTGCACCAAATTTATTTTTAACCGTGTTTTTCCCATGACACCTTTTCCAGTAAATCTTTTCTATATTTTCAAATTTTTCGCGAAGTATTTTTTCTACTATGAAACTATTTTCAGATGAAATATGAATAACTAATGTGCCTTTCTCAGATAAGGTTCTTTTAAGATTAGATACTAATGTAGATAGCCATGTTTCATAACCATTTTCTGTCCATTTATCTGTGAAACCAGTTTTATCACTTTTACTATTAAGTGTGAAATTACGATTGGTATCATAAGGAGGGTCCATATAAATGAAGTCAATGTTATCTATTCTAGATGCGATTTCATTAGCATCATTAATAAATAATGAGACATTATCAGATATTTTGTGAGAACCAGATATAGGTTTAGACTGATTAGATGACTTAGATGATTTCATGTTTGGTTCGTTTGATTTTATATTGTTAATAAGAGATTTAATAATATTAGAAATCAATTTTGTTTATAATATTGCAATTATATTTAGGTATTTTTATTAGTATAGTTGCGTTATTATAATCACTTCTTCTTTATTCTTCGCTATCCTCCCTCGCTATTCTCCCTCGATATCCTCCCCGCTATCCTCCCTCGCTATTCTCCCTCGATATCCTCCCCGCTATCCTCCCCGCTATCCTCCCTCGCTATTCTCCCTCGCTATCCTCCCCGCTATCCTCCATCGCTATCCTCCCTTTTACCGCGTGCGGGGCGGTCTCCCCGCTAATATCTCTCAATATAATAAGTATTTGAATTATTTAGTATAATGAATTTAGCAGAAGCCGATAGAGTATTTTTGGACCTCAAATATAAGATTAAATATAAGCAAGATTCGCTTTTAGATAGATATAATATTATTAAGGAGTCATCAAAAGAGAATGAATTATTGAAAGATGTATTACAGAAACATGTAGATTATTATAAAGAACTTATTAATGAGAAGAAGCGTAAAGAACAAGCATTATTAACTTTGCGCAATTATTTAGATAATATAGATTCTGCGCTCGTTCAATCAGATGAGCAAATGGAACATTTACATTTTGAAAAACGTCAAACAATTGAAAAATTAGATTTATTGCGTGAAGAAATGAAAAAACTAATGGATAAAACTCGTAATATCTATTAATTGTATTAATTATTATTTCATAAATATAATTTGTATGTAAATTTTATAGTTATGAGCAACCGAAATAATAGCGGAAATAATAACGGAAATAATAACGGAAATAATAACGGAAATAATACAAGTGATATAACAATAAATACTCTTATTGAAAAAGCAGAGAAAATTAAAAAAGATATTGAAGATTCAACCCTTTTACAAAGTGGTTTAATTAATGAAAATATAGCTATTATCAATGAGTTAATTCAAGATATTACTAATCAAATTGCAGAAATTGATAAAGACCTTGATTTATTAACTAAAATAAGAGATGAAGAAAGTCGACATAATGAAGAAATGGAAAAAAAGATTAAACATAGTTTAGCAAATAAAAAAAGACTTAATAAAATACTAGATGAGTTATCAGAAGTTCAACGAAATAAAAATAATGAATTAGCTGAAATTCTTACAAATAATAAAACAGCTTTAAATGATATTAATTTAAATGATGATGTTAAAAGAATTAGTGATAGAATTAAAAAAATAATAGCTAGACCACCAACAAACACACCAACAGGGAGACCAGGAGGACCATTTAATCAAGCAGGTGGTATTAAACTTAAACGCAAATTTGGTAGAAAACATCGCAAAACAAATAGAAAATCCAAAAAAACTTTAAAGAAAACAAAATCAAGAAAAACTATTAAAGTAAAAAGAGTTAAGAAAGTTGGACAAAAAGGAGGTTATATATGGTTTGATAATAGAAAATCCAAGAAAAACAAGAAAAACAAGAAGGTTAAAAAAAATAAAAGTAAAAAATCATCTTTATTCTTTATCTAATAACTAATATCTAATAACTAATAACTAATAACTAATAGCTAATAACTAATAACTAATAGCTAATAATTATTGATACTTCATCTTTTTTCTAATAGGTTCATTAAGTTTATTATAGCGATTTTTAAGCATTCTTTGAAAAATAGATAACCAAAATGTTTTTTTTATAGCAACATTATGACCGCTATTTAAGGTAATTATATCAACAATATCTACTTTTGGAAAGTTTTGTAATTCTCTTATTGATGTAATATTATTTTCGTAGTAATAATCATCAGTATCATCAGTATTAGTATTATCAGTATCAGTATCATCAGTATTTGAAAAATAATTAAGCTTATTAATCATTGACCTGCAAGCATTATCTGTGTTTTGATTAAGCAAAATTCGTTCTTCATAATCACTTGGTGTCCAAAAATCAAGGAAATTATATGGAGAACCATCATATTCTTTATCATAAATATGTAAAGCTAGATAATGTCCATTTGCTTCATAACTCTCATGCTCTCCATGTAAAACCGGGTTAAAATATTGACATACAGCAAGTGTTTTAGTCATAATAAAAATAAGTAAATAAAATAAACTGTTAAAAAACAAGTTAATATAATTATATGGATTATTTTATATCACTTTTTTCTACTATGTAATTATATAAGAAGTATGAACCTCAAGCTAAAGGCATTACTTGCAAATCGCATAACTTTATATGTAGTTTTGGCTATATCTATTGCATCTCTATTTGGTTATATTATGACACAACGCACTAACGCTTTAATGTTTTTCGTTTTAACCGGTTATTTGACCTCATTTTTCACCAAGAATATGGCGATTGTTATGCTAGTCCCATTACTATTAACAAACTTTGTATTTAGTGTTTACAGAGTTCGCGAAGGTTTAGAAGGTCAAGCAGGAAAGAAGGCCGCTGAGGGTGAAGGCGCAGCAGCTGGAACTGGCGCAGCAGCTGGAACTGGAGCTGGAACTGGAACAGCAACTGAAACTGGCGAAAAAAAAGAAGAGGAAGAGGAGGAGGAAGAGGAGAAACCCGCTGGTGATGGTAAGGATGCAGCCGCAGAGGGAGGAGCAAAGAAGCCTACAAGTGGAAACTTTAAGCCAAATGCAGAGTTAGATGTAAAGAAAACAAAGGATATGAAATATAGCTACTTTGAAAAAGCATTAAACGGTGATTCAATCGATAAATTAAATACTGATATGGATAATATGAGTCATAATCAAGAGAAATTAGAGAAGATGATTGAGAATATGGCCCCATTAGTAGAGAAGGCTGGTGGTTTATTGGATAAGATGAACTCCGGTGGTATGGGTAATCTAGGTGGTATGATTGAGAAAATGAGTGGTATGATTGGTGGTATTTCTCAAAAGTAAGCTACTAAGCAAATTATGTAAACTCTTAAGTGAATTATAAAATTATAATGTTATATGATATAAGTATAACATTATGGCGAGACGATGCCCACCAGGAGCAATATGTGTTCAAAATGCTTTATTCATTTCAATGTTTGTATTTTTAGTTTTATTATTAGTATTTTTTATTTATCGTAGCACAATAAGTTTAGATAAATCATCTAATAATTTAAATGAGTTAAATATTCTTGCAAATGCAAATGCAAATGCAAACGCAAATGCAAATGCAAATTCAGGCAGTGGTGTAGCATCATGGTTTGCTAATTCACCATTACAAGGGTTATTTTCCAGACCAAATTATTCTTATTCAAATATTGAGAATGATGTATTAATGAACCCATATTCTGCACCACACCGTGATGACCGTGTTTTTAACTTTAATAATGGCGATGTTCGCGGAGGTATTCCAATAAATGTTAGAACACAAGGTGTCGATACTTCATACAGGCAAATCGGTATTCTTACACGGCAAAATGGTAGTGAAATGATTTTACCTTTGATGGGTCGGCCACTAATTACAAATCGTGATAAATGGCAGTTTTACACAATGAATGATAATAATATTAAGCTTCCTATTGTTAATAAAGGTAGAAGTTGCACAAATGAATATGGTTGCGATAATTTGTATAATGGAGACAGTGTTTATGTAGAAGGATTAGGTGATGCATTTAAAGTAACTGTATATGATAATGCTATGGCGAAATATATACCTTTCGTTTAAAAATATCAAAAAATAAATAGTTAACTATTAATTATATAGTAATTAACTATTATGGAAACCATTTTAAATTTTCTATTTAATTTAATTGACAAATATTGTGATGACCCTGATTGTAACTATAGTAATTATCCAAAATCTAAATCATACTACGGAAAACGCTATTCAATGACAAATTGTAATATACCAACTTTCTATAAACAACAGATTTTGAAAAATATAAATACATCTGTTTGTAAAATGCAATATCCTATTAGCAAATGGAAAGATGAAATAAATAATTTTAATTTTTGTGATAATGTTTTATTAGCTAATTGTCAAACAATCTATGAGCAAATCAAAAATATGGAGAAAGAATTAGAAGAAGAGCATATTTTCAAGGAAAAATCAAAAACAATAAATTGTTTAGAGAAAAATATATATTCAGACTCTCTACTAAAAGAATAAATAATAAATAATAAATATTAAATAATAAATAATAAAATCATTTAGGTTTCTAACCAATATGTTGTTGTCAAACGAGGTAAAATATGTTCTAATACAGTTTTATCTGAATATTTCTTATAATATGATGCAAGTTTTTCATCTAAATTTTCATCATTTAATTCATTCCAGTCATTTAATATAACAACAGGCAATTCATTATTAATATACATATCATCTAATGATGATGTTTTTGTAATAACAATAGCACCTGCTATAAATAATTCCCAAGTTCTGTGACAATCTAAACCATTTCCGCGTGGTGATAATACAAAATTATATTTATTATATTGCTTAGTATTTTCTGAAAATGGAATTCGCTCTTTACTAAAATCTATAAATTTATTACTTTTAAGTAATTCATATAATTCACCTCTTTCAGGATGAGTTTTACTGAGATGTGAATCACAATATATTCTATTTTTTATGCGGTTATTTACAGGCGATGAATTCCTACATTCTAAATAAAATCTAATAGTTTCATTAATATTATTATTTATTGTTAAGTGATTTGAATGCAAATCAAACCCAATTGGAAAATGAGAGATTTTATCATGAATTATAGTTTTATCATAATTTTGAGTATACCACTTTAATATTTTGTTTGACGATAAAATTTTACTAATTGTTACAGGATGACAAGAAGAGGGTACAGGACGGTCACCATCACTTGTAATTAATATTACAGGCGTTTTTAATCTATCTAATAATTGTGCGAAATAGTCCAAATCTCTAACATAAGGTGTTACCATTTGCTGCACTTTACCGTCTTTTGATATTACACTATTTATTCTTACACTACCATTTCTTATAAATATATAGTTCTTTGCATTATCTATTAAATTGCGAATATCTATCATTGAACTGCTTCTTTCAGTTTGTTTTAAATAATAACCATTATCTTGTTTGACATCGCGTATTATACCTTTTGACCACAAAATATTATGCTTTGTTAACATATTAACAAATTACTATAATTTATAATTTATTATAATTTATCTTTCTAATTATATTAGACAAATTATAATATATTAGACAAATTATAATATATTAGACAAATTATAGTAAGTGATAAATATTTATTATTATGAATTATGGTGAACTTATGGACCTCAACTTGGATTTAGATACATGGAAACAGTGTTTTAATTCTATACTTGAAATAGGTAATCTTGAGTCGACCAAAGGTTATAAATTTATTGTTAAAAATAATATTTGTTATTTAGACCCTCCATCTCATACTCAAAGCATAACGCGTTGGTATAATGGCTATAATAAAGAGCAATTCTATAATTTCTTGAATGATAATAAAACGAAATTCTTTGACTATTTATCGTTTATTAACAAAACAAATGTATTAAAAACTAATAGACCACATATCAAATCATTCACCATTAATTTAGTTACATTTTTAATGAATTTAGCAAAATGCTTTAGTTTATGCAGAAGTATATATCCTGAATATACAGAACTTAATTACTTATTATTATCATATTACCATATTATTAAAGAATGGATTGGTAATAATGGAGTAATTACTAATATTTAGTTTTTTTAGTTTTTTTAGTTTTTCAGTTTTTCAGTTTTTCTTTAGTAATTAATAATTAATATTGGTTATTATTTTCATTATTAATTATTTTGTTATGATTATTATTAATTATTTGGTTATTATGCGCGAAGTGAAGCCATCATTGTAGTAAGTTCATCAGCTGAATCAGCAGCTAACTTAACACCTTCTAAATTACCAATAAGGTCATTAAAATCACTGTTATCAATCTTCTGCTCTTTATTTATTTTCTTTATTTGCTGTTCAACCTTACCAATACCGGTAATAGCATTCATTTGTGCGGCGATTTTATCAATATCAGCATCAGAAACAGCTACTTTATTCTTAATCCGGTCCATAGCAGGATGCTTGAATAAAGTTCCTGCACGAGTAGTTCTGACTTCTATAAATCCCTTGTTCTTTAATTGTTCTCCAAGAGTATCCATGTTCTTAGGTCTGACAAGGATAGTAAGATTATCTTCATTTCCGCGCTCTGTTACGACTGGGGCAGCACGGCGCTTCTGTGTATATGGGTTGCGAGTATTGGTATTTCTTTTTTTAGAAACACCTTTAGTTGCTGTCTTTTTAGTTGCTGTCTTTTTAGTTGCTGTCTTTTTAGTTGCTGCCTTTTTAGCTGATGCCTTTTTAGTTGCTGCCTTTTTAGTTGCTGCCTTTTTAGTTGCAGATTTAGCCTTCCTTTTCTCTTCATAAGAAGGGTGGCGTTTTAAATATGCTCTGAAACGCTCTGCTTGCATATCGCGTTTTAATGCAGCTAATCTTCCACTGTGGCTACGGCTTCGGCGACCACTATCAGGTGTCATAGAACCAATGCGCAAACGAGCTTCTTTTAACCCTTCATTTCTCTTCTTTTGAGATGATGTAACACGCTTTGTGGGCATAATTATGTTATATATCTAACTAATATTTTATAATTTATAGTGTATATTTTTACTAAAAATTATAAAGTACATGTTGAGCTTAAGTTTTTAAATGTTAGTTTTTAGATTTATTTTCTGGCTCTGTGTTTTCTTGTTATTTTTCTTGTTATTTTTCTTGCATTTCCTCCAGTTATCCTATTTTTATTTTTTGTTATTGACCTTCTAACATTCTTTGCGGATTTTTTGTTTTGGTTTCGGTTTTGGTTTCGGTTTTGATTTTTGCGTTTAGGCATACTCTTTCTACGCAATACAGAAGCTTGTTGCTTTCTTGCTCGTTTAGGAGTTATTGCATTCAAACGCTTAGGGATTTTTAAAGTTCCTCCTGTTGATGCTTTTTTTAATGCGTTTGCTTTTTCTGCTGCTTTTCTTGCTTTTTCTGCTGCTGTTTTCACTTCATTTACTTTTTCTTCTGCTTCTGCTTTTTCTTCTGCTTTTTTTGCTGCTGCTTTTGCTGCTTTTCTTGCTGCTTTTTCCGCTACTGGTGCGTTTGCCTGTGCTGCTTTTGCCTGTTGTATAATTGAATTATTAAATCCTGCTTTTCTTGCTGCTTCTTCTGCTTTTACTGCATCTTCTCCTGCGTTTTTTCCTGCTTGTTTTGCCTGTTCTTCAAGTGAATTATTAAACGCTATTTCTTCTTCTGCTGTTTTAATAGCTTCTTCTGCTTTAGCCTTAGCTTCTTCTGCTGCTTTTGCTGCTGCTGCAATTTTTTCCCTTGAATTTTTTATAATATAGATTTTTTCATGAGCTATATTTTTTATTTTGTTAGCTATTCTTTCTATAATTCTGGAAGTTTTTTCGCTATTTACATTTTCAGCAAAGTCTATTAAAGGCTGAACCTCATCCACTACTTGCATGTAGTTTTTATTTTTCTTAATTAATATATCAATTTCTGCTTTTGCTTCTTCTGCTTTCTTCATATCTTCTTCCGCTTCCTTCTTAGCTTTTTCTCCTTCTCCTTCTCCTGCTTGTTCTTTTTCTCCTTCTCCTCCTGTTTGTTCTTTATTAATTTCTTCTAATAATTTTGATGCAGCTATTTCGTCTTTCTTAGCATTTTCTGCTAATTTGGATATTTCTTTAAATTTTTCATATAAGTCTTTTGGATTTTCTATGGTTGAATTCGTATTAACATAAGTAAAAAACTCATTTAATTCTTCAGTTCCAGGTTCAAATGTCTCTGCATTAGCATTATCTGATGCTACTTTTGCTAAGTGTTCCAATTCACTATTAAAAGCATTTCCACTTTCACCAGTTCCACTTGCAACATTTGCACTTGCAACAGTTGCAGCATTTCCACTTGTACCAGTTGCACTTGCACCACTTCCATCAGTTCCACTTTCACCACTTTTTGCACCATTTTCACTTGCAACATTTGCACTTTCATCACTTTTTGCAACATTTCCACTTGTACCAGTTCCACGTCCATCAGTTGCACCACTTGTTGCATTTCCACTTCCATCAGTTCCACTTTTTCCACTTCCATCAGTTCCACTTACATCATTTGCACTTGTATCACTTGCAACACTTTCACTAGGTTTCTTTTTAAATTGCTCTGCTAAAGATGTGAGAACTGTTGCTGCGGTACTTGTAGACATCTTTTTAAAAGTTATTGGAGAGGTTGGAGGTATATCAACACTAAATTCTAAGTTAGAATGCCCATCACCGGGTGTTGCTGTCATACTAGCTTTAACTTGTGGAATTTCATCTTCTGGCTCAGGCTCAGGTTCAGGCGCAGGCTTCTTTTCTGCATTTTTATATGCTTCTTCAAGTTCTTTTCTAATTTCGTTCAATTTATTAGTTAATACTTTAATATTATTTTGATGTTCCTGTGCAAGGACTGCCTCTGTTTTTTTATATTCTCTTTTTAAATCTTCAATTGTTTTTGGTAATTCATTGTTGGATGCTGTTATTGGTGCTTCTTTTGATTTTGTTTCTGATGATTCATTGGATGAATTTTGGTTTGAATTTGATGCATTGTTGGTTTTTGTTGTTGATGCATCTTTATTTATAACATTATCTACGGCCTTATTTATATTTGAATCTGTTTGTGCTTTTATTTCGGCTCTTTTGACTGGTTCTGTTCCAACTGATTTGTTTTGAGAACTTTTTTGTGTTCCTATTTCGGCTGGACCTATTCCAACTGAATTTTGTTGTGTATTATTTGCTACTTGTGATTCTTTTTCTTGCGAACTATTTGAAGTATTTCCATTTCCTTCTAATTTATTTAAAGTTTCAATTAATTTATTTGTTGCAGCTTTATTATTAGAATTTTTTTCTTCTTCAAATGTTCTTAAAACAACACCTAACCTCTCTAATTTATTCGCTACTAATTGTTTTTCTTTTTCTTTTTCTTTTTCTTTTGCTTCTATATATTTATTAAATAATTCAGAAAATTGTTCATTTAAACTATTTGCTATATTATTATAGGTAGTTATAGTGTTTTCATCAAGGTTATTATTATTATTATTTTTTTTATTATTATTTTTAATTTTATATAAATTTTGTATTTCTTGAATAAAATTATTGGCTGAAGCTGTTAATTTACTTACAACTGTTATAATTCCACTTACATCTACATTTTTTTTATTTTTTTCATTTTCTAAAACTAATAAAAATGCTTCTACAGATTCTTTAACTTTTTTAAATTTATTTATTGTATCAATATGATTTCCTGAATTATCTTGATGATTTCCTGATACTGGTGCTGCTGGTGGTGCTGCTGGTTTTTGATGGTTTCCTGAAATATCTTGTTTATTAACAATTGGACGATTTTCTGCTCTAACAAACATCGCTTTTAATTTTGCAATTTTTTCATTAATCTTTTCAGTAATTTTTGTATTACCAGCCGAAGGTAAAAATACTTTACCAGCCGAAGGTATAAGTTTTTCAAGTATTGCTTTTGCTTTTGCTGCTGCTGCTTTTTCTGCCTCTGCTTTTTCTGCCTCTGCTTTTTCTGCCTCTGCTTTTTCTTCTGCTTCATTATTTTCATTTTCATTTATTTTTTTTAAAGATGTTTGAATACTTTGTATCATATTATTTATTTCTTGACTATTTAACATTTCGTTGTTTTCTTGTTCTTGATTATCACTATTAACACTACTATTAACACTACTAATAACACTACTATTAACACTACTTTTTAATGACTCTCTTAATGACTCATTACTTTCAATATTACCAATCAAACTATTAATCAAATTTAAAAATTTAACTGTTTCAAGTCTATCTTCTAGTTCTTTAATTGCATCTTGATTTGTTGTTTTTGCTTGTTTTGCTTCTTTTATAGCTGCTTCTGCTTTTTCTGCTTTTTCTGCTGCTTCTGCTTTTTCTGCTTTTTCTGCTGCTTGTTCTTCTGCTAATACTGCTTGTTCTGCTTCTTGTACTGCTTCTTCTGCTGCTTTTAATACAGCTTCTTCTACTTCTTCTGATGCTACTTCTGGCTGTTTTATAAATGAATTATTTAATACAGCTTCTTCTTCAGCTTTTCTTTTAGCTTCTTCTTCTTCAGCTTTTCTTTTAGCTTCTTCTTCTTCAGCTTTCCTGTTAGCTTCTTCTTCTTCAGCCGCAGATGCTCCCTCAGCCACAGGTGCTTCCTCATTATGTGCACTAGACCCTTGTTTATTAGACTTTTCTTCATTAAACCCTGTTTTATTAGTCTCTGCTGCATTAGGCCCTGATTCACTAGGCCCTTGTCCACTAGACTTTTTTAGTTCTTCCTCAGCCTCAAGTTTTTTAAGCATATTTTTAGCAGTAATTTTATTTTCATGATAAGTCACTGCATTAGTGCTAATCTTGTTGTATTCTTCGTTTTCTTCTTCATGAACATGTTGTCCATTAGACACTTCTGGTTTAACAGCCACAGGTTCTTCCTCAGCCGCAGATGTTTCCTCAGCCACATGTGTTTCCTCATTATGTGCACTAGACCCTTGTGTATTAGACCCTTCACTAGTACTTTGTAGATTAGACCCTTTTTGTTCAGCCGCAGGTGCTTCTTCAGCCGCATGTGCTCCCTCAGCCTCAAGTTCTTTAAGCATATTATTAGCAATTTTACTATTTATATTGTGATTTACTGCATTATTCACAATAACATTGTAATTTTTATTTTCTTCATCATCATTTTTTCCATTAGGCACTAGTACATTAGGCACTGAATCACTAGTCACTTGTTCACTAGACTCTTGTCCACTAGGCACTTCTGTATTATGCCCTTCTTGTTTATTAGGCCCTTGTTCATTAGGCACTGATTCATTAGTCACTTGTACATTAGACTCTGCTGGATTAGACACTTCTGGTACATTAGTC
>Ga0181566_10003727_pt1 | contig 12490 bp, 9 predicted proteins | sample 101ome_15_FD_133762 | JGI IMG/M metagenome (GOLD analysis project Ga0181566, IMG submission 133762) | Coastal salt marsh microbial communities from the Groves Creek Marsh, Skidaway Island, Georgia - 101402AT metaG (megahit assembly) | ecosystem: Environmental > Aquatic > Marine > Intertidal zone... | reverse complement strand
GTATTCATTCTCCTCTTTTTATGGATACAGAGTTTTATTTCTTATAGATGTTAGAATGTGCTGAAAAAATAGGTGCCGGGCAATGGGACAATATCCTAATAGACCAAAAGCCAGACGGAGAAAAACGCTAAACTCTCAATACCATTACTCTGTAGACCACGTTTCCTAAGATCGAATCACTCTTAGGTAAAAATTTGAATTGGAAATCAATTTATTCGCTCACAATGTTGTTTTTACTGCATTTAGAATTACTGCTCCCTGCTCAATAGATCCAATCAGTGGAATCCGCTAACGGACTCTTAGACTTTAACTTACTATCTTCCGCACTCTTTTTAAATCAAAGACCGTTTCCCAGCACCAAGAGCGCACTAAATTGGCGCCTTAGAGACAAAATGAGTATCTTTTAAGAGTAGACGTTGATAATTCTAATGGCCCCTAAAACTACGTCGCTAATGGCTGAAGAGACCCTAGATGAAGCAGATTGGCAAGCATTTGACACGCTCACCGATCGGTTTTCACTCTGCCCAGAACATCTTCAAAATCTACTCGAGCTAGCCTCGGGGAATCATGTGATCGTCGAAAGTGCTCTATTGGTCGCACAAGAATTAGGTGGGTCTCCTTACGAGGGGGCTCGGCAATACCTTCGCGACGTATTGTAGCCTGCGAGAAAAAATAAAAAACTTGACCGAGCTCCTTAACTTTTGTACAATCGCACCGTTTAACTCCATCCTAATAGACGAGAGGAAATATGCAGAATCTGCACGACGAGGAGAGTACCCTACGACTCTACTTCGACGATATCGCCGAATCTACGCCGCTTAGCCGCGAGCGTGAAGTAGAGCTAGCAGAACGCATTAAAAATGGCGACATGAGGGCCCGAGACGAAATGATTCGCGCCAATCTCCGCTTTGTCGTCGACGTAGCAAAGAAATATCAGAACCGAGGGCTCTCTCTTTCCGACCTTATTAGTGCTGGTAATCTAGGGCTAATCACCGCAGCAGATCGCTTTGACGGCACAAAAGGCTACAAATTCATCTCCTACGCTGTTTGGTGGATTCGACAGTCCATACTACAAACGCTAGCCGAACACGTGCGCACGGTCCGACTCCCCCTCAACAAAGTCAGTCTCTTAAAAGACATATCCAAAGCATCTCGCAAGCTAGGGCAAGACCGCGAAGGTGATCCTGACGTAGAAGAGATTGCACAGGAACTCGATGTTCCCGCCGAAGAGATCTTAGAAACCATCCTAAGTGCCCGTTCCGTATGCTCTCTTGATGAGTCTTTCACCGACGATGACGAACGCAGCCTTCTCAACACGCTGCCCGACCAGTCTCTAGAGGCACCCGATGCCGACGTTCTGCGCGAGTCAGCCAGAGTCCAGCTCGAGAATGCGCTCAACACGTTGGACGAACGCGAACTTCGCATTATCCGTCTCTATTTTGGCCTTGACGGCAATGAGGCGCTAACGCTCGAAGAGATCGGCGATATGATGAACTTAACGCGCGAGCGCATTCGCCAACTCAAGGAAAGGGCCTTGAGCAAGCTCCGTCATCCTTCGCGGAATGGGACGCTAAAAAGCCTCTCTAGCGAGGCTTGAAAGTGTTGACAGTTTTCTAATCACCCCTATCTTTAAAAGCTCAATTTAAAAGCGTTGGGGGGATACCGAAGCGGTCAAACGGGGCAGACTGTAAATCTGTTGGCTCAGCCTTCGTAGGTTCGAATCCTGCTCCCCCCACCATTAAACATAAAAAGCCGCCGCATCATACTGATGCGGCGGCTTTTTATGTTTAATTTTTATGCTATTGATTCAATCACCTGCTCTTCTGTGGCTTGCAGGGTCCAAGAACGCTTCGGCGACCGCTTTTTTTATTCGTTCACTCTCGTAGTATCCCTGTTCGACCCGCTGGCGTATCCACAGCAGACGCTCTTCTTGATTCCGCGGCAAACCACCAGCATCACTAAGATGCTCTGGCAAATTATAAGTTTTTTTAAATTTCATACAGTATTCACCTACCATACTGTATCGGCATATTAACCTTTACGGCCAGAAATTTTCCTCTTTACGCGCTATTTTTCGCCCATGCTTGTCTGATAGCCTCTATTTTATCCCTATTTTCACTGGATAAATGCTGAAAAGATTCAAAGAGAAAGGCGAGTAAAATGCCTGCGACCAGGCTAATTGCAGTAGCAATGAGCACAATAAGCGCTCGGCTTGGGGCACTTCTAAACTCGGGCATTGTAGCTGGGTCTAGGACCTGCATGGTCGGAGCATTCTCGGCCTGTCGGTATTTTGCATCCTCTAATTGAGCAGCCAAAAAGGCGAGTACTTGTTCAGCGATCTTTAACTCTAAGGTCAACTGTGCGTATTCAAGACCAAGGCTCGGCCACTCGCGCAAAGGCGGTCCAAGCGCATTAAAGGTATCGTGCTGAAATCCTTCTACATCACTATCTAGCTCCCTTCCAACAACGCGCTGAAGCTGGCCGCGAAGCTGAACGGCTTCCATTTCCAATAGGATCCGATCCTCATGGTCATCCTTGAGACTCTGCTTGGCAATACCAAGTTTAACCTCTAATAGAGCAAGCTCGTTCACAATGCTCTTTGTTAGCTCTACCATGGCAGTCGTTTGCGCTTGAACATCAATAATACCCTCCCCCTCCTGGAAATCTCGAATGGCCCGTGCCTTTACCTCAATCTCCCCCTGCACAGTCTCCATTCTCTCTGAGAGGAACAGTCGTAATCCGTCGGCCTGCTGCCTTTTGTTTTTCCTGATAACCACATCGAGTTCTGCCGCAAGCGCATTCGCCATATCCGCAGCCAACCTTGGGCTGGATCCCTCTACTGATATCGTCAACGCGCCATCCCGGCTCAGTTCAGCCTCCATTAGTCCATCTAAGGTTTCAATGGCCATGTCCCGATTTACAACCCCATAATCTTCGACTAGGCCAAAGCGATCCACCATAGCCCCGAGAACTCGACGACTCTGTAAAATGGTGAGGAGACGCTCGCCTGGCGTTGCCTGCCCCAGCAAGCCACCCAATCCCCCAGGCAGGTTAGGACTCAAGAGCATCGACATTTCGAAGCGACCGGGATCCTCTTCTCTGGGTAGAAGAACAGTTACCGCTTTCCACCGTTCGGGTAGAGCAAGTGACACGGCAGCAGATAAGAGGCCGACCGCTATAACGGGCCAAATAACAATTTTTCGCCATTTGATTAAGACATAGAAGTAATCAAGCAGTGTTTTTTCGCCTTGCATCGAGACTCAATTCCCCGTCAGAGAGGCGTAGAGTAAAACGACGGTTGAGACTTGACCAATGATCCCCATAGCCTGCGAGAATATCATCCAATAATTGCGCTCAGGAAGTTCCTTTACCCAGATTCTATCTCCCGCCTGAATCATAACTCCATCTTTAACTCGCTTAACCTCCCCTGAGAGCCCCTTTATTAGCCGCACATCTTTGGATGCACGCCACCCAAGGCCTCCGGCCCGATCGATGTAGTCTTGTACGGTGAAGGTAGAATCGTAAATAACGGAGCCCGGCTGACCGACCGCACCGCTGATGATAATTACATCACTTAATCTTGGAACGTGGAGTTCGTCTCCCGGCAAGAGGGGAATATTGTGGCGCTCATCCCCCTGCATAAAAAGCCTATCCCAGTCGACAGACATTTGTCCAACGCGCTCTCTAGACTTCATAATAAAATACTGATTCTCGTCCTCCGTTCGCTCTGAAACCGGCACAAAGCGTATGCGTTCAAACTCTGGATCGATGATTTCAGTATCCCCCTCAGACGTTCCGCTATTATCGGGAGAAGCTCGTCGAACAATCCGCGCCTCTGCTAGAGAAGCATACTCAGTGAACCCTCCAGCCGATTCAATTAGTTCTCTCAGACGCATTCCCTGAGGATTGACGACATAATACCCAGGAAAGATTACTTCTCCCGAGATAAACACCTCACTTCGGGGTTGGAATTCGGGAACCGAACCCACATTCAGCCAATCGTTCGAGTGCAGTTCTATATCCGCGACTGAGTCCCCCTGTGCGATTGCTCTCATATCAACGTCCAAAGAGATGCGAGTTTTGTTATCTGCATGATACCGAAAGAGGCGCACCTTAGAAGAATCAACATCATTTGTAGTACCCAAAGACAAGTGTAATAGGTCACTAACTTTATCTCCCGGCACGTAGTTGTAGAAGCCTGGTCTTTTAAGGGCTCCAAAACTGCCCAACCTACCAGCACTAGCGTTTATTATCACGACATCGCCGTCTTCGACAAACGGGTTAAAATTCGACTGCCCCGCGACCTCGTACATGTCAAAGTCGACCCGTTTTATTAATCCGTTATCAAGGTCTTCAAAGGCCTGCCCCAAGGTCATAAACCGTGCGAGTTTCTCGCGCTCACGCGGCGTCAGGTCGCTTACTTTAATCAGGCGTATGTCTCGTCTGGAAGCTTCGGGAAGAAGCCCCCCTGCGCGCTCTACAACCTGACTGACTCGCTCTACTCCATTGGCGCTATAGATTCCAGGCGTCTCCACCAGCCCCACTACGGTGACGGGAAACGACCGAGGTTGATATAATTGGAAGGTTAACTCACCAACGCGAACCACTTCAGCAAAGCGCTCCTGCACTGCTTTACGAGCTTGGCTAAGCCGTAACCCTGCGACCGCTACATTACCGACTTTGGGTATGAAAATCCCGCCCTCAGCCGAAACGCGATTCATAACAGGGATCTGCATTCCGGGAGCAAAGATAAGAAATTCATCTCCTCCCCCCACCAAGTAGTTTCCAGATTCTATTACCTCGCGATAGGCTTCCATACCAATCATTGAAACCGTCTGCGTCAACTCCTGTTGAGAATCCACTGCTCCCTCTTTACCATCCGAAGCAGCTATATTCGATTGACCGACTAGATCGGCAGGCCAAGTCAACGCCCATATGAGCCAGAGAATCAATACTTTCATACAGTCCCTACTTTAACACACATTGGGTGTTCCCCTCAGGTTTTTGCTCCAATAAATCTGTCAGTTCAACAGCCAACCCATCTGCTCTACACCAACCGCTATCAGCCAATACGACTCGATCATGTTCTAAGCGTAGAAATTCCGCGTCCACAAGCGAGGCCATGCGGCTATTCTGCCTCAGTATTTCCTGCTCCATCTCCGTTAATAAAACGCCCTGACTCGTACGCAACCCTAGCCAAAAACGCTCTCGTCTTGCAGTCTGTCCATCCACTCGCTCCCGTCCCTCTTCCGGTGAAATATCCCCTTCGACTCGCTGCAGATAAGATTCAATATCCGAGATGTTCCAAAACCGCTCTCCTCCAATGTAACTATGGGCAGAAAGGCCCACACCTAAATACTCCAGGCCCGTCCAATAGCTCAAATTGTGGCGAGATTCCCTTCCATGCTGTGCAAAGTTTGAAACTTCGTATTGGCCAAAACCCGCGTCCTTCAGTCTGTGCCGCGTCCAATCATACTGCATAGCATCGTCGTCTTCGGTTAGGACAACCAGCACTCCCTCCCGTTCGCGTTTGGCAAAGAGGGTCCCTTCCTCAATGGTCAGCGCATAAGCCGATATATGTTCGGGCTGAAGTGAAATCGCCCTATCAACGCTGCCTTTCCAAGCGGACTCGGGCACATCGGGTACGCTAAAAATAAGATCGATACTCACATTGGAAAAACCCGCCTCTCGAGCCGATGAAAAGGCACGTATGGCCTCCTCGCTACTGTGCACGCGGCCTAGTTTTTTCAATGCGTAGTTATCAAAAGATTGCACGCCCAAACTCAATCGATTGCAACCAACAGATCGTAAATGGGAAAACTTTTCTAAATCTACCGTACCCGGATTTGCTTCGACCGTAATCTCAACGTCCGAGCACATCCCGAAGACTTGATCAACAGTTTCCAGCACCTGCCCAATTAGAGATGGATCAATTTGAGTGGGGGTTCCCCCACCAAAGAAAACTGTTTGCAGAGGATTCCTTTGGTAGATCTCCCCGCGAGCATAAAGTTCGTTGCACAGCGCTAAAACATACCGCTCGTGCAGATGATCAACCCCACGCAGAGAAGAAAAAGCGCAGTAGGGACAGATTTGCGGGCAAAATGGAATATGGATGTATAAACCATGTAGCGCCATTACTGCAGCCACGTCCCGATACGTCCCCACCGAACGCGCGCGGGCAAGTCGAATAGGGCCTTCCAACCAGATACTTCTCCTTCTTCCGGATGCACGGAAAACAAAACAGCTACGCCCCGCCCCATCACATAGCGCAGAGGCACAGTTCCCCAACTCCTGCTGTCTCGACTGTTATCCCTGTTATCCCCCAATAAAAAGAGGGCCCCTTCAGGCACTTCAACCGGAGAAAGATTGTCGCGTGTATCGTTGAGCTCCGATCGTATATGAACGTCTATGAATTTGGAGAAGGCGGGATCGGCAACCCGTATACCGTCGACGAATGCCGCTTTGTTAATGATCTCTACGACTTGTCCTGATGTTGCAATACAGCGCTTTATGTATACGCGGTCTGGATCTTCCGGAAGTTGAAAGACGACCAGATCACCCACTTCAACCTCCCCGAACCCAGGCAGAGCACCTAGGCCGAAGGGCAACCGGGGACCGTAGCGCAGTTTGTCGAGGAGCAGATAGTCCCCCACCAGCAGCGTGTCTTCCATCGCTCGAGAGGGAACTCGATATACCGTTGCCGCAAAAAGATAGATTGCCCCAATTACCAGAGGTAGTGTGAGCCAGAGCCTAAAACCCGTGGAGGGGGTCCTTCCTCGGCTAACAGAACGCCGAGCCGATGCTCTTCCAGCCTGCACCGGTTTTTTTCCCATATCCTAGTCTTCCATCTTAAGCGCTGCGAGAAACGCCTCCTGAGGGATCTCCACTTTACCAAACTGCTTGGCCCGCCTTTTACCCTCTTTTTGCTTTTCAAGCAGTTTGCGCTTGCGCGTGATATCCCCACCGTAGCATTTGGCAATCACATTCTTGCGAAAGGGGCGCACCACTTCGCGAGCGATAATCTTGTTGCCCATCGCTCCCTGTATAATCACCTCGAACATCTGCCGGGGAATAAGCTCTTTTAGTTTTAAACAAAATTTACGCCCCCAAACCTGTGCATTGTCTCGGTGTATAATGGCCGAAAGAGCATCGAGCGGCTCACCATTTATGAGAATGTCGAGCTTAGCGAGAGGGCCGGCACGCATTTCCTTGTGCTCGTAATCAAACGAAGCATAGCCTCGCGTCGATGACTTTAGACGATCGTAAAAATCGTTCACCACTTCGGAAAGATGTAATTCAAAACTCAGTATAGCTCGACTGCCGTCGAGGTATTCCGTATTTAGATACAACCCGCGACGGTCGTTGCAAATTTTCATCACTGCGCCAATATAATCACTCGGGACGAGTATTTGCACGGAAAGTATGGGCTCGCGCACCTGTTCTATCTCGACGGTTGGCGGCAGCAGTGATGGATTCTCGACTTCAATCACCTCTCCCGTTTTCTTTACAACTTCGTAGCGCACGTTTGGTATGGTCGTTATAATTTCTACTTGATATTCGCGGTCCAGTCGCTCTTGAATGATTTCCATGTGCAGCAGACCTAAAAAACCACAGCGAAATCCGAAACCGAGCGCAGGTGAAGTCTCCGGTTCAAAAGAAAATGCCGCATCATTGAGCTTTAACCGCTCTAGCGCATCCCGGAGCATCTCGTAATCCTCTGGGTTAACTGGGTAAATTCCGCTAAAAACCATCGCCTTAAGCGGCTGGTAGCCCGGCAGCGGTTCGACTTCTTGGTCTACGGCGTCCATAATCGTGTCGCCGACCCCCGCTTCGTCTAGCTCTTTTATATTTGCAGTGAGATACCCAACTTCGCCGGCTTGCAACTCTGGAGTAGCGACTCGATCGAGCACCAACGTCCCTACTTCTTCGACGTCATAGGTTACTCCAGTAGAGAAAAAGCGCACTTTTTGTCCCTTGCGCACCGTGCCGTCCACGACGCGTATAAAGCATATAACCCCGCGATACTGGTCGTAAAGCGAATCGAATATTAAGGCTCTAAGGGGCAATTCACGACGACCTGCTGGCGGCGGGATGCGCTTTACAACCGCCTCGAGCACGTCGTCGATTCCCATGCCCGCCTTGGCGCTTATGCTGATTATTTCGTCTTCATCTCCGCCTAGCAGGTCGAGCACTTGTTGCTTTACCGAATCCACCTGAGCAGCTGGCATGTCGATCTTGTTGAGCACGGGTATTATGGTCAAGTCGTTGTTCATCGCCAGAAGCAAGTTGCTCACGGTCTGCGCCTCCACGCCCTGCGTGGCGTCTACCACTAATACAGCACCCTCACAGGCGGCAAGGCTGCGGGAGACCTCATAGGTAAAGTCTACGTGTCCAGGCGTATCAATTAGATTGAATTGGTAGATCTCTCCATCGCTGGCCTGATAGTTCATGCGAACGGCATGGGCTTTAATCGTAATGCCACGCTCTCGCTCCAGATCCATACTATCGAGGACCTGTTCTTGCATCTGTTTATGGGTGAGTGTTGCCGTTTTTTCTAGCAGTCTGTCGGCCAGCGTGGACTTGCCGTGGTCAATATGAGCGATGATCGAGAAGTTTCGGATGCGGGATGGATCCATGCCCTCTTTTTTGCCTCAAGTAGTTGTAAAAGCGAGAGAAGTAAGCGTTCTAAAAAGATCGCTTTACCAGCCCATTCTGTCAATCGGCCCTAGCCTCAACCCGCGCTCTGAGTTGGTCGAGGTTTTGGCGTACCCGCTGGTCGCTTGGATCTAGGGTCAGCACCCTTTGGCAGGCTTTCAATGCCTCTTCCAACCGCCCTCCCTCAGCCAGCAGGCTCGCGTAGGCTCGCCACAGCTGGGGCTGTTCGGGAAATTCACGTACCAAAACGGCATAGCGGTCCAAGGTAGACATACCCTCCCTGCGCAGCAGGAGTTGGCGTCGGTTGATCTGCAACGCAATATTTTCCGGGGCTCTTTCAAGAGCCGAAGTAAAAGAGCTAAGGGCCGCTCCGTCTTTTCCTAAGTCCTGATAAACGAGTCCTAAATTATTGAACACTTCATATGAGTAATCAGATAAGGATATCGACTTATTGTATTGCAGGACAGCATCTTCTGGCCTACCCGCTCTTTGATGTGCAAGGCCTAAAACGGCATAGACCTCTGCAGAGTAGACGTCGCCTTTTCCCACGTCTTCAAGAAGGTTGATCGCCTTTCCATAGCGTCCTAAGCCCAGATACAACCGCCCTAACTGAACCCGGAACCCAGAATGCTTGGGCCCAAGTTCAATCGCCCTTCGGTAGGCCGATTCAGCTTGGGTATACTGGCCCATTTCTTCGTATACCAAGCCTAAATTACTCCAGGTCCGCGCGTATGTTGGGTTGAGTGAAACGGCCTCCAGAAGCACTGATTTAGCCTGTTCCCAAGACCCCTTTTCAATCAGGGCAAAGCCGAGGTTGCTCTGAGCCCGGAACGCGTTGGGGGCCTTGTGCACGGCATCGCTCCACAGACTCAACGGCGTTTCCCATACCGCATTGCGCTGCCAGCCCAATACAGCCATAACAAAGAGGCATCCCATGCCCCAATAGCGCACCGGTTGCCTCAAAAACGTGCCGATACCAACAGATACCGCGCACAGCCCGATCGTTCCGAGATAGAGCCGGTGCTCGTTCACTAACACGTTTAGCGGTACGAGTGTAGTCACGCTCATGGTAGCCATCCAGAATAGCACGCCCCGCGCACACCAGCGCCGACTGAACAGCGCCATGCCTGCAATCGAACCCAAGAGGAGAAAAGAGAGCCAAACAGCCGGCACCACTGTCGCAGATTCGGCGAGCGGATGTTCAATGCTCAGCCGGTTCGGCATTGCAAAGAGATAGAGATAGTAGACCAGAACCTTAATCTGTGTGTAGAAGTGCACCGCATAGGGACGCACTTCCTGCGCCAATGAACGCGGTAGAAACTCATTTCCATAAATCACGAACAAAAAAAGTACGGTAATCAGGCCATATGGGATATATGGGCGCACCGATGCCCTCTTAATGGGACGAATAACCCACAGTAAAGGCAGCAGCACTACGGCCTGAGATTTGGCCAGCAGACCAAAACCATATCCCATCCAAGAGGACTTATGCCGACCGTTCAGCGCATAGTAAAGGGCACAGAGGACGCCCAGTGCGGCCATACTCTCCGATCGGGAGCTTACGTAGTTGACGACTTGTGTATTTACCGGATGAACGGCAAAGAGCGCCGCCGCCCCCCACGCCCCCCATCGGTCCCCAGTCCAACTCCGCAAAAAGAGGAATGCGAAGAGCGAAACGCCCGCATGCAGAAGGAGGTTAAACAGGACAAACCCAGAAGCGGAATGAGCGCCCAACGCGTAGTTGAATACGTAGCTCAGAACCACAAATGGCCGATACATGGCCATACTAGGCTCGCCGGAGAAGACCGCAGGATCGTATAGAATACGGGGCAACACCTCAAAGGTGCGTATCGCCGGATTGTTTACAATAGAATGCGCATCATCGTAGTGAAAAGAACCGGGCAAACTATTTGAGTGACTCAGCACGGCCAGCGCTACAAGACTAACTATGTATCGAGTCTCACTCTTCATGGCAGCGTGCGGAGGACTTCTTCAACGTAGCGCAGACCGTTTCTCGGCGCTTCGTAGGAGCCGTTGAGTCGGATTGCTTGCCTGTAATACGAACCGGCCTGTTCGAGCGCCCGCCGCTGGTCTTTTCCACCTGCCTGCTGGGCGAGCGTTGCGTAGAAATTGCCCACGTTGGTCAGCAAACGCGGATTCCTTGGATTGAGAAAAAGAGCGCGCTCATAGGCCTCTCCAGCCCGCTGTCGATTGCCCATATCCGCGTAGGCCAATCCCATATTAGCCCAGGCATCGGCGTGATTGGGTAACTGCTGCAGAGCGCGCTCATAGTAGGAAACCGACTGCTCTAAGAGCGAACGGCCCGCCTCCATCTCAGCGCGTCGTCCTCGCTCGTGATATATCGTTCCCAAATTAATCAGCGCATCGGCAAAGGTTGGATTGAGCTCTACCGCCCGCCGGTATGCCCTCTCGGCCTCCTCTATATCTTGCAATACGAAGCTGACGGCACCGAGGTTATTCAGCGCACGCAGGGCCAGATCCCCGCGAGGCTGCAATTCGATCGCCCTGCGAAAAGCCGCGCGCGCCTGATTCCAATGCCCCAACGCCTCAGTGCTACCGGCGATAGCTTGAAATGCGGCATTTTTATGGGCATTTCCCATGTAGAGATGGGCTCTTGGCATTTGAGGCGCCTTTTCCAACGCATCTTCCCAAAGCGTAAAGTCGTTTTTCCAAGCCGAATTGCGCTGGAACGTCAAGAGCGCAAATACGAGCATGAGCGCGCTCCCGATCGGCACGGCATACCTGCGCAGAGAGGGATGCTGCAAAAGAAAAGCCAATCCGAGGCAGAAAGCCGCGGCCGGCACGTACAGGCGGCGCTCGTTGACCAGCACATTGAGGGGCATGATGAGGACGGGGAGCAGAGACAATAAACCCCACAGGGAAGCAAAGAGAGGAATACGCAATCGCTTCCTGTATAGACCAAATAGAACCAGTCCAAAGGCAGATAGAGCCAGCAAAGACGGGAATACCGCCCCGTCAAACCTGCTTGAAACCGAGAATTGATGCTCTACGTTGAGCCCATAGGGCCAAATCAAGAGCTTGCCATAGTAGGCCAGCGCCTTAATCTGGGTGAGCACCTGTTCATCCATGCCCCGCACGCGATTGGCCAGTGAAGAGGTCAGAAAGCGATTGAGCACGATGGAGCACAGGTAGACCAGAGCAATAAGCCAATAAACTCCGTGACGGGAGGCCGCTTCGCGCAGGGACCACTCGGACCGGATTCTATGCAGCAGGATACCATCCAATAAAAGCAGCGCAGCCGGCAGGGTAATTACGCTCGACTTACTCAGCAAACCGGCCAGTAGACAGATCCAGGAGACATATCTAAACGCGCCTCTTCCCTGTCCATAGGCCACCGTAAAAGAGACGAGCCCTCCCAGATAAAACATACCGGCAAGACTCTCAGAACGCGCACTGATATAGTTTACCGGTTCGCTTGCCAGCGGATGCAGGGCAAAGAGAAGCCCTGCGAACAGGGCCGTCCTTCGTCCACCGCCCATGGTCCCGACTAGAGCCCAGAGCAAACAGGCACTAGCGGCATGGATAAGGACATTGACAACATGATAGCCCCCTACTTCATAGCCTCCCCAAGCATAATTGAGCGCAAAGCTCGTGACCAAGAGCGGCCGAAACATACCTTTTGAAGCATCCACTGAGAACGTAGATGGGTCGGTAAAAAACTGGCTCCAGTTGCCCAAATCACGCAGGTGGATATTCTTTTCGATGGAGTGCTCGTCATCGTAATGAAAAGAGTTTTCAAACGAGTTCGAGTAGACCGTACAGCAGGCTACGAGAATCCAAAGGGCATCCATAC
>Ga0181566_10003712_pt1 | contig 12514 bp, 6 predicted proteins | sample 101ome_15_FD_133762 | JGI IMG/M metagenome (GOLD analysis project Ga0181566, IMG submission 133762) | Coastal salt marsh microbial communities from the Groves Creek Marsh, Skidaway Island, Georgia - 101402AT metaG (megahit assembly) | ecosystem: Environmental > Aquatic > Marine > Intertidal zone... | reverse complement strand
CTGCAACCCTTTCGCGCGCGCGCGCGGGGAGAGGGGGGAAAGACGGGTGGTGGCGCGAGATACGTGGAGATGTGGACGCGTACGGATGCGCGCGCGTGGGTGGATCGATCGATCGCGGGTGGTGGACGCGCGTCGGTCGGATGGTGGGTCGGGGGTGGGACGATCGCGCGCGCGCGCGGGACGCGGAGGCGGGCGACTGACTGGTTGTACGTACGTTATCCGCGCAGGCGAACGCGGCCAAGGCGACTCGATGTGCGCGTCGATCGGCGCCGGTGACGCGCGCCGTCGCCACGGGACCGAAGGGACCGCTTAAGAAGAAGGGTGAGAGCGAGGAGGATAAGATTGAGGACATGTCGTCCGGTTCGCGAGGCTTGTTCACGACGGTGGACCCGGAGGTGCGCCGCATCGTGCCCGAGGCGAAGGGACGCGCGGTGGTCAAGGTGACGTACGTCGTTTTGGAGTCTCAGTACCAATCCGCGCTCTCCGCGGCGGTGAAACAGATTAACGATACCAATGAAAAGGTGTGCGTCGAAGTGTGCGGTTACCTGCTCGAGGAGTTGCGCAACAAGGACAACTTGGAGGCGCTCAAGAAGGACGTCGAGACGTCGAACATCTTCATTGGTTCGCTCATCTTCATCGAAGAGCTCGCTGAAAAGATTGTCGACATCGTGCAGCCGATGCGCGAGAAGTTGGATGCGTGCATCATCTTCCCGTCCATGCCGCAAGTCATGCGCTTGAACAAGCTCGGCACCTTCTCCATGGCGCAGCTCGGTCAATCCAAGTCCGCCATCGCCTCCTTCATGCGCAAGAAGAAGGAATCCGGCGGTTTCGAGGAGGGCATGTTGAAGCTCGTCAGAACCTTGCCCAAGGTGTTGAAGTACTTGCCGTCCGACAAGGCTGCGGATGCGCGCAACTTCATGAACTCTTTGCAGTACTGGCTCGGTGGTTCCACGGACAACTTGGAAAACTTCTTGTTGATGATCGCCAAGGCGTACGTCCCGGAGCTCAAGGGCGTCGAGCTCACCGTGGCGGAACCGGAGGTGTTCCCGGATGTTGGCATCTGGCACCCGACCGCGCCGACGTACTACGAGGACTTGAAGGAATACCTCAACTGGTACGACACGCGTAAGGACATCAAGTTCAAGGCTGATGCTCCGGTTATCGGTCTCGTGCTCCAGCGCTCGCACTTGGTCACGGGCGACTCTGGCCACTACGACGGTATGGTGAGTGAACTCGAAGCCAAGGGCGCCAAGGTTGTTCCGATCTTTGCCGGTGGCCTCGACTTCTCCGGCCCGATCGAAAAGTTCTTCTTCGACCCGATCACCAAGGGTGCGTACGTCGACACTGTCTTGTCTTTGACTGGTTTCGCCCTCGTCGGCGGTCCGGCGCGTCAAGATCACCCGAAGGCGATTGAGTCTTTGAAGAAGCTCAACGTGCCGTACATGGTCACCGTGCCGCTCTCTTTCCAAACCACTGAAGAGTGGAAGGACTCTACTCTCGGCTTGCACCCGGTGCAAGTTGCGCTCCAAGTCGCTCTTCCGGAGCTCGACGGCGGTCTCGAGCCGATGATCTTCTCCGGTCGCGACTCCAAGTCTGGCAAGTCGCACTCTCTCCAAGATCGCGCGGCTCAAATCGCCAACCGCGCCATCAAGTGGGCCGCTCTTCGCAAGAAGACCGCGGCGAACAAGAAGCTCGCGATCACCGTGTTCTCTTTCCCGCCGGATAAGGGCAACGTCGGTACCGCCGCGTACTTGAACGTCTTCGGCTCCATCTACCGCGTGCTCCAAGGTTTGCGCCGCGAAGGCTACAACGTCGGTGTTCTCCCGTCCAGCGAAGAAGAGCTCATCAACTCTGTCTTGAACGACAAGGAGGCGCAATACGCGTCCCCGGACATGAACGTCGCCTACCGCATGCCGGTGAACGAGTACCAAAAGCTTTGCGAATACTCTGAATCCTTGCACGAGAACTGGGGCCCGCCGCCGGGCAACTTGAACACTGATGGCCAAAACTTGCTCGTCTACGGCAAGCAATTCGGCAACGTCTTCATCGGTGTTCAGCCGACGTTCGGCTACGAAGGTGATCCCATGCGATTGCTCTTCTCCAAGTCGGCGTCCCCGCACCACGGTTTCGCCGCCTACTACACCTTCCTCGAGCACATCTTCCAAGCCGATGCCGTCCTTCACTTCGGTACGCACGGTTCCCTCGAGTTCATGCCGGGTAAGCAAGTCGGTATGTCTGGTGTGTGCTACCCGGATTTGTTGATCGGTAACATTCCGAACATTTACTACTACGCGGCGAACAACCCGTCCGAGGCGACGATTGCCAAGCGTCGTTCTTACGCCAACACCATCTCCTACTTGACGCCGCCGGCTGAAAACGCCGGTTTGTACAAGGGCTTGAAGGAGTTGAAGGAATTGATCTCTTCTTACCAAACCTTGAAGGATTCCGGTCGCGGTCCGTCCATCGTCAACACCATCATCTCCACCGCCATCACGTGCAACTTGGACAAGGATGTCAAGGAGATTCCGACCGATCCGGAGGCGGACGCCGCCGACTTTGACGCCGACACGCGAGACATGATCGTCGGTAAGGTTTACCAAAAGCTCATGGAGATTGAATCCCGCTTGTTGCCGTGCGGTTTGCACGTCGTTGGCTGCCCGCCGTCCGCGGAGGAAGCCGTCGCCACCCTCGTGAACATCGCGTCCATCGACCGCGAAGACGAGGGCATCACCGCGCTCCCGGGTATCTTGGCCATGTCCATCGGCCGTGACATCGAGACCATTTACAGATCCAACGACGAAGGCGTCCTCGAAGATGTTCAACTCTTGCAAGACATCACCGAGGCTACTCGCGCGTGCGTCGGCAACTTTGTCGGCGCCGCCGCCGATCCGACGGGTCGCGTCGCCGCCGGTGCTCTCGCGAGCGTCGGTAAGCTCTTTGGCAGCGCTTCCATCGCGCTTCCGTGGGGTGATGCATTGAAGGGCACCAAGTTCGAATCTGCTGATGTCGAGAAGATGCGCACCTTGTTCGATTACTTGCGCTTCTGCCTCGAGCAAGTTGTCAAGGACAACGAGCTCGGCGCGCTCACCGAAGCGCTCGAAGGTCAATACGTGCTCCCGGGTCCGGGTGGTGATCCGATCCGTAACCCGAAGGTGTTGCCGACCGGTAAGAACATCCACGCCCTCGATCCGCAAGCGATCCCGACCGGTGCCGCGGTTGCCTCCGCCAAGGTTGTCGTCGATCGTTTGATTGAGCGCGAGAAAAAGGAAAACAACGGCAAGTACCCGGAGTCCATCGCTCTCGTGCTTTGGGGTACGGATAACATCAAGACGTACGGTGAATCCTTGGCTCAAGTCATGTTGATGGTGGGTGTGCGACCCGCCCCCGATGCGCTCGGTCGGGTGAACAAGCTCGAGCTTATCAGTTTAGAAGAACTCGGTCGCCCGAGAATTGACGTCGTCGTCAACTGCTCCGGTGTCTTCCGCGACTTGTTTGTCAACCAGATGAACTTGTTGGATCGTGCCGTCAAGCTCGCTGCTGAGCAAGACGAACCGGATGAGATGAACTTTGTCCGCAAGCACGCCAGAGAGCAAGCCGAAGAGCTTGGCTTGTCCATCCGCGAAGCCGCCACGAGAATCTTCTCCAACGCGTCGGGCTCGTACTCGTCCAACGTCAACCTCGCGGTTGAAAACTCTTCCTGGAACGACGAATCTCAGTTGCAAGACATGTACTTGAACCGCAAGTCGTTCGCGTTCAACTCTGATGCGCCGGGTGCGGGCATGGAGACGAAGAAGGAATTGTTTGAATCTGCTCTCAGCAAGGTTGACGTCACCTTCCAAAACTTGGACTCTTCCGAGATTTCCTTGACGGATGTGAGCCACTACTTTGACAGCGATCCGACCAAGCTCGTCCAAGGCGTGCGCAAGGATGGTAAGATGCCGTCCTCTTACATCGCCGACACCACCACCGCCAACGCCCAAGTGCGCTCCTTGTCTGAGACCATGCGTCTCGACTCGCGCACCAAGCTCTTGAACCCGAAGTGGTATGAGGGCATGATGGCGTCTGGCTACGAAGGCACGCGCGAGATCCAAAAGCGTCTCAACAACACTCTCGGCTGGTCCGCCACCTCTGGTCAAGTCGACAACTGGGTGTACGAAGACGCCAACGCCACTTTCATGGCTGATCCGGAGATGCAAAAGCGCTTGATGGAATCCAACCCAAACTCGTTCAGAAAGATGGTTGCGAACTTCTTGGAAGCGAACGGACGCGGTTACTGGGAGACGAGCGAAGAGAATATTGATCGTTTGCGCCAACTCTACATGGAGGTGGAAGATAAAATTGAAGGGGTCGATTCGGCGTAATTTTCACGCCTGCTGGTGTTTCTCATGGTTCGCCGCGCCGGTGCGCGCGACGAGTTTATGGTTCATTTACAGACGTCTCGCAAGACTTGGGGTCAGGTTTAGTGACTCCTTGGTGAGACGAGATGAGTGTCTCTACGTACGTTCACTCATCGCGGCGCGCTCGCGTCGTATTACATTTTTCGAATTTATATCTATTAGAATTCGTTTTGTGAATATGCACACAAACATTAATTAAATGGTCGTCGTCGTCGTCGTCGTCGTCGTCGTCGTGTCTCTCGGCGTGCGATGAAGTGACGTCTCGAATTCTCAGACACTGATGGGGAAACGAACCGTCATTCTATGGGAGGCACGACCGCCCCGTGACCGGCGCCATCGACCGCCCATCGGCCGCCCGCGCGCGACACTCGATCGCGCGCCGTCGACGCGTCGTCGCGTTCGCATCCGTCGCGACGCGCGCGCAGCGTCTCGAAAAAAATCGTCGACCGCGACGCCGCTCGCGATTCACGCGCGCGGCGTCGCGACGGCGCGGACATCGATCGACGCGTCGGGGGAACGTGTCGGTGCGATTTCGACTCTCCGATGACGAACGGTGACGCGATGACGGTGGCGACGACCGCGGACGCGTCGCCGCTGCGCGAAGCGACGAACGAGGACGCGTACGCGCGTCGACGCGTCGCCGTCGGTCGCGCGAAACGGCGCGCGATGGTGGAGAGTTCGAGTTCGTCGAGCGAGGGGGAGAGCGACGAGGACGCGGCGCCGCGACGCGTCGCGCGGCGCGGACGACGACGGGCGGTGCTCGAGGAAGAATCGGAATCGGAGAATAGTGATGGTGATTCGGAATCGGTGTGCGAGACGGCGTCGGACTCGGACGAGAGAACGGCGTCGCCGTCGCCGTCGCCACGTCCGCCGCCGCGCGCGAAACCGCGTCCGAGTCTCGCGCCTCTGAATATCGGACGCGGCGACGCGTCTACCGAAGACGGCGGCGCGCGTCCGATGCGATTGAAAGGGAATCCCGCGATCGGTGGTGCGAAATTCGAGCTCCACGCCTCCTTGGCGTCCCGGTTATACGATCATCAGAGAGAGGGCGTGCGTTGGATGTGGTGGTTGCAGTGCAACGCGCGCGGGGGCATCTTGGCGGACGACATGGGTCTCGGGAAGACGTTACAGACGTGTGCGTTCGTTGCGGGCGTGTTGCGAAGCGGTGCGGCCGAGCGCGTGCTCGTGCTCGCACCGACGACGCTTCTTCCGCACTGGGCCAAGGAATTCGAGACGTGCGGCTTGCGATCGGGAAAGACGCTCTTCAAGTATTACGGAGGATCGCGCGTCGAGTGCGAGCGTCAACTCAAGGCGTGTACGTCGGGACGAGGCGTGCTGCTCACGTCGTACGGAATGGTGACATCGCGCGCGCACGCGCTCGGGGTGCCGACGGACGACGACGAGGCTGAAAAGGCGGCGACGCGCGAAGGACGAGGACGCGCGCCGACCGACTTTGCGGGCGCATTTCGATGGGATTGGGTCGTCATGGACGAGGGACATAAGCTTAAGAGCACGACGACGCAGCTCGCGCAACGCGTGCGTCAACTTCCGGCCAATCTGCGCATGATCGTCACCGGGACGCCGATTCAAAACGATCTCGGCGAACTGTGGTCTCTGTACGATTTGACGTGTCCGGGATTGCTCGGCGGTGAAAACGAGTTTCGTCGACAGTTTGTGCATAAAATCACCGCGGGTCAAGCGGCGTCGGCGACGCAAAAGCAACGCTCGGAAGCAAAGGAACTGGGAGCGACCCTTCGCCAGTTGACTCTACCGTATTTTCTTCGTCGCGAGAAGAGCGAGGTGTTGGCAAAAAAGGATGACGACGCCGAGGCGACGCGTACACCGAAGGATGAAACGACGACGGCGACGAGTTGGAAAAACGTGAAGAACGCACCGTCCGCGCTCGGTCAAAAGAATGATCTCATCGCGTGGATTCCTTTGGAACCTGCCCAAATGACTCTGTACACGAAATTCTTGGCGTCCAAGCCGGTGCGAGACGCCACGAAGAAAACCGGAAGCGCCATCTCGTGCATGAATACGCTCAAAAAGATTTGTGATCATCCATCGCTGTGCGTCGGTGGTGCGCCCGTGGAAGAGGGGGAACACCAGCCGACCGACGACCCGCTTGACGACGTGGACGGCGACGACGCCGAGCTTAAGAAGAGTTGCGCTGGAGAAGCCGCCGCCGCCGTCGCCGCGGCGGTGCGCCAGTGCGCGTTCGACGACGACGCGCTCGAGCGCGGCGCGCCGAGTGTGTCGTCCAAATCGAAATTTCTCATGGCTATGCTCGAAAGATTCGGCGCGGAGGGGCATCGCACGCTCGTGTTTTCACAGTCTCAGGCGATGTTGGACATCGTCGAGGCCAACGTGCGAGCCGCGAATATCGACTTCGTGCGCGTCGACGGCAAGGTGAACGTGGAAGAGCGTGACCGACGCGTGACCGAATTCAGATCGAGAGACGACATTCCAGTCATGCTCTTGACGGCGCGCGTCGGTGGACTCGGGTTGACGCTCACGGAGGCGACGCGCGTCATCATCTACGATCCCGCGTGGAATCCCACCACGGATAACCAATCCGTCGATCGAGCCTATCGCATCGGTCAGACGAAGGACGTCGTCGTCTACCGTCTCATCACGTGCGGCACGGTCGAGGAGAAGATATATCGCCGCCAAGTCTTCAAGGGTGGTTTATCGAAAGCCGGCGCCGAGGGTGGCAACAGCACTCGCTATTTTGGCGCCGACGACGCGAGTCAACTCTTCGAGACGAGCGAAAAGGCGTTGGAAACGAGCGACACCATGAAGACGCTCAACGCGTTGCACGCGGCGGATCGAAAGTGGACGGATGACCTTCGAAAAGAGTTGGCGTACGTCGAGACGCTGCCCTTTGTCTCGGGCGTCAGCGACCACGATCAACTCTTCTCGAAGGACGACGACTCGGCGAAGACGTCCAACAAGGCGAGCGCGTCGGCGTCCAACAAGGCGGCGACGAGCAAGCAAGCACCCGCGGGCGGTGCGACGACGCCCAAAGGTAAGGCGTCGGGTGGAGTGTGGAAGAACGTGAACAGCGGTTGGGGCGGAAGCGATTTGCTCGGCGGCGCGTTGCTCGCTGCGCTCACGCCGCCAAAGCAACACCCCGCGTCGCCGATGGGGGACGTCGTCTTGGACGAAGAATCGCCCGAACACGTCTCCGGTGAAGCGAAACTCAAATCCAAAATCGACGCAATCCAAGCCGAGATCGACAAGCAAGGAGTCATCTTGTCGATGCCGGACGTCGTGGCGAAGATTCCGGACAAGGGCGAGAGCGTTCGCAAGGCTATCGAAATCAAACTCGCCGAGAAGCGCGTCTTGGAGGCTGAATACGCCGCTAAATACGACGCGACGACTGAAAGCACGCATCAACGACACGAAGAAAAACACGAAGACGAACGTGACGACGCACGCGCGCCGTCGTCGCCGAGCGAGGCGTTCTTTACACCCGCCGGTTCGCCCGAGTCTACGCTCGAGACGGCGCGTTCCCTGTCTCGACTGGAACTGTAAAATATCATCACATTGAAATGTAACATCATCATCACACCTCTCATCTTCTTTACAAACACACTCTACAGCGCGTCTCGAAGCACCTCACGAATCGTCGCGTCGAAACGTTGACACCCCGCCGCGCACACGTCCAACGCGCGCGTCGCGTCGTCCGGACTCCACCTTCCAAAAATCTCAGTCTTCGCGTACCCATCCAGCGACGACATCTGCGCTAAAAACACCTTCCCATCGCTCGCCGCCACCTCGCGCTCATCCGGATCGAGCACGATTCGATCACCTATCCTCGCCGCCTCGCATGCCGTCACCAAGTCGCGACACTCCACCCCGGCGCGCGCCAACGCCGCCGTCGCCGCCAACACGCACGCCACCGCTTCCCCTCCCCGCGCGTCCAACACCGTCGCGTACACGTCCACCTGCGTCTTCGGAAACCGTTCCACCATGACGCTCGCGCGCAGCGCCTCTCGCACCGTCGCCGCCAGGCTCGTCTCCGCCGCCCCTCGCGCGCCCTCCCGCGCGTTCGCGCGCCCCTTCGCCCCGTCCGCGAACGGCGCGCGAACCACGTCCACGTCGAGCGCGCCGCGATCGACGCGCGCCGGCGTCTCCCCGCCCCGGTGCTGTCGCGGCCCGTACACCGCGCACGACACCTTGGTGTCCCCGAGCTCGACGTACGCCGACCCGGCGGCGTGCGAGACGACGTCGAGGGCGACGACGAGGGCGCGCGCGTGTTCGTCCGCGCGACCGTCGGGACGCGCGCGCGCGACGGTGGGCATCATGGCGACCCGGGTCGCGCTCGCGCCGCACCGCGAGGTGGTGTGACGCGTCGACCGCGGGCGCATCATTGATTGATTGATTCATTTCTTCAAATTCAGGCGAAACGTCGACGATGACGCGGCTGGATGGATGGATTACGTTCTTACGTTGTTTCTTGCAACTCTCGACGCGGTGAGACAGACGCGCGCTCGATGGGTGCGTTTAGTGTATAGATGGTCGTTCGTGACGTATAGTACACTCGACGCCGACGGTGGACGGTCGGTCGGTCGACGAGGCGGAGGCGACGGGTTTCGTTCACCGCGTGCGGCGAAGCGCGCGCAAGTCTTCGTCTTCGTCGTCGCCTTCGTCGTCGTACGCGTCCATGGATTCCATGACGTTGGACATGAATTCGGATTCGTACGAGGACCTGGGTTCGAAATCGAACGAGGAGGAGAGGTTCTTTTGGAACCGGGCGCGAGCGCGACGACGCGCGTCTTCTCCTTCGTCGTCGTCGTACGATTCTTCGGATCGTTCGACGCGCGCTCGTGGCGTTCGATTTCGTTCGTCGGTCGGTGTCGGTGGAGGCGGCGTGGACGAGCGATCGCGTCCACCCATGCCGAACAAGTTGACCGTCGTCGTGCTTCCGCGCGACGCGCGGCTGAGAATGCTCGACGAACGCTTCTCGCGCGTCGTCTTCAAAATGTCCTTGCCGTTGGCGCCGATGTGCGTCTCGAGCGACGCGCCGCCCATGGCGATGAGCATCTCCGTCGGAATGTGCATGTGTTGAGGCTTCGGTCTCGCTCGAGGCAACAGACGCTCTTTCGGTTCAAACTTTTTCAAAATTTCGGCGTGCGAATCGGCGACGCCGACGGCCGCCGTCGAAGCTCTCGCGCCGCCGTTGAGATCCGGATCGTTGAATCCCTCCGCTTGTCTGTACGCCGCGCGCGATTGCCACTCATTCGGACCGATGAAACCACGGTTCTCATCCTCGCGCTCGTCCACGCCTCGCTCGCGACGGAAATCCGCCGGCGTCTTGTGCGTCCCCCACGCGTTTGGGTCGCCGCTCGGCGAGCCTTTGCGACCGCCCCAACGTCCCGGCGCGCGCGGATCCACCACCGGTACCACCGGTTGCCAATTCCCGAATCTGTCCGCGCGCGCGCGTCCCTCGACGACCGCGGCTTCGTACGCACCGGCGATCTCATCGACGTCTCGTCGTCTCTCCGCGCCGCGTCTTCGCGCCCCGGGGGAACGAACGCCGCCGCGTCTCGCGTCTCGTCCCGACGCTCCACCGTTCCCCACGCCCGCGACCCATCGCTTGGCCAACATCCACGCCAACATCACCCCGCTCAGCGTCGCGCTCGCCGCGGCGAAGATGAGCGCGCACACGCCCAGCGTCGTCCCCACCAACAGCGACCCGCTCAGCGCGCCGAGCAACCCGTCGCCCGCGTTGGCCGCCGCCGCCGCCCAACACGCCAATCCACCCGTCGTCGGTAATCCCCATCGAAGCGTCCCGCACGCGCTCTTAAATATCCCCATCACCGCTCGAACCAACGCGTCGCCGCCCTCGTCCCGCGGGACGTCCTCGTCGTCGACGTCGACGCGGCGCGCGCGGCACGAACGCCTCGCCCATTCCGGCGCATCATCGACATCCCCTCCCATCGCGCGCGTCATCGCGGCGACGCGCGCGGAGACGCCTTGGGTCGTGTGAAAATGTGTCTCTTGATCGCGTCGACCGTCGTTCGCACGCGCGCGGGCGACGACGGTGGTCGACGAGCGTCGAGACGATGCGGAGGCGGGCACGCGAATCGTCGTTCCCCTCGACATCATCCCGCGCGTCGACATCGCGCGGTCGCGCGGCGCGTGGACGACGCGCGCGCGCGCGAGGCGGTGCGCGTACATCGTGCACGCGACGGGCGCGCGTCACAGGGGTCGGTGCGCGCGCGACGGCGTTTGTGGCTCGGCGTCGGCGTCGCGTCTCGGAGTGTTTGTGAACGTGTCTGAACCCTCGATCGTTATTTTTACTGTCGGTGTATCAGTATTGGGAACCATCTTAAGACTATCTATATTGTGTATGTGCTTGAAAAGACACACGATTGGGAAGACGAACGCGATGCGCGCGCGTCCTCGCGCGAACCGCAGTCGACGCCGGCGCGCCGTCTCTCGCGCGAATCGCGCGCACCGCGCGCACCGCGCGTCACCGCGCGTCACCGCGTCGCGCGCGCGACGTCGAGTCGCGTCCTGGACTCCCGAAGGCGCGACGCGCTCGAACGCGCCCAATTCGCCGGTGTCGGAGCGCGCGCGGGACGCGACGACGCGACGAGCGCGGACTCGATGTCATCGCCGCCCGCGCTCTGGGCGACGCCTCCACCGCGTCCCCGTCGTCGCGCCTCGTGTTCGGACGCCGGCGACGAGAGAGAGGAGGAGGAGGAAGAGGAGGAGGAGGTAGTGTTCGCGCTGGACGAGCGGTGGGCGGCGCGGTTCGCGGCGACGGCGGAGGCGAGAGAGCGTCGACGACGGTCGAGACGACGACGTGAGCGCGCGAGAGAGGGCACGGGACCGTCCACGTTCGGACGAGGTCGCGGTGAGGCGGTGGACGCTCGACGCGATGAGTATAGGGCGAAAGCGCGCGCGGCGGCGGAGGCGGCGGAGGCGTTGGCGGAGGCGCGTCGAACGCGAGACGCCGCGGTGATGGAAGACAGCGAGGACGCGCGAGAGGAGGATGCACGAGTGGGATTGTACGGAAAAGAGGGTGTGAGGCGAGTCGTGCGCGAGGAGGCGATGGTGAACGCGGCGTTTGACGCGTGGTTGGACGCCAGTGACGCTCGCATTGCATGGTTTCCGTGCGAACCCATCGAGGCGGGATTGGTGTGATTGATTGCCGTAGAGCGTGAGCGCCTTAGAGAGTTAGTTTTCATGTGTGCATTGCTCTGTATTTTGTAAAGATTGTTACTAGTACTAGTAGTGATACTAGATATTGCGTAGACGCATCGCACTCATAGACTTCGGAGCCGCGACGGGTAGACCGTTGTCGGCGCAGGCCGGCGGCGCGTCTCCTTACTTTCCATCCTTGGACGATCATGTATGTTTTGTTACGCCTTGCGACGGCGGTCACTTGGTCGTGTCCACGGCGTTTTCCTCCTCCTCTCGACGTTGGCGGCGGATCTCAGCCAGGTACGGCGAGGTAGATTTACGAAGCACAGCGTCGGCGGCTTTTTCGCGTACTTGCTTCTTGAGCTCGAGATCTTTCATGACGTCTAGCTTCCGCGGATCTGTATCCGGCAAGTGCGCTACGCTGGCGAGCAACTTGGCCTCGGCTTCCTTGCGCACTTTGATTTGCTTCCAGCAACGCAAGAAGATGGAGCCAGCGGATTTCTCGGCGGCGAGCGGCCACAAGACGCTCGGAGCGTACGTCTGCCAAATTCCTCTTTTCACCTTGTCTTCGATCTCTCGTTTGCCCTGTTCGCGCGTATTTTCCAAGATGTTCACGTGCTTCATCTCGCTCCACTTCATCTCGCTCACCGGCACGACGCCTCTCATCACTTTCGTCGCTTTACCTGTACTAGTGAATTGCACGGTGTTGAGGCTCAACTTTCGAGACGCCCCGTCGCCTTCCGAGCCTGACATTTCACTGCTCTCTTCATCGTCGAGGTCTTCGCCCAATCTGTCTCGCAGAGACTTGGAAGCGGTCTTACTTTTGGACATTTTCGTGCTCTTGTCACCCGCCGTGTATACGGGCACCTTGAGAGCCGCTTGGAGAACGCTGTGCAATCGAGAGTACTCGACGCTCGTTATGAAGATGAGCGGCAAGATGAACGCGCGGTACTTCATCG
>Ga0181566_10003690_pt1 | contig 12558 bp, 9 predicted proteins | sample 101ome_15_FD_133762 | JGI IMG/M metagenome (GOLD analysis project Ga0181566, IMG submission 133762) | Coastal salt marsh microbial communities from the Groves Creek Marsh, Skidaway Island, Georgia - 101402AT metaG (megahit assembly) | ecosystem: Environmental > Aquatic > Marine > Intertidal zone... | reverse complement strand
CTTGGTCGTAAAGCGGCCGTAGGCCAGCGAGCCAAAGATGGCGATCCAACCCAGCTGCAGGACGATGTTGTTGAGCATCGAGCCCCACTCAATCGGTGCTCGAAGCAGATCCGCAAAATCAAGCCAGTAGTAGGTGAAGAGCCACTCGTGCATCCAAGAGATCTGGGGAATATTCCCAAGTATGTTGCTCACTCCGCTGGTTACCAGGGTGGCAGTCATGGCGCCCACCGGAACCGTCGTCAATGTTGATATGAACAATCCAACGGCTGCCATTCCAGCCATCGAAATGCTGGTGTAGAGGGCAACCAGGGCCATTCGGCCAAAGGCCTCCGCCATCGAGATCGTCACCCCGGAAAGCAGCGTCACCGGTCCGACCGGGAACAGAATCCCGCCTATCGCCGCACCGGCAAGCATCAGCGTGAAGGTGCCAGCCAGAATGAAGACCAGGCTCCCCAGATACTTCACAATCAGCAGTCGCAGCCTGCCAACCGGGGATATCAGCAGATAGCGCAGCGTGCCTAGCTGCGCCTCGCCGGCAATTGTGTCACCCGAGACCACGGAGACCGTCAGTGGCAAGAACAGCGGTATTGCCAAGAGCATCGCTGTGAAGCCGGTGAACAGGCCGTTTTGGGTCACCTGAGCTAGAAACGGAGGGCCCTCGCCGGGTGCCAGGCGTTCGGAGGAGAGCGCCACCGCCGTAGCAAGCAGGATTGGAATCAGAGCAATTGCGGCCAGCATCGCCCAGGTGCGGCGGCGCGTGAACAGTACCTTCAACTCGGAGAGCATGAGTCTTAGACCGAGGGCCTTAGCGAACAACTTCGAACCCCTCTCCGGTGAGTTTCACAAACTTCTCTTCCAGCGACGAGCGCTCGAGCCTTATCTCCAGCACGTCAACCTTCTTTCGAACCAGCTTCGCATTCAGTGCGGCAACGTCTAGATTTGGCTCCACATCCGATGTGATTTGATCGCCGCGGATCTTGGCCTTCTCGATGCCGTTTTCCTTCAAGATTTCAACCGCTTGGTCCACCTTGCTGGTGCGCAGGATAAGGCGGGTCGGCTCCTCGTTGCGAAGATCTTCAATCTCTCCCTGCGCGACTATCTTTCCGGCGCTCATCACGGCAATGTGGCTGCAGAGCATCTCAATTTCTGAGAGCAGGTGAGAAGAGAGGAAAATCGTTATGCCTTCGGAGGTGAGCGAGCGAATCAAGTTCCTTACCTCGCGGGTTCCTTGCGGGTCTAGGCCGTTCGTGGGCTCATCCAGAATCAGTAGCTTTCTCGGCTTCAGCAGCGCATTGGCAAGCCCCAGGCGCTGCTTCATGCCAAGCGAGTATGCATGAACCTTCTTGTTAGCGGCATTGGTCAGACCAACGCGCTCTAGTGCTGCATCGACCCGCTTCAGCCTGGTCGCGCTGTCGCTGAAACGATCGGCAGAGTCAATGCGAATCAGGTTGTTGCGCCCAGACATAAATGGGTAAAAAGCAGGACCCTCTACCAGCGCACCAACCTGCGGCAGTGCATGCTCCAACTGCTTTGGGATGTCTTGTCCCAGAAGCTTAATCTCGCCCGAAGAGGCCTCTGCGAGACCAAGCAGCATGCGGATGGTCGTTGTCTTACCAGATCCGTTCGGCCCAAGAAAGCCAAACACCGAGCCCGCCGGAACAGACAGGTCTATTTCATTGACAGCAAGCTGGTCACCAAACTGTTTGGTTAGCCCGCTGGTTTGAATGGCCAGCTGTGTCAAGGTGTCTACTTCGCTACTGACAGCAGGTGCTCAAGAGTGACTGCACCGGCATAGATGTCACCCGAGTCGGTAACCAGCACGTTCACCAGCGGAGTGGTGAAGGCCTTGCCGCCCTCGACATCGGTCATCAGCTCGGCAATCAGCCCCTCGGTGAACATGCTGTTCTCAAGCTCACCATTGGCGGGCATGTGGACGATTGCATCCCACTTCTCGCCGATTACGTTTGGCTCGGGCTTCTCGGCGGCCTTAGCCTCCAGCTCCGCCATTTCTTCTTCGGTCATGTTCATTTCCATGTCCAGGCCTTCAGCCTCGGCTGCGAGCTCATTGAGGTCGGTGACTGTGGTGCCGGCCGGTGGGTCAAAGCTGAACAGGCTCTCCTGCTGATCCTCGAAGCTGATGCTCTCGAAGCCGATTTCCATAGCAGGCTCCGCCTGGACCGTTGAGTTCACGGTGACCGCTAGCGGCATTCCGAATTCTGAATCGATCGAAATCACAACCGACTCGATCAGCGAAACGTCACTGTTTGGTGTGACAATCAGCTGGTAGGCGGTGCGGCCGGCCAGGTAGTGGTCTATGCCAACTGTGATTTCGGAGCTGTCACCAACCTGCGCCATGGCGTAGTCCGCAACGGCCTGAGGGTTGGTCAAATCTAGGCCGATTTCAGCGGCGTACTCGTCAAGCTTGAGAGCAGCCTCTTCCTTGCCGGCCTCGGCCATGCTCTGGTCAATCTCGGCAAATACTGCGGTCTGCTCACGTGAGTCATAGACCCAGACCATGCTCTCGTTTGCGATGAAGTCGCGCTGGGCCATCGGGTCAAGAATCTGGGACCGAACTCCGGTCTCTCCGACAAACACCCGAATCCTGTGCTCGCCTGCAATAAGCTCCATCGCCTCGGTGAGCGCGTTGTTTTCAAGTACCTCGGGAACAAAGTCAGCAAACTCTTCCGGAGTCTTCTCGCGCATTTGCTCAATCTCAGACTCGGAGACCATGGAAGAAAGCTCAAGGGCTGGAAGGCCGAGGTTAGAGGTCTTCAGAATCGTCCCGGAGAACTCGACCGGGCTCACCGACTGCATCATGACCATCAGCTCTTCTGGTGTCATGTCGGGCAGGTCAACCGCAGTTGCCTGCAGCGGGTTCAGTGCAACCGCAGCCACGACGGCTGGGGAAATTACTGCTGGCATCCAACGCTTTGAAAACTTCACTTGCAGCTCTCCTTGTTCAGACTCTCTAACCCTAAGAAATTCAACTGTGGATTGCCTGAAAGTAATCCCCAGGGTTTTTCTGGATACTGTCCATTAAACCCTGGGGATGGGTATTTATTCCTAGTTCTCGTCAATCACGCTGGGATTCTCTGGATTTCTATCCTGGGCCTCCCAAGGCTGCTTGTATTGAGTTGCCATGAGGTCAAGGAAGACCTTGGCGTCAAACTCCTCTGGGCCCTTGACTCCCTTGCCAGACCAGTCGCCTCGCTCGAGCAGCTCGAGTGCGATTACCGGAACCAGCGCCGTCTGCCAAACCACTGCCTGGGCGTCGAACTCCTCGGCAGTCCATTCGGTGTCGGCAACGTGGTAGAGGTAGGTGGCCCGAGGTGATCCGTCCTTGCCCTTGCCGGTGACAAGTGTTCCCGCGCAGGTCTTGCCGGTCATGCGCTCAACGAGCGATGCCGGATCTGGCAGCACTGCGGCAACCAAATCGCGCGGGGCAATCTGGGCCCGTCCGGACTTGGAGCGAACCCAGACCGGGTTCACCTTGTCCAGTCCCAGTGCGTGCAGCATCTTCAGCACGTTGATGAACTCGGTACCGAGGCCATATTTGAAGGTCACGCGACCGGCGTCCATGGTCCGAGGAAGCATGTTTACCTCCTCGTGCTCGACATTCACGCACTTGATCGGGCCAATCCCCTCGGGAAACTCGAACAGCTCAGGTTCGCTAAACGGCTTGGTGGTGTACCAACCGCGTTCCTTTTCCCAAATCAGGGGCGGGTTTAGGCACTCCTCGATTACGGTCCAAATCGAAAACGAAGGCGCGAAGATTTCTTCGCCGTCATCGTTTACAACAATCAGGTTTCCGCCATCGAGGATCGAGATCTCATCGATCTCACTGAACAGGTGATCGGCCGCATATCGAGCAAAGATGTTCGAGATTCCCGGCTCGGCGCCGGTGCCAACCAGTGCCAACAAGCCAGCTTCCTCAAACTCCTTACTCTTCTCATACTGCCAGTCACCCAGCTTCTCGCCGGGCTTGCTAAATGGCTCGCTCTTGTGCGGGTGGCTCAGGCTCATGGCCATGTCCATGTAGTTGGCGCCTGCATCCAAAGCGCCCTGGAAGATGCTTTGGACGAACTTTGGCTCTACCGCGTTGACAATGTGGGTAGCGCCGTGCTCTTTAGCCAAGGCAGTCACCTTGGCCGAGTCGCTGGCGTCTATTTGGGCAGCCTCAAACTTCTGGGCCACCTCGACCGAGTGCCACTGGGCAACCCAATCGACGGTCCGCTGCGCCCTGTCTAGGGCGTAGTCGGAGACAATGATTTTTTCGAAGAAATTACGATCAGCCGCGATTTTGACAATGGAATCGCCAACACCGCCTGCTCCAATGAGCAAGATACGCATTAGTTTTCACAACCAAACAGTTTGACCGATTTTGATAGCGGGCCCAGTCCTTGCCCTCATTCACCGTAGGCGCAAGCCTCTTTGGCGTCACTGCTAGTAACTGCGCCTTCACTAAGTGAACTACACAATAATTATCTCGCTAAAACCGAGAAATACCTACTATCCAATCTGCCTAATTGGGATCACTACCGGTGTCTTTGCAACCGGGTCCTCCATCACTCGCGCCAAAATGTTGAATGCCTCGGCCAGGGTGGTTGGGGTAATGACATCGCCCGGCTCGCCCTGCGAGATGATGTGGCCGTCCTTGAGCACGACGATTCGATCAGCAAAGCGCGCCGCGAGGTTCAGGTCGTGGATGACCGCGATGATTGTCATGTTCCGCTCTCGCTTGAGCGACGAGAGCAGGTTGATCACCTGCAGCTGATGCGAGTAGTCCAACGAATTAGTCGGCTCGTCCAGCAGAAGTACCTGAGGGTTCTTCACCAAGGCGGCGGCAATCACCGCGACCTGTCTCCAGCCGGAGGAGAGCTCCCCAATCTTTCTATCCTTCAGATCGCTCAGCGAGGTGCGGGCAAGAATCTCATCTATTTCTCCGCGAATTCGAGGGCTGATCCGTGAGCTCTGGTTGGCGAGCAGTGCGCTTCTGGCCACCAGGTCAAATACGCTCTCGCCGTTTCGCGTCGCGGGAATGGTGCCCAGAAAACCGATTGAACCCTCGAGCTGGGTCTTGGTCAGCGAGGTTATCGACACTCCATCGAGCAGCACGGCACCGTCTTGGGCCTTGATCTTCCGAGCCAGCGCCTTGAGCAGCGAGCTTTTTCCGGCTCCGTTTGGACCCACAACCGCGGTGATGCTACCGCCGGAAACCTCCAGGTCTAGATTTCTGATGACGTTCTCAGCCGAGTAGCCAGCGCTCAGCGACTGGGCTATCAGTCTGGACTCTGCGTCATACATGGACTCAAGCTTAGAACTTGCTGGTCACCGCTACGGCCTTTTGCCAGCGGGCAAAATCCTCATCACGCTTTTGTTCGGGGGTGAAGCGACGGGCTGCGGGGTTGAGCTCGCTGAGCTCATCCAAGCTGCTCCAGATACCTGAACCTAGCCCCGCTAGCAGAGCGGCCCCGAATCCGGTTGACTCCAGATTCTTAGCCCTGACCACCTGGCTCGACAGCACATCCGATTGAATCTGCATCAGCAGGTCATTGGCAGCGGCGCCACCATCGACCCTCAGCTCGGTTACCGGCTTACCGGAATCCTCACCCATTGCCTGCACCACCGCGGCAACCTGGAAGGCAATTCCCTCGAGTGTTGCGTAGGCGATGTTGCCGTCGGTTGTGCCGCGGGCCAGGCCCAGGATGCTGCCGCGAATCTCTGAATCCCAAAACGGCGCTCCGAGGCCGGTAAGGGCGGGAACGAAAACCGCACCGTCGCTGGAGCCCGCGGATTCTGCCAGCTTCTCTACAGCCGGGGAGCTTTCGATGATGCCCAGCTTGTCGCGTAGCCACTGCACGGCAGCCCCGGCAACAAATACCGAACCCTCGGACGCGTAGGTGATCTTCCCGCTGGGGTCTTTCCATGCCACCGTGGCGAGCAGGCCGTGCTCGCTCATGACAATCTCGTCGGCGGTGTTGGTGAGAATGAATGCGCCGGTGCCGTAGGTGCACTTCGAAGCACCCTTTTGGAAGCCGGTTTGACCAAATAGCGCCGCCTGCTGATCTCCTGCCATTCCCGTAATGGGCAGCTCAAGTCCCAAGAACGCCTTGGCGTCGCTCTTGGCCAAATCGCCCCAGCAGGCGGTGATGGTTGGCAGTGCGCTGCGCGGAATTTCAAACGCTTCTAGTAGCTGATCATCCCAATCGCCACTTTCCAGGCTCATCAGCTGGGTGCGGGAGGCATTGGATGCGTCGGTGATGTGTGATGCTCCAGCGGAAAGTCTGGCGACAAGGTAGGAGTCGATTGTTCCGAGGGCGTACTGGCCCGATTCGACTCCCTGCCACACCTCGGGTAGGTTCCGCTTCCACCACAAAAACTTGCTGGCGGTGAAATAGGGGTCGATGTTTAGTCCGGTGCGCTTACGAATCCAGTCGCCGGTGTTTTTGGCGCTGAGTTCTTCGGTGAACACGCTCGTGCGGCGGTCCTGCCAAACAATTGCCTTTGTGGGGGAGGCGAGTGTCTCTCGATCCCAGATCACCGCAGTCTCGCGCTGGTTTGTGATTCCTATGCAGCTCAGGGAGCCTTGCCGGCCATCAATAGCCACCTCAACGGCGTGAAGGGCAGCCCGCCAGATTTGCTCCGGATCGTGCTCCACCCAGCCCGATTGAGGAAAGTGCTGCTCGAATTCTTGGTAGCCACGGGAGAGAACCTCGCCCTGCTCTGAGATGACCAAAGCGGTGACTCCGGTTGTGCCGGCATCAATTGCAAGAATCGACATGAATTTCCTCCTCGAAACCCAGCGGGACTACAAATCCCAACAACTTCCAATTATGCTTGCATTGTGACCGAACAAAATCAAACTAAATCGAACAAAAACGAACAGTTTGACGTTGCGATCATCGGCGGGGGCATCAATGGCGCGGTGGCGGCAGCGGCACTTAGTGCTGCCGGTCAGAAGGTTTTGCTGGTCGACAAGGGCGACTTCGCCAGCTTCACCTCTCAAGAATCTTCATCTTTGGTCTGGGGCGGGATCAAGTACCTGCAGACCTACGAATTTCTGCTCGTCTTCAAGCTTTGTTTGGCCCGCAATCGGCTTATGCGGGCCTACCCAAACCAGATAAAGCAGATCGGCTTTCTCGCCTCGCTCGGCGACAACGCTCCCTTCGGCAGGGTGCTGGGCACTTTCGGCACCCTCTTCTACTGGGCGATAGGGCTGTTTGGCACCAAGCCGCCGGCCTCATACTCTGCCAAGCAGGCAAAGCAGCTAGAGCCGAGTTTGATCACAGGCCGCAAGGCGGTGGAGTACTTCGATGCCGAGCTTCCCGATAACGATTCGCGCTTTGTCTATGACTTCATTCGGCACGCGCTGCGCCTGGGGGCGGATGTTCGCAATTACACCGAGCTCGTTGGGGCAGAGCTGGCAGAGAATTGGACTTTGGAGCTGCGCAGTGGCAAGAAGAAGTCAAGGGTCAGCGCAAAGAGCGTGATCAATGCCACCGGCCCCTACGCCAAGCAGGTGTCTAAGCTGCTTGATGCGCCAACGGATGCCGGGCTGGTCTTTTCCAAGGGAATACACCTAACCCTGAATCGCAAGCTCACTAGCGGTTATCAGGTGCTGGCTTTGTGGGACGAGGAGGGCAGGCTGTTCTATGTGCTGCCCATGGGGGACCGTTCCATGATCGGAACCACCGACACCCGAGTCGATGATCCAGAGACTCAGGTGAGCGATGCCGATCGCGAATTTGTGCTGCGCCAGATTAACAACCAGCTCGAGCTGGAAGACCCAATCACGGCCGATCAAATTGTTTCCGAGCGCTGCGGCGTTAGGCCGCTTGTGGTCGAGGGTGGTCAATCCGGCGATGTCGCAGACTGGCACCAGCTCTCGCGCAAGCACGTTGTCGAGGCCAACAAAGACAGACGAGTTGTCACAATTTTGGGTGGCAAGCTAACCGACTGCCTAAACGTCGGGGAAGAAATAGTCGATGAGATTCAAGGCTTTGGCCACAAGGTAAAAAAGCCCACCAACTGGTTTGGCGAGGGCTCGCAGGAAAGGCGTGAAGAGTTCTATCAGCTCGTTCGCTCGAAGGCCTCGGACAACGCGGCGGAGATCGCCGATGGTCTGTGGCGCCGACACGGGGATAAGGCCTTTGAGATGCTCGGTGACACGCTCACCGACCTCATTCCGGGTCTGGGGGTTACCGAGGAGGAGATTCGCTACATCGTGGCGAATGAACAGGTTCACACCCGCGAAGACTTGCTTCGGAGAAGGCTCCCTGTTTCGATGGCGCGCAGTGAGAGCGAGCTTGCCGAAAACCAGCAGCTTCAGCAGTTACTCGTGGAGCTGGGTCTCTAGCGGCACATCCGGCGATTTTTTGGTCGGCCACTCCACAACAAGCATCGCGATAAACATCAAGCCACCGCCAAAGATCATTGCGAAGGTAATCGGCTCCTGACCAACGGCAACGGCAATGATTGCGGTGAACAGCACCTCGCTGGTGATCAGCAGGGCCACCCGAGCCGGCTCAAGCAGGGTCTGGGCCCAAGTCTGAATCCAGAACGCGAGCACTGTGGAGAGCAGTGCCGTGAACAACACGGCAAACCAGACCTCAAAGTTTGGCGGAGGTTGATAGCCATCAACTAGTGCAAAACCCCAGGTGACAATCGCCGCCCACACAATTTGCAACATGGCAAATCGGTAGGAGGAGCGCCCCTTTCCATACCTGCCAAGCACAAGGATGTGGATCGCGTAGAAGACCGCGCAGATAATCAACCAAAGCTGGCCAACCTGAAATTCGATGTCGGCCGCTGCGCCGGAAAAGATACCGAGCCCAATCATCGCTAGCGTCACTCCGATGGCAACCTTTGCGCCAATTTTTTGTCGCATCACCAGCCACGCGAAGAGTGGGGTCAGCACCACATACAGTCCGGTCAGGAAGCCGCTGGTGGCGGCAGTGGTCATGTCCAGGCCTATGGTCTGTGTGATATAGCCGAGCGCCAGCACAACACCGGCAATCGCGCCAAAGCGGTTATCTCCGGGTTGGAAGTTGAAGGCAACCCTGGGTCTCAGCGCTGCCATTGCGAGAGCGGCCAGTGTGAACCTGGTGGCGAGAAAGTCCATGTAGGGCTGCTGCACAATCGCATCTTTCATCAGCACGAAGGCAGTGCCCCAGAAAAAACCAACGGCCAGCAGAGCGAAGACGGCTAGTCGGGTTTTGGTCACCCGAGAAGGTTAGCTCAGTGACACCTTCTTGGCACTTGGCCCGGCCATCTTCTTTGCCATGGATGGGAACACGATTCCGTGCATTGGGAATACGGCCCACCAGTACATATGCCCGAATAGGCCGTGTGGATGATAGAGCGCGCGCTGGGTCACCAGCGTCTTACCGCGCTCTTGCTTGCTTACTCGAAACTCAAGCCACGCCAGCCCTGGCATTTTCATCTCTGCACGAAGTCGCAGCAAATGCGGGCGCTGAATGCTCTCCACGCGCCAAAAGTCCAGGGCTTCACCCTCGCGCAGCAGGTTCGGGTCCCTACGACCCCTTCGCAGCCCAACACCGCCAACCATTAGGTCCATCAGCCCGCGAAGCTCCCATGCCCAGGTGGCGGTTGAGTACCCGTTCTTGCCGCCAATGGCCTCGATACGAGCCCAAACCTCTTCGACCGAGTCATCTGATTCGTAGCGCCTGATGTCCTGATAAAGCGAACCTCCGGCCCAGTCGGGATCCGTGGGAAGTGGCTCGGAGTGTGTCTCGGGAGTCTGGGCATTGGACCAGCGGGTCTCCACGTCCAGCTGCTTGATTCGGGTCAGCGCGAGCGATACTGCCGTGCGGAATCCGGTGAGGCCTCCCGGGGCATCCGGAACCAGCTTTCGAATCTCATCGTTTCTGGCCACCACCTCGTGTTTTAGTGAGCCCACTAGCCGTTTGGCCAATGTGACGGGAACCGGCGTAACAAGCCCTACCCAGCCGGAGGCAAGTCTTGGGGTGAGGACCGGCAGGGGAAGAATAATTCTGCGCCTCAGGCCGGCGACCTCCGCGTAGATCTGCATCATCTCCATGTAGGTGAAGACTTCGGGGCCGCCAATGTCAAAGTCGCCGGAGATCTTGGAATCAATAAGGGCGCTGCCCACCAGGTAGCGCAGCACATCTCGAATCGCAATTGGCTGAATTCGATTCTTTAGCCACTTCGGGGTGACCATTATCGGGAGGCGTTCGGTCAGATGGCGGAGCATCTCGAACGACGCGGAGCCGGAACCTATGACGACACCGGCTCGCAGTTCAATTGTTGGCACGCCGGAGGAGCGCAGAATCTCACCGGTTTTTGCCCTCGCGGACATGTGGGGAGAGAGTTCATCGTCGGCCGAGGCAATTCCGCCGAGGTATACGATCCTGCCCACCCCTCGGGATGCGGCAACACGACCAAACTTCTCGGCAAGCTCCTCCTCGAGGTCCTCGAATCCCTTTTTGACCATAAGGGCATGCAGCATGTAGTAAGCCACATCGATATCGGTCAGCGCTAGATTCAGCGCGGAGAGGTCGGTGGCATCGCCCTCGATTACCTCTACCTCATCCCGCCATGGATAGTCCTTCAGCCTTTGCGCATCGCGAACCAGCACCCGGACTCGGTATTTGTGAGAAAGCAGCTCACGGACCAGGCGACCGCCAACGTAGCCAGTAGCGCCCGTTACAAGAATTCGGGCCGGCTTGCCATCTTCAGCAATTCTGGTCTCAAGGTCTTCGGTGACCGTTTCAATCATGAGAGGGTCAACTCAAAAACCTTGGAATTTGTTTCTAACCGAATCTTCCGGAGACGTAGTCTTCGGTTTGCTGTTCGCTCGGGTTGGAGAACATCTTCTCGGTCTTGTCGTATTCGATCAGCTTGCCAGGCTTGCCGGTGCCCGCGATGTTGAAGAATGCGGTCATGTCGGAGATGCGGGATGCCTGCTGCATGTTGTGGGTAACGATCACCACCGTGAACTTCTCTTTGAGCTCAACCGCAAGGTCTTCAATTGCAGCTGTTGAGATCGGGTCAAGCGCCGAGGTTGGCTCGTCCATCAGGATCACATCCGGCTCCACCGCAATCGCGCGCGCAATGCAGAGGCGCTGCTGCTGACCACCGGAGAGAGATGAACCAGGACGGTCTAGTCGGTCCTTGACCTCGTTCCAGAGGTTTGCTCCAACAAGCGCCTTCTCGGTAAGGGCATCTGCATCACTCTTGGACATCTTGCTGTTGTTTAGACGGTAACCGGAGAGCACGTTCTCCTTGATGCTCATGGTTGGAAACGGATTCGGGCGCTGGAACACCATTCCAACCTGGCGGCGCACCTTCACCGGATCGACGTCGCTGGCGTAGATGTCCTCGCCGTCCATGAGCAGCCTGCCCTCGACGCGAGCGCCAGGGATTACCTCGTGCATGCGGTTTAGCGTGCGAATGAGGGTCGACTTACCGCAACCGGAGGGGCCGATGAATGCGGTGATTGCCTTCGGCTCGATCACCATGTTTACGTCCTCGACAGCTAGGAAGTCTCCGTAATACACATTTAGAGACTCCAGATCGATGCGTTTTGACATTATGCGTTATCCCTTCGGTGAGAAGACTTTGGAAATTACTCGGGCAACAAGGTTCAGCACCATCACGATCAGCATCAGGGTCAGCGCCCCGGTCCAGCTGCGGTCGATGTATGCCTGGGCGTCAACACCCTGGTTGGCGAAAGAGGTGTATACGAACACAGGAAGTGTCATCATCTTGTCGCTCAGAGGGTTGTAGTTCATGGAAGCGGTGAAGCCGGCTGCAAGCAATAGCGGCGCAGTCTCACCAATCACACGGGCAATTGCGATGATCACACCTGTTGCGATTCCGGCCAGGGCGGTTGGAATTACAACCTTGACGATTGTCAGCCACTTCGGCACGCCCAGCGCATAGGAGGCTTCGCGCAACTCGTTAGGCACAATCTTGAGCATCTCTTCGGTAGCGCGGACAACAACCGGGGTCATCAGCACGCTCAGCGATACCGCACCGGCCATGCCGTTGATGGCATTTGCGGGTCCGAACAGCACCAAGAAGAGCGTGAAAGCGAATAGACCGGCAACAATCGATGGGATTCCGGTCATGACGTCCACGAAGAATGTAACTGCGCGTGCCAGGCGACCCCGACCGTATTCAACGAGGTAGATGGCCGTCATGAGGCCAATTGGTACCGAGATAGCGGTAGCGATTCCAGTCAGCTCCAGAGTTCCAACGATTGCGTGCAGAGCGCCGCCACCATCTCCCACGATACTGCGCATGGAGAAGGTGAAGAACTCCAAGTCAAATCTGGCCAGACCATTAGAGACTACTGTGAAGGCCAGAGATGCCAGGGGTATAACCGCCACGGCAAAGGCTGCGGTCACCAGTCCGGTGACCATGCGGTCAGTGGCGCGCCTTGCCCCCTCGACCGAGCGCGATGCGAAGTAGGTCACCACCATGTAGAGCAGGAACCCCAAGACTCCCACGGCCAACAAGTTGGGTCCTGCGGCCTCATCGGCCGCATTTGAGAGGGTGTTGAAGGTGAAGATG
>Ga0181566_10003683_pt1 | contig 12569 bp, 9 predicted proteins | sample 101ome_15_FD_133762 | JGI IMG/M metagenome (GOLD analysis project Ga0181566, IMG submission 133762) | Coastal salt marsh microbial communities from the Groves Creek Marsh, Skidaway Island, Georgia - 101402AT metaG (megahit assembly) | ecosystem: Environmental > Aquatic > Marine > Intertidal zone... | reverse complement strand
GTGTTTAAGACGACCAACAGACGAAGCCTAGTCGGAAGTTTTTTTTACGACCCAATTGTTGCCATCCATATTGGATTCACGGCTTACAGTTATTTTACAAACAGCTACAACGATTCTATTCCGCTAATTATGCCTTTCATTTTTTATTTATGTGGCGGCTCACTTTTTTTCTGGGCGATAAAAACCACCCGGGAGTTAAGTTTCGCTCTTAGCGACATCCCGGAAAAATTAGTAAGCCGCGGCGCATTTTTAGTGGTTCGTCATCCTTACTATACCTCTTACATTCTTACATGGACGGCCTCTTGTTTGGCTTATTCCTCCTCGGTGATCTGGGCTACGCAAATTTACCTAACAGCTTTCTATGTTTACTCGGCGAGAGAAGAAGAAAAGAAACTATTGCAAGGCAAGTACGCAGCTGACTATCAAATTTATCAACACACAGTAGGCATGTTCCTACCGAGGATGACACTATGGCTAAGTTAAACTTTAGGAAAATTTCTGAGCCCTACGAAATAGAAAATTTCTTTACCCTGGCAACTCATCATAGTGGCGTTCGCCTGCCCTCTGCCTACGCCGAGCGTGCGACTATCTACGGCGCCTTTATTGGTGATCACTTGGCGGGTGGCTACATGTTGGTCACAAAGCCCGACTATCGGACTCTGATGTTCGTCCCGGATCACTGCAAACGGGAGCATGCGTTTTTCGGCAATAGCGCCTATGAAATGATGGAAATCAATGCGCTCTGGCTTGGAACACGGATCAAGACACCACAGATGCAGCTCCGCTTTTGGACAAATCTCATCCTTACTGTTTTTTTCTGTAGAAAAAAATACCTTCTATTGCTCAGCAACACGAAAAACAAGACGATCCTCAGGCTAGTGCAGATGGCTAATCCGACGATTCTATACGAAGGTCCGCCACAGCTTGCCGGCGGCCAATCTACGCATCAGAGTATTCGGGTTGGCTACACTACGCGCTGGAGCATACTCCTTCATTTTCCGCGCTACCTGAAGGAAATCGCTGATCGAAAAAGACGCTTCAAGGAAACGCGACGAGCACAAATAGCGCATTAATTGGCGCGGGACGTGCCCGCCCAATAGTTTTCTTGATCGGTGCATTGATCACGCCACGCGGCCATCTGCCGTGGCGTGACAATTTGCAACGCGCTAAGCGCTAGATTTTGCATGGCCATTGATTTATTCTCCTTCCTTTCGGATACGGCGTGGTCGTATTCGCGACCTAAGAAAACAACCCGCTAGCAGATTCCACCTCCAACGTATCGATTTCCGGACCGAGCAAGAGTACTTGCTGCGGTAGTGCAGCGCTTTCGGTTGGTGGAGCTCTTGTGAAAGCGGGCGAGTAGCTTATTTGAGGGTAACCAAGAGTCATGAGCAAGAACACTAAGGCCGTAGTAAAAAAACAAGCAAAAACAAAAGCCTCGACAAAAAATACAACCGCCAACAACCGCGTCGCAGCTAACTACGTCTATGCCTTTGGCAAGAAAACTGACGGCAATGCAACCATGCGCGACCTACTCGGCGGCAAAGGCGCTAACCTCGCAGAGATGGCGTCTATTGGCCTTCCAGTCCCTCCCGGCTTCACGATAAGCACCGAAGTGTGCGGCTACTACTACGATAACGGCAGGACCTACCCTGCGTCGCTCTCCAAATCCGTCCTAAAGGCGATCAAACAGATCGAAAGCCAGCTCGGCAAAAGCTTCGGCGGGCGCAGTAATCCATTACTCGTGTCGGTTCGCTCCGGCGCACGCGATTCTATGCCGGGGATGATGGACACAATCCTCAATCTCGGTCTCAACGACGTGACGGTCGAAGGTCTCGCCGAGATCTCAGGAAACCCTCGTTTCGCTTGGGATTGCTACAGAAGATTCATACAAATGTATGGCGACGTCGTCATGGGTGTGCAAGCACGCTCAGAGGAAGAAGAAGACCCCTTCCACGAGATTCTCGAAAAAATGAAGCGCAAGCTTAAAATCGAGACAGACAGTGACCTGAGCACAGAAAATCTGAAAACACTCGTCGACCAATATAAGGCGCTAATTCGCAAGCGCACCCGTTCAGCTTTCCCGCAGGATGTGTTTGAGCAGCTGTGGGGCGCAACCAGCGCTGTGTTTAGCTCATGGCGCAACGAGCGCGCTATTCTCTACCGTCAACAGTATGCGATCCCCGCTGAATGGGGCACCGCAGTTAATATCCAGGCTATGGTATTCGGTAATGCCGGAGACGATAGCGCAACGGGTGTGGCATTTACTCGCGACCCCGCAAACGGCGAAAAAGTCTTCTACGGCGAATACCTTATCAACGCGCAGGGAGAAGACGTGGTTGCGGGAGTCCGAACCCCTAATGCAATTGCTCAGCTCGCAAACGAATTGCCTCAGAGCTACCGTGATCTTGAGAAAGTGCGTAACAAATTAGAGAAGCACTTTAAAGATATGCAGGACTTCGAGTTCACAATAGAGCGAGGCCGCCTGTTTATCCTGCAGACACGAAACGGGAAGCGCACCGGCCTCGCGGCCGTTCGCATCGCCGTTGAGATGCAGCGCGAGCGACTTATGAATCAAGAAACCGCGCTGTTGAAAATTCCTGCAGAATCTATCGATTCTCTGCTCGTTCCTGTTTTCGACCCTAAAGCGCTTAAAGCTGCGCCGGTCATCGGCAAGGGCCTGCCCGCGGGCCCAGGCGCCGCAACCGGTCGCATTGCCTTTACCGCTGCGACCGCCGAAGCTGAGACACGCAAGGGCAATAAGGTTGTTCTTTGCCGCAATGAAACCTCACCCGACGACCTCAAGGGAATGTTGCATTCGCAAGGAATTTTGACGTCACGCGGCGGTGTCTCGTCACACGCAGCACTTGTCGCCCGACAGCTCGGCAAAGTCTGTATTTGTGGAGCCAGCGAGATCGTCATTAACTACGAGAAGAAGACTCTTACCGCAGGGAAAGTGGTCCTTAAAGAAGGTGATTACATCTCGATCGATGGCAGTACCGGCCTAATCTACAAGGGCATGATCGAAAGCGCTGACTCTGAGGTTAAGCGCGTGCTCGAGGGTAGTCTCAAGGCCAACAAGAGCTATACCTATGAGCTATTTCAAACGGTAATGAGCTGGGCCGACAAATACCGCACATTAAACGTTCGCACCAATGCCGACACGCCAGCGATGGCTAAACAAGCGGTAGCATTCGGCGCTGAAGGTATCGGCCTTTGCCGAACAGAACATATGTTCTTCGACGGCGAGCGCATCGACATTATGCGCCAAATGATTCTCGCCGCAGACGAAGTGCAGCGCCGTTCAGCACTCAAAAAGCTACTTCCCTTCCAAAAGAAAGACTTCGTGGGGCTATTCAAGGCAATGGAAGGTCGCCCAGTAACTATTCGTCTTCTCGATCCGCCTTTACATGAATTTCTCCCACACGACGACGTCGTCCGTCGCCAGCTTGCAGAGAAACTCGGCGTGCCTTTTGATTTCGTGATCGATCGCATCAAAGCCCTTCACGAAGAAAACCCCATGCTCGGTTGCCGCGGCTGCCGACTTGGCATCATCTACCCGGAGATTACCGAAATGCAGGCCCGCGCGCTGTTCGAGGCTGCGGCTCAAGTGAGCAAAGGTAAAAAAGCGATCAAGATCAATGCCGAGATTATGATTCCTCTCGTCGGTTTCCGCGCCGAGCTCGCAGACCAACTCAAAATTGTGCACCGGGTCGCTGCAGAGGTCATGAAAAAGCACAAGGTCAAGATCGACTACCTAGTAGGCACTATGATCGAGGTGCCGCGCGCTGCAATCACCGCCGATGAAATCGCACACGAAGCAGATTTCTTCAGCTTTGGCACCAACGATCTGACGCAGACCACCTTGGGTCTCAGCCGTGATGATATGGGTCTGTTTTACGATCAATACCAAAGCAAAGAAATTTATAACCAAAATCCGTTTGCTAGCCTTGATCAAACCGGCGTAGGTAAACTAGTCGACCTCGCAGTTGAGCGCGGCCGACAGACTAAGCCAAATATTAAGCTTGGTATTTGTGGCGAACACGCAGGCGACCCGATGTCTATAGACTTCTGCCACCGCGCGGGTCTCAACTACGTTAGTTGTTCTCCCCCCCGAGTGCCTATTGCCCGACTAGCCGCAGCTCAGGCGAGGCTGCGGAACAAATAGCAGACTGTTTTACCGTTTGCGAAGTGAGTTGATCGACCATAGAAAACCCGCGGTTGCCTTAAGCGATCGCGGTTTTTTTTCGCCGCCAAGCGGTCGAGATCATCACAGTCTGCAAAGCATTCGGCTGAGAGCGCGAATGCACGAAGTATTTGTGCAATGCAGCAGTTTCGGGTACTTTCGGGTCAATAAGACTCTATTCGAAGGAGCCCACTCAATGTCCATTCGCAAAACCCGCACTACTGCTTTTCGCCCGGTCTTAGAAACGCTGACCCACACTCTCGCTATCCGTCACGCTCTCCTAGTTGCATTTGTGGCCTGCACCTCATTGTCCACGGCAGCGGCGCAAGACTACACTGCACCAAGAACCGAGTGGGGACAGCCGGACTTACAGGGCGTGTGGAATTTCTCCTCTGACCGACCGATGATTAGGCCTAGCCAATTTGGCGAACGCGAGTTTCTCTCGGAAGCAGAGATTACTCGTATCGAAGCACTTGCCGCAGCCCGTGATGCCAACTCAGATGGCGCCCTGCCCATAGCCGGGGTGGACGAGTCTTACAACGATTTCTGGATTGAGAATGCCGGTATTGGCGGCTTAAAACGCACATCGCACATAGTCTATCCTAGAGACGGCCAACTCCCTCCTTTCGCCGACACAGCTATCAACCAAAAAGGCAATTACGGCGGTGAAGATACCGGCGAATCGCGCCCGGCACGGATTCTTGCAGGTGGCATCGGCACCGATGGGCCTGAAGATCGGGGGCTTTCCGAGCGTTGCATAGTAGGGTTTAACTCTGGCCCTCCGTTTATCCCTAGCCTTTACAATAACAATGTGCAGATTTTCCAAAGCAGAGATCACGCGGTGCTCTTAACCGAGATGATCCACGATGCCCGGATCGTGCCGCTCGCCAACTCGGCGGCCGAGCACCATGCACTGCATGAGGACATTCGCCTTTGGACCGGCGACTCTCGCGGCTACTGGGATGGCGACACGCTTGTAGTGATCACAAAAAACTTTAACGACCTCACTACGAGCTTCAATGCACATGGCACTGCGTTCGACAAGATACTGACAGAGCGTTTCACACGCACGGCCGCCGACACCGTTGATTATGAATTCACAGTCGACGACCCAACAACTTTCACGGACAAGATTGTCGCGATTGTCGAGATGACAAAGGTAGCCGGTCAGCTCTATGAATACGCCTGCCACGAAGGCAACTACGGCATGGTTAATATTCTGCGCGGTGCGCGCGCACAGGAGGCGCGCGAGGCTCAGGAGGCTGACTAAAACACAGAGCACCAATCCACGTTAGCCAGACTCTCATTAACTCTCACCAAATACCCTAAAGAAGGATCGAGACTATGAGCAGCAGTCTTCTTGCCCTACTCGCGTTCACGCCGATACTCGTCGTCGGGGTTCTGCTCGTCGTCCTTCGCTGGCCTGCCAGCCGCGCCATGCCAGTCGCCTACTTGATCGTTGCCGGACTCGCCATTGGCGTTTGGCGGGTGCCAGGGACACAGGTGCTCGCTGCGAGTATTAACGGCCTTATCATTGCCGCCACACTTATCTACATCATTTTTGGTGCCATTCTGCTGCTAAACACCCTGCAGCGCAGCGGTGCAATGCGTGCTATTCGCGCAGGATTCTCAGATATCACTCCCGATAGGCGCATTCAGGTAATTATTATCGCCTGGCTGTTCGGCTCGTTTATCGAAGGTTCGGCCGGCTTCGGCACGCCGGCCGCTGTAGCGGTGCCGCTTATGGTGGGCTTGGGTTTTCCCGCGATGGCAGCCGTCGTCGCTGGCATGATAATTCAGAGTACGCCGGTGTCGTTTGGGGCCATGGGCACACCTATTCTAGTTGGTCTCGGTACGGGGCTCTCGGCAGACCCCGATATGGCTGAGTTCGCAACCAGCCTAGGTTTCGAGCGCTGGGATCTCTTTCTTGCCAATATCGCTGCGCGCGTCGCTTTAATCCATGCCATCGCGGGCACGTTCATCCCTCTTTTAGTTGTTGCGACGATGACCCGCTTCTTCGGAATAAAACGAAGCTTCGCCGAAGGGCTCGAGGTTTGGCGATTTGCACTTTTTGCTGCGTTCTCTATGACGATACCCTATCTTTTAGTTGCTACCCTTCTCGGCCCCGAATTCCCTTCGATGTTCGGCGGTCTCATCGGTCTCGCCATCGTAATTCCGGCAGCGAAGCGCGGATTTCTTATGCCAGCCAAAGGGCGGGAATGGCGCTTTCCGGAGCGTGCAGCTTGGGAGCCCGACTGGAGCAGCACGCTCACCGCACCTGCCGAAAGAGATGACGACGACCAAACGTCAATGATGAGCCTTTTGCGCGCTTGGTCTCCCTATTTTGTCATTGCGGTGCTGTTAGTAATTACTCGCCTGCGGATTCTCGATCTCGAGTCAGCGCTGCGTAGCGCGCATCCACTCATCACGTGGGCATGGCCACAGATTTTTGGCAGCTCGATCTCTGCGTCCTTTCAGCCGTTATGGTCGCCTGGAAGCATTTTTATTCTCGCTTCGGTCATCACAATTGGACTTCATAGACTTCCCCTTGCGCAATTTTCACGCGGTGTAGGTGACTCACTTAGAACTCTCGCACCAGCGTCTATGGCGCTTATCTTCACCGTGCCCATGGTTCAAGTTTTCATTAATTCCAGCGACGGCGCAGCTGGCTTTGAGCAAATGCCGCTTGCGCTCGCAGAAGGCGTGGCAGTGCTAACTGGGGCAGCATGGCCTCTATTTTCACCCTTTATTGGCGGCCTCGGTGCATTCGTTGCCGGCAGTAATACCGTGAGCAATATGATGTTCTCTCTTTTCCAATTTGGGGTTGGTGAACGTATCGGCTACGACCCACTCTGGATTGTCGCCCTGCAAGCGGTAGGTGGCGCCGCAGGCAATATCATCTGTGTACACAATGTGGTTGCAGCCTCGGCCGTGGTGGGGCTTGTTGGCAAGGAAGGCGCGGTTATACGCAAGACTCTGCTCGCGTTTGTTTACTACGCCCTTTTTACCGGTGCCATCGGCTTAGGAATTGTGAACCTTGCTAACGGCTTTTTGAACACCGGCTTCTTTCTTGCCGCCGCAATAGCCGCATGTTTTGTCTTCGCCATCGCACGCGCGCGACCTGCAGCACTGCCTTAGACTCGGCAAGGACACAGCAGTAACTACAATGAACGCAGTCAACTCGCCTCGTCAGTTTCTTGTTATTGCCACCGCAGGCCATGTCGATCATGGCAAAACGTCGCTGGTAAAACAGCTTACCGGAACAGACACTGATACTCTCGCCGAAGAGAAAGCACGCGGATTAACGATAAATGCGGGCTTTGCCTATCGTCATTCCGATGACGAAACCCAAAGCGCAACAACACTCGGCTTCGTCGATGTGCCCGGACACAGCGATTTCATCAACAACATGTTGGCTGGGGTTAGCGCGGTGAACGCTGCGCTGCTCGTCGTTGCTGCAGACGACGGCATCATGCCGCAGACGCGCGAGCATTTAGCTATATTGGATTTGCTAGGGATTAACAAGGGCGCGGTCGCCCTGACGAAAATTGATCAGTGCACGCAAGAGCGACTCCTTGAGGTTGAAAGCGAGATTAGCGCCCTCCTCGCACGCACACGCCTGAGTAGTGCTCCCCTCTTCAGAATTAACAATGTCAGTGGTGCTGGGGTTGCCGAACTCGCGACGCATCTAAACACACTGGCGTTGCAGCAGAAAGCAAATAACTCTAGTCGAGAGCAGCATCCCCGCTTTTCCATCGACCGCTGTTTCACAGCGAAAGGTATCGGCACCATTGTGACGGGAACTCTCGCGGCTGGCACTATCAATCAGGGCGAACAATTAGTTCACTGCGGCACTGGAGAGCCGGTGCGAATACGCGGCATACGTATTGACCAATCCGAATGCCAATCACTCCATGCAGGCCAGCGCGCGGCTCTAAGCATTAGCCTAGGTCTGGATGAAATCAAACGCGGAGATTTTCTCGGTGTCGCTCAACGCCGCGTCATGCGATTTGATACGCATCTTACACTTATCGATCCGACAACTTCGCTAAAGTCTGGTGTCGACTACCATCTTCACATTGGCGCTGCGCATCGCCTCGCACGCCTGCGCAAACTCGATGAAACTACGGGCCTCTATCAATTCAGCCTGGATGAGCCTATCACCTGCCACTGGGGGGACCGCTTTATCCTCCGAGACCCTGCTGCCAAGAGATCGCTGGGTGGAGGCACAGTCATCGATACGGAGCTGCCAAAGCGGGGCAGAGCCAGTTTAGAGAGACTCGCTCTATTGAGGGCTTATCGGGGCGAAACCGACGCTGCGATCGATTCCGCTCTTGCTGTTGCACCATTTGGCATCGACCTCGAACAATTTGCACTCGCCCGCAATCTGACTTTTGCTTTCATAGAGACTCACCTTGAACGCGTAAGACAACAATCGCCTGCGCCTCTTGAAGTGTTTATCGAGGACAGACGCCTACCGCGCTTAGTCGGTGCGTCTGCCGCTGCGACATTGACAAACCGCCTCACAGATTTGTTAGGGCATTTCCATGATGAGAAGCCTAGCGAAGCAGGCTTACTCGAATCGGCGATCGCGCGTGCCTTGCGGCCAAGCATTCCTAGTCCGGTGCTCAAAGGATTCATAACAGCATTGGCCGCGAAAGGCGTTCTGCGCCGCGAAGGAAGCCATATTGCGCTCGCCACACATCACGCTGAAGTCAGCAGAGAGCGTCAGGAGTTCGACGCGAAGATTGCTCCCCTGCTCGAGCATGGAGACCTAACGCCGCCACGAACCAGAGAGATCGTCGACGCGACGGGAATACCCTTGAGAGCGGTCGAGCGGATTTTGCAACATTGCGCGCGCGCTGGCATCGTAGTGAAGGTCGCCGACAATAGATTTTACCCGCCTGCTACCCTCGCTAAACTCGCAGAGACTGCGAATCAACTCATGGCTGCGAGTAACGGCGCTGGATTTAGCGTTATTGAGTTTAGAGACAAGACGGGGATGGGCCGCAATCTATGTATCGAGGTGCTTGAACATTTCGACGGTTGCGGTTACACCCTAAGGAAGGAAAACGTCCGCGTAATCCGAAAGTCCTGGTCGGAGGTGGCCGCTTAGCAGCCACCGACCAACTCCGTAGACCGAATTGAAAGCCTTACCGACTCGATGATTTACAACCGCCAAAACTACGACGCTTTAGGGTGCAAGACTACCGTCATCTTAGAGTAACCCTTCACGAAGCTAGAGTAGATTCGCTCGGGCTCTCCGACCACTTCGATGTTTTCGAAACGATCCATGATCTCTTCCCAGACAATACGCAACTGCATTTCTGCGAGACGATTGCCCATGCAACGGTGCAGCCCGAACCCGAATGAAAGGTGCTGCCGCGCATTCGGGCGGTCTATGATCAGACGTTCCGGGTTCTCGATGACTTCGTCATCTTGATTACCCGACGCATACCACATGATGACTTTGTCACCCTTTTTGATTTTCTGCCCGTTCAGCTCGGTATCAACTTTCGCTGTGCGCCGCATGTACGCGAGCGGGGTTTGCCAGCGAATAATTTCCGATACCATGTTAGGAATCAATGAGTGGTCGGCGCGAAGCTTGTCATACTCTTCGGGGAACTGATTAAGTGCAAGCACACCGCCGGTAATTGAATTACGCGTGGTGTCATTGCCTCCAACGATCAGCAGCAGAATATTGCCGAGATACTCCATGGGCGGCATATTCTTAGTGGCCTCGCCATGCGAGAGCATCGAAATAAGATCGTTACCTGGCTCCGCATTGACGCGCTCGTTCCAGAGGCGCGTAAACGTCGCGAGGCAGTCTTGCATCGCCTCCCAGCGCTCCTCATGACTATTAACGATGCCGCCACCAGGAATCGCGGTTGCGACATCTGACCAGAAAGTCAGCTTGTGACGGTCCTCGAAGGGAAAGTCAAAAAGCGTCGCTAGCATCTGTGTAGTCAGTTCAATTGAGACTCGTTCCACCCAATCGAATTCCTCGCCAATAGGCAAATCATCAAGAATCGCTGCAGCACGGCTGCGAATCAATCCTTCGAGATTTTTGAGGTTTGACGGCGCCACAACGCCCTGCACCACTCGTCGTTGCTCATCATGCTTGGGTGGATCCATCGAAATAAACGAGGGAACTGTAAACTCTTCAAACGCATCGACAATGCCAATCGTAGGCTCGGATGAGTAGATATGAGGTGACGTATCGACTTCCATAATGTCTTTGTATTTCATCACGGACCAGTAAGGACCGGTCGCCGATTTCGCACAATAGTGCACGGGAGCTTCCTCGCGCAAACGCTTGAGAAAAGGCAGAAATTCGTTTTCTTTCCAGATGCCAGGATGGGCAAGATCTATTTGCTCTAGGGGCATTGCATAGGGATCTCTGCCCACCATGCTCCACTTGCTTTCTGGACGGCGGTCCAACTGAGGGGATGCTGGGGTATCGCTCATAATAATTTCTCTAAACTCTCTTCGAACTCTTACTTGAAACGCTAATTTAAAACTGAAATTCCGGCGTGGTAACCATCAGCCCATCGAGTTCCTCGCTAAGGGTAATCTGGCAGCAAAGGCGCGAGTTTCCTCGACGATCGCTGCTAAGGCCTAGCATGGCATCTTCGTTGGCGTCCATTGCTGTCAACTTGCCGACCCATGCCTCGTCGACGTAGACATGGCAGGTCGCACACGAACAGGACCCGCCGCAGTCTGCATCAATTCCGGGCACACCATTGGAGACCGCAGCCTGCATAACCGAGATACCAGCGGCAGCCTCAACTGATCGCTCGTTTCCTGTATGGTCTTTGAATAAAATCTTTACCATCTAAAACAGTTCCTACTATTAAAATATTACTAAGTTGACCACTTTTGTTCTTAACGTTCCCTATGCGTGATAGGCCGTCTATCGACGCCGGCTCCGCGGCCTATGGCTAATCACGATTAGGTAGCAAGACAGCAAGGGAATTTACCTTACCAAGATTCATAAGCTTAAAGAAACATTACGTGCTGCATTTGAAAAAAGTTCGTCGTTTTCGAAAAAACAGTTACTCTTACTTACGCGTTTCACACCCCCAATTAAGAAACTAGGCAGTCAGCACATGATTCAGAGCACCCAGTATCCAAAACGCTATATGCCCGTGCTGATTAGTGCCTGTCTACTCCTGATGCTTTCCTTTGGCCTGCGCTCGGGTTTTGGCCTCTTTCTTCAACCCATGAGCGAGGCGAATGGCTGGGGACGCGATGTCCTAGCGCTGGCACTCGCGATTCAGAATTTATCGTGGGGTTTAAGTGCGGTCATTGCAGGAGGCTTCGTTAACCGTTTCGGCACCACCAAGGTCTTGCTTGGCGGTATTGCCCTCTATGGACTAGGCACACTGGGGATGGCAAGCAGCACCACCGCGCTGAGCGCTAGTCTAACGGCCGGTGTTATTGTAGGCGCAGGCATTGCCGGCACCTCCTTTGGTATTGTTTTGCCCGCAATCGCTCGCGCTGTTCCTGCTGAGAAACAAGGTTGGGCATTAGGCATAGGCACGGCTGCTGGCAGCGTGGGACAGTTTTTGATCGTGCCAGCGGCGCAGGTATTCATCGATTGGCTGGGGTGGCTAGGCGCGCTTCAGTTGATGAGCTTGCTCGGCTTTGGCATGGCAGTGTTTGTCATCCCCCTCGCCCGCTATGGGAACGAAGCCAGCGAAAGCCCGGCAGACTCTCCCGCGATAAGCCTCTGGCAGCTTACGCGCAAGGCCTTGGCGGTTCGTTCCTATGTTCTATTACTGATCGGATTCTACGTGTGTGGCTACCATCTCGCCTTCATCACAGTTCACATGCCTGGCTATGTCGTAGACCTTGGCTTTAGCCCGCAGGTCGGTGCTTGGAGTATCGGCACTATAGGCTTATGCAATATTTTTGGCGCTTATTATTCGGGGGTAGCAAGTGGCAAACGACCCAAACACAGAATGCTTTCAGTAATTTATCTTACACGTGCGCTCGCGATTCTCCTTTTCCTGTTGCTGCCGCCTTCGCTATTCAGTGTCTTGGGCTTCAGTGCCGCGATGGGCTTTTTATGGCTTTCCACAATCCCACCAACTTCCGGGTTGGTCGCGCAGTTTTTCGGCGTAAAAAACATGCCGTACCTCTACGGACTCGTGTTTCTGAGCCACCAGTTGGGCAGCTTTTGCGGGGTCTGGTTGGGTGGCTATCTCTATGAGACCACTGGTCACTACGATGGCATCTGGCTTTCAGGCGTTGCGCTCGGGCTTCTGGCGGCTCTATTGCATTGGCCCATTAAAGAGCAGAGCTATGAGACCAATTTACGCACCGTCTCCGTCACGTCGTAAGTGGAGAACTCATTTTTCTCACGGCCCACGAACGCTCT
>Ga0181566_10003680_pt1 | contig 12572 bp, 16 predicted proteins | sample 101ome_15_FD_133762 | JGI IMG/M metagenome (GOLD analysis project Ga0181566, IMG submission 133762) | Coastal salt marsh microbial communities from the Groves Creek Marsh, Skidaway Island, Georgia - 101402AT metaG (megahit assembly) | ecosystem: Environmental > Aquatic > Marine > Intertidal... | reverse complement strand
TCGCCTGTGTCGGGTGAGTCGCGTGAACACGAGACGCACGTACAGATTCATGTGTGCTGCGCGTAGTTGTTCACGCGACACGCACGTAGTTGTTCACGCACATGCACGTATCTTCGCGCACGTATCGTCGCGCACGTTACGCGCACCAGATCGTCAGATTAGCCCCCCGTAGGGGGGCTAAACGGCGGAAACTCGCCGGATTTCGGCGGCAGGGTACATTGGCTTCATCGGGGGACAGTTGCGTCCTTCGATGGGAACCCGGCGGTGCTCACAACGAGTGCCAGCCGGGTTCTCTCGTCACACCCGTGACGCACGAGCGTCACAGACACAGGCACAGGAGCCTCGCATGACCACCAACGCATTCTTCAGCCTCGGCACCAAGGCCCTCGTCGCGGACGGCAGCCCCGGCGCTCGCGCCGAACTCGTTCGCCGGGGTCGCGACCCCGAGACCGGCAAGAAGGTCGCGAGCGAGGGCAAGGCCAAGGCCAAGGCGGCGGCTTCGCCCGCTCCGGCCCCCGAGCCCGACTCGGGCGAGCGGCTCTTCGCGAGCCTGAGCGGTCTGGAGCGCCATCGGGCGCTCAAGGGCATGGCTGAGAGCCTCGGGCTCGACGCCTCGGGCAAGAGCAACGCCATCGAGGCTCGCATCCGGGCCGCTCAGGCTCAGGGGAGCGCTCCCGCTCAGGAGAGCGCCCCCACGGGAGAGGTCGATGTCGAGGCCGTCGTCAAGGGCGTCCAGCGGCTCGCGGACGCCTTCCTGGCGCAGCGGGCGGAGATCGCTCGCCTGAAGGCGCAGGCGAAGCCCGCCGCCTCGGGCGGAGACTGGCTCAAGAGCGTCGCGTCGGCGCTCAAGAGCACGGGTCACCTGAGCGCCTGAGCCTCGCGGCTCTCGCACTCCCGGGCGCGTCTGGGGACTTCGGTCCTCGGGCGCGCCCTTTCGGCCGTTGTGGCGCATGAGCGCCTGAACACACTGGAGAACCCATGTTTGTGAACCTGACCCCCCACAGCCTCGCCATTCACACCCCCACGGGCGTGGTCACCCTCGCCCCCTCGGGCGAGGTCGCCCGGGTGGCGACCGTCAACACGGAGGCCGCCCCTGTGGGTGGCATCCCGACCTGCACCACCACCACGGGGGAGGTCACGGGCCTGCCCGACCCGCAGGAGGGGGTCTTCCTCGTCGTGAGCGGGATGGTCGCGAGCGCGGCCCCCCGCCCGGATGTGTTCAGTCCCGGCGATCTCGTCCGGGACGAGTCCGGTCGCCCGATCGGGTGCAAGGGGCTTCGCCGCTCCTGCTGATTCCTGATTCACACACACCCACGACTGGGCGCGCTTGAGGGTTTCGACTCTCGGGCGCGCCCTTTCGTGCGTTGCGGGGCATGAAGCCCCAGGCCAGAGGAGGCCCACATGAGCGCATCGCTCTCCCGCCCGTCCACCCGAATGAAGACCCTCCACAGCGACTGCTGGAAGGGGGGTCACGACCCCTCTCCCGACACGCCCGTCCCGCCCCCGACTGCGGGAGACCGCGTGGTCGTCCGCCGTCGGGCGGGTCGCGCGGCGGTCCGAGTGGACCTCGCGCAGACAGTCGCCCGCATGGGCGACCTCGCGGGGGAGGGCTTCGGCCTGACCCTCGCGGCTCTCGCGGGAGGTGACACCGGGGAGTGACACCCTCGGGAGCGTCTGGGCGCGTCTGGCTTCGGCTGGGCGCGCCCTTTCGCACGTTGTGGCGCAGGCGCGTCACGAGTCCAGAAGGAGGACGCATGTTCAGCACGTTCGCACACGCTCTGGCCCAGACGGGCCTCGTCACCCCCGAGCAGGCGGAGGCGCGGGGTCGCGCCATCGCGGCGCGGGAGGCCCTCGACGCCGCCGAGGCCCGCCGCCTCGCGTGGGAGCGCGGGGAGAAGCGCCGGGAGGCGCGTCGGGCGGAGGCCCGAGACCGCCGGATCGCGGCGGTGGCCGCGCAGGCGGCCGAGGACCGTGCTCGCTTCGAGCGGGCGCAGCACCGGGTGGACGCGGACGAGATCGTCCGGGTCGAGGGCGTGTGGGTGTGGCGCACGGGGCGTCACACGGGCAAGCCCGTGAGCGCGAAGGCGCTCGCGAAGCGGGGCATTCACGCCCCCAGGAGGTGAAGATGGTGTACATCCACGACCCGGGACCCAACCGGTTCCGGATCACCCAGGTGGTCACATGCGTGACCGACCTGGGGCTTCGCGACTCTCGCGAGGCGGTGGACAGCGGGCAGTCCAAGGCGCTGCCCCTGCTTCCGGGGGTGTCGGCCATGCGAGTGCGGGGGCTCCTCAGGAGCCTGGGCGCTCGGGTGAGCGACGAGCCCCGAGAGTGAGCGAATGGGCGCGTCTGGCACTGCGGTGTCCGGACGCGCCCTTTCGTGCGTTGTGGGGCACACGCCCCAGAGGAGTGACCATGCACGACCACGACCTGCACGACGACCCCGCAAACAGCCCTTCCGCACGGGCGGGCCTGATCCCGCCGTGGTGGGACAAGCCTCGCGGGGGTGCGGCCCTGGACCGGGCCGCGTGGTTCGAGGAGCAGGAGCGGGAAGCCGCTCACGCTCTCCGGGTCCCCCCGCGTGCCCGCCGCAGGCGGGAGCGGGAGAAGCGGCGGGCCTCGCGCCTTGACGGGCGATGGCACCGTCGGGCGAAGGCCCAGGCGGAGCGGGACGCCCGCTTCGACCGGGAGGTCGGGCAGGACGCCCGCTTCATCCCCGAGCGCTGGTGCCCGATCTCGGCGGCGAGGGACATGATGTTCCACGCGATGGCGTGCGCCGCTCTGGCGCGCGACCACGGCGACCCCGTGCGGGCGAAGGCGTGGGACGAGATCGCCGAGGAGTCGCGGCGACAAGCGGAGTCGCACTGGCGATGGTGAGCGGCAGCGAGAGCGCGCGTCTGGGGGATTCGTCCCTCGGGCGCGCGTTCTTTCGCTACGGATGACGTGCGCGTAGCGTCGCCTGCGATTGTGTGATACCGTGTGGGGGCAGGCTGCTCTCCTGCTCGTTCAGTCCTCTTCGTGTGTGTGGTGGCGGGTCGTCCTTCGGGGCGGCCCGCCCTTTCGCATGGGGGATCAGTCGTTCCCGCGACCACGCGAGGGGACCTTCCGCCCGATGGCCCGGAACATGACGCTTCGCGCCCACTCGGAGAAGGAGCGATCCATGCTCGCGGCGTGGGTCCGGAGGATGCGTTCTTCCTCGGCACTGACTGAGATCGACATCGCACGACGCCTCGCCTTGTTCTCCGAGACCCGACGGTAGGGTTTCCGACGCCGATCAACCTCCAAGGGGTCGATAGGTGCGTCAGAACGGTCACTCTCATCAACTGGAATCGTGCGTTCCTCGACATAGGGGTTCAGTGTCGGAGGCTCTGCCTCCGCACTGGTTTCACTGTCGAGAGTCTGATCTGACACGTCCTCATTCGTGTCACGACGAGAATGACGAACTGGACGGCGGAATGAAGGTCGGAAGGTAGAGGAGGTCTCATTTCCGTTCTCTTCCGCATCTGTGTCAGATCGAGAAGGACGACCCCAAAGGTTCATTCGAGAAGACATGCTAAGATAATACCTGAGATGGAGGTCAGACGGGTAGGCGCGCCCGGGGAGTGCGAGTATGTCAGGACGCGCCACGAACGGCAAGGAGCCAGAATGCTGGACGATCTCGAACCAGAAGAGACCGAGACCCCGACGAACAACGCTGCCCTCCAGTTCGCAGACGAGGAGGAAGATGGGTGGGACGACGACGACTTCGACCTGTCCGATGACCTCCAGCCCCCGGCTCCAGAAGCCCCGGCGGCTGCGGTGGCTCCGAAGGCCCCAGGTGTCCGTCGTGCTGCGCCCCTGTCTGCCGACGTGGACGCGCTGAATGACCCGGATCTCGTCCATCTCGGACCCGCACCGGTCATCGGAGGCCAGGGCTTCCGGGGCGCACCCACCGATCTGTTCGGTGAGCAGGCAGCCAGCGTCATGGGACGCGCCACGAGCCCCAAGCTGTACGCCCAGGTCAGCCAGTTCCCGACCTGTACGCAGTTGCGGGTCTGGAAGTGGGAGAACGGGATTCCCGTCGGGCTGGGAACCATCGATGCAACGGCGACCGAGGAAGACTTCGTGCGCCAGTTCTCGTCGGCCATGCCCAAGAAGGGCGAGGGCAAGTGCCAGTTCAAGATGCGCCCCATCGACATCCGGGGCCAGGAACTGGGTCAGGAGGCCACGCTCGTCATCTCCGAGCACCACGCCACGCTCCGTGCGATGCGTGAGGCAGAGGAGGAGGAGCGCGCAGGCCGGAACCCGATGATGGGTCTGTTCGGTCGCGGCTTCGGCATGGAGCGCGGAAGCGGCTCAGACGAGATGGCCCGCGAGTTGACCGGGATGGTCGAGCACATGCTCGCCACGTCCGACCAGCGGGCACGGCATCTGGAGGAGGCTCTGGAGGCCGAGCGCGAGAGGATGCGCGAGGAGGAGTTGGAGCGGACGCGAGAGCGCGTCGATCTGGCTACCAACGCCGCGCAGGGCGTCCAGGCCGTCACCGAGCGGCTGATGAAGGACGAGGCGCTCCGCGCCGAGCGGGCGATGAAGGCGCAGGAGCAGCAGTCGAACATGCTGGTCACGACGCTCTCGACGGTCTTTGCACAGCAGCAGGCCGCCATGCAGCAGCAGGCTGCTGAGCAGCGTCGTGCCGACGAGTTCCGGCTCCAGCAGGAGCGTCAGCGCGCAGAGGAAGAGCGCCGGGCCTACCACGATCGCGTGAAGATGGAGCGCGAAGAGGCGGAGCGGAAGCGTCAGATCGAGCGGGACGAGATGGAGAACCGTCTCCGTCGGGAGCGCGAGGAAGCCGAGCGTCGGTTCCAGATGGAGCAGATGCGTATGGAGCGCGAGCGCGAAGACCGCAAGATGGAGATGGAGCGCGCCAAGGAGGAGGCTCGTCTGCGCTACGAGCGCGAGAAGACCGAAGCCGAGATGCGTATGCAGCAGGACCGCGAGCGCCTTGAGCGCGAGCGCAGGGAGCACGAGGTGAAGCTCCAGCGTGAGCGTGAGGACGCAGAGCGTCGGATGCGTATGGAGATGGAGCGCATGGAGCGCGACCGTCAGGAGCGCAAGGAGCAGATGGAGCGTGAGCGCGCAGACCGCGAGGAGAAGGCTCGCCGGGACCGTGAGGACTCGAAGCTGCGTGATCAGGAGCGTCAGCGCCAGCACGACCGTCTGCTCGAAGAGGCCAAGCTGTCGGCCCAGCAGCAGCGTGAGCACGCCGAGAGGATGCTCCAGTTGCAGAAGATCGAGATGGAGAAGAAGAGCGGATTCGGCGGGCTGGAGACGCTCGCTCAGTTCGGTCTCGACCCCAAGGAGATCCTCCCCCGCATGTTCGGTGCGGGCGGAAGCAGCGACGACGATGATGACGATGGTGAGGGAGGAGGCTGGGCCGATTCTCTCCCCAAGATCCTCGGCGTCGCCGCCGACATGATGCGGGGACGCGCCGACGCGGGCCAGCAGGCGATGGCCGCGCAGCAGGCCGCCGCCCAGCAGGCGGCGGCAGCACGGCGGGCAGCCGCCATGCAGCGGCAGTTGCCGGCTCCGACCCCGGACTTCCAGCAGCAGCAGTTCGATCAGGCATTCAGCCCGAGTCAGGCTCCGCAGCCCCAGCCCCAGCAGCAGGCACCGCGTCCCCAGGAGGCGTCCCGTCAGGCTGCGAAGGTGACTCCGGAGCAGGCACAGGCGGCGATGCCCCCCGATCTCAAGGCTCAGGCGAAGGCTTCCGGCATGAACCTGAAGAGCATTCGTGGAGCCCGGAAGGGGTTGCAGCGTCTGGTCCGTCAGGTCGCAGCGGCCCCCAACGAGAAGTGGGAGGAGCTGATCACCGCCGGGATCTTCAACACCCCGGCCATCTACGACTACGTGAAGGCCGTCACGGTCAAGGCTGCCATCGATGAGGCTGGCGCAGAGGAAGCACTCCGCGATGCCGTCATGGAAGCCATGAAGCAGTCTTCTCTCGTTCCCGACGACCTCCCCTACGGAGACCAGTGATGCGCTACAAGATGAATGCAGAGAAGATCGAAGTCTCGATCGAGATCGACGACTCCTTCGTCGAAGCGATCCTCGGGCTGATCCGTGCGATCGAGTGCCCGGACTCCGGAGTGGAGGAGGTCTACAGGCCGGTGCCTCCGGAGCCCGAGGCTCCTTCCAGCACCTCCACTTCCGAGGAGCCCGTCGAGGAGCCCGTCACTGACGAGCCTGAGATCGACCGGACCAGCGTCGAGTACAACGAGTGGGTCCACTACGTCCTGATGTGGCTCCAGAACTTCGATCAGGAGGGCGAACAGCCCGATCGGGGTGAGAAGACCCGGACGCTGGGCATGAACCGCTACTCGGGCAAGGTGCTCAAGCTCGTCCACGCGCTGGGCGGCATCACCCAGGCCGTCAAGGACGTGGGCGAACTCGCCTATCAGGCCAATGAGTCGGCCCGCATCGCAGACCTTGGTCCCGACGAGCGGGACGCCCTGTATCGCCTTGTTGCGGAGAACATGGCGCAGGTCAGCAGCATCTTCTTCGCAGACCTGAGCGACCTGCTCGAATACCACAACCCACTTGAGGACTGAATCATGGACTACATCTGCGCCATCACTGGCAGCCTGTCCGACAACGAAACCCCCGTCACTGAGACTGGCCCGCTGGGCTGGGTGAAGATCACCATCGAGCGGCAGGTCCCCAATCCCGAGTACGCCCAGTTGCAGGCGTTCAAGATGGCCGTCGCGGAGCAGCAGTTCCAGGCCGTCAAGGAGCAGCTCCCCGAGGGTGACGCGCAGGCCGAGGCCGAGGTCCGCATGGGCATCGACTTCTCGATCCGCGCTCAGTATGCTGCCCTGGAAGCCACGATCGAGGAGTACACGTCCCAGTACGAGGAGGTCTACATCTCCACTCCAGAGGAGGATGAAGACGTTCTCGAAGTCCTCAACGAGATCCGCGACTCGCTGGGTCTGCTCGACGGGCAGGTCCCCGAGGCCGATAACGATGAGGACGATGGGGATGATGACGATGACGCCGATGACGAGGCTGAGGAGACCTGATGCTCATCAAGTTCGAGATTCCGGCCCTCGGGCCTGACGTCATCTTGAAGGTCAAGGCCCTCGTCAACGAGGCGGAGGTCGAGTTCAAGGACGGCAAGGACAAGCACAAGAAGGACTGGGTGATGAAGAAGGCCCTTCCCCTTCTGGACGGGATCAACCTGCCGAAGATCCCGCCCTGGCTGGTCAAGCCGATCAAGGAGGCCGCCGTGTCGATCATCATCGATACGGTCTGGGCACTCGAACAGTAGTCGGTCCGTGAGAGGGTGTGTTCGGGGGTGGTCAGTAGGAGGCCACGCTCCGAGCACTCGGCGTTTACCCTCCCGATGGCTGAGCCTTGCGGGGTGTAGTAGTCTCCCCGCACGGAGACTCACGCATGAACTGGTCCGGAACGCTCAAGACGCCGACCAATCGGCTCCCCAACGCGAACCCGAAGGTCTACCACATGCCGGCCTGGGGCGGGTACGGGGACCCGAAGCGGCTCGATGTGATCTCACGCATCGCGGAGTCGCGTGGACGGGACCCGAAGATCGCAACGCTCGCCGTTCAGATCCTGAAGAAGGCCCGGGTCAAGCCCCGCCAGTTCAAGAAGCAGGCGGCGGCACTGCTCAAGTGGGTGCAGGACAACATCTACTACGTCAACGAGCCGGGTGAGCGTCTTCAGGATCCGCTCTACACGCTCAAGGTCGGCTACGGCGACTGCGACGACATGACCATCGTCCTGTACTCGCTGTGTCGGAGCATCCGGCTCCCGGTCAAGCTGGTCATCTGTGGCGTCAGCAAGGACGGCCAGAAAGTCCGGTACCACCAGGGTGACCAGCACTACCCGCCGGGAGTGGACTGGTCGCACATCTACCTTGCGATCGGGAACGACCCGTTCAACCCGACGTTCTTCTACTATGCCGAGCCGACGGTCCCGAAGGCACCGCTGGGCTGGGATGTCATCAACGCCAAGAAGTTCAACCTCCCCGAACTGGCAGGCTACGGCTCTACGTCGGCAGCAGTGGCAGGATCGATGGCAGAGATGACGGCCACGGCGAGCGCGTCTCGGGGTGGGAAGCACCTCGTAGAGGGCGGCCTGTTCGGCGTGAACTGGAAGAGCATCTTCGCTGCTGCCCTGGTCGGTGCGCTGGTCAGTGTCTCTGCTGACGGCATCAAGAAGGGCATCAAGTACGCAGTGGACAAGCAGAAGAAGCGGGCCAAGAAGTCGCCCCCGGTCGGAACCCATCTCGTCGCTGACTTGGGCTGAGGAAGGAACATGGCACGCACCCAGCGTATGCGTCTCAACCGGCGTCAGCTTCGGGCTCTTCGGAACCCCCTCCCCTCAGAGGGTGCTCGTCTGGTCACGGTGACTCCGGAGCAGACGGCTCAGGCTGAAAGCATCCTGCGTGGCATAGTTCTGACCAACGACATGCCGGGAGCGGTGACGCTGGCCTTTCGGAAGTGGCTTCGGCAGGAAGGGAAGAAGGCCCCGTTCTTCCTCGCCCTCCAGGGCAACCCGATGGCTGTTCGGAGCCATCCCGCGTTCCAGATCCCGGTGGAAGACCTCGCCTTGAAGCTCCTTGGCCTGGAGCCCGGCGACCCCGTTCGGACGGCGTATCCTTCTGCGCTGGGGAACGCGGAAGTCATGGATGCCCTCGGGCAGCTCATGGATGTCATCGCTCAGGGACGGGTCGCAGCCGAGGCAGAACTTGCTGGGATGCAGGCTGCGGCAGACGCTCAGATCCAGGGCGGTCGAGCGCGTGCTGCCCAGACCGCATCGACCGAGAGTGTGTCGGTGTCTCCGGACGAGAGGAAGATCGTCGATGAGGCCATCGGTCGCGGTGGTGTGAAGCCGCTCAGTCAGAACAAGCTCGTCGATCTCGTCAAGTTCGGCAATATGACTCAGGGCGGGCTGCGGTACCTCGCACAGAGCCTGAAGGACCTGACGTCTCCGCAGGGATGGAAGGACGGAAAGGCCACGAAGAAGGCTTCCGAGAACACGAAGAAGAAGATCCGCAAGGCCATCAACGAGGCTCTGGCGTCCGCACCTTCGAGTGCTGCACCTGCGCCCGCCCCGAGTCGTGTTCGTGCTCAGGTCGAACCCGAAGCTGCTGACGAGGCTCGCGACACGCTCGGAGAAGAGTTCGAGGAGGTTATGGCGGCGCTGGGTGGCTTCGGAGGAGGGGACGACGAGCCCCCAGACGACGATGATGAGGAAGACGGGGGGACCGCTCCCGGTGAGCCCCCTCCCAGGGGTGCGGGATCTGAGGCTTGGGACCCCTACGCGATGACGAAGGGGCGGAACGCCCTGATCCAGTCCATCAACGCTTCTGAGCAGCGGTCGCAGGCTCGGGCTGCTCGAATCGGAGCCGAGGGCAAGCTGCTCCTGCCGTTCCGCCGTCGCCAGTCACGCAACCGTTCGGGTGACAGCAACGCTCCTGTCATCTTCTCCCCGCCGGAAGACGTGGTGGAGAAGATCGAGGAGATCATGGACGGCCCGGACTACCGGGAAGGACGCCCCGCTCTCCCCACGCAGTTTCAGGACGTGCTGGTCTACATCCTGACTTCCGACCACCCGGTAGATGATCTGGGTCGGCGGATCGTTCCTGCCGGAAGCGTCGAGGTCTACAACAAGGGAACCCTGGTCGGGACCTTTGGGAAGAGCACCTATGGCCGGAATCTGGCTGCCGCGATGCGGTACGCCGGAACCCTGGTGGGCGCGGACATTCGAGAGAAGAAGTTCAAGGCCCACAAGCAGTCCCGGATGCACAGCCGGGTCCTGATGGCCGTCGAAGGTCAGGATGGCTGGAGGCTCATCGTTCCGGCGTTGAGCCAGATCATCCGGGGCCAGACCCCAGAGTCCATCGAGCGCGAGATGAACATCACGCTCGACGACGCTTCTCGGGCAGACTTCACCGCCAACCCCCGCCATCAGCCCGTTGGGATGATCGGTCGGACTCGCTACGTCGCGACTCGGAACGGGTACCGTGTTCTCAACGGACGCCACTCGGGTCGTACCTACACCGTCAATCAGTATGGGCATGGGTGCAAGCTCGCCATGCTCCTCGATCTCATGGAGTGAACATGGCACTCACGATGCGTAAGATGGTCCCTTCTGACGTCCCCGGAACCGAGCCCACCCGGACTGGTGATGTCTGGGCCATCTTCGATAATGGCAAGGCGTTCAGGACAAGCCAGGGCGGCCAGAAGTGGTACACCTCGGAAGCAAAGGCCAAGGCGTTCATCGATAAGGTAAAGGAGGAACGCGCGAAGAAGGAATCCGGAAAGGCGGCTCCAAAGAAGTCTTCCGGGTCCCGCGCTAAGGCCAAGACCTCCGCTCCGAAGTCTGCCCCGAAGTCCACCTCGGCCAAGATGACGGTGGCGTCTTGCAAGTCGTTCCTTCAGGACCAGGGCTACACTGTCCGCAAGAAGTCGGGAGCCAAGAAGACAAAGGCTGAGGAAGTGAGTGACGCCGAGTACTTCACTCAGCTCAACCCCCGCCGCCGTCGCCTGAACCGTCGTCGCCGGAAGAACCCGAAGCAGGCGGATCGTGGGGGCACCTATGTGATGTTCTGGGATGACCCCAACGGCCCCGATCCCATCGTCTTCACGTCCTTGAAGGGAGAAGACGCGACGTACAAGGCCATCCAGTCCGACGCGCTGTATGACTACGAAGACCGGGCCTACGGTCAGATCAAGCCCATGCGCGCCGACATGGCTTTGCGCCTGTTGGAGCAGAAGATGCTCGAAGCAGACTCTGATGGCTACGATGAGGGCGAGAGGTACCAGTACAACCGTATTCTGGATGCCGTCAACGCCTACAAGCGTCACGTCATGCCCGCGCAGGCCAAGACGAAGATCAAGTCCGCTCTTCGAGGCTTCGTGCATCCCTTCGAGGAGGGTCCCGTCTACAACAACCCCCGCACGATGCGTCGGCTTCGGTAGTTGCCGCAGTGCCCATCCGGGAATACGTCAGGGCTGATTGACGGAGGACCGGATGGGTGCCAATCACGTCGAACTGGAAGGGTTCATCACCGCCGAGCGGGTGGAGTGGGCTCATCGCGAAGCCAACAAGGCTCACGAGCGTGGGGACCAGTCCTTCGCTCAGACGGGCCTTCGGGCTGCGCGTGCTCGTGATGACCGGATGCTCAAGGTGATGGAGCAGGCTGCGAACATCCTGCACCAGATGTCCGAGGAGCAGATGGGTCAGACCCGGCGCATGGCGGTCCATAGCACCGACAACTACCGGGCGAGTGCGGAGCACACGGAGATGGCGATGTGGCGGGAGGCGTACCGTCTACTTGACGAGGGTCACATCAAGCCTGACACGATGAACCACCCGCTGGAGTGGATCTACGGGGCTGGCGCACTCCTCTGCGGGTACAACCGGTGAGGGGCGCGGCGGCTGCGTGGATGAGTGACGACGGTGCGTTCCAAGTCGATCACGCCAAGAGCACGCTCCGGAACACGATCCTCGACATGATGGAGATGCGCCGGGAGCGCGTTCGCCAGACCGACATCAGCATCGATGAGCTGGCACTCGTGGCGCGAGAAGAGATCGCAGCCGCGATGGTCCGAGGGGACTTCGCAGCCTCATCCCTACTGACAGAACTGCTTCACGACATGGCTCAGGTCGCTGCGGACGCCGATAGCACTCGGTAGTTCCCCGTCTTGTTGCTCAGGCGGTAGGCACTCGGTACCCTCTGCACCGAGGAGCCTCTTATGAATCGTTCCATGACCATGAACGGGCTGGCACAGCCCGGAAGCACCCTTGCCGACGACTATGGCGCTGTCGGCAGCGTCGTTCGGATGCGTCCGGGTGGACACATCGACCCGTCCCAGGCATACGGTGCGCCCCCAGCACCCGAGCCCGAGCCCGAGCCCGAGGTGGTCGAGGTCTCCGCGATGGAGATGATCGACAGTGACGACGGCAGTGAGGGTGAGGACCTGAACGGCTGGCTCAAGGACACCTTTGGAAAGGAAGCCCGTCAGGGTCGGCAGGCCGATCGGCAGGATGCCCGCGCTGCTCTGAAGGGTCCCATCCGGGTCCCGGCACTCGGAACTGACCCCCAGGGATACCAGTACGACCTGTACCCGGACCACTCGGTTCTCGTCGTGAGCGGCCCTGACAGCGTGGGTCAGATGTACCCGGCGAACTCGCAGGTCGCGCAGAACGTCGCCAACGCCTACGGTCCCCACCCCGCGTACAAGCGGGCTGCCGGTCTCCAGAACCTCTTCGATGTCGGAACTGACCTCCTTGGGAAGTTCATTCCGAGCGGGCAGGACAAGACCCCGACGACCGTAGTCCAGAAGAAGGACAACACGGCTCTCTATGTGGGTCTGGGAATCGCGAGTGTCGCAGCCATTGCCACTCTGGTCTACGTCGTTCAGCGAGGCAAGTAGTCATGCGGAACTTCGGATCCCTCAACGGGCACGCTCGGCGTGACATCCTCACGCAGGCTCACCTCCGTTACTACCGGAGCCCGATCTACTTCCAGCACGATGTCGGGAACCCGTATGGAACATACGGCGCTCCCG
>Ga0181566_10003677_pt1 | contig 12581 bp, 6 predicted proteins | sample 101ome_15_FD_133762 | JGI IMG/M metagenome (GOLD analysis project Ga0181566, IMG submission 133762) | Coastal salt marsh microbial communities from the Groves Creek Marsh, Skidaway Island, Georgia - 101402AT metaG (megahit assembly) | ecosystem: Environmental > Aquatic > Marine > Intertidal zone... | reverse complement strand
TGGGATGCGACCAGCAGAGGCAACTGTTCTCTTTCACAGCTTTGGAAGTGACCATACTCTCATTCGAACTGACCTTTTCGAGCGTGCACTCTCTCTGGCTTGCGGAACTCTTCGTCACCTCAGAGAAAATGGCATTCCAACAACCTTGAAGGCTGACTTTCTAGACTGGAACCCGAAACAAACCTCTCATGCGGATGCATGGGCAGAGACTCTCACTCTTTTAGCTCGTGCAAAGCGATCTGAGAGCACCGAAGCTCACGATGTGATCACAGCAATTGAATCCATTCCGGAAATGCACGCCATTATCATGATTTCTGACATGCCCCCCGATTCTTGGCAATATCTGTCACCTCAAAAGAAAACCTTCGTCATCAACATTCATCAACACACCTACAAAAAACGAGGATTAAACTTCAACCCAAGCATCCCGGCACCTAAAGCCGTCTCGACATAAATCACTCCTCTTGCCTTTCTCTCTTCGAATTGGGAGATGAACTTGCTGATCAAATGATGCTTCCAAAGAACCGAGCAGCTCTATTGCTTGCACCGATGCAGGACATCACAGACCTGCCTTTTCTGCGTGTCATCAAGGCGATGGGAGGAGCCGATCTTTACGTCACTGAATACTTCCGTGTTCACATCCACTCAAAGCTCGACCCATACATCCTGCGATCAATCACAGAAAACCCAACGGGTCGTCCGATCATTGCTCAACTGATTGGAAAAGATCCCAATGAACTCTCGCGAACCATCCGAGATTTAAAAAACTATCCGATCGCAGGAATTGATCTCAATCTTGGTTGCCCAGCACCAGTCGTCTACCGAAAACAGGCAGGAGGAGGACTTCTCCGAGATCCCGATCAAATCAACCGTCTCATCGGAACGCTACGTGAAACATGTGGTGAGCTCCCCTTAACCATTAAAACTCGGATTGGATTTTCTCATCCGGACGAATTCGCCAGACTCCTCGAGATCTTTAAAAACCACGCCATTAATCTCCTGACAGTGCATGGACGAACGGTCAAGGAACGTTATCAAACACCTGTTCACCCCGAAACGATTCGAGAAGCTGTCCAGTTCCTACCCTGCCCAGTCATTGCCAATGGAAACGTCGTCAATGTCACCTCTGGACTCACTTACCTTGAGCAAACTCAAGCTGCAGGGTTAATGATCGGGCGAGGAGCAATTCGCCATCCGTGGATCTTCTCACAACTCAGAGCTGCTCTTAGCAAGAAGCCCATCACGGTTGTTACGGGAAAGATGATCCTAGAGTACATTCAAATTCTCTATGATGAAACTGCACGCGAAGTTCCAAAATTCAATGAAGTCAAACACGTCCAGAAAATGAAAAAGTATCTGAATTATATCGTTCAAGGACACCCAAAGGAATTTGAATACGAAATCAGACGTGCACAGCGGCCTGAGGAATTTTTCAGAATTTGCCGGAGTTTTTTGGATTACTCAGGACCTGCACCAGATCTCCCCTGCGAAAACTCGCGCCTATTCTGTGGTTTCTCTCAGTTTCTCTAATCCAAGATTCCCATTGACTTCACCGCCCCCAGACCAGACCTTACGATCGAAAACGATGGAACAAGAAGTTTTACATACTGAGAAAATCCTCGCAGATCGGAAAATTTTCTTTCTCGATCTCAAGGAAAACAAGCGTGGGCGGGTTGTTAAAATCACCGAGGATGTGAGTGGAAATCGTGACACGATCATGGTTCCGGCTGAAATTCTTGGAGACTTCATCGCCGCGCTCAACGATATCCGGACGACTGCCGAGGCAGAGTAATCGAAGAGGGCAAAGGGCAACTCTCTTCGTCGAGGAGATTCTTGTCATTTAGGATGGGGAGAATGGAGTTCTTCGCCTCGTTGAAGCTTCTCTCCAAAGAAGGGTTGGTGTGCTTGAGAAAAAAAGAACTACTCATCGTTTTCTCATTTTCAGTTTCATACAGAAAGGTTCCCCGGGCCTTCTTTGATCCTTCGAGACTGTCATGAGCTATCAAGAAAACCTGAATCTTCAGCACCACGAACCATCTTTCAACGGAGAGCCCAACCGCCGAAAAGTCCTGAAAAAGGGGCTGCTTTCGACGGGCTTCTTATTCGCAGGTTCTCGCCCGGCTTTTGCAGTCCCCTCTGGCAACGAGCTCCCAGTGCCAGCAACTTGGGATGGCGAGCCTCTCGTTGTTGATGAGACGAATCGACAAATCTGGCCGGGATACACCACCGCTTGTCTCACCGTCAATGGATCGTTCCCCGCACCCATCATTCGCCTTAATCAGGGAGATCTCTTTTCCGCTCAGATCATCAACCGCTTAAATTCTCAGGCTGTCGTTCTCCACTGGCATGGTCTGTTAGCTCCATCCGCTTATGACGGACATCCCAGACAAGTCGTCTCTCCTGGGCAATCCTATCAAGTTTCCTTTCCGGTTCACCAAGAGCCCTCCACTTGCTGGTATCACAGTCATTCCCACGGTCTGACAGGCGAACATGTTTACAAAGGTCTTGCTGGCTTTTTTATCATCGACAATCCCGAACGAGATGCGGCTCTCGGTCTGCCAACCGGCACTCGTGATGTCCCCCTCATGATTCGGGACTGGAAATCAAACACAACTCGCAGCCTAAGTTACGCTCCATCGAACTTTGAACATATGTGGGGCTATCTCGGAGACACCGTTCTTGTGAATGGAACCCCAGATGCTTGGATGTCCGTTGACCAAGGCCTTTGGAGATTTCGCCTTCTCAATGGAAGCAATGCTCGAGTTTACCGGCTAGCCTTCTCAGATAATCGCCCAATGACAATCATCGGAAGCGATGGTGGTTTAACCGGAGAAAAGACATCGGTCACTTCCTTTGACCTCGGCCCAGGACAGCGCGCTGAAATCCTCGTCTCTTTCGCAAATCTAGGCTATCGCCAGTCTACCTTCCTCAAGAGCCTCGCCTTTACGGAAGGGAGGCCCGGAGGCGGTGGGGGCGGAATGGGAGGCGGGGGCGGTGGACCTGCGGGACCTCGACAAGGAGATGCTTTGGACATCATGGAGTTTTACGTGGGAACGACGGGAGGAGATCAAACCACTCCACAAGAATTACCAGCCCCTCCCCTCCCAAAACCTGAATTAAGCCGCAGAACACGCAGCTTTGCGATGAATGTCACCAATGGAAATCATACCATCAATGGTCTCACCTACAGCCTGAGCCGCAATGACTTCACCGCACCCGCTGGCGAGGTAGAAATTTGGCAATTTCAAAATCAGAACGGAATGCATCACCCGATGCACTGCCACGGCGCCTTTTTCCGTGTCCTCACCAGGAATGGATCAAGCAATATCAAGCCTGTTGACCATGGACTGCGTGACACCGTCCTTGTTTACCCCAATGAAACAGTCCGAGTGGCGATCGCCTTTGGAAACCGGGGAGGCGAATACCTCATGCACTGCCATAATCTCGAGCATGAACACAACATGATGTCGAATTTCACGGTAAGCGCAACGGAGACTCCCGAACTTGAGATCGAAAAGATCAATGGTGAAGTGGTTGTCAGCTGGCCTTCCAACCTCGGAGGCTGGCAGCTCGAACGCTCCACCGACCTCGAAAACTGGGCCCCTGTCGATGGCCAGCTCACGATCGTTGGATCGCAGCTTCAATACCACGAGGCCACCGCTGAAGAGGAGGCTCACTTCCGCCTGAGAATCGTCTAATTGGAGCCGCGTAGAAATCTCAACGCAGGCAGAGTGCCGCTTCCGGTCAAAGGCTACACCAGAGCCTTCAAGCGCCGGCAAACCTCCTCGACATTTTCACGTGAGTTAAAGGCTGAGATTCGAAAATAACCTTCTCCTGCAGCCCCGAACCCAGCTCCCGGAGTAATGACAACCTGAGCTTCTTCGAGCATTTTTTGGAACATTGCCCAACTATCAATCCCCTCTGGACAAGCGACCCAAACATAGGGTGCGTTTTCACCTCCCCAAACGTTGAGACCGAGAGCTTCACAAGCTTCACGGAGAAGTTTCGCATTCGTCATATAATGCTCAACGAGTTGTGCCACTTCAGCCCGACCCTCCTCTGAGTAGATCGCTTCCGCTCCACGCTGAACAGGATAGGATGCCCCATTAAACTTCGTCGAATGGCGACGCCCCCAGAGTTGCTTCAGAGGCACTCTCTGGCCAGAAGCTGTTGATCCAGTCACCGATTCTGGAATCACGGTATAGGCACAGCGAACGCCGGTAAAACCGCCATTTTTAGAAAACGATCGAAATTCAAGAGCACACTGCTTAGCTCCCTCGATTTCATAAATTGAACGAGGCACGGAAGAATCCTGAACGAATGCTTCGTAGGCCGCATCGTAGAGAATAATCGCATCATTTTCGAGAGCATAGGCAACCCAAGCCTCAAGCTGCTCGCGAGTGGCCGTTGTCCCCGTTGGATTGTTCGGGTAACAAAGGTAGATTAAATCCACTTTCTCTTTGGGAATGGCGGGCACAAAACCATTTTCAGCAGTGCACTTCAGATAGACTAAACCGTCATATTCCCCGAGATCATTCGCTTCACCGGTATTTCCAGCCATGACATTGGTATCAACATAGACAGGATAAACCGGATCAGTGACCGCGATTTTATTTCCAGGCCCAAAGATATCGAGAATATTGCCCGAATCACATTTCGAACCATCTGAAACGTAAATATCACCTGCCTCGATCCCTAATCCAGCATAGGCGTTTTGTGCGATTGCTTCACGAAGAAAAGGATAGCCCTGCTCTGGTCCATAACCGCGAAAAGTGCCTCGATCACCCAACTCATCGACCGCCTTTTTCATCGCTTCCCGGGCCGCTCTCGGGACAGGCTCAGTCACATCTCCAATACCGCAACGAATTAACCGTTTTGCTTTTTCTGGCTCTGCCTCAGTGTAAGCATTGACCCGACGGGCAATCTCAGGAAATAGGTAACCAGCTTTCAGCTTTTGAAAATTATCGTTAATACGAGCCATGACAGAAGTGATCTAACTCGCTCTTACCCATCTCGCAAGCCCCATTGATCCGAACCTAACATCCGCCAAGAGCGTCGTGTCTATTGGTTTTCGCTCTTGGCTTGAATCATCTCAAGTTCCTCCCAACGAGCGTATCGTTGATCCCTTTGTGCGCGGGCCTCCTCAAGTTCAGCGATCACCTTAGGAAGTTGCTCAAAATCACTCTGGACCTCCACGAGCCTAACCTCCAGGGCTTCGACCTGCACTTCAACTTCTTGGATTTTTCCCTCGATGCCTTCCAACTCCTGACGCTCAGCCATCGTCAACTTCCGAGGCTTGTTCTTTTGCTCAGTGGCTTTTTTACGAGCGGCAATCTCGCGAGATTTCGCTGCCGCTTGGGCTCTTGCTGCATTCTCTCGTGCCTGCCTTTTTTCGAGATAGTAGGAATAGTTCCCCGGGGTCACACGAACTCCATCATCCTCAAAGGCAATAATCTGATCACAAATTCGGTCGAGAAAAAATCTGTCATGAGAGACCACGAGAATGGTTCCAGAAAAACTCGCCAGAGCTTCCTCAAGCATCCTCAACGACTGAAGATCAAGATCATTGGTTGGTTCATCAAGAACGATGAGATTCCCCCCATTTTTAAGAACTTTCGCCAACATCAGACGAGCTCTCTCTCCACCGGACAAGAGATCAACTCGTTCATTAATCCTCTCATCGGAAAAAAGAAAACGACGCAAATAGGCTCTGGCTCCAAGCGTTTGTTCACCGAAAAATATCTTTTCGTTACCATCAGAAATCTCATCGAGCAGCGAACCCTTGCCTTCTAACTGCATTCTGCTTTGGTCGATATAATTGATTTTCACCTGCTTGCCGAGAAGCGCGGAGCCTTCTGAGGGCTCTAATTGACTCAGCGCAATCTTGAGCAAGGTGGTTTTGCCAACGCCATTTTTACCGACGATCCCTGTGCATTGTCCTTCTTCGAGAGAAAGATTTAACTTTCGGAAAAGCCAACGCGGGAGGGTTGCACTCCCCACATTGATTCCCACCTGATCAAATTCAACAATGGTATTACCTAATCGAGGTGGTGGAGGGATCAATAGCTCAATTTCTCCTTCTTTGACCGGAGCGTCTTGCTCTGCAATCTCATGAAATGCATCCAAGCGTGACCGTGATTTTGTGGTCCGAGCTTTCACGCCAGCCCTCACCCATTCTAATTCTTCTTTGAGAAACTTTTGTCTCTTGCGTTCAGCATTCTCGGCAATCTCCTGCCGGATGGCCTTGGACTCAAGAAAGGCGGTATAATTGCCAGGATGCGAGTAGGATTTCCCCTCTGAAATCTCGATAATACGAGTCGCAATCACATCTAAAAAATATCGATCATGCGTCACAAAAATCACCGCACCTGAGTATGTTTTTAGAAAGTCCTCAAGCCAACGGATCGAGTCGGCATCAAGATGGTTTGTTGGTTCATCAAGGAGAAGTAAATCAGGTTGTGATGCAAGAGCCCGACAGAGGGCAACCCGGCGTTTTTCTCCACCCGATAGCGGACCAGTCTCTGCCTCAAGGGGTGGCGTCCCTAAAGCGTTAGAAAGGGAACGAATCCGAGTTTCTAAGTTCCAACCATCGGCATGTTCGATAAGGGCCAAACATTGCTCCAACTCTCCTTGCGTCCCTTCGCCATTTTCGTATCGGCAAATTGCATCCACCACATCAGCCGTGCCCGCAGCGATATTGTCATAGACCGAAAGAGCGGGGTCTAACTCAAATTCTTGAGGGAGATAACCTACCCTAAGTTCACGTCTCGCTGAAAGGTCTCCGGCGTCAGCTTGGTTTTCGCCCGCCAAAATCTTCAATAGAGAGGTCTTACCACATCCATTTCTCCCGACTAATCCAACTTTTTCACCTGCGGCGACGGCAAGAGTTACTCCATCAAGCAACACCTGGTGCCCATAGGCGAGCCGGATTTCATTTGCAGAAAGCAAGGTCATTTCTAGAGACAGTGGTTAGTCTCACCAAAGATACTTGTCGAGCGCTACAAGTCTTCAACCATAAATCGAACTCTGGCTTTCTCGCCTGTTTGTGTATTTCTGACATAAACGTCGTGCTGCCCAACAACGAGACTGACAACACCATTGCGAATTTGAAGACTACCACTTTCCCATTCTACTTGGTGGGATTCTAGATTACTCACCAACCGAAGTTCTGGTGATTGATGAGGGAGCTCGGGGTCAAGATAATAAGTCGCGCCTTCCATTGGAGTCAGAATCCTAAGAGGAAAGTGCGAAGCGGGACGAGGGGCGCCTTTCATCGCAAACTCATGCCTTTTCAGATTTTCGTTGGACTCAAACCACTCAGAGAACTCTTCGGTGAGAAGAGCTTTGCCATCTCGATCATAATCAGAACTTAAAACAGGTGGGGGTAAGTGAGCTTGCACACAAAGTTCCTCATTCCGATAGAACCCATCGGTATCTAGAGCCGTTAAAAATCGATGGCCCGTGCGCTGATCAACTTCAACGCTTTGGATTCCCTGAGGACGTTTGAGAAAAACAGGCTCACGATTTTCATGCAGAGCGAGCATCGTGCGACGAAAAATCGGCCCGGCTCCCGCAACCCCAGAAATTCCAGCCATCGGCCGATTGTCAAGATTACCAACCCAAACCCCAACCGTATAATGACCCGTAAACCCAAAACACCAATTATCGCGAAAATCTGATGACGTACCTGTCTTGACCGCACATCGAAAAGGCAACCTTAGGACTGAATTAACCCCGAATGCTCCGGCGCGAGCCTGATTGTCTGCAAGAATATCAGCAATGAGATAACACGTCTCGGGAGAAAGAACTTGGGACTCTTTCGTGCGCGGAGCGTTGAGTAGGAACCTTGGTTCCAGATGCTTTCCCAAGCGAGCAATGGTGGCATATGCATTGGTTAATTCCAGTAAACTCACTTCGGCATTACCAATGGTCAGTCCAAGTCCGTACGAACGTGGCTCTCGATCAATCGTTGTGAGTCCCAACTTCTGGAGGAGTTGGCAAAGGGGCTCGGGGCCTCCAAGCTGATTAAGAACTCTCATCGCAGCGACATTGAGGGAGCGGCCCAAGGCTTCGCGAAGGGAAATTGGCCCATAATGCCGTCGATCATAATTCTTTGGAGCCTCCAAGCCTTCTTCAGTCCGATAATTTGTTGGGACATCAGAAATGATCGTGCCTGGAAACATTGCCAAATCTTGAATTGCCAGCGCATAGGTAAAAGGTTTGAGGCTAGAACCTGCGGACCTCGGTGCCACTGCGCCATTGATTTGCCCTCCATTTTGGTGCTCAAAATCTGATGTCCCATGAAAAGCCAAGACCTCTCCTGAAGAGTGATCAATGACTACTAAAGCACCGTGCTGAGCGTGAGCCTGATGCAACCGAGCAAGCTCATCTTTAAGGATTTCGCCAGTGAGAGACTGAAGCTTTTGATCGATCGTTAATCTCCCTCCTCCACCAAATCGCTGCGTTAAATGGGGAATGGGGTTCCCACGTGCTTGATTTCTTAAAACGAGAGGCTCCTCTCTGGCTTGTTCAATAAGATGGTGTTGATATCCAAAAACAGTCTCCATGCGATTGAGGATCCAATTCCGGCGATTGAGCGCGGCTTCTGGATGCCGATAGGGATTGAACCGAGAGGGAGCTTGCGGCAAGCCCGCCAATAAAGCAGCTTCGGCAAGGGAAAGATCTCCCAAGGGTTTACCAAAAAAATACCGGGCAGCTTCAACACACCCTTGGCGATGAGCCCCATAGTCAAGCCGGTTTAAATAGGTCGTAAGAATCTCATCTTTACTCCATCGGGTCTCTAAGCGTCTGGCCAAATAGAATTCCTGAATCTTTTTTGCCCAGTGGCGATCACCCAAGGGTCGACTGATTTTCACCAACTGCTGGGTAATTGTTGAGGCCCCCGAAGTAATGCGCTTGAAGCGAAGGTTATCATAGACTGCGCGAAGGGTCGCCCAGTAGTCGACACCACCATGGTGTAAGAATCTTTTATCCTCTGCCGCTAGAGTCGCTTGCATGAGCTCTTTGGGAATTTCTTCGAGAGTCGTTGGCCGATGACGAAAATAATCCTTCCTAGGAAGATTCACGAGCTCCTCCCCATTGCGGTCTTTGATCACTGGATTAGCCGCAGGCACCTCGGCTAGCTCTTTGGGCAACGGGACCTGAAGGAGCAACATGGGCAATAAAAGCGCCCATGGTGCAATTTTGGGAATGGATGGGCCTAGAATCACTTCACTTTAAGATGGTTTGAACTTCCAAGAGCAAAACTCTCTGGTTGGTACATCTCTTCCACCTTGGTGGGGGGCACATAAATGGACCCCGCATGAGTCACGCGAGCATGATAACTGAAGGAAAGCTTGCCATTCGTTTGAGGGTCATCAGCAAAAAAGAGCACTCGATCACGACGAATTTCTTGATGGGAAATCTGCCAGTTTTTCTTGTCAGTGAGCTGCCGAGATTGACTCCCAAAGTCGGCATTAATCGCTTGGAAGCATGAAGGTAATGGATCATCGATGACAAGGTAGCGAAAGCTTTCGTTGGGCAAAAACACTTCCAAGCTCACCTTAACAAGGTCACCGATACGGGGCTCGTCTAAGTCTTCGCTTTGACCACTTGCACTCACTCGTTGATAGATTCGATTGACCGTCACTCCTGATTTTGAAACTGGCTCAATAGGAGAAATACGAGGCTTTGCTGCGAGCTTGCCGTAGAGATAAACTTTTTGATCTGCAAAAGCCTTAGCAAAAAAGCCGGCCTTTAGTGGAAAGCTGACTTTGCACGACCCACGATTCACTGGGAGGGTCAACTCCTCTACTCCGTCAGAGCTTCTGAGCGTAATGGTGATCTCTTGGAGTTCTTTTTCCATGGATTGAGCATAGGTTCCCATCGCCAAAAGAGCCCAAGCATTACACCAGGTGGTTTGCCAATGCCCTTGGCTCGAGCGGGTGGCAATCAGCCGATCAAGTGCTTGCTCACACGAATCTGATGTGGGTTCGATCGTTGCCCAAGCAAGAAGAGTCATCGCTTCCTCTGAGCGATGATTCATCCAATAACCACTGCCCTTCCCGGCCATTGGCTTTTGACGGAGGAGCTCTTGTGCGCCCTTTTGGCCCGAAAGATGAAGAGCCATGGCGAGGAAGCTTCGAGAGGCCAAAGACAGTTCATCGAGCCTTTCTAACAATTTCGCATGGTAAGCAGGCTCCGCTTGACCGAGTGCTGCTAAAACGTAGAGAGAGCGAGCAATGAGCTCAAGATCAGCACTCGACTTCGCGGCAGAGAGATTTCGCAATTGAGTTGAGAGATATGCTCCCAAATCCTTGAGTGCTTTTTCAGGAACCTGAGCACCTGCGTCGCGGCATAAGATCAATCCCATCGCTCCATACGAACTCGCCCAAGGCAACGCATCTTGACGACCAGGCCAATATGCCAATCCACCATTTCGAGTTTGCATCGAGAGCAAACGATCCACTCCAGATTGGATCGCTTTTTCAATCTCACTTTCAGATTTATTTTGAAATCCAGGCACAAGGTGTCGGAGCTTCTTGGCAGCAACCCAGGGAATTGTTGAAGACGTTGTTTGCTCAACACACCCATAAGGATAGTAAAGAAGATAATCGATCGCTCCACCCGCTTCAATCAGTCTCGAGCGCGCAAACTCAAACTCCACCTGACCAACTCCATTGATCAGCTCTTCAGAAAAGGGCTCAAGGAGATCTTGCTCTGGCTGACCTCCCTGTATTGAAAGGAAATGAGTTTCTCGCAGAAGTGGCATGGGGTAATGCACCTGAAACTCAGACTTCACGGTATCCGATAAAGACTTTCGCAAGACAGGATCCTCTTGATCAAGAGCAACCGCAGACCAAACCCATTGTGCCTTTCCAGTTTCAATAAAATGCACATCAAACTCGACTGATTCTTGCGAATGAGCATCCAGTTTAACGAGTTTTATCAGCGTCTGATCTTTACCTTCTCCTTCCGACCGAATCGATCGACTAAGCCCCCCCAATTCAAGACTCACTTTCCAGGTCGCTCCATGATCACTCTGGTTTTGCAGAAGCGCTTTCGCGCGAATTTGGTCCCCTTGGTGAGCAAACAATGGAGGCGAAGGTTCTAACATTAAGGGCTTATTGACAACAACCTCCCCAGTTCCTGTTCCAAACCTTGATTGCCCATCATGGACAACAGCGATTAGGCGGTAGCGGGTCAAGGTGTCCGGAGAGATAAAACTGACCACGAACTCACCATTTAAATCCGTCTTAATCTTGGGCATCCAAGCAGCACACGGATCAAAATTCTCTCGAGCAGTGAGAGACTCTTCGCCAGACCAGCCCCCATCACCTCCATCACCAATAATAAATCCTTTGTTTGCAAGATTCCGATCTTCTGGAGACTCTGAAATAAAATTCCCCAGAGATGTTCCATTTCTCATCTCGAGAGGACGAGGGGCATAAAAATAAGCTAAGGGGTCGGGATTCTCATATCCCATGACTTTCAAAACACCCTCGTCCTCAGCGTAAAAAACCACTTCGGCCTGAGCAACCGGCTTTGCTTCAGCGCTGAGGACACGCCCTCTGATCTGGACGTTTTCTCCAGGGCGCACTTCGCTCAGCAGCGGAGCCATTTCGACATGAAGACGTTGCTGGCGAGGAGCAACTTCGAGCTCACAATAGCCCAGACGAAGTTGAGGCTCAGGGCGTTTTCGCTTTGAATCATGAGTGCCTTTGATGACGAGAACTGAAACAAAAACATTAGGCGCATCGAGATCACTAAGGGGCAACTCAATGACCGGATCCTTGAGCGTCAATTGCTTACAGAAGTGACGTAAAACACCCTTCTTTTCAACGGTGATGAGAGCCTCCCCCTCAATCGGAGATAAGACAAGAATACGCGCTTGATCTCCGGGTTGATAACGTTGCTTTTCGGGAACAAGCTTGATGCGCATTCCAGATTCATATTCCCAGGGGTAGTCACTTCCTCCGTAGACCTGGCGGGTTGTCGTTGTTTTGACAAGACGCCCGCGTGAATCATAGGAAGTGAGCTCAAAAATGTATCGCCCTGCTTCTTGGGGGACGAAGGGAAGATCCACCCCAGAAGAAGAACTCGGAACAAAAAAGATCACCTCGCGAATGGGAATGATCGATTTTTCATTTTGGATCACCATCGCTCCATTCGCAGCGCGAGATTTGATTTGCGTGTGCTCCTCTCGAGACACCTTAAGAGTTGCTTGGATTTTCTTGTCGTAGAGTTCACCAGCTTGCCCGACTGAAACAATTCTCAGAGGCCTTTCATCACCCACACGAGCCAACCGATCAACGCGAGACAACCCCAAATAATAATCTGAAGAATGGACACGAATTGACCGAGACAAGCTCAGCGTCTGGCTATTAGAGTCCGTGACTTCGGCCGTCAGCTGGACCTGCCGTGGCATTGGGTCATCAATCGGAGGCAGGGTCAGCTCCAGCGAAGCCCGACCTTCGGAGCTAAGTTCAATCTCACCATTCTGAAAGTGATTCCCCTCTTGCCTGTGTCCGTCATCATCTCGATATCCAAAATAATGAGCCCAGTAATAAGGATCATACTCA
>Ga0181566_10003671_pt1 | contig 12592 bp, 6 predicted proteins | sample 101ome_15_FD_133762 | JGI IMG/M metagenome (GOLD analysis project Ga0181566, IMG submission 133762) | Coastal salt marsh microbial communities from the Groves Creek Marsh, Skidaway Island, Georgia - 101402AT metaG (megahit assembly) | ecosystem: Environmental > Aquatic > Marine > Intertidal zone... | reverse complement strand
ATTTCACTTACTTGAAATTCTCCTCGGTTTACAAAAGAAATGTTAATATTTCTTGGACTCCTTGGTGCAACAACTTGTGGAGGAAACGAATAATAATAACTGTCCGTGAAGCTAGCAATTAAATTATCGGTGATATCTGTCTCTCCGTTTTCAACAACTTTGTCTATTTCTAGAGTGCCTGGCCTTGCAATCTCCATCGTAATATTAACCCTATCTTTTAAATCTTCCTTTACCTTATTGTTATCAATTTTTGCGGTTTGCTCAGAAGGATTAACCACATCATTATCGTTATATCTAATTTGCAAAAGCCTAGATACTAATTCATATTCAGGCACTTCAAGGGGGACTACACCATTAGATATAAACCTGAAGGGGAGTGAGCATTTTTCAGCGGGGCCTAGTGTCTCATCGCAAAGAATGATATTGTTTTTGGCTAATTGGTCTTGGGTTTTTTTATCCTCTGGCGTATATCCATGACCAAGCCATTTAATGTAATTGTTTTTATCATCGCTTAAAGGAAGTATGACGGATTCTAGACCGAAAATTTCATATTTTAATAATGGGGGATATAGGGTAGCGTTCACAATTCCTATGTTTTCGACATTAATAAGGAAAAATTCACTGGTTCCGTATGCGCTTTTTCCCAAAAATTTACATGCTTGATTTTTTTCGCCTGGACAAGAGGGCTCAGAAATCGCAGGGCCAACATCAGTGATGATGACTTTTGCTCTATCTTTTTTTGAAGTTCCACTTAGATTGATTAAGAGATCCTTTTTTTTGGCTTTTCCATTTTCATTCTTTTCAAAAACATCGCTGTAACTGATTTTTAAAATACCTTTATGAGTGTCTCCACCATCTTCAATCAACTCCTTTGGTTCGTAATTTATTTCAACCTGGCAAGACTCCTTGGGTTTTAATGTTGTAGTGCAATTTCCATTCGTTCCTGGAAATTTACCACCATTGAAGCCAAAAAAACTTTCACCTTTTGAATCATACCCTTCAGGTATTGGTATATTTTTAGTGATCTCAATTGCTTTGGCACTACATAGATCAAAAGTATTTACAGAGTTGGTGTTATTGCTTTTTAAAGTAAGATGAGAAAATTCAGATTTGTAAATTTTTAATTCTTCTTGTCCATAATTAAATAAGGTAATTAATTTGCTCTTGTTAAGCCCAAAAGCAAGCGGGCCGTCAGGTGTAAAGTTTGTTGTTCCTTCATACTTTTCAATGAATCCTCTTGTGAAGTCTGGAGTGCTCTCTAAATCTGGTATTGCGCATTCTTGAGCAAAAGAGAGCTTGTTTTCAAGAGATATTGTTCGCCATTCTCTTATAAACTGATCAGTTTCCTTGTTAACCTCTTGAGAAAAGTAAAGTTCTCCTGCATCAGATATATATCCAGTAAAATTTATCGTTACCTTTTGATTATTAATTCCGTCATTATAAGTAATTTCTATTGGTAGGTAAAAAGTAGTGTTTTTTTCGGCATAGGCATAGATTCTAAAATTGCATGATGATTTTTCAAGCGAATCAGACCTTGTAGTCAAGTCGGAGCAATTTTTATAAATATGGTTTGGTAGGGTATTATTTAGGATAGCTAATCTTGATTGAGTGCTTGTCTCGCTATCTTTATCCATTTCGCTATATTTACTATCTAATACTTTTATACTTGGAGATTGTGTGAGGTTATCTAAAATTGAGTGTGCATTTGGTTTATCTTCATAAAATAATGGGGGAGGTAAATTCTTCGGAAGTGCTAATTTTGAAATATTTAGTCCGCCAACATTCTCTAGTTTGACGTTGATAAATTTACTCGCTCTAATGCTGATATTAGGGTAAGATCCATCGGCTTGTTTCCCCTCTTCGTCACTAAGATTTATATTCAAAATCCCATATCCATTCAAGCTTCTAATATTGGAGATAACGTCTTGTTCTTTACATGAAAAAATGAGAGGAAGTAGGAAAATATATATAACCAACAATTTATTTGAAAAAAAATTTTTAGTAGCGTTGATGCTTTTTATATTTTTTTTCATTTGTTCATATCCTATAAAGACGTATCCTTAATTGGAAAAATACACCTGAAACCTGATCTCGAAGTATTATCAAAAGTGTTACTTGAATAATTAGAAAAATGAACTTTAGCTTTATCATCAATTCCAACATCTAATGAAGACCCTCGGTTTAATCCGAGCCCCATTCCTGCGCCACCAAAAATTAAGGGGCTAGGAGGGATTACTGAAGAATGTAGAGCTGGGTCCCATCCAAGTTTAAACCTTGTCATCCAGTGCATACTTTTAAAAGTGACAAATGATTGCTTAAATTCATAGTAAAAGAGCATTGCTTTTTCTTTTTTTCCTTTATCCTGCAATTTCGTTGGCGCTCCATTATCTGGTTCAGTCATACCAGAGCGGTACGCATTTTGAAGTAAATTACTAAACAGGAAATTATCATCATCTGCCACTACTGGTATATTTATACCATCATCATAAATGTAGGGTGTTTTTATATTTTCAAAATTTTCATAGAAGGTGGAGAAATCAATTTCAAGTTTTGAGCCAGATCTATATTCAGGGTCTTTAAAGTTAAGACCAGCCATTGGATTCCAGTAGGGAGCTTTTTGGGAACTGTGTATCGTTTCTTCCAGAGAATGAAAACCAGAATATCCCCTTATGAAATCACCTAATTCACTGGAATAATAATTATGAATACTGATATCAAATGGAAGTAGGTTATCTCCTTCACTTGTTAATAAATTAAAAGGAGATAATTTCCACATATCTCTGACATCTTGGTCAGTTGTTTTTTCAATATCTAGATAGATAACTCCTTCTTCTGTGGAACTAAAAAAGTCAGAAGTAACCTCACCAACATTTCCAACAACATCTTGAAGGCCAAACTTAGAAACGCATAGGTGGCTAGAATAACCCTCTGATGAGTTATCTGAAGTGAAATAGGAACCTGTTTTATACAGATGCCCAGCCATATAAAAGGTCGTTGAATTAGTCGTTACATCGTTTATATAAGAAGTAGGGTAATAATTATTCATATTGTCGTTGGTGATTATTTGATCACTTCTAAAGGGAAATGTATAAAGCCCTCGAGACAGGGGCTTAGTCGACTGGTATGTTGTTGTGTTGCAGGTATAGGAAAGGTCACTGTTTAGTGAAAATTTTGCATCTGCTGTATCATCTTTTGTGAAAATTTGAATTTGTGCATAAGGCGATAGGTGCTCATAAGGTTGTCCTAAAAATACATATTCTTGTCGTGAGGGTAGCCTTCCTTTGTATTCGGTATTATCTAAGTTTACGCGGCGATTGAAACAAATGTTTTTCATTGTTGTTGGGTTAGAAAAAATGACAGGGGGGAGATATGCTGAATTTGAAAGTTGATCAATTGTTGGGTCGGTGATTTCCTCCCAATCATTTTTGTATAAATCGTCTTCGGTATAACTTACACCTTTTTGCTCGTATATCTTTCCACCGTAATTTCCAGAGAAGTAAGCAGTTGCTCCCTCTTTTGCATAAAGTGTTGTTAGATTAGAAGTAGAGGTTGAGCATAAAGCAGGAGTTGTGTTTTCATATTTGCACTTTAGTTTGGCGTCTTCTTGATTTTCAGCACTCGCTAGCTCTTGTTCATTCGGCCCAATGTTGGCGGACATTTCATAACGATCAACGAGGTACGAGGTTCCGATGTCATAATAATATTCTTCTGTTTCAGCGTCATACTTTGATCCAATACCCTTGTATTTACATCTATAATTATTAGTGATGTCAAAGTTAATGCTTGGAGGAGTGAGGTATGAATCAGCTCTAATATTTTTTTTATTTAACCCTGTCTCCAAGCCTGAAAAGTCCCAAGTCGGAGTTTGAGGGGCACTTGGATCAAATGCATTAGGATGTTTAAGTTCACTTAAAATATCTCGGCCGTGATTGAGATTTAGGTCTATTTTCCGACATTGGGTTTTGTTAATCATATATTGATGGATAAAAGCCATATTAGGAGGAGGAACAATAACTTCTAAAACTTTATTTTTAAGATTTGTTATTTTTTCAATACTTCCATTTTCTTCATAATTGGAGTATGTTAGAGCTGTTCCACCCTTCCAAAGATTTACTCTGTAATAATATTTTTGACCACCGCTTGAAATTTTATCATCTACATAGTGATATAAATAGATTCCCTTTTTAACAGGGATTTCTCCTGGTAGGTCTACTGATTCAATAAAGTCGGGATCAGTGGAGCGTTCGATTTTATAGTAGAAATTACTTACAGAGTCGCCAACTTCGCCTTCAATGAGTGTATTTGTGTACGTTCCAGATTGTGATATTTTAAAATCGAACCAACTCAGGTGAACTATACCTTCTGTTAGTTTATTTTCATTAGTTACAGTGCTAAAACCGGTATCAGCGTCAATCGATTTGTCTTCTTTGATAAAATAATAACTATCTTTGATTGTATCATCATATTCCCCATTACTATTTTTTTGAGGTCCATTTTGAAAAACAATTTTTTCAGGAATCCATTTATTTCCTTGAAGGCCATTTGTTTTTTTACCAATGGAGAGAAGGTGTGCCCAGCCACTGTGATATATTTGCGGTTTGGCTGTTTGACATTTTTCAATTCGGTTGGGGCGAATATAGATTGGATCTCTACCAACTGGATTGTAATATAATTCCAGAGCATAGACGTACCAAGTGTCTGGCTTAAGATTTCGAATGGGGACTACCGGCTTATCGTCCTTAATGACCCAACCAAAATCTTCTAGTATTCCAGGAGTCTCCAAGCGAGGAGACTCTTCAGGATTATGGTAAAGGACTATTCTTTTCCAGGGGTTGTTATCATATGTTTCACCAATACCTAAATCATTTGCTTTAACGTTTGCTGTATCAAGTTCAACATCTTCATAATCGATCATGTTTCCATTTTCAATTATTCCAAAGTCATCTTCTTCCCCGAGGTAACCAATGTCACCAATTTCTCTATATTCTTTATAATAAATTCTTACCTCATCAAAGGTTCCTTCAGAGGGAAGGTCAAAAGCAGCAGTGAAACTTGTTGAAGCTGAGTTACAACTTCCGATATTAGGTCCGTTGAAAACTGGTGGTGTGTAGTGAAAGTTAAAGCACTTGTATTTTAAATTCTCAGGGGGGGTCGTTTTTCCAACTCTATTTTCTCCTAGCTGATCAGCCTCTTTTAAGCCAAGTGCAAAACAATAGGCGTTAGAATTCTCTGGGTTTTCACCCGCTGATATATTTGAAATCGTAAGCTCCTTGAGTGATGTATTATCTAAGGGGAATCTGTTTGAAATTCTAGGAATGGGAATTCCATTTTCCGTCTCTTGGTCGATGTCGGAGTTAAAAACCTCTATCGCTTGGCTATCGTTGACTTTCATAAATAGTCTGTATTGATTAAATACACCTGAAGTTGTGTCGGGCAACTCCCAATTCATTGACAGCGAAGTTAGTGAACCAGTGGAGTAAATATTTGAGATACCATTAAACGGTGCTAGATTAGGTGATGTTTTACCTATCCCCTCGAGTCCCAACTCTTGACCTTGAATTTCTGTACCATCACACATCTTAAGTGCTGCAACTTTAAAGTAATAGGTCTTGTGTGCTTGTAAACCTGATACTTTATACGAGTCCACGATGCCAGCTGAGTCTAGGTCAATTGTTCCTTTCAGGTTTTCAACATCGTCAATTTGAAAGTTTGATGGAATTTCATCTTCAAATGCCCAAATCCTATATTTGTTACACCCCTTACATGGACTAAATTTGACGATTGCCTCTGAGTAACCGAGGGAATTTGGTGGAATCTCGACTTGAGCAACACCATTAAATTGAATGTCTTCTTCTGAAGGAATTGAATATCTAAGAATTTTAAAATTTTGGTCAATAACTCGTCCGTTTCGTTCGAAAATTAGATCTGTTACAGATCTAATGGCAAAATAATAAGTGCGTCCGTTTTCTAACTCATCCACATCAAAAGTAGTGGTATTTATATTAGTGATTGTTGCATTAGGTGTTGCTATAGGATTGTTTAGACGGTCAAGTAATTCTTGCTCTTCGGTATTCCAGTATATGTAGTAAGCAGTTGGTGTGTAGGCTGATATTCTGCTTATTTCTTCATTGATTGCCTCTTCGAATAATGAATATGTGGCGTAAGTAATTTCTTGAGTGAGAACTTGTTGAAATTTTTCTTCTTTAGTTGTGTTTAATCTTGCAATGTCATTAGACAGCTGTTCGGCCCTCGTTGCAATTTTCCAAGACACTTTTGCGCCTGTTTCACGCGCACACCCTTGTCTTTCTTCTACTAGTGAGATTCCTTCAAAGTCTGGAAAGTAATAATTGTAGGTACAGACTTTAAAATAACTTTCAGGGTTGAGTTTTGTATTATTTTTGATATCTCTTGCGATGACGTTGTAAATTCCACAGTCGCCAGACTCGCCAATGTCGATAGAGACAACAAACTCGCCGTTAGAATTTAACTCAAGACCAGCATCGGGAAATGAGGCGATTGGAGGTCTACTTCCAGATATTTCATCTTTGACGACCTCATACATATAAAGAATATCTGTTTTTCCTGACTCGGAGTCACTTTGAGGTGGAACTGCTGGGTAAGTTTCATCCCCGAGGGTCACCATGACAGGTTTAAACCAAATTGTAATTCGTGTATCTGAAGTGGCTTGAATTTTACTAATTCCACTAAAAGAAAAATCCGGCTCCAGCTCAATTAGAGGCGTCCCATCACTGGTGGTATTGATGGAGGATGAATCTCCTGCGGAGTCTTGCTCCTCTTCGTTATTTTCACCTTCCGGGGGAGGTGTAGAGCTTCCATCACTTGAAATGTCCGTTTGATCTTTTTTATTTGGGTCTTGCTTCACTTCGCCAATACAGCCAGAGAGAATTGAAATCCCCATAATCAATATGATGAACAAGCGTTGAGCCACGATCAAACCTTTATGTTTTACTAAAGTTGTTTATTAAACAATTTTAACACCTAACCATATCGGTTGGTTAAGTGATTACCTTAAATCTATAATGGGGAATGAGGTGCATTGATATATTAACTAGTTAGTTTTTTGGTTTTGTATGATTTCATTAACTTAAATCATGGGAGGAAAACTCCTATTTAACGTAGAATTAAATAGAATTTAATTGAAGAAAATGGTTTCAGACGCCAGGTGCCCATTTATCTTGTTCCAATAGTGCTAACTACCAGAAATAACAAATAAATCATTTGTAAAAAAAGTACTTCGTTGCTAGATAGAAACTGATGAAACTTAAGGGAAGATTAAAATTTATTTCACAAATGATTGGAGATTGCTCCAAATACCAAGAGATATTTGATACTTGTTGTGATCATGGTTATCTAGGAAGTGTTCTTTCTGAAAAATTTCCACAAACTCAATTTATCCTAGTCGATATAAACCAGGGAATTATCGATCGTTTGAGAGCAAAGTTAAATTTTGAAAATTTGAAACTTCTTTGTCTAGATGCAAGAAATATCGTTATCAATTCACCTACGAGTCTGGTTATTATCTCTGGCGTTGGAGGTGAGCTTGATGAAAAAATAATTCGCGAAATCATTACAAAGAATGGACGGTCAAAAAAAATAGACTTTTTAATTGTTGCTAATAATAAAAATCATGTGGTTCGAAAAACGCTAATGGAACTTGATTATAAATCTTTTCAAGAAAGTCTGATTTTTGAAAATAAAATTGGGTATGAGTGCATATATTCAAAACAAAGCACTGGTGATGCATTCGATTTAATTGGGAAAAAAATGTTTAGTTTGCCCAATGAAGATCATTTAAATTTTTTAAAGAAAAAGCATGATCTTTATCAGGTTAAATCTCGTTATGACGCGAAATTAAAGCCATTGTATGACGAGTATAAAAAGTTACTTCTTTAGATCATAAATTAGGTTTATATCTAGTCTCTCGTTAAATTTTCCCAAATGAAAAAGTTGGTCATTATCAGTTTTGACGACGTGATAGGTGAACTTGTGTGGCAACCTGATGCCTTGCTGCGCTTTTTTGATGATTTCATTTTTATTTAATATTTCTCCATTGATATTTTCTTTTAATGCGAGAATGGCATCATCTTGATAGTCGATATAGACACATGGTGCGCACAAATGACCCTTTGCCTTGATCATTTCAAATCGGTGATGGCCGTCAATAATAACATTGGTGTTAATATCTACTATAATTGCCGGAAACTTATACTGGTCATTGATCAGTAGCCCACTCATTTTTTTCACTGCTTCGGTGTTAACTATTTCGTGAGGCAAAAGGTCACTTACTGGCAGAAACTTTAATGTAGATAATATTTTATTTTTCATCAATTGATTCAATCATATAATAATTATTGTGGCGGTCCCAAAGGGATTCGAACCCCTGACTGCGCTTTAGGAAAGCGCTGTTATATCCAATTTAACTATGGGACCTTTTCTTTTTTAATTCATTATAATAAATTAATTTCACCTTATAAACCGTTTAAAAAGGATTGGCGATGATAAGGGCGTTAATAGATCTATATATTTTGTTGTTGGTGGTTGATGTGATTATTAGTTATATCCCTCAAGTAAAAAACCATCAAATATCAGTACAAATAAGGAAGTTGGCTAATTATACATGTGGCCCCATTAGAGAAGTTCTTCCTAAAAATCAATCCTTTGATTTTTCCACGGTGATTGTTATTTTTCTATTAAATTTGCTTAAGGTTCTTTGGTAGCACTGATTTGCTGAAAATCAAAATCTGGATTATCATTTATATTACTAAATAAATTTTTTGGAGTGGAAATGGACTTCTCTAAACTTTCAGAAGAAACAATGGCATTGTCTGCACAGATGGGACCTCGGCAGCAAAAGCTCTTATTTGACCAAGAGTTTTATGAGGACGAGTTGACCCTTCGAGAAGGAGAATTAGAAGATCTTCATGAGATTTCTGATAAGGAGACTGAGCAAGCCGGCCCTGGGATCATATTTTTTGTGGATATTGGCAGTGGTTCTTTTTGTGTAAGAGGGTTACCTGTCGTTGAAAACAACTTAAGTCTAGAGGATTTAACATCTCTGAATCATCACTTTGAAAAAACCAAAAAAGTACATTTTTTCCCTTGCGAGTCTATAGAGGTAGCAGAGATGATTTCTGAGCAAATGATTAATCGCCGCTACCCACTACAAGATAACGGACTTGTTAATATCTCTGATCCAGGTTCTACTTGGTTGATGAAATATGATGATAAGCAATTTTCTTTATTTTTTAAAACCATGAACTTTGGTGATAAAGATCTTGAAAATATTGGTGCAATTGGTGACCCTCAAATTTTTAAATTTTGGTGGTCTAAGATGGCAAATGAGCTGAATTCGTCTCTTCATGTAGAATTTCAAGAGGATGAAAAAGGTTGTCATCTTCGATTACTTGAGAGAAGCGGAGAAGTTGAAGAAGATTTTTTCCAGAAATTATTACACGTTTTATTGTTGGGTGAAATCCCAAGAATAGATCACTTTATTCAAAATAAATTTGAATCTGAAAACATCAAAAATTTCTTGAATGAACTATCCCATTCAAGAAGGTTTTGGCTAAAAGTCGAGGAGCTTCTCGTTAACTGATTCGTACTTGTTTCATTTGCAATTGGTGATATAATTTAAGCGTACAGGAAGTATCACTATAACAGACAGGAAGTTTGTTTTGGAATTTGCAAATAGAAATACAGGAAATAATGTTTCCTCCAGTGATCGTTTAAGAAAAGCGATCGAAAGAAATCGTGCAAAAGTTGCACAAAAAACGGCCAAAGCAAGCTCAGCATCTAATCTTGGCTCTGCGACGAGCTCAAGCTTGTCAGACAGGCTTGCAAAACTCAAAGAGAAACGAGCACAACTACAAAATACACGGGGAAGTAAATCATCTGTGTTGCCAAACTCAGGGCAGTCTAAGTTAAGCTCTTTTTCAAGTAATACTCGCTCAGATCCGACAGTCGCTTCAAAAATTGAGATTTTAAAAGCAAGAAGACAAAATATTGCAACACCAAAGCCTGTGAGAACTGCCACTAGTGCTGTTAAATCTTCCCCTGGAATTGGTGAGAAATTAGCGGAAAAGAATTTTTCATTCTTTGATAAAATATTTTCTACTGCGATACGAGCCCTTTTGGCAAAAACACTTCGAGTCGGGATATGGGCATTGAACATTTTATTTCTAGGTGTTGCAATATTTGGTGATAGAGGAGTTGTTGATTATATTTCCAGACATGGAAAGCTTGTTGAAAAGGAAAATCATATAAGCTTTCTCGAAAGAGAAAATGAAGAAATCAAGTTACAGATCTATCGCCTTGCCAACGAATCTAATTATCAAAAACAGGTGATAAGAGACTACTTGGGCTATATCGCCAAGGATGAGTATTTGGTTATTTTTGCGGAAAATCGTTCGGAGGCGCCTTAATCCATCTGAATTGACTTCCTTTTTTGATTTTCTGTGCAGTTGGTGAAGATGATTTTATTTCTAAGACATGCATCGCAATAATCGGGGGGGCTCGGTAGATCGGGCTGTCCTTTTCTGAATAGCCTACGTGGTGAGGAGCATCTCTGACGATATCAACAACCTTCAGCTGCTCATTGAGATAGATGATCATTAAGTTAAAATACGTGTCAGGCATCCAAAAAAACCTTTTTTCAGGTTGTTTAAACTTGAAAAATAAACCTTGATGCGCGCTCACTTGCTCTGACTTTACCCCGCTAAATCCCTTTGCTAATTCTTCTGGCGACGTTAATACTTTTACTTGGAATATTTCCTTTGAATCGTGTTGAATAAAGTAGCTTTTACTTGAGGGCGAGATGAAATTGTTGTATTTTTGCTCGGCTTGAGTAACATTGACCGTCAAAAGACTTATATTCAATATATTTAAGCAAAATAGAATTATTTTAGTCATTAGGAAATTTTAGTTGAGGGGAAAAATTATGACAAGTCGAATCAAAGGGTTGATGAGAACATGTGAGTGCGGAGTCTTAGATGCATCTGATCTTGGAAAAGAAGTAACTCTTTGTGGATGGATTAATAAATATAGAAACCTCGGCGGTCTGCACTTTGTTGACCTAAGAGATAAAACAGGCTTGATCCAACTAAGTTTTGAAGAATTTTTGAAAAATAGTGGAAGTTCAGAGATTTTTAAAGATTTCTCCCATGAAGCAGTTATTAAGGCGACAGGTGTTATTGGGATGAGACCTGAAAGCGCAAAAAATAAAGAGATGAAAACAGGTGAAATTGAGCTGGTTGTGAAGGAAGTCAAAATCCTATCTCCATGTGATCGACATGAATTGCCTTTTATTCCCACCTCGCAAAAAGAAGCCACTGAAGACCTTCGTTTAAAATATCGTTACCTAGATTTAAGAACAAATAAACTTCAAAATATTTTAAAATTAAGAAGTGATGTTTCTTCAAGGGCCCGTAAAGCATTGTTGAACGAAAACTTTATTGAGGTGGAAACTCCAATTTTATATAAAAGTACACCTGAAGGAGCGAGAGATTACCTCGTTCCGAGCCGAGTTCACCCTGGCCAGGTTTATGCACTTCCTCAATCTCCTCAAACTTTAAAGCAATTGTTGATGATCGGTGGGACGGACAGGTATTTTCAAATTGCAAAATGCTTTCGAGACGAAGATCTAAGGATTGATCGTCAGCCTGAGTTTACTCAAATTGATATTGAAGTGAGCTTCTGCGAATTAGAGTATATCAAAAATCTCTCGCGCATGTTGATGGCCTCTGTTTTTGATATTGAAGAGGATAAACTTAACTTCCAAACAATTAGCTATAAAGATTGCTTAGATTTATATGGCTCTGATAAGCCCGATACTCGTTTTGACTTGATCCATCAAAATTTTACTGAGTTATTTTTAAATAGTGACTTTTCTGTATTTAAGTCGATTGCAGAAAAGAATGGGCTTATTAAAGGAATTTTTCTCTCTTCTGATGTTGGAGAGCTGAGTCGCAAAGATATTGATGGGTTGGCAAATGTGGTAAAACCTTATGGTGGTAAAGGGGTTGCCTTTTTCAAGGTCATCGGCGATGAAGTTTCTGGTGGCATTTCAAAGTTTATTACAGAAGAAATGAGAGTTGCCTTTGCGAAGAAGCAAGAGGGCAAGAGTGGAATCTGGCTATTTAGTGCAGATTTTGAAAAACCCAAAGCTCATGCCTGTATGGATGCAGTTCGAAAGTTTCTTGGAAATAAGTTTGAACTTCATAGCGATAGTTATAATTTTCTGTGGGTTGATAACTTTCCATTGTTTGAATGGGATGAAGAGACCTCTCAATTAATTCCAATGCATCACCCATTTACGATGCCGTCAAAAGACAATTTAGAGGCTTTTTTGACAGGGAAGCCTGAAGAGCTGAAGGAAATGACGGCTGAATGTTATGATGTTGTGTGTAATGGGTATGAGCTCGCAAGTGGTTCTCTAAGAATCTTTGACCCCAGAATTCAAGAGAGAATGTTTGAGCTTCTTGGACTTACTCCCGATGAGGCAAAAGAGAAGTTTGGATTTTTTATTGAAGCACTTAAATACGGAACTCCTCCGCATGGAGGGATTGCCTTTGGT
>Ga0181566_10003669_pt1 | contig 12595 bp, 3 predicted proteins | sample 101ome_15_FD_133762 | JGI IMG/M metagenome (GOLD analysis project Ga0181566, IMG submission 133762) | Coastal salt marsh microbial communities from the Groves Creek Marsh, Skidaway Island, Georgia - 101402AT metaG (megahit assembly) | ecosystem: Environmental > Aquatic > Marine > Intertidal zone... | reverse complement strand
CGGGTCGGTCAGGAATGCGCGTTCGGCGAGGAGGAGGGCGCTCAGTCGCGCACTGGTACGCTCCAAGGCCCTTTCACGCACTTGTTCGTCCTTTTCAGAGTCCCCCACAATGGCCTCGACGCCTTGCGCCAAGCTCGAGGCTTGCAACAGGTCGGCCCGCCGCTCAGCTTTTTCGTCACGGATTGGTGGGATCGGCGGATTAGGTCCGCGCTCGGCGTCAACACTCGCGAGCCACTCTTGAGGCGTCGGTGGCACCTCATCCAAATAGTAAGTGGGGTGTTGGCCCGCAGCCGTGTGCACGCGGATCATGCCGGCCACGTGGCGTCGGTATTCGCCCTTCCAGCCGTGGAGCTCGCGAGGGTCGACCACATCGACGTTGGAATCGTTGGAAGCGTCCGGATCTTCGATTCCGATCCCTTTGAGCCGGTCATTGTACTCGTCAGAAGTAATTCCATTGTCCGAGTATGGAACCAGCCGCAGCTCCGCATTCAGGCGCTCGAGCTGGCCGCGCTTCTCCGCCGCATAGGCCTGTGGAGCTTCAAAGGAAGCGTTGCGAAGGTAGGCACGCACGCGCGCAATGGCGCGGCGCTGCGCGGCCAGCTTGTCCACTTGCGTTTGCCACTCGCCTTGCACGTGCACTGAGAGTGACCAGAGCTCGTCTTGGAGCGCGAGCATCCTCGCAAAGGCCTCGTCGCTCTCCGCATCCTCCGCCTCCCTGGCTTGCTCCTCGTCAAACGCGTCCAACCAGTCATCGGCATTGTCGGGGTCGTCCTTCAGCTTCTTCTTGCGGAGCTCCTCCGTCAGCCAGTCCATGACGAGGCTCTTGCCTCGATCTGGGCCGATGGGCTTCATCGGCAGGAGTGCCTCGTCCAAGTCAAAGGTTGCCCTTCCGGTGGGCTCCAGCGCAGGCTCCGGCGCAGGCTCCATCGAGGGCGGCGACGCCGGCGGCGAGGGCGGCGGCATGCCCATTGGCCGACTCGAGGTCCAGCCCTGCAGAGGATGATTGTCCGACGACTGGCGCTGCAGCTCGGCCACGGCATTTGCATTTTCCTGCTGCATGGCAGCGACCGCCTCTCCGAGAAGGAAGACGTCCTCGTCGTCCACCACGTTGTTTTGGGTCTGGTTCTCGACCACGGCGGCGCGGTGCTCGAATCGCGCAACCTCGGGATCCTCGGGCGCATCCCCCTCCTCGCGCGGCGAGGCCGGGCGATCGCGTCTGACCAGACGTTGATTCAGGTCTCTCACGGCACGCTGGGCCTCCTCCTCCTCTGCATCCTCTGCATCCTCTGCATCCTCGTCGACCTCCATCGGATCCGGCGCATTCTGCACGGACGTGCTCGGAGCCTCGAGGTCCTCACGGAAGATGCGCTCGGCGGCATCCAAGTCGGCCTGCATCGGGTTTTGCACGGGCGCCACGGCGAGGCGAATCGGCGCCATGCCCATGCGTGCCAGGACACGTTGCTGCGCCGTTCGAGGCACGACGGTCTCGTACGTTGGTGGCTGCACCAACTCTGGCGCCGGTCGGCTCTGTCCTTGGCGTCTGGCCATCTCTCTCCAGATGACCACCAACGCCTCCTTGTACCGCTCGTCGTCTTTGACATTGCGAATCGAGGGATCGCGCTTGCTCTTGATCATTTTAGTCAGGGTCTCGAGGCGCTCAAACTTGGCCTTGGTGCGCCTTCCCGTCTGCTGAAACCGCTCCAGGAGCGCCTTTAGGTCCCGAAGCTCCGACTCTGACGCCGCTTGACTCGTCTTTTCTCGAATGAGCGCGACGAGCTTTTGTGCGTCGACGTTTGCGACCTGCTTTGCCCGCTGCAGCGTTTTTGCGCTGACCGCCATTCTCCGCACGAGGGTTTCCATCTGCGTCACGGCAAAGGCCTCCTCGCGGAGCCGGGCCTGCTCGGCTCGTTGCTCTGAAGTCGCGACAGTCGTGCTCTCTTGTACGAGGGCCGCGACGGCCGCAAAGGCCTCAAGAAGCATTTGGGGAACGACCGCATCGCGTCCAGCCATCTCCCGCAACCGCGTCATCACCCCGCCGCTTGGCTGTAGCTGGTCGTATGCGTCCCTCAGAGCGAGTTGCTCCTCCTCAACGAGCGGCGCAACGCCCAGCAGCTTTCCGAGCAGCACGTCGAGACGGTTGCGCTCCTTGGCCTCGGTTTGGATGCTGACAAAGATGCGCGAAAAGGCGTCCACGGTGGTGGCAATGAGCCTGCGATCGTCGCGCTGGTTGATGTCCACCCTGGACCAGTCGAGCGCAGTGTCCTTACCAAACATGACGACTGCATCGTCTCCGAGAATTTGCTGCTGCTGCCGGAGCAATGCATCCACGGTGCGCAACTCGCGCGCATACTCGTACGAGACGTCGGCTGCGGAAGACGCAGAGGGCTCGTCAAACTCCTCGATGCGTAGGTGACCAAAGAGCTTGGAAACGGCAAGCAAATCGGCCATGTTGCGCTCGCTGCGCGAAAACTCGACCAGCTCCTTGGGCTGGGCGCGGAGGCAGTCGTCAACGATGTCCTCCTCGGAGAGGCGAGGCTCGTCGTCGCCGCCCTGCGTGGCCAATTCGGCCCGAATGGTGGCGAGACGCGTCTCGTACACGTGTGTGGCCCACGCGTCGAACAATAGATAGGACGCGGGCCGCATGCCCGCATCCAGAACGTGTCGCGACGTGTTCTGGTGCAAAAGCTGTACCATTCCTCGGAGGACACCGGCACCACCACTGCCGCCGCCCTCCTCGTTGAAAGTCGCAGCCACCAGCTCCGGATCGCTCAGCTCGTAGCGATCGGCGCGTGTCGCGTCCGAGTAAAGTCGGTCGGCATGGTCCAAGATTTGGGACCACACGTCGGCCGTGCCCTCGAGCCGGAGCACCAGCGCTCCGACGGTGGCACCGGCTTTGCGGCTCAGGTCGTCAACGCGAGACTCGGACGGCCATTCGCAGCGCGGCATCGAGAGAAAGCTGGCCAGGTGCTTTAGTCGGCCGGCAAGGTCGCCCCTCAGCTGGTCCTTGACTGCTTTGGACGCGTCGTTGCCAAGAAGATAGGATGTCTGAATCTGCTCAAATCGCCGAATCTTGTCGCGGATCTCGTTCATGCAATCGAGCGTGTCGAGGAGCCAGATGACTAGTGAGTAGCGCATGGTCCAGTCGCGGGTCTGTGCTCGCGCCTCGGGACTGGCCATGCCCTGTCGCGCGAGGTCGGCATCGGAGAGTTGCTCAAGGACATCGTCGGCTTGCAAGAGCGCGGTTGGGTCGGTAGCATACGCTTGCTCGCCGAGCTTGGACAGGGTCCAGCACAGCTGTGCCGACGCCGTGCGCAGGATCCTCGTCCCCGTCTCGATTTGGCGATTGCGAGTCTGCAGGTGCTGGTTTTCGTCCTGGTCCTGGGTGTAGGCCTCGTACATGGCTTCCCATTGCACAACCTCTGCCTCAAAGGCTTGGCGTTGGCTCGAGAAGGCCTCTCCCGGAGCCCTGCGTCCGCCAAAGCGCTGCCGGTCTGCAAACCACGAGCTGCGCGTGCGCATCGCGGGCCGCGTTGCGAGACGCACGGCGTGGCGCTTTTCGTCGTCGGTGCTTCCGCCTGCAAAGCGAAGCGTGGCCTCCTCCCACGGACCGTCGTGCGTCTCCCACTTGCCGTCGACGCGGGGCGGCAGCGCGCTGCCCGGGTAGACAAAGCTGGGATCTGGCTCGAGGTAGGCGGACGACCCGCCATTCCGGGGCTGAACAATGAGAAAGCGGTCCTTGAATTCCCAATAGTTGGGATGCGTGTTGAAAAATGCCGTCCATGCCTCGTCGCAGCGTGCGACGGCTCTCTGAAAGTCGTCAAAGTCGAGTGCCACGACGTAGAGGGGCGCCACGAGCGTCCTTGCGCCCGTTCCGCGCGTCTCGCGCGTCTCGTCGTAGCCCCGATTGCGCCGCGCTGCTTGCTCTGGGGCGTCTGGTGCCGGTGCGGCTGCGTCGTCCCCTGTGCGCTCGTAATACATCTGGTTGCTGAGCACTCCGTCGCGCACAAGGCGAACCTCGGGAGGTGCACCCACCCGTTCGCGCTTGCGCATGCCGTAAATGCGGTGCCAGACAAACCGGCGAGCGCCAATGTTGAGGAGCGTCGGGTAGATTGGCAAGCACGGCACGCGCAGGTCGTGCTGGTGCGGCAACGCCTCGACGACCTGCCTTGCGACCTCGGATGACGAGCGATCGGTCGCATCCGCAATCGAAGCATTGAACAAGATGCTCTGAATATTGGTCTGCTTGGCGCCGGGGTTTGTGACTTGCCGGCTGACGACCAGTTGCGTTGGCGTAAGGTGGCTGGGCAGCAACGTTGCATCCCCGAGTGTTTTTGACAAGGCCTTGTGCAGGCTGGTTGCATTGAAGGTCTTTTCCGCACTTGCCTCGGCCGTGTCGAGCCGACGCAGCTGGCTCCGGTGAAAGAGGAGGCGACGCGGGTCGTCCGTCTCTGGCGTGTACGTGGCCCGAAGCGCGTAGGCACTGTCTGCAGGAGTCGTCCAGATGGAGACGACATTGCCTCGAACATCGCGGTACGGGGTCTGATAGGGGTCAATGTCCACCGTGGCGTGCCTGGCCATGGCCTCTTGCTCAGTCTTCCACCAGTGGGGGGCGCCGGCCCGGCTTGCGAATCCGGGGTTGGCGTCGACGGCCACGCCCTCTGGCGGCGTGTAGAGAAGGTCGTGCACGCCGCGGGCGAGCGCCAAATCGGCAATGTCGTAGACGTCCGAGTCGATGTCGACTGGCAAAAAGGTATCGAGACCACCCTGGCGAGGACCAGTGCCGGTGTCGACCCGGCACGAGTAGTAGAGGCCGCCTTCCTTGAACAGGCCGGTCAGCCGCTTGGGTTTGTCTTCTGGAGCCACGGGCCGATCATAGTAGGCGAGTGCGTAGGCATTGGTAGACACGTAGCGCGCAATCGCGCCGCGCAGCGTCGTCGGCGACAGGTCGGCAAAGTTTGGGTGCTCAAAGAGTTTGTGAAAGGCGCGAACCTGGCGTCGTCCGAATGCTGCATCGGCAGCGACCCTCGTCGCTCGAAGGGCTTGATATTTCTTAAACCCCTTCTTGACAGCCTTGTCAAACGCCTCGCCGTCGCCCTCGAACTCGTTGACAAAGAGCGCCCTCGCTTCCGCAAACCGAGCCGCGTTGCGAGAGAGCACCGCTTTTGCCTGCTGGAGACGCTTTTCAAAGGCGTGCTTGTGAGTCATCACCGTTTCGGGATAGTGCTGTTTCAAGGGCACGCGAATCTTGCTGTTGCCGTGCTCGTTGTCTCCTGCCGGGTCCCCCAAGAGAGGCGCAATGCCTCCCTCGAGCGTGTACTGATTCCTGGCCCGTTCGCCCTCCTGCACCGACTGGTTGCTGTCCGTGTTTTTCGTGTGCGAGGCGTCCTTGGTCGTAAAGGTCAGGTAGCGTGGGATCTGTGCTGCGGAGACGTCCTTGGTTTTCGTTTCGCTTGTTGCACGAAACTTGGAATTGGCGTCTGGAAATGTGCGCACGGAACGCACGGGCTGTGGCGCCCACATGAGCTCCCGATAGACCTCCGTGTAGTCCTTGCTGTCTTTCGTGCCGGCTTCGCCCTCGTGACCAGACCCGCGCACGCGAACGTCGCCAAAGTAGCCCTTGATCGTGTTGCCGCGTTCGTTCTTTGGATCGTCCAGCAATCGGCAATCCTCTGGTACAATCGCGTCCACTTTGCCAAAGTAGAGCGGCAAGCCGCGAAACACCTGCTCGTGCCGCCGGTCCGAGCCCACCTCGGGCGTTTGCGCCAGCAAGGGACCGGCAAACTGCAACGGATCACCGTTTCCCCACGAATTGTAGCCCCTGGCTCCGAGGACGGGCACCAGTGCCGAATCGTCGCCGTAAAAGGTGTTGATGTGGTACTCGTCGCCGAGCTTGAACACCGTCTTCCAGCACACCTCTCCAGGCTGGTCCGAGCCCGGTATTTTGGTCAGGCGCAGGCACGTGACCGGCTGATTGTCGCTCGTGGAGACGTCTCTGGACGTTCCCTTTTCGAGCTCCTTGCCAATGGTTGTGCCTCGAATGTCTTGGTGGATGCGTGGGAGTCCACGCAGACGCGTCGACGACCAGTTGTCCCTCAAGTCTTGCAGGCTCGCGACCGCCAGCGTTGGCTTGGCATTGCCGGCTGCGGGATTGCTGATCATCACGCCATCAAAGCCCATTGTGCCCCGCGTCAGCAGCGGAATGGCCGCCGGGGTCTCGTGAGGGTATTTTTCATCCTTGTCAGCACTCTTGTAGGGCTCAAACTCGTCATTGTGCAGATAGGGCGTCATGCTGGGTGTATCAAACATCTGCTCGTTTTCAAGGTGGTCCGAGTACATCCACTCCCAGTGGTTCTCGTTGAGACGCGTCGACAAGACCTGCATGCGAATCGTGTCCGTCGACCGAGGTGGGAGGCGCTCGCGTGCGCGCAGCAGTGGCTGTCCGGTGCCGTCGCGAAGGATGCGATTGGTGCGCGGATTCGCTCCGTCGCCCCTCTTGATGCGAACCATTTTCAAGAGGCTCTGCTGCTCGACCGGAATGCGCCGCTGGAGCGCAAACCCCGGCTGCTGCTCATCCTCGCTCTTCAGACCAAAGACGTCGCGCTCAAGTCGCATGTTGCCGCCCATGTACGACCGACCATTTGCGGAGACGGTCGACTGCGTCCGGAGCACGTGCAACTCGGCAGGCGTTTTTGCGCGTCGCATCGGGCGAATTCCCGCAATCAAAATCGTCTGGCCATTTGGAAGACGGATCTGCTCGGCGTCCAGCGCTTGCTTGACCGCCAGTGGTGTGCGCTGTTCATTGTCGAGTGGCACCCAGCGTCCCAGTGGATTATTGTTTTCGCGAGCCATGAGTTGCCACGCAATGTCCCCGACGGCGCCTGGAGCAATGGGATCAAACCGCTCGAATCCCCACGTCAACGCTCGCCCGGCATCCCGGGGTCCGATTGTAGGGTCCATGTCCTCTTGCCAGTCCTGATTCGCCGCAAACTCCATGTAGGTCTTTGCCAGAACGCCGCGCTCATTTACGACTTCGGTGAGTCGCTCTCGCTCTTCCAGGAGCGTCCGGATCCACTCCTTCCACAAGTCGCGGGAGGACGCCATCGAGCCCGCATACGACAGCAGGTGAGGGGCGGTCAGGCGATTGAATGCATTGTTCTTTTGGGCAACGGTCCAATAGCTTTCGAATTCAATCATTTCTTCGACGGCCACGTCTTCGTCGTAAAACTCGTCCACCTCGTTTCTCACGTCCTGGTTCATGACCATTTCCGCTTCCAACTCGTTTACAAAATCGTCATCGTCGTCTTCTACGAATGCTGCCATCGCGCTGCGTGACAATGTGTTGCGTGTGTGAGTTTGTGTGTGCGAGTGTGTATGCACGCGTGCCGAAAGGGCGCTGGCACACCCTGTAGCCCAGTTGTTTGGGCAAATTTAGCACGCTTCAAAAGCGTGATCAGATCCGAAGAAATGATCGCGGTCGATCGAGGGTTCGAATTCGAGAAAAGAGCCGCGCTTGTGGCTTCGGCGCACCGCGACGCAGTCGATCAGTGGTTCGAATCCCTGAATTGGATCAATGGTTCGTATCGCCGTAAAGAACACGCTTGTGACACCGGCGCACCGCGCCACCGAGTGGCAAATTAGGCACGCTTCAAGACCATGAGGAGGGGGAAGGGGTACACGCCTGCGTTTAGCGCACGTGCCGCGTGCGGCATGGCGACCAAGCGCGTTCCGATCTCCGCCGACCGATTAGTGGACGTGGACGAGAGCGATGCGTGGTATTCGCCACGTTATCAAAACTGTTCGCGGGACGTCAGCCGATACCTCGGTACAACACAGCCCACGTATTCGGAAGTGTGTGCCGTTCGCTTCTCGAGTTGGCTCAATGGCGACCTTTCACTCGATTGGACGTATGAAAGCTGCATGACAACCTTTGTCCGCGAGCTCGGACCCGGATTTCGGTTTGGCCAGCTCCTCACGGCCCTCTACCTGGTGGTCCTCGCCACGCTGCACCTGGGCCGACCACTATTGTTTGAGTTTGATCTCGCACACAAGGAAAGCGACATGCGCTTTGGCAACATTACAATCGCCGCCGCCTTCTACCTCTGGGCTGTCGATCTCGCGATTGTTGCAATCTCGCAATTTCTGAGCCGTAGGGGCAGCGCGCTGTCAAACGACGCGGCATTTGCCCATTTCACGCCCTTTTACCGACCGATGATATACTACCTTCGAGAGGAACGACCTGCACTCGCAGCGAGACAAACCAGCGAAGCCAAGTGCATGCAAAATGCCAGCCTCGCGGTGGCATTGTGTGTCTACATTGCCTTTTACGTCCTCGGCGTATTGGGCGTGCACACCGTCCTCGCCCACATGTACAATCAAAAGAATGTGTGGTTTGCCGTGTTGCTCGGCGTGATGACTCTGATGGCGGGCATCAGCACGGCCGACGACCTCACGCAGATAGGGTCGCCATGGGGCGTGCAGGAATCAAGCCCGTGGGCAAGCCGACTCCTTTCGCTCCGAGGCTGCTGGATCTTTCCCATCAGCATCGTCTGGTCGGCGGCCGCGATTGCCGCCTCCTTTCCACCGAGCTGGTGCGCCGACTGCTGACAGTGCAACTTGCGGCGTGTGCGTGTGTGTGGATCCGTGTGTGCACACGTGTGCGTGTGGGGGAGCGTGTGCGTGTGAGGGAGCGTGAGTGTGTCTGTGAAGAGTGAGTGCGCAAGAGAGTATGCAAAATCGTCCAGGAATCGCGATAGAAGTGTCTGACAAAAAGTGCACGTGCACGCACGCCAACGACACTTCACACTTTATAGACATTGGCGAACTCGTCATGGCACAGTATCATTATGGAGAGGGAAAAAAACTCGTTCGTACAGTAAACTCGCTCTGCTGCGCGAACAAGCACCAAGCGGCGACCATCCTCGGTGGTGCCACTTCGGGCGGTTATCCGATCACAATGGATTTGGGACACGCGCACTATGCCGTTGCGCTGGCCATTCTCGGGGAACGGTGCGAGGACCGACCGCCCAAACCGGTGCACAAGTCGTTTCGTCTCACGAGTCTCAAGAGTGACGTGTGAATGAGTTTTTTTTTAAAATTCACCGTTTACCCAAACACGCGGATGACGACGGACACGTCCGCCCTACAGACGGGACACTTGTCCGGCTTGTTGGCGTCAGCGCACTCTGCGCACAGGCACCGGTGCCCACAGGGCACGCACACTTGGGTCTTGTCGGCATCCATGCAGATGACGCACAGCTTGGAGTCTTCGTCGTCGTCGTCGTTGTCGTTGTCTTCGTCGTCAGTCTTGGCCTTGGAAGCCAGAGGTGGAGAAGAGGATTGCACCGGCGGCAGGCAGCTCGTGGTCTTGGACTTGTAGCGAGCCATGACCTCCGCCTGTGCTTCGATGACGCGTCTCGACTCTGACGCATACGTGCGAGCCGCTGTAATCTTGGCCTCGTGCGCCTGACGCGCAGTGGCCTCGGCCCACGCCACCGCCGCCGCCTCCGCTTCAGCCCGCATCGCCGCCGCCTCCTCGGCCTGCTTTTGTGCCAAGGTGCGTGCAAAGTTGGCCTCCGCCTCTTGGCGCTCCGTCTCCCGCTTGGCGGCGGTGATGCGTCGCTGCTCCTCGGCGTGGGCCGCCTTTTCCTCGGCCCGCTTGGCGGCGAGCGCTCTTGCCGCGCTCTCGGACGCCTCCCGAACCAGCCGTGCCTTTTCGGCCTGCTCGCGTTCGCGCAAGCGTCGCGCGTCCTCCTTCTTCTTGGCCTTGGACGCTCGCTCTTGATGTTCGAGTTCTTCTTGGCGCAAGAGTTCTTCGGCGGCAGCGGATGCCTTCTTCTCCAGCTTTGCCCTGTGCTCGGCTCGGGATTTTTCCTTTTCTTCTGGCGATAGTGCATCCCATGCCTTTCTCATCGCGTTTACTTTTTCAATTTCCAGTAGCTTTTCGATGCGCACATGGTGCAAATCGACGATGCGGTATCCGTTGGGGTCGTCCATCGCCATAGTCAGTCTATCCACCCGTCCATCTTGGAGTATGACTTCGGAGTAGAGCTGAGAATGGTAGATCAAGTATTGCTCGCGGGCACATGACCGATTGTACACTATCGGGTGTCCATCCAGATTGACCGTGTAGCTGTGCGCAAGCGCCCATTTTGTGACCCCGAGCTTCTCCTTTGCACCGTTGATGATTGCCACCATGCGTTTCCACTGCGAGTGATTGTCTTGATCGTACTTTTGTGCATCGTCGTAATGAATGAAGCTTGCGATGCGGGGCGGTATGTCGTCCACTGTCACTGGCCATTCGGTGCCAATGATCCACAGGCTCCGTGTCGATTTTGGCTCGTGATAGCCCACAAACCGAGTCATCTTTGTGCCCAGCTCGGGAGTGCACGAATGGAATTGCTCGCTTATCCATGCCGGCGGGCAGTTGTCCTTGGGTCTGAGTGGGTTTGCCAATGAGTTGTCCGCGCGCTTCTTCTTCTTCTTCTTCTTTTTTGCTTCGCTCACGGACTGAGTCTGCTCCGTCCCCACCTTGGACTCATTCGGCGGCTCGCCATTGGCCCCGCCTTGGGATTCTTCGGCCGCTCCCGCCTTTGCGACAAACGTGGTGGCGCTAGCCGCCAACTTGTGCAAGCTGCCATCTGGAGACTTCATGGCCGTCGTGGCGGCCGCTTCGGACGCTCCGGGTTCCAATAGTGCAACCAGTGGATCGTTTGGAGGCAAGGGTCGTTTGAGCTTTTCCTCCAGCGCGCGCAGCTTTACGTCCTGTTTGGCCCGTTCGGGAAGCTTCCGAAAAATCGAAGTTTCGGAACAAAACTTGGTGATGGCTCTTGACTCGGGTGCCGGCTTGGGTGCCGGCTTGGGTGCCGGCTTGCTGCTGCCGCCGCTGCTACTACCAGGCGCTGGCAGGTTGGGTATCTTGGACGCGTCGTCTGCACGCTGCTGTGCAAACTTGTCGGCCGCAACGCGACACTCGTCTTGGAGCTCCTTGTCTTCGAGTGTAGGCTCGTCGGTGGTGGTGCCGTCGCTGTCGTCGCGCACAACCACAAGCGGAACTTGAGGTGCCGTCTTTGTGTTTTCGACGCGTCCAATGTCCGTCACAAACTTGAAGGCTTCGCAAATACTGAAAACGACCTGGTGAAAGGGGTGCAGCGTGTCTGGAATCACGTGATCCGAGATCGCCATGAAGTAGTTGTCGATTTTCAAGCGGTACGACGAACTCTTGTTGACCGTCTCAAATGGCATAATGTACAGGTCATCTAAAACGTACGCGGCCTTCTCCACGAGATGGTCCCATGGCTCCAAATCCTTGGACACAAGCGTTCCCTGCTCGTCCACTGCAGTCTCCAACAATTATTAGATGATGCTTGAGATGATGCACGTAAAGTTGCCCTTGGTCTGATGAAGGCGGCGTGTGAGCGCGCGAGCCGCAAACGGTGCGAGGACGCCACAATCCCGTGCCATGATGTAGTCGGCTAGGACCAATTTGGCCACCGTGTCGTTGTAGACTTCCAAGCATTCTTCTTCATCGCTGGCGGCTGCCAAGCCATTGGCCGTCTTGGCCATTAGCCCCCAACCCAGAGATCCGTGAGCAATTTGATTGTTGAAGCCACACTTTGCGGCCATGAGGCATAGCCCGAGATTCAACCACCCAATGCGCTCCCTGGAGGTCAAGGACCACCACTCCAGAAATCGAGCACTGATGAATGGCCACGTTTTGCTATGCTTGTCGCTTTCCATCACGTGGACTCCCAAGGTTCGCGGCACCTTGACCAGATAATCGTTCAAATTGGCAACCATTTCGAGCATCTGCGTCTTGAGCTTGAATCCCAGGCTGTCAAATTCTTCGAGTATGCGATGCGTGACAAAGGTCTCGAAGCCGGCCGTCGGTCGAGCGGCGGCGAGAAAAGCCACGCATCGACCATCCTGTGGCGTGTTTGCGGCCAGAATGACATTGTGGTGCCTTGAAATCGCCTGCCACACGTCGTGCAGCATTGGCATCTTGACCCACTCGTCGCGAATCTGTTTCTTGACGCCTGGTCGGTACTCGTAAGATCCTTCCAAGTGTGCCTTGACAGCGCCCGCTTCGCGCGCGAGCTCGGACACTCGAGCTCTCGAAAAAGCATCGAATCCGCCTATCGGGTTGCTGTCAAATGTCAGACCGCCCGTGAGGGGTTTACCATGCTCATCGGTAAACTTTAGTGCAAGACTGTCGGCATCGGGCGTTTTTGTAGTCGTGCGCTTGAGAGATTCGGCGATTCGTTCGACCGCGCGTTGCTGACTTTCTTCGAGTTCTTCGGTATGCTCGAAAAGATCCTTGAGGATCCTTTGACAGCGTTCCTTCCTCTGTCCCTTTTTCTTGTTGCCGCCCATGGCCGTGTGGTGGATGTGGGAGGCGCGTGAAAGGGTGTGCAGTGAGACTTTAAGTTTTCAACCCCCCACACTCCGCAAGATACTCACGCAACACAAATACACGCACACGCTCTAGCGCACAAGAGTCCGACTTGGCCGAGTGATCAATCGTGGGCTGAGGCGCGCATCGGACCCGCCACAATCCTCGTGGCCACAACCCGTGTGTGCACACGCTTCGCGTCAAGAT
>Ga0181566_10003668_pt1 | contig 12596 bp, 13 predicted proteins | sample 101ome_15_FD_133762 | JGI IMG/M metagenome (GOLD analysis project Ga0181566, IMG submission 133762) | Coastal salt marsh microbial communities from the Groves Creek Marsh, Skidaway Island, Georgia - 101402AT metaG (megahit assembly) | ecosystem: Environmental > Aquatic > Marine > Intertidal... | reverse complement strand
TTGTCAGCAGCGCAGGTAAAGCAGGTTTTTGAGGCTGCTGGCATCACGTTCTTTTTTGCGCCTGTTTTCCACCCAGCAATGAGATTTGTTGCCCCGGTTAGAAAACAGCTTGGCGTTCCCACAACCTTCAATTTTCTGGGACCCCTTGCAAACCCTGCCCAGCCAATTGCTACTGCACTTGGTGTTGCTGACAAGAAGATTGCCCCACTTATGGCTCAGGAGCTGGCTGAGCGCGGCCGCTCCGGACTGGTATTTCGATCTGAGGATGGTCTTGACGAGCTCAGCACAACCGCCAAGGCAATGATTTGGCAGGTATCCGGGGGTGAGGTGAACGAATTCAAGTTAGATCCGGAGCAACTTGGACTTGCGAATGCTGAGATTAGACAATTGCTCGGCGGCGATGCCAAACAAAACGCTTCGTTAGCAACCAAGCTCTTCAGAGGCGAGGCCTTTGCAAACTCCGGACCTGTTGGCGACGCAGTTTGTCTAAATGCAGCTGCCGGTCTCGTTTCATACGAACTCGCAAAGAATCCCGAGCTGGCAAGTCAAAATCTCGAGACACGATTTGTAGAAGCTCTGGCTAGGACCAAAGAGGCACTGTCATCGGGCAAGGCACAGCAAAAGCTCGAGGCCTGGACAACAGCTAGCCAGGCAGTCAGTTAGCAAAAACCCCGCCGGGATTGCCGGGGAGGGGCGGGAAAAACATTACTTGACATAATGTTTATTATCGGCTTTATATACAACTCCGAAAGTGCCGCTCGCCCTTGTGGTTAGGCCACCCCGAGGGTTTTGACAGCTGGGCGCTAAACCTTACCGCTCTTATCAGCTAGGCCGAATAGTCGCATCCCTAGCTGATTCATGTAGCCAATTGCGAGCGCAAAGATAAGGGTTCCTTCTCTTACCTGCCCACCAAGAAGGAAGCCAATTGTCACAACAGTTATCTCGACAATCGATCTCGCTTTCCAAAACGGCAGCTTGAATCGTTGGGCTATCCCCACGTTCAGTCCGTCTCGCGGGCCCTTGCCCATTCCGCATGAGATGTAGAGACCTGTGGCAAAGGAGATTACGACCATTCCGCCCAGGAAAAGCAGCAACTTTTGCCAGTACGGCTCTGGTGTTGGCAGGAAATTTAGGGTCAAATCTGCCACCAGGCCAACCATAACGGCGTTCATTACAGAGCCCAGTCCCGGTTTTACCTTCAGCGGAATCCATGCAATCAGCACCAATACGCTCACCAAAACCGTCGCATAGCCAAAGGTAAGCGTCGTTTGTCTCGAGATGCCCTGAGCCAAAACATCCCATGGAGCAAGCCCCAGCTGAGCGTCAACTGTCATCCCGACGCCAATGCCGTAGATAAACAGCCCCATAACTAACTTTAGAAAGCGGCTGGGAAACTTAGACTGAAGCACTGCTAAATGTTAGGGGTTCAAGTGCCAATTACTCACGAGTTTCCCTATTTCGAGGCCCCTAGGCCGAGACTTTTTGCCCATCGCGGCCTTGCCCAACACGCAAACCTTGATGAAAACACGCTGCCGGCCTTCCAAGCTGCCTTGGATCACGGAGCCACCCACCTCGAATCTGACACTCAAGCAACAGCGGATGACGTGGCAGTGCTGTTTCATGACGAGGACCTTCGCAGAGTAGCTGGAATTGATGCAAGGGTCAGGGAGCTTTCGCTTGCAGAAATCAAGGCAATCCGGCTGAAAAATGGCGGAGAAATCCCAACGCTGAGCGAGGCTCTGAGCGCCTTACCGCAGGCTAAATTCAACCTGGACATAAAGACCAAACCGGCGATTTCACCCACCATTGAGGCGATTGAGCAGGCTCACGCCCACGAACGAGTACTGGTGTCTAGCTTTTCGAATCCGATAAGAAAAAGCGCTCTTGCAAGCCTCTCCAGGCCAATTGCAACCTCTGGCTCCCTAACCACCGTTATGGGGGCTTGGATAAGCCACAAACTACTTTTTGGAGCCGGTTTCTCCTCAATTGTCAGAGATGTCCACGCATTTCAGATTCCGGTCCGTCGAGGTCCAATCAACTTTGCCACCAAAAGCTTCATAACCAGAGCCCAGAAGCACCAGACTGAGGTTCACTTTTGGACAATCAATGATCCCGCAGAGATGGAGCGATTACTCGAGCTCGGCGCAGACGGGATTGTCTCCGATCGCGTAGATCTATTTCAAGCTGGCAACTAGCTGAGAATCAGGGCTTCCCAGGACTTATCCCCCAAGGCTCAGCGTTGTTCCCTGAAAAGGAGAACCAATGGCTGAAACTATGCGTGGCATGCGGCTGGGTAGCCAGTCCATGGAGTCCGACCGAGGCGTTGAGTTGTCTGAGCGTCAGACAATCGATTTTCGTTGTTCCGCAGGTCACGAGTTCAACCTCGTGTTCTCTCTCACTGCAGAACTGCCCGACACGTGGGAGTGCAAGCACTGCGAAGAAATTGCGACGCGCCTCGAGGAGGGCAAAGAGGTAGACCTCACTGCGGGTGAGCTCTCATCTCAGCGCAGCCACTACGACATGGTGCTTGAGAGAAGGTCCAAAAAAGAGCTCGAGGCGCTGTTGCAGGAGGTGCTTGTTGACATGCGCAAGCGCCGCAGAGAGGGCCGGCTCACCGCCTAAACAACCTGGCTATCCCCCAACGCGTGCAGAGCAAGAATGCTTCCAACACAATGCCGAGTGTCATTTTGCTTTCCCCGCTCTCCCGCTCCACAAAATGGATCGGCACTTCAATGATTTTTGCCCCGGCTTGAGAGGACCTCAGGGTCATCTCAACTTGAAAGCCGTATCCGTGAGCTTGCATTTTGGAAAGCGGAAGTTTCCCGAGAAGCTTCGCCGAGTAGATTCGATAGCCAGCGGTTAGATCTTTCAGGCCGCTACCGAGCATGAGAGCCGCATAGCGATTACCTAAGCGAGAAATAAGCATCCTTATTGCCGGCCAATTCTTCACCTCTCCCCCGCTAACCCATCTTGAGCCGATCACTAGGTCGTGGGAGTTGGCCTCTTGGAGCAGCGCGGGAAGGTCAGAGGGTCGGTGTGAACCATCAGAGTCCATCTGCACCAAGTGAGAAAAACCATGGGCGACCGCCCATTCGAACCCCTCGACATATGCAAGACCGAGACCACGCTTTTGAGGACGGTGAATTACCGAAATCCGCTTGTTTTTGAGAGCCAGGCGATCTGCGAGTTCACCGGTTCCATCGGGAGAATTGTCATCGATTATGGCCAGGTGAATCTCTGGCACATTCTCGAAGAGGCTTTCGACTGTACCTTCGAGGACTTCCAGTTCGTTGTAGGTCGGCATCAGAACAACGGACTTCACCGCCTGCCCCTTGTGAACATCAGGGCTGTGAAAATAAAGATGAGCGCAGCGATCACCCAGTCAAAAACTGCCCCGACCGTCATTGCTGGTGTGTTGCCGGTGTAGAGCGGGACCCTCTCAACCATCACAGCGGGCTCATACCAGTCCACCTCCGAGAGAACCTCGCCGTTCGGCAGGAATATTGCGGAAACCCCAACCGTCGAGACGTTTACCACAGCTCGGCCTGTCTCTATGGCCCTGAGCTGAGCAATGCCTGCTTGCTGATAGGTCTCGTCGGAATATCCAAAGTCCGCGTTGTTGGTTTGAGAGAGAATTACCTGCGCGCCTGAGGTCGCAAGTTCTCTGAGAATGGAATCTTCCGCAATTTCAAAGCAGATCAGGGTTCCAGCGACAAAGCCATCTATTTCGTATATGCCATCCCGAACCCCAAAGCTGTAGCCCTTGGGAATCATGTCCACAAGGTCTGGCGCGAACATTCTCCAGAATTCTCGGTCCGGCGCGTATTCAGCGAACGGCACAGGTTGTTTCTTGTCGTAGTAGTCCACTGGACCCACGCCAGGAAGCCAGAGCAGCGTTGAATTGAATGACTCTTCTCCCCTGACGGTCAGGGTGCCAAAGACAAATGGGGCGTCCACCGAAGCGGCAACCGCCTCAATTTTCTCCCTGGCACTTTGAGATCTAAGCGGGTCAATGTCAGAGGCATTCTCGGGCCATACCAAGAGGTCAATCTCGGCTGCGAGTTCAGAATCAAACACCAGCTCAGTGGCATCGATGTGGTTTTGCAAGATGGTGCCTTTATCGACATTTGAGAAAAGCCCCGCGTTTGCATTGCCCTGGACTGCGGCTATGACCTTCTCCCCCGATTGCTCGGTCGTGAGCCCTATTGGGGTTATCACTGGAATCAGCATCGTTGCGAGCGCGGTTGCCACAAATGCCCTCTTTGGCAGCTTACGGTCTCTGAAGTGCTTCACGAGTAGGGCCATGAGTGCACCAAGGAGTGCCATGACAAAGCTCAAGAGGCTCAGTCCGCCCCACCAAACCCAGTTGGAAAAGATGCTCTCAGACTGCGTCATTGCCAGTTTTGACCATGGAAAACCCCCGTAGGGGAAGTTGTTCGCGACAAGCTCCCTAACAGTCCAAACTCCAGCCGCTACAAAGGCAAAAAAGAATAACTTCGTGCCCTTCGGCTTGTAACGCAGATAGAGATAGGACGTCAGTGCCGTTCCCAATCCAAAGTAAAGAGCCATTAGGGTGCTCAGGGCCAGAAGTGGAACGGGGCCTAAATAGAGGGAAATCCACTCAATGTGAGCGATGTAGAAAACCTGACCCGAGATAAACCCAATTAGGAAAGATTTCCAGAACCCAACTCCCAAAGTTGCAAGGAGTATGAAAGCCGGAATTAGCGGGGTAAGCACCCAGATGTTTTCAGTGGGAAATGTGTAGAGCGCGATCAGCCCTCCCAGAGCCCCAAGGGGAACTCTCCACAATAAATCGCGCATGATTCCAGCCTAATTTCTAAAGGTAGTAGCTGTAGGCGACTATGCCTCGCTTCACAAGGTCTACGGCTCGGTAGCTGGTCTCGGCAAGTTCGGCATCAGCGGACTGTGAAAGCTGATCAAGCAGGTCAATTATCTGTTTGCTCCAGCGAATGAAGTCACCTGCAAGCAGTCCCGCTAACTTCAAAGCGTCTTCTAGCCGACTGCCCGTCGCCCAGCGATAGATGGCCCAGGTAAGGCCAAGATCGAGGGCTTGCTCTTTCTTGAGGCGGTGGCGCTCCTGCAGCTCCAAGAGCTCCTCCTGAATTCTTTCGGTTCTCTCGAGTGCATCGCGGAAGTTGCCCTTGGGCAGCTTTGGCTCGAACTCAGCCTCGTCAGCGCGGCCTTCGAAGACCAGGGCTGCAGCCATTGCTGCCATTGCTGCTGGATCTAAGCCTCTCCAGGCCCCCTCGTTGATGCACTGCGCAATTAGGAGGTCTCTCTCGCCATAGATTTTTGACAATCTGGCCCCAGAAGGTGTGACCTCGTACTCCTGATTTTCCTGACGCAGGTAGTCAAGTTCGGTTAGGGCATCGCAGATTCGATCAAAGACTTTCGCAACGTGACCGGTTCTTTGCTCCATGTCTCGAAGTGAGCCATCTACTTCACGCTTGAGCTTGAAATAGCGCTCGCCCCACCTGGCATGTACCTCGCGATCGGCACATTGATGACAGGGGTGTCCGCGAAGCTCCTTGCGCAATCGACCCAATTGAGACTCGATGGTGCGCATTTGTTTGGTCTGGCGAATGTCGTTTCCAACCCGACCGCGTATGCGTGAACTCTCTCTTTCTAGATCGGAGATCTCCCTGCGGGTTCGGGCATATTCTTTGAAGTCGCCGAGGTGACAGGTAAGTGCCTCTTCGTAGCCGCTGAGTGACTCCTGCTTATCCCTGATCACCTGAGCCAATCCCACCACAGAGCGATCCGCCTGGAATTGTGCAAAAGAGCGTTCCAGCACCTCACGCGCTCGCTCCTTGCCAAAGGCAGCAATCAGGTTTACCGCCATGTTGTAGGTGGGCCTGAATGAGCTGTTCAAAGGGTAGGTGCGCTTCGATGCTAGGCCCGCAACGATGTTTGGATCTAGCTGAGCTCCCCAGAGCACCACAGAATGGCCCTCTACATCGATTCCTCTTCGGCCAGCCCTTCCAGTGAGCTGGGTATACTCCCCCGCCGTGATGTTCACCCTGGATTCGCCGTTGTATTTGTCCAACCTTTCCAGAATTACTGTGCGGGCAGGCATGTTAATTCCCAGCGCAAGGGTTTCTGTGGCAAATACCACCCGAACCAGCTTCCTAAGAAACAGCTCCTCAACCACCTCTTTGAAGGCGGGCAACATGCCTGCGTGATGTGAGGCAAAGCCTCTCTCAAGTGACTCCAGCCATTCGAAATAGCCAAGTGTGTCTAGATCCTCATCAGAGATGGAGGAGCAGCGCGCCTCCACCAAGGACCTAATCTCTTGCTGCTCCTCTTTATTGGTGAGTCTTATCCCTGAGCGCCTGCAATTAATCACCGCCTGGTCACAGCCAGCCCTAGAAAAAATAAAGAAGATTGCAGGTAGTAGCTGAAGGTCATCAAGTTTTTCAACTATTTCTGGCTTGTCGAGTCGGGGGAAATTTCTGTGGTTGGGCCCGGATCGGCCATCCCCCCTCCCCTTTCCATACTTCCCCCTGCTCCTGATAGGCGAACGAGCTCGAGCCTGATGTTTCTGAGTCAGCTCAGGATTCACCCGGAGCTGATCACTTCCATTTTCAAATAGTTCCAGAAGCTCGTCTCCAAACAGCACGTGCTGATGCAGGGGCACGGGGCGATGCTCAGAGACGATGATTTCGGTGTTTCCCCTGACCTCCTTTAGCCAGGCTCCAAACTCCTCAGCATTTGACACGGTTGCTGAGAGCGATACCACCCTGACGTATTTTGGGAGATGAAGAATAACCTCTTCCCAAACGGCTCCCCGGAATCGATCAGCTAGGTAGTGAACCTCGTCCATGACAACAAACCCAAGATCTTTCAAGGAAGTAGAGGTTGCGTAGATCATGTTCCTAAGCACCTCTGTGGTCATGACCACAATCTGCGCCTCGGAATTGTTGTTGTTATCGCCAGTGAGGAGCCCCACTCGCTCTTTGCCGTAGCGCTTGACTAGTTCCGCAAACTTTTGATTGCTCAGGGCTTTTATCGGAGTGGTGTAGAAGACCTTTTGGCCTGATGCCAGGGCTAGGTGAATTGCAAACTCACCGACGATAGTTTTACCAGCACCGGTTGGAGCTGCCACCAGCACCCCGTGCCCACTCTCAAGGGACCTACAGGCACTCTCCTGAAAATCATCTAGCGGAAAAGCAAGCTCCGCGCTGAACAGCTCAAACTCTGGAAACTTAGCTTTGCTCTTGGCTTTTTTGTAACGTTCCGCCGGGCTTGGCTCAGTCGAGCTCGAGGTCATCAGAGCCCACCAACTTAGAAAGCTTGCGCTCCCTGCGCTTATCGTTGGCCATCGCAATTCCGATCGCCGAGAAATACAGGGCACTCAGGGGCGCCATAAGAAGGAACATCGTCATTGGTTCTGCAGTCGGCGTCGCGAGAGCTGAGACCACAGCGATGATAAACACCGCTAGTCGCCAAGACTTTAGGATTCCGCGGCCGGTGGCGAGTCCCGCAAAGTTCAATAGCACCAGCACAACCGGCATCACAAACGCAATACCAAAGATGAGCAGGATCCTGATTGCAAACAGGATGTATTCGCTGGCATTGATCACGTTAGAGCTACCCTCGGGAGTGAAGCCGATAAGAACCACGACGAAGCCAGGCAGCGAGGTCCAGGCCAGTGCGGTGCCGGCAAGGAAAAGGGGCACTGCCGCAACGGTGAATCCGGTCGCGTAGCGCTTTTCCTTTTGCTTCAGTCCCGGAGCAATAAATGCCCAGAAGTTCCAAAGCCAGACGGGCGAGGTGAGTATTACCCCAAGAAAGATTGAGATTTGAATTCGTAGGTCAAAAGCCGAGACTACGGTCCCAAAGTTGACAATGGCCTCGATGCCTCGTCTTTCGGTGACCTCAATCAGGGGTTCTTGCAGAATCTTGAATACGGGGTCGAAGAGAAACCAGCCGACCACGGAGCCAGCCAGAATGAAACCCGCCGACCATGAAAGACGTGTTCTAAGTTCCCTTAGGTGGGAGCCAAGACTCATTCGGCGCTCTTTGTCTTTGCGCCGAGCCATTAGTCCTTCTTCTTCTCGCTCTCGCTAGCTTCGTTGGCGGCCTCTGTGGCCTCGCCGTTCTTGTCAATTTCCTTCTTGAAAATTCGCATCGACTGAGCAGCGCTCTTTGCTAGAGCCGGAAGCTTCGGTGCTCCCCATAGCAACAGGACGATTGCAAGAATGATGATCCATTCCCAGCCTTGAAGTCTCATGCCTACCTCTTATCTATTTCGATCTCTCGAATCCGCTGCACCAGTCTACGCTGTCGCGCTTCGGCTTTACGAGCTCTCGCACGTTTGAGAGCTTGCCTCTCTCCAATAACTCTAATCAGGTCAGACCTATCTGTTGGGCTTGCAGGGGTCGGATCGTTATGTTCGGCAGTGGCGATATCTGAGAGCAAGCTCTTGGCCTTCTCAACCTCGCGCTTGAGCGCCCTGACGGCCAGGTAGATTCGGTAGCCACTCAGTCCTAGGGCGTAGAGGCCGCCAAGCACTGCAATCCAAATCAAGATTGTTGTGAAGTCCATTACTCCTCGTCACCTGGTGTTGCAGCTCCAGAGATTGCACGATTGGCAAAGTCCCGGACTGCAGCCCGGGCGCTCTCTGGTGCAATTACTTTCACCATCCCACCATACTTCGCCACGTGCCTTCCGAGTGCCGCCAAGTTTCCAACCCGGATCGTGCCCCGAACCTCGTCTCCCACCTGCCTAGGCTCCGAGGCGACTGGAAAGTTCCAGAAGACCTCCGCGGCCTCGGCGCTCGCAGAAATCTCTACGAGTTGCTCCTGAGCAGATTCCCCAAAGACATCCTCGGGAATCTTCAGCGCTTTGGTGCTCTCGGGAATCTCGCTGTCGGTTAGCTCAATGCTTTGGATTCGATCCAGCCTGAACGCTCTTAGCTCTTTGCTGGTGCGGCAGTAGCCGCGGAGGTAGTGGCGGCGCCCGATGAAATCAATTCTGAGCGGGTCAATGGTTCTTGAGGACTTCACGCCGGTCTGATTGATGTATTCACAGCTAACCGCGAGCTGTCGACCTAGGGCCTGTTGAAGCTTTTCAATCTGCTCCGATAGTCGTGAAGGGGTTTGGTTTGTAACCGCCGCGGGTGAGCTCTCTCTGATCAAAGTCCTCAGAGCTTGAAGCTCAGCATCGGCAGCAAACTGCGGAATAGCCGCGAGGTAGTCAAGTCCAATGGCTATTGAACTCAATTGCCGCTTCGAGAGTGCCGGAGGCTCACCCAGTGGAGACATGCCTTGAGAGATTGAAACGTAGCCATCCTCAAGCTCCTCCAGGTCAACATAAAAGTGTGTCTCGTAGTTCTTTAGGTCCTCGCTGTTGGCAACCGCTAAGACTGCCTTCTTTACCGCAGCCTCGCTTACCTCGAATAACTCACCGAGCTCACTAACCTTTTGGTCGCCATCGCGCAGCACGGTTCCGACTATTGAGAGCGCGAGGTTGAATAGCTCAACACCGTCCATTTCCTGTTTAGGCATGTGCGCTGGCCACCGCCTCAAAGCCGGCACGAATACGATCCGCCAGAGTGCTTGGACTGAGCACCTTGAGATCAGCCCCGAATTCCATCAGGTCCTCAGCAAGTAATGCTTCGTCCATAAAACTTATGGTCACCTGCTCCGACTCGGCGCCAAAGTGCCACCAAGCTTCGCTGTCTGGAACCACCTCTATGACGGCCTTATTTGCGTTGGCGTATTCCACGAGATCATTCTCAGCGGACTCAACTTCATCTGCGGTGGCAGGCGTAAAGCCGACCTCGGTGTCCCTGATCTTGCTGACAATTCTTCGAAGCAGGTAATTCTTGATACCGCGGCGGTCTCTGGCGAGTAGCACCCACTCCCCCTCAATGAGTCGAAGTTTTAGCGGATCAACCTCTCTGACTGTTTGGCTGCCATCACTTTTTCGATACTCAAAGATGACTGTGGTGCAGGCGCTAATCGCGTCCGCGAGAGGCCCAAAAGACTCATGCCGGGCAATCAGCCTCGGTGAGATGTGCTGTAGCTGGCGGTCAATCTCCACCATTCCGCGGGACTTGAGCCTCGTGAGGCCGCTTCTTGCGGCACTGCCAAAGATTTGGGTATTCCAAGATCTCGCCGCAAGTTCAACAAGTCCTAGCTGTTTGGGGCTTAGCTCAAAGTCCTTTGGCCAGCTAAAGGTCCCCTTAGCAATTAGGTAGCGAGCGCTCTCGCCGTCATCGAACGAGTCGTTATTGCGAACCTCGAGTTGCACGCCCATGTTTCGAAGGGCTTTTTTATCCCTGTCGAACATTTTCTCAAGCGCATCGCCGCCTCTGGACTCGCTGTATGCGGGGACGGCATCGAATAGGTCCTGCTTACTTAGCCCAATGACTGGGGAGGCCATGAGGCAGCAGGTAAGTGTGAAAAGGCGCTCAGCGGGAGATTGCTTTGCCACCTTGCCCCCTTGGTTAGACCTAGTCTTTGCCCAGCACGTCGATTACGAATATCAGGGTAGAACGTGGAGGGATAGAGCCCTGAGCTGAATCGCCGTATCCAAGATCTGGTGGGATGACCGCAATTACCTGGGACCCTACCTTCACTCCCTCAAGGGCCTGCACAAAACCCTCGATCAGAGAGTTAGAGGAAATGGTGAAGCTTGCTGGAGAAATTCGGTCCCAGGAGCTGTCAAACTGCTCTCCCTCCCAAGTCCAACCCGAGTAGTGAACTACGACCTGGTCACCTACCTCGATTGGCTCTCCAGACCCCTCAATCAAAACAGTTCTGCGGAATTCAGTTGGAGCATCTTCAGCGGGAATCTGAATACCTGGTTGACCTTGAGGAGCGAGGATGACCGTGGGCATTCCAGCTTCGGCGGACCTGGCATCTCCAACCGCTCTGGGCAGGAATGCATCGAGGATGTCAAAAACAAATACGATGCCATGCTCTGCATCGATGCCCAGCGCCGGAATCCCTGCGGATTCGTGTGCAGCCTCGGGGTCAAGCAAAACGGCAACCCTGGAGCCAACCTGAACTCCGGTCAGAGCCTTGCAAAAGTCGGGGCTGTTGCCCTGAACAAGATCCTGGAAAATGTAATCGTCGGTTGTGAAATCACTCGCCTGGAACTGCTCTCCGGTTGCGGCGTTGAAACCCGCGTAGTGAAGAGACACTCTCTGACCTCCAACGATGGCGCCGCCTGAACCCTCAATAATCACCTTGGTTTCGACGCCAGTCCCAGACAGTGGATAAGGGAAACTCACCAGGGGCTGCTCCCCCATGTCACCGGCAGCCGCAATCAAATCTGCAGCATCCCCAGTCGAGTAGACCTCACAGTTGTTTTCGAGCATTGTGGACATTGCCGCGTAGCCCTCGGGCTCGGTCTCAGCTGCGGCACACCCTGCTACGAGCAGTACGGGCGCAACAAGTGCCAGGAGTTTTTTCAATGGGTTCCCTTCGATTCTCTAATTCTTCCGCTTATCGGTCTCAGCCGTGACCTTTCTCACGGTCTTTCTCAGCTTTTTCTCACCAATTGGTCTAACCCCCATGGCCTCTGGAAGCCATGAGTCCATGTCGTCGTCGGTGAACTCTGCCTTGTTTACCCTGCGCGATCTAAAGTCAGGGAGCTCAGTGTCATCAGCTAACCTTCGGGCGGTCATCAAGAATCCGGTGTGCCCAATCATGCGATGCTCAGGACGCACCGCAAGACCCTCGAGGTGCCAAGGCCGAACGGTTGTTTCAAAGGCATTTGGGTCGGTGAAGCCTCCTAGAGACTTAATCTCCTCAACGGTTCTACTTAGTTGAGTGACCGTTGCAACATAGACAATCAGCACTCCTCCGGGTCTCAGTGCTGCGTGGACGGCCGCAATGCACTCCCAGGGAGCCAGCATGTCCAGAACCGCTCTGTCCGCAGTTTTAGGCTTTAGCGCCATTGGCAGCTCTTCCTGCAACTTGCCAATTTTTACAGTCCAATTTTTTGGCTCACGATCTAAGAAGTTTGCAACGTTTGCCTTTGCGATTTGCGCAAACTCATCTCGGACCTCGAAGGAATGCAAGTGGCCTTTCTCGCCAATTGCACGCAGCAAATATGCCGATAGCGCACCTGATCCAACCCCAGCTTCAATAACCGTTGCCCCGGGAAATATATCGCCCTCAACCACAATCTGAGCCGCATCCTTCGGATAGATGATTTGGGCCCCCCTTGGCATCGACAAGACGTAATCGGAGAGCAGGGGCTTTAGAACCAGGTATTTGTCACCATTGCGGTTCTCAATTACAGAGCCAGAGGGCAGGCCAATTATTTGGTCGTGGTGAATGTCTCCCTTGTGGGTTCCTAATTTGCCACCCGTCTCCAGGACGATCGTGTTCACCTTGCCCTTGGGGCCAGTCAACTTAGCGCGGTCTCCAGCCTTGAAAATCTCAGTCATAAATTCTCAATTCGCTTAGGTTCTCGCTGGACAGGCCGACCAAGGTGTCAATTATCCTTCTGTCGCTCCCCTCTTGAAGCTCAACTAAGTTTCTCACTCCAATAGCGTGGGTGCCAGCGGCTGCAGCGCTATTCAGTCCAGTAACGGAGTCCTCAAAAGCGATGCAGTC
>Ga0181566_10003664_pt1 | contig 12600 bp, 9 predicted proteins | sample 101ome_15_FD_133762 | JGI IMG/M metagenome (GOLD analysis project Ga0181566, IMG submission 133762) | Coastal salt marsh microbial communities from the Groves Creek Marsh, Skidaway Island, Georgia - 101402AT metaG (megahit assembly) | ecosystem: Environmental > Aquatic > Marine > Intertidal zone... | reverse complement strand
TCCTCGTCGTCGCTCGACGGTCGTCGTCGTCGTTCGCTCGATCGCGCGCCGCTCGCCCGCGCCTCCGCGCGACGATCGGGCGCGACGTCGTCGTCGCGCGGACGTGCGCGCGCGCGTCGACGCGCGCCGACGTCGCTCGCGATGGACATCGCGCGTTCGAGGGGGGGCGGCGGTGAAGTCTTCGTCGTCGGCGCGCGCGCGCGCGTCGGACGGTGACGTCCGAGCGCCTTTGAGAGATGAGACGTCGTCCCGAAGGATGGATGGATGGATGGATGTTGCGTGTGTGGGCGCGTCGACATTCGTCGACGTTCGACGGCGCATGCGAGCGGTGGTGGCGGTGCTCGGACGGGCGACGAGGACGGGGGCGTGGACGGCCGCGGCGGCGCTCGGTGGAGGGCGACGGGCGTGGACGAGAGGGGTGGGAGCGTCGACGTCGAGGGCGTGGGGCACCAGCGCCTCGAGCTCGGCCGGCGCGCGCGCGGTCGTCGCCAGGGGAGGAAGCGCGAGCGGACGGTCGACGATGCGAGGGGTGAAGAAGGAAAATCTCCCGAGCAAGACGTGCGTCGTGTGCGCGCGGCCGTTCACGTGGAGGAAGAAGTGGGAAAACTGTTGGGACGAGGTGACGACGTGCAGCAAGTCGTGCAACGCAAAGCGAAAGAGCGAAAAACAGAGAGCGAACGCGGCGGTGAACGCGGCTGCGAACGGTGAAGACGGTGAGGATGAGAGTGAAAGAGCGAAACACAAAGCGTCGGTGAAGGCACAGAAGGCGGAGAGACGGGCAAAGTTGGAACTTCGAGGCGACCCGACGAGCGGCCAAAAAGCCTGCGACGAGTGCTCGACGTCCGTAAACGAACTCATCAGATGTCAAACCGACGAAACCAAGCGGTGGCGAATGGTTTGTGGGAAGTGTTGGGTGAAAGTGAGCGGCGGAGTCGTCGACGGAGACGCGGATCATCCGCACTATAGGTACGGCGGGTTGTGGAAGAATAGACGCGCGCAGTTGACTGAAGAGGCGAGCGAGCCAGTGGACGCGTGAATGCACGAGTGAACGAGTTCTGGCGCGCTGTAATCTAGCGATAGTATATTTTAATTTATTCTTTCCTATTTCACACGGTTACGTTCTTGTGCGCCTTTGCGGTGCCGCGACGCGCGCTCACAATTCACCAGACTCTTTCGCGTATCTCCCGAGTCCGATGGTGTTTTTCCCACGCTTATCCGCTCGTTTAATCGGGAAGGGCACGCGCCCTTGCTGTGCTTCTACCGGTAACATCATCAAAAAGTTTTGACAAAACTCACCCAGCGTTTTCCCGTTGAAACTGTCGATGAGCCTCGCCTCTGCATCGCGCTTCTTCGTGACGGGATCGTACCCCACCATCACGAGCCTACCTTTCGCGAGGACATCCATGTACTCCTTTTCCTCACCTTCATAAATAGCCGTTTGTAAATACAAAACATCATTCACCGTCGGTGGAACGACGTGGATGAGCACCATGAATCCCGCTACGGCTTCCCCAACCTTTTCGAGCGTCTGGTGAATGCGTACACCATACTCCTCCGCAAACTCCTTGAGCATGAACACGTAAACCTTTGGCATATCATTTTTCGCGTGCAAATTTGCCCGCTGTACCTCATCTACCGTTCCTCGATTGTCCGGAAACACTGGCCACTTTGCGTAAGGTGGGATGAGGGAGAAGAAGGCGAAACGTACAATGTTCGTCACGTTGCGGTCCAGGTCCTTCTTCATCTCGGTGATGTGCTGACTATCCATGTAATGCGGCGCTGGAATAAAAATCTTCGGTTGTTGATGTTCGGATTTTAAGCGCATCACTCGCCCGAACGTCACGTCGTCGTGACCGTACGCTCGAAAGGTGTGCTCGGCATCCGTGAAGGCGTCAACCGCCGGTGCGTGCGCGTTACCAGACCGAAACAACGCCAACACCGCCAACGTCTCTGTGCGCGAGTCTTCCACGAATTTGAGCAACTCATCTTCGGCGTCGAATTCCTCCACAGCCCACGCGCCGGGTAACTGTTCGTTTACGAAAATAGGTCAGACAAAGCCGAGACACGAGGGACGAGCGGATGACATCTTGTCGAGATCGATCGCGCTTTCAGAGCGAACGCGTCGTCGCGTCCTTACCGAAATGAACGCGCACAGCGCGAGACAAAGCGCGACTAACGAGAGTGCGCGCGAAGACTTCATCCGGAAGCTCGTCGATCGCGTCGCACTCTATCGCCACCGGCGGCCTTCGCCAGCCTCTCCCGGAGGCCGAGTCTAGAATTCAGCCGGATTGACTGACTCACCACCGTGGGTCCCCCCGCAGTCGGTGTCTTCAGGCAAACGAGAAGGAGTGTTGGAACCAACCGAAGAGAGAACTTTCGTGAGGCGTCGGAAATGACGTTCCGGCGTCTTCAAATAGGATCGCGGTCAAAGGTGAGTCCCAGCCCGCGCGCGTACAGCGAAATGTCGTCACAACAACTTCAACCGTCAGTCCGAAAAATTAATTATTATTTTAATTATTTCAGAGCTCACGTTGCATCTCGACGTAGTGCCGCAGTACCGCGCGACATGCTGTGATAAATTTTCACGAGCAAACGTGAACGCATGGGTGAAATTACGAAACAAATTTCGCCTCGGTGACGACATTTTGTCCTTTGCGTCCGCGAGAGCCCGTGTCCATCAGAAAATTACAGCGGCGACAGCAGGCCAATTATTCGGCCAACTCCCGGATCTAGCAATTTTAGCCCTCACATTCGACGCGGTGAGGTGCCGTCATCTCGTAGGAGGCACGCAAGATTCATCGATTGTCCCAGAGGTCGACTCTGACGACACTTGTGAGCACTTTATTGCAATATGAGTAGGAATTAATTATTGTGAATTGAAAATAATTTTTTCATTATTGCTTGTCGAGCTAGACGTCGTGGTCGTGGAGTGGAATAATCATCTGGGCGCGATGATTCTGTTTCCTGAAAGCTGTCCCAAAATCATTGAATCACGAGCGAGAAATGAAATAAATAGCACAGCGATGAGAATTAATAAACCAATTAAATAAATTAGTGCACTCAAGAAACGCCTGTAATACGGTAAAAACGGCGTCAGTCACTGGGTTTCGAGGCGCACGCGTCCCTTAATGTTGCAGACTATCACTTACCTCATCAATCCCATGATCGTGCGCCTCGACGCAAAAGCTTTCGCCGCAGTGATTAATGCGCCGAGAGGTGGTCCTAAAATAATTAAAACTGAGCAGATGCCGATCCGTGAATACGATCGAACGATTCGTCGTATATCAGGTAGAAAGCATAATTTTGTTGGAATTAATTCATCCTTCGTCTCGCCGATATTCGCGTGTGCGTTGCCAGGAACGGTCATCATCAGGAAACTCGGATAGTCGTTACCATTTAATGCGCTCACCGTTCCGACTGTGAGTTCCCGAACGCTCACCCGTTCCCCAGTACGCTTCGATTCGTACTCGTGCGTCACTTCACATTGATCGTGATCGTGGCCTGAAAGCACCAACGCGGGTTCAATCGCACGGAGTAGTCTCTGTGCGGACTCCTCGGTCAAATAGTCCTGATACATGACTTGCGGAGGCTTGCCTATCATTCGTCCAGGTATGACTCCCGAGTTTCGATTCGGACCACATTTCTGCCCCGGATTCGGTAGCGGTACGTGCGTGAGCAAAACTCTGGGTACTTGCGATTTTTCTTCGCCCAGACCATCTATGAATGCCCAAGTTTCATTCGATGCCGGCCCGTGGCCGTCGAGAACCATGGCGTTGACGCCGACGAAGTCGACGCCTCCCACACGAGCGACAAAGTTACTCCTTCCGTACCACTCTTCGAAGCGCGCGAGCATGCCTGGGTGATATCTCATGACTTCAGCGTACCCGACGTCGTGATTTCCCACCACGGTGAGGTATTTAGAGTCCTCTCCGTCCCGCGGCCAACGCAGCGCGGCGTCTACTCGTCGCCGCTGCGCGTGCCACTCCTCCTCGTCCAACCGAGCGCCGTGACCGAACAAATCACCCAAGAAGACCACTTTATCCGGTGAAAATTTCCTAACAGCCGTCCTCAGAGCTCTCTTCACGTACGCGTCGCACATCGCCTCCGCGAACGCCAATCCGATCGACCCTTTCTTCAGGTTCTTGTACGTAAACTCGTCCACCAACTGCGGGTCCGCCACCACCATCACTCGCGTCCCGTCCTTCACCTTTGGCCACGAACACGCGCGTTGCGCCGATCCGTGCGCGTACATCTCTCCCGCGCACAGCACTCCCACCCACACCACCGCCAAGATCGCGACCACCGCGTCCAACGGTCGCCGCGCCCAACCAACGCCTCTCTTCGCCTTGGCCTCATCAGCAGCGCTCGCACCGTCGTCGTCGCCCTTCCCGACGCCTTCCTCCCGTCTCCCCGATCGACGCTTCGGCGTCATGATGGACGTCGTCGTCCACCCCTCGCCCTCTTCCGTCTCCGTTCGCGTCCATCGACGCCGAACCGACATCCCTCGGCCTCCACCGTCTGTCGCCGTTTCGGTTGGTCGCCCGCGCGGTCGCTCTCGACGCGCGCGCGCGCTCCCTTGTTTTTTATGTCATCACACGACCCCTCTTTTCTCGTATCGCACACATTTTAACGCCATCAATTCATCACTGAATCATCTGTGAGTGAGGGTTCACGACACACCCGCGGCCGCCCCTCGTCGCGGTCGCTCTCCTCTCTCATTTTCTCTCTCGAGCGGGGAGGGGCGGTGACGGGACGAGCTCGGGTCCGGGGTCGCGTCGCGTGCGTCAGCGCGAGGCGTGGCGTCGAGCGGGGGGTCGTCGTCGTCGGAGAGGAGGCGCGAGCGAGAGACGTCTTTCGATCGATCGATCGATCGATCGGTCGGTCGGCGCGCGCGCGCGCGTCGTCGTGGCTCGATCGAGCATCGTACCAACCAGATTGACTGGACTGGATTGGATTCTCTCGCTCTCTCGTGATGATGAATCGACAGACGTCCATGCCGGTGGCGGGAACGAGCGGAGATCAGGGGTCGCTACCGGCGGATGTGTTCACGTCGGCGAAATCTTCGTCGTTTTTGAGACGGTTTTGGAAAGCGTCGACGTTTCGAACGAGGTTGAGCGCGACAGAGTTGGAGTCCACGCTACGCGAGCTGGACACGAAAGTTGGAAACGAGGAATCGGGGAGTTCGATCAAGGAGGACGCGAACGCTGGACGCGCTCGAGTGGAATTAAACGGCGGAGACGTGTATAGAGGGCCCTGGATCAATCATCAACCGGTTGGTTTCGGACGATATTCCTGGGCAAATGGTAACGAGTACGTAGGTGGATTTCAAGACGGCGCGCCGTCCGGCCACGGCACTTTCGAGTGGGCTCATGGAGGCGTGTATGAAGGCGAATTCCAGGATGGTTTGATGCACGGAAGTGGTGTGTACACGTCTCCATCCGGAGCGGAGTACCGAGGTTCGTGGCGACGAGGTAAAAAGCACGGTTTGGGTCTGCAATTATACGCAAACGGAGATAGCTACGAAGGCTTGTGGAATAACGGAACTCCACACGGACCAGGCACGTACAGGTGGAACATTCAGAACGAGGAATTAGATCTAGAGGAGTTCAACGGAGAGTGGGTGAATGGTAGAATGCACGGATGGGGAACCCTGCGTTGGTCTTCCGGTGATCGTTACGACGGCAACTGGTTGCACGGTGCGATATCGGGAGACGGCGTCATGACATGGAGAGACGCGTGTTCTTTCAGCGGGCAATGGAAAGATGGGAAACGGCACGGTTTAGGTGCTTTCAGGAAGGCCTCCACGCACATTAATGACGGTAACCCTCGAAACACTCTCGCTTACACTTTTGGGATGCGACGCCACGGAAAATCAAAAAGTTTTGATGAGAGCGAAGGCGAGGACGTTTCACTGGCTGACATCGGAGACACATATGTGTTGCTGTGCAAATGTGATGAGGATCAGATCACGCAGAAGGAAATCGTGGAGGCAGATCGTGTTGCCCACAAACAATCGGGATGGAGTCGACCCATGGCCAGTAGATCTACGAAGGTACGCAAAGTGCGCCATGGGGAGACTATTTATAAAGGTCATGGAAGTTACGATTTAATGCTTCAACTTCGTGTCGGTATTCGATGGAGTGTGAGTGTGATGCAGCATTCCGCGAACACTGAGTTACGACCTATCAGTTTTGAGACGACGGTCAAACAGTTTTTCCCGCGGAATGGTTCTGCGAAGACGCCGCCGCACTTTGCTCGCACTTTCAAGTGGAAAGAGTACAGACCTGAAGTTTTTCAAAAGCTGCGGGATCGCTGGGGGGTTCAACCCGCAGAATTCATGCTGTCTCTTTGTGGTGACCAAGCGCTGAGGGAGTTATCGTCTCCTGGGAAATCAGGAAGCGTGTTTTACATATCACACGACGACAAGTTTCTTCTCAAGACGATGCGAAAGGCGGAAATGGAAAATCTCAAGTTGTGGCTGCACTCATACTACAAACACGTCCACGACAATCCTGAGACGCTCTTACCCAAGTTTTTCGGTCTTTACAGCATCAAAGCGATCGGAAGTGCGCGAAAAGTTCGCGTCATCGTGATGGCAAATCTCTTTGCGAGTAATCACGTCATACATCGTACTTTTGATCTGAAAGGATCGATGCATGGTCGCTTTACGAAAGCCGACAACATGAAGCCAAATCCCGTGTATAAAGACTTAGATTTGTCTTCCATATTCCGCCTGGAGGAGGGTAAGAGCGAAAAACTGATCGCTCAACTACAGACGGATTGCGCATTTTTGCAGCGATTACGCGTCATGGATTACAGTCTTCTTGTCGGAGTTCACATACTCCCGCCGACGTTGGCGGACAAAGCGAAACAACTCGCGTCGTCTCCCACGTCACCGGCAGATAGTCACTCACCGTGGGGAGGCGTGGAGTGGAGAGATCAGGCGATCGATTCCGTTCGGAGAAATGTCAAAGCCATGGATTTGTACACTAATAGAAAAGAATTTGGCTTCTCTAGCGGGGTTGAGACATCGGCAAAGAGCCTAGCGACGCTGCGCCCACCACCGGGGACAGACGACTTGCTCGCCCTCTCCACGAGTGGCAGTAAAGGTGAACTAGGGGTGGCCATGTCCGCCGTCGCGGTACATGGAAGAGTCTTAGCGACAGAAGCTCCCAGGCCGTGCGCTCTAGAGGAACAAACCGAGCCTCAGGACGTCATTCTGTACCTGGGGATAATCGACGTCCTTCAGGTGTACTCGACTTCGAAAAATTTGGAGACAAAAATGATGGGAGCCATGGGAAAGAAGTCCTTCTCTTCCGTGGATCCGATTAGCTATGCGAAGCGCTTCATGAAGTTTATGTCGAAACTCTTTGAGTAGAATAGTTATAATGATACAGTCAATTCTCAATCTAAGCACTATCTTTCTTTCTTTCTTTCACTTGTCCTTCCTTGTCTTCTTTGGAAACATCCTCCTCGCTCGAAGTTTCTGTCTTCTCAGCTTTCTCCAAAATGTCTTCAACTTTCGAAATCATGGATGCCGCCTTACTAGAGAAGCTTTCTTCCTGACCGAATTCATGTTCAGACCTCACCTCTTTGAATCCTTCACGATATGCACTGATGAATTCGCGAACGCCGTCTCTATACGCCCGTCCTCGCGTTTCGTACAAGTACGTGACAAAAGGCTTAAATCCAGCCTGACCAGCTCTCAGCGTCTTCTTGGCCTCATCGGTGAGTAAACGACCCTCCTCTAATACTTCACTCGAATCTTCCGACGTCGACGCTTCGCCCGTTTCCCTATCACCTTCCTCGCTCTCCTCCGCTCCCGCCTCCTCTTGTGCTTCTTGCCGTCGAAACACGTTCCTCCAACTCTCCTTCCACGTCTCGATCGCCTCCAGCCACACCTCTCGGTGCTCCTCGTACGTGAGTTCACGAAGTTTCCGAAGCTTGTACGAGGGTGGATCCGGCATTGAGCGCGGCCAAACGATCTCGCGAAAGTCTTCTCGTACGTACCGAGCCAACCTCGCGAGCAGTGACCGCGCGGGGGGACCCGAGCGAGGCATGGCGATCGCGGAGCGTCGAAAAAGCGCGTGCGACCGCGTCCTCTTCAATCTCGTGCGAACCGCTCGTGACCCCGCGCCCCACCGACGCGAAGTGTCGTTCGCCCGCGCGTCGTCACCGTCGAAATTACTTTGACGGTCGTCGTCATTTTGAGGCGCCGAGGCGAGGCGTCGACCGCGAGGGGAGCGGAATCGAGCGCCCGCGACAGACGTCAATCGATCGATCGATCGACGCGCGATCATGACCACCCCGTACTGGCTCGTGAGTTTGCCCCTGAACGGCTCGAGCGCGGACGAGACTTGGGCGACGCTGCAGCGACACACGGGCGGGAGCAACGATTTATCCGTCAACTATCGTCTGGGGTGTCCTGAGCTGCGAGTGGGAACGCTCGACAGTCTGCTCGCTCTGAGCGATGATTTAGTCAAGGTGAACGCGCTGGCGGAGCAAGTCGTCGAGAAGGTTCGCAGGCAATACGTGGACCTGAGCTCGAGTCCGAGCGCAAACTCGTCGGTGCTGGGAAGTAATCACGAGTCTGGAACGGCGAACCATAGCTTGACGGTCGAGGGCGAGACCGTGGAGAGATACATGACCACTTTTGAGTGGGATGAGGCGAAGAATCCCGCGCGTCGAGCGCTGAAAGAGACCGTGGAGAAGCTCTCGGACCGATTGGCACGGATCGACGACGAGTTCAAGTTGAAGTGCGGCCAGCTGACGACTTCAAAGAATCTCCTGAGCGCTGTCAATCGTAAGAATGGCGCTGGAATCAACGCAAAAAATTTGTGTGACATCGTCAATCCAGCCAATCTCGTGGAGACGGAAAACTTAACCACGCTCATCGTTCAAGTTCCAAAGTTGAAGACGGAGGAGTGGGTGAACTCTTACGAGACCCTTTCAAGCTTTGTCGTTCCACGCTCATCGCAAGTCCTTCACGTCGAGGGAGATAACGAGCTGAGATCAGTAGTTTTGTTTCGACGCGTGGTGGACGCGTTCATAAACGCGGCGAGGGAGATGGGATGTACGGCTCGTGAATATTCTCACGACCCCGAGGCTTCGCGCTCAGCGAAGGAACAGAAGAGTACGTTGGAGCAAGAAGTAGCGGAGCGAAGTGAATCTCTCATAGAGTGGTGCCAGATGAGTTATGGAGAGGTGTTCAGTACTATGATGCACGTGTGCGTCGTCAGATTATTCGTGGAAAGTATTCTTCGGTATGGCTTGCCCCCTGACTTCCAAACCATCCTTATGAAACCAAACCTCAAGCACTCGACGAAGCTTCGAAAAATATTGAATGAAGAGTTCGGTAAAGGTGCGTCGTCTCATTGGGATGATGGCACTACTGGTGATGATCAAGTCGGGATATCTGAAGACATGTATTCATACGTATCGCTCACGCTGAAAGTCTGAGAGAAAGAACCTTGATTGTAGACACGATAGATTATTGTTAGCGCACATTGTTATCTTACCAACACACGGAATGTGAATGTTCATTAAAATATCTACAAGTCTATCGGAACGAAAACATTTTAGCCAGTTTGTCAGCAACCTTGCTAGTCAAGTCGCTGCTTGAGGCTGACTTGGAAACCTCGACGTCGGTTGACTCTTGCGCCTTGCGCTCCGCCTTATCAAGGCGAGCTTCGATGTCTTTGATGAGCTCGGTCGCCTCATCTTGAATCTCACCAGCACAATCACGTCCTTCCGCATCCAACGCGAGATCCTTCGCAATGTCAAAGTATGCTCTCGCCTCTTTGAAGTCCTTCTTGAAGACGTTGTGGCAGGCTAGGGCAAGGTTTTGCTTTGCCTTCAGGATCATCACTTCCGCTTCACAATCTATCTCAAACTCTTCAATATGCTTGTCCGCATCTTCAGGTTTCAAGCGTAAGAGCATCGGCGCAGTCTCCATGAGATCCTCGAAATCGACTGTGGAGCTATCGTACATTCGAGCGAGGTCCGCAAAGTTGAGTTTCTTGTCGGCCTTTTCCTTCTTCGCACGACCATTGAGCTTCTTATCAAGCATATCACTCACGAACTTGTTTCGATCGATCATTTTGTCTTTGACTATCAACGACAGCGCGATTTCGGTCAACTTGATTCGTTCAGCCTTCTCCTCAGCTTCTTCATCTTGATACAACGCCTTTGCATTTTCCTTCGCAACATCATCGTTGAGTTTGATGCGAGCTTCGTCGTAATACGTCATCGCTTTCGTGAATAATGTATTCGCCTTGTGACCTGTGGAGTTGCTGAGAGACTCGATCTTCTTAAGATGCTCTTGAGCCTGGGCGATAAGGATTCGCGCGTCCCGATTCTTCAACTCAAAGTCCATCGCGTGCCAGCGGATTTTGTCGTCAATCTCTGGCGGTCCGGCAACCTCCATGGTAAAGACCTTGTTCGTCGATAAATCGTTGACGCAATCCTTCGCAATACTCTCGATGTCCATCGTTCGACCTTGTTTGTATGACGCTAGGCGAATGAGATCGGTGATTTCTTCCACGCGCTCCCGATACAGCTCGAGCCGTTTCTGATCACCGAGCAATCCTAGTTTCTCGTACACACGCTTCGCACGTGAAAGTTTCGTAACAGCAATGACGTAATCTTTCCCCTGCTCTATCGCATACGTGCCTCCGATGTAGTTGGCGTACGCGTCTCCTTCCAACGCGGTCTGTTCGCTCCCCAACTGTGAACAAAACTGAGCCAACTCAGTCGCGTAGGACGCCGCCTTCCGCAGGCGACGAAGCACGTGCTGTTTCAAGTCGCTCTTTCTCTTCTTCACGTCGCTTAAATCCTTCATCTCCATCGCGTACGCCCACGCGCGTTCGCTCTGCGTGAGCGGAACCAAGAGGGTGCGCTCGTCCGTGATCGCGTTCGCGACCAAAGGTTGCTGCACGAAGCGTCCCTTGCCGTGCTTCATCTTGCACGTCTTATACAAACGAGCCAAACGTCTGGCACAGTACGCTCTGTAGCGTGCGTAATCTCGATGTTTCATACCGTGTTCGCGCTGACCCGTAGATACGATCTCGAGAATCTCGAGCGAGACATTCGACAGCTTCGGAGAACTCGGCTCGGCGTCGACAGCCATGGGCTCGGCCTGATCCGCCATCGCGCCGTTTCGTCGCGCGGGTTGAGTTTTCTATTCAGCTCGCGCACGATCCGCGCGGGCTGGTTCCCTCGCGCCTGACACTGGTGCGTTCGAGGTCGCTCGGGTCTAGGGCATCTGTGAGCGTCGGGGACGTGAGACGGGTCGACGGAAGAAAAAATATGTGTGTGCACGGTTGATGATTAAATGGCGCCGATGTTTTTAAGGAGCGCGGTGTGAGTTGGGAACGGATCAGCCTTGCCGTCCGCGATGGCTTTTTCCGACAATCCGTAAAAGTAACCATTTCTCCACGGGAACTCTTTGACGCCGCACGGGAAGTGCGCCACCGTCTTCGCGTACGCAATGAGACGATCGACGGCACCGGGGGTGAACTTCGCTCCCGTGCACGCCGTGGTCCCGGACAACAATTCTTCTATTAAGCCGACGACTTCATCCTTGTACGTGGTCGCGACGTCACCAACCTTTGCGCCCTCGTGCTGCGCGCCAACAAGCATCATGGAGCAAATCCAAATAAGCTTCTCATACATCGATCCCTCGTACGTCGACGCATCCAAGACGTGGCAGCTCAAATCACCGTTGTGAAAGCGAGCGGCGACGGCGTCACCCCACTTACCGGTGACGGCGGTGAGACCTTCGGGATTCAATTCGGTCACGCCATCAGTCGGTTTATCTCCAGCGGCGGCCACCGCGAAGTAGATGAGAGCCTGCGTGTTTGATCCGAGACCCTGGGCGTCGAGGAAAGTCTGTAACATGCCGTTTTGCATGAAAACCAAATCTTTTCTGCGCTCCGGAGGCGTGTTCTTGATGACATCTTCGAGGACATCGTTGCGAGTCGCCACGAAAATCGGTCCCGTTTTTGGCTCGCTCGGGAAACTCTCCCCTCGTCGAACGATGACATCACCCTCGACGCCCATTTCCGCGAGCGCTTGTCCGACGCGTCCACCACCAATGATGACGGCGGGCAAGACTTCACCCTTCGCGGCGTTCTGCGCAAGATCGAGATCGAAACGAGGCGGCGGGTCAGTCGATAATCCAGAAAAGCGTCCCGGCGACGCTTGGCCATCGACACGAGCTTTGCACGCACCGTCATGATGTTTGAAGCGCGCTTGGGGAAGTTCTTAACCGTTCGGAGGTGAGAGAAAGTCGCCTGAGACACGTGGGCGCACGCAGAGCTCGAGTGCATCGCGACTCCCGCGTTGGACTGGGGACAGATGCCTCCTTGGCGACGCACAAGAGGGGGGTGGGACATGCTCGTGGTGAATATGGCACGAGTCGAACACGTCAGTAACTCCTTAAAGATCTTGTTCGCCCTCTTTACATAATGTAACAACATTCTAAACGCAGTTTACCGTTTCAGTGCGTTCTTCTCAGCGCGTTCTCCGCGAGGTACAGCGCGCCATTTATGCCCGTCTCGTATCCCCACGCAGGCGGAACGATATAGTGTCGGAAATTCG
>Ga0181566_10003660_pt1 | contig 12603 bp, 11 predicted proteins | sample 101ome_15_FD_133762 | JGI IMG/M metagenome (GOLD analysis project Ga0181566, IMG submission 133762) | Coastal salt marsh microbial communities from the Groves Creek Marsh, Skidaway Island, Georgia - 101402AT metaG (megahit assembly) | ecosystem: Environmental > Aquatic > Marine > Intertidal... | reverse complement strand
TTTCTTTCTTCATCAATATGAATATGTCAGTCATATTCTGACAATATTTGGAATTATGCTTTTGATAATTTCACTTAACTTATTTTCTTTTTTAAGGCTCCCTAAACTTAATATGAGAAGAGTGTTTGTTAAAAAAGAGATAGTTCATAAAAATCAAAATTTAAAAAAAGAACCTATTATCAACACAGTTGTTGACTCTTCCCGTGCACAAAATACAACAAGCGCACCAGTAAAAAATTTTACTAAAGAGGGTGAGTTAAGTATTAAATATAATTCTCCCTCGCTTGATATTTTAGACAGTTCGTCAACAAGCCTGAAACACCAAAAAAGCAAAGAAAATATTCAAGAAAACTCAGAATTATTAGAGCGAGTATTTGCCGATTTTAATATTGAAATAAAAGTCATTAACGTCAAATTAGGTCCAGTTGTAACACTTTATGAAATTTTACCTGCCGCAGGTATAAAAATTAATACAATTATAAATTTGGCCGGCGATATCTCTCGCAGCATGGGTGTAGGAGCAGTACGAATAGCGCAAATTTTTGGTACCCAATATTTGGGGGTAGAAGTTCCAAATGATTATCGAGAAACCGTAACCATTAAAGAACTACTCAGTGATGAAAGTTTTAAAAATACTATCCATAAAATTCCTCTATGTGTTGGGAAAGATATCTCAGGTAATATTGAAGTAATTGATTTAAGCAAAACCCCTCATTTACTCGTAGCAGGAACAACGGGTTCGGGAAAATCAGTTTTCATTAACACCCTTTTAACTAGTCTTCTCTACAAATTTCCCCCGGAACAATTAAGACTTATATTAATCGATCCAAAAATGTTGGAGTTGAGCGTTTATAACGACATTGCTCATTTATTAACACCTGTTGTTACCGAACCAAAAAAAGCAATCATTACTTTGAAATGGGTATGTAAAGAAATGGAGAGACGATATTCAATGATGAATGAAGAGGGGACAAGAAATTTAGAGGGCTATAACCAGCAAGCTGCCGAAAAATTACCTTATATTGTAGTTATTATTGATGAAATGGCCGATCTAATGATGACAGCAGGAAAAGAAGTTGAACACTACGTTCAACGTTTAGCTCAGATGGCAAGAGCTTGTGGTATTCACCTAGTAATGGCCACTCAACGCCCCAGTGTAGATATTATAACAGGAAGCATAAAAGCAAATTTTCCTTCACGTGTAAGCTTTCAAGTAGCTAGTAAATACGATAGTAGAACAGTGCTAGGAGAAATTGGTGCGGAACAACTTTTAGGAAATGGAGATATGTTAATGACCAAAAATGGTGGAAACATCATAAGATATCAGTCTGCATTTATTTCCGATAAAGAAGTCAATAAATTAATAAAAGAAATCAAACAAAGTCAAAAGGTTGAGTATCTTCAAGAACTGAATGAAATCATAACCAATGAAAATGAAAACTTTGATAATCTGAGCGATGAAGATGAAGCATTAATCACTAAATCAATTGATTTAATCAAAAACAGTAATAAGGCCTCAACCAGTTTTCTTCAAAGAAATTTTCAAATTGGATACAACAAAGCAGCTCGAATAATGGAAGCGCTCGAACAAAGAGGAGTGGTATCGCCACCTAACCATACTGGCAAAAGAGATATTCTAATTAATCATTAATTTTAAGTTCCCTGAAGCCGAACTAAAATCTAAATTAAAATCAAGATTATTTTTTAATTCTGTTTTTAAATTAGTCAAATGTGTATCTAATTTATTTATTTGAATATCTTTATCTTGTGGCCAGATCATTTTATATAAATCATTTTTGTGAACCCCATCATTTAAAAACAAAAATAAATTAGAAAGAATTATGTTGTGGATATTTTTTATATTTACTAATTTATCATCTACTTGAACACTTTGTAGAATGGGAAAATAAATTAGCTCTCGATACCTAAAACTCACTTTTTTTAATAAATCCAAAGTAGAAATAAATAAAAAATGACTATGTTGGGGTAACGTTAAATGAACGGTCTGATGGTCTAATGAACAGCTAAGTTTTTGATTATTTTGATCAAATGAAATACTAGCAAAAACAGGTTCGTTTGGGTCTAGTGTAAAATGAATGCCTTTTTGTTGAAAAAAACTTATAAGCTGATCAGATAAAAACTCACTATTGGATTGAAGATAAAACACTATTGGGGAGTATACTTAAAATAAGGAAAAAATTTCAAATGTTTATCGCTTAAAGAAACCTCTTTGCAATCATTTAAAAAAATACTCATATTCAAATTTTCTGATAAAATTCCAATGCGCCTCACAAAAAAACCAGTTTCGTTTTTTTCTAGCAGTATAGTCAAATCCTCTTCTTCATAAATTTCCTTTATATCTGGGTATTGATTAGCAATTTCAGTAATTTTGTTTAGCGCTATTGTGTTTTGGTTAATTTTTTTGAAAATTTCAGGTTGGGCATTTTCTACTACAAAAAATTCGTTATTATGTCTAAAAATTGTATAAAGATTTTTATCAAAATATTCATACCTTAACTTATTATTTTTAATTAAAACTAAACCCTGCTGAGTTTGACTATTATCGTATACTTCTTCAAAGATACATTGCAGTTCAATCGCCCACGTAGAATTTGAAAAAAGTAAAAAAAATATTATCAATTTTTTAATCATGAAAAAATTAAAGATCCTACACGGATAATATTTGATTGTGATTTTAATGCTTCTCGATAGTCATTGCTCATTCCCATACTAAGTTTTAAATTTTTATTAGTTTTATCTTTAATTGAATTCATAGCTTCAAAATATTTAATAGGATTTTCTTGTAGTGGTGGAATGCACATAATGCCCTCAACCTGAACCCCATTGGAAAGACAATAATCATAAAGATTTTGAAAATCATTGGGGTGAACACCGCTTTTTTGAGACTCTTGACCAATATTAATTTGAATAAAAAATTTATTTGTAGGTTTATATTTGATTATTTCATCTACTATTTTAATTCGATCTATGCTTTGTATGGTATCAAAGATCCTTAATGCTAATTTAACTTTATTAGACTGCAGGGGCCCTATTAAATGGAGTTCAATATTTTGACGATCAACGCTTAAAAATTTTTGTTGAGCCTCTTGAACTCGATTTTCTCCAAAAAGACTGTAACCATCGCTTATCAGTTGTTGAACATCTTCAACAGATTGATTTTTGGAAACAATCATTAATTTAGATTGAGGATAATCTTTAAGATCGCTATTTATTTTGCTTAAAATTTTTTTGTTAATAGTCAAAGGGGTGAATTAAAAATCAAAGATTAAATCTTCATTTAAGTCAGTGCAATTTCTTTGAATAAATTTTTTTTCATTATTGGATAATTCTTCAATTTCATCACTTGTATCATTATATGGTTGATCTTCGATATATTGATCAATTAGCTTATAATCTAGTGGTATTTCCTCACCGCTTTGTCGAAGGTGCAAAATTAGATTTGCATAAGTTTCTTCTGGGTTTAATTTAAAATCCTCTTTTTTGATAAATATTCCCCGCATAGAATTAATAACATTAGGATCACACCAACTATTACTGTGAACTGTCCAACCCTTTTTCATAATTTCAATACTTACATCATTGTGGCTTACAACATGAGTACTATTATCAAGATTAAACATTATATTTTGAGAAATATTTTTATCACCATTATTGATTTTTTTTAACCTAGAATAGACTTGATAGGGATGGTCAACTATGTGAAAGAAACATTTGACTTGACCACTATGACAAAAGTTTAGTTTTTGCTCTGTAGAAAAAAAAACAAAATCATTATGAAGAAATAATATTTTTTCCATATTTTTAAAACTCATCATCATTTGAAAAATAATTGAGTTATTAATCATATCATCAACAGATAATTTTGAGGAAAAGTCAATCGACTGACTTACTTCTGCTATTTTAGTTGAAAAATTATCAATTAAAAATTTTTTAAAGTTTACCTTAGTGAAATAAAAATCAAAAAAATTAGAAACAATTTTTTGATCATCTGACATAAACGAATTAACTAAAACTAAATTATTGATAAAAATATTTTCTGTTGATCTAATTTCAATTAATTGATGATAAAAATGTTTAATAATTTTAAAAAACATTTTTGCATCTTTCGAATACAAGCTGATTAAATTCTCACTTAGCTCTTTATGTTTATTGCCAGATACAAGATCGTTAATTTCTTTAATGTGATACTGAAACTTAATATTTTGAAGGATTTGCATGAATAAAAACTAAATATAGTATAAAATTGTAAATTCTATTCTAATTAACATGAATACAATAATTAATCAAATCCAACAATATATTGCAAACAACCAACTTCAAAAGGCACAACAAGTTACAGTTCAACTTATTGAAAAAACCCCTGAAAATCTCTACCTTCACAAACTCCTAGCACATATCCATGGGCTAAAAGAGGAATCCCTAAAGGCTATTCAAATTCTTGAAAAACAATTAATAAAATTTCCCGATGACTTTGACTTAAATAATAATTTGGGTCACTATTATTTTAAAGCTGAAGATATAGAAAAATCAGATTTCTTTATTCAAAAAGCAAAAAAAATCAACCCCGACTCTCCATCGCCCTCCCAAAATGCTGCTGAGCTTTATCTTTTTATGAGAAAATTTGATTTGGCCCAACAAGAAATTGATCATTGTTTAGAAATTAACGAGGCAAAGTTTCAAGACTATCTTTTTTATATTCCTGCCTTACTTGTAAAAATATTTATTCTCATTGCCCAAAAAAAACAAATGGAGGCTGTTGAATTTATTAAAAAATATTTAAAAATTAATTTTAATGCTGAGTTGTTTTTGCAACTTATTCAAATTGACAAAAAAGCGGTAGATCCAGACCTGATAAATCATTGTAAGCAACAAATTGAAAAAAAATCCTATAATTCTAAAATGGAAATTTTTCAACACCTTGTCCCATTATACTTTTCACTTGCATTATATTATGAAAAAGAAGACTCCAATCTTTCGGATGAATTTTATGTTAAAGCCAATAAAGAAATTTTTTCTATTCAACGTCTAAACATGGTGCAACTACAAAAACAAGAATTACAATACATGAATACCTATAAAGAAATTCATCAAATAAAAAATTTGAATAGCCAACAGGGTGAAGATAATATTTTTATCGTTGGCCTTCCCCGATCTGGCACTACCTTGTTAGAGTCGGTGGTAACCGCCAATAAAGAGGTATTTGCTGGTGGTGAATTAAATATCTTTAAAAATTTATTATTAAACCACTTAACAGATGAAAAAGAGCTCACTGCTGAAAACCTTCTAATGATTGGTGAGAAATATATTAGTGCTACCAATCAACTGAAAAAAGAATTTACACAAATAGTCGACAAATTACCCATGAACTCTTCTTATATTGGTTTCATACTCAAATCACTTCCTGCTTCTAAAATTCTCTTAATTTTAAGAAATCCTTGGGACGTGGCGATATCGCTTTTCAAACAACGATATGTTCGACATGTTCCTTACAGCTCCTCTTTTTTCAATATCGGTGTTCAAGTGGCAAATTTTGAAGCCTCAATTTTATCTTGGCTTCAATATGAAGATATAAAAGAAAAAATTTTTATCGTTAAATATGAAGAATTAGTCTCTGATATGAGCAATCAAAGAGAAAAAATTTATCAATTTTGTAAAATTCATGAAGAGTATAATGCTTCTATTCGAGAGGGCTTTTTTGCACAAACAGCAAGTATGAATCAAGTCCAAAAAGGAATTCATCAGTCTTCTATTAAAAAAGACAATTTTTCTCTATTTTATGCTGAGTTTTATGATGCTTTTAACTCCCAGCGAGATTATTGGAAAAAACAAGGGCTTGCCATTCCATCAGATTATTTTGGGTACATCTTAAAATAATATGTGTTGCAAATTTGCAACAAATTTTACTAAATTCCTCATTTTTGTATATTTTTTGTGAATATTTTTACTTAATCATTATATTCAAATTCGAAAAACAATATTGTTTTTGAAAGGACAATAAAAAATGAAAAAACTAACTTACTTAGTTTCTGCTGTTGCAGCTGGCTTATTTTCTAGCGCAGCAAATGCAGATATCTCAGTCAGTGGTGCTGCATCTTTAGTATACAACGCTGCTGGTTCTGATACTAACGTACACAATGGTGGATCAATCTCTTTTGGTCTATCAACATCTACAGACTCAGGTATGGCTGTATCTACAAGCGCAGGTATTACACTTGGTACAACAGGAACTGCAACTGGTGCAGTAACTGGTTGGGACAACCTAACTTTTGCTACTGGTGGTGTAACATTAACTGTTGGTAACGACGTTGCTGTTCCTGATGGTACTGGTGCTGTTGGTGGTCTCGTAAGCGACACAACTTCAAGCAACAGTGCTGGTGTAACTTCATCTGTTGGTATTACTGATGATGAAGGTACTGGTATTAGCCTATCTACTTCATTAGGTGGCGCTGCTCTTACTTTAGCTTATGTAGGCGATTCAACTCCTGCTGGTGGTGAAGGTGATATCGATGGTGCAGCTGACACTGGTTCAGGTGTAAGCATCTCAACAACTGTTGGTGCTGTTGCAGTATCTGCTTCATACACAACATACTCTGATGCATCAACTGATGATACAGAGACAGGTATCAGCGCATCTTATGCTTCATCAATGGGAACAATCACTGCTGGTTATGAGTCATCAACTGGAACTAACGACGGTAACGGATTTGGTGTTGGTTACTCAATGAGCTTAGACGGTGCTACATCTCTTGGACTTGGATACAGCTCACAAGATGTGAACAGCAATAGCGGAAGATCAACTGACGTATCTATCTCAAGAGCTCTTGGTGGCGGTATGTCAGTATTTGCTGAGATGAGATCTACAAGTGGCGACACTGATGCTGGTGAAGCTTCTGTGATGTCTATCGGTACATCTGTAAGCTTCTAATACTATAAAACTTTAGAAAACAAGGGGATTTTCCCCTTGTTTTCGATCTTAAATAATTTTAATCTACCTTCAAAAAAACTTTCAAAGGACTTTTGTGTGAGTATCATACAAAAAGGTAATTTAACTAATGCGTTTCTTTAAATATCTAACACCTCTTCTTTTAGTCTTTATTTTTTCTTGTGCAGGAAACCTAGAAAAAGATATTGCGAAATTCGATAAATTTTATGGATATTGCGATAACCCTCATCGAAATATTAAAGGTATTGAATATGATATTTGTAAGGAAAAAGAAAGGGCTGCTGGACCTGGAGGAACCGCCGAGGACCTAGAGCCTTTTGACATAGGTGAATTTTTCAGTAATAGGGGCAAAGGATCAGCGGGTGTTATGCGACCAGTAGTGAATCCTAATTTATGGCAAGGCGCACTTGATGCAACCTCTGATTATAGTTTGAAGATTGCTGATAGCACTGGGGGCTTGGTCCAAACCGAATGGATCCAAGATGGGAATATCCCGGGCCAACGATGTATGATCAAAGTACAAATTGTATCTGCTGACCTCGTCAGTAATGGTGTGAAAACAAATTTTATCTGTGAAGAAAAAGTGAATGATCAATGGACAAAAATTAATGATGACTTTGTCAATGAAGAAAAAAAACTTACCTTAAAAATTCTTGAATCAGCTCAATTGTATTCTCAAAACAATACTTAAATTTAATTTTGAAAAAAAAATCCTATATTTTGGAAATGTTTCCCTATCCCTCTGGGAACATTCACATGGGGCACGTTCGCAACTATGTAATAGGAGATATTTGTGCGCGCTATCATAAATTAAAGGGAGATGAAGTTATCCATCCCATGGGATGGGATGCTTTTGGCCTTCCTGCAGAAAATGCTGCTATTCAATATAATACTCATCCCCAAGATTGGACGCTTTCCAACATTGAAAACATGAAGGCCCAATTAAAACAACTGGACTTAGATCTTGACTGGGATAGAGAAATCGCAACTTGTCATCAAGATTATTACCAACATCAACAAGAGCTTTTTATCGATCTATATAATGCAGGTCTTGCCTATAAAAAAGATGCTTTAGTGAATTGGGATCCAGTTGATCAAACCGTACTCGCTAACGAGCAAGTTATTGATGGTAAAGGTTGGAGAACTGGCGCACCTGTGGAACAAAAAGTATTATCCCAGTGGTTTTTTAAAATTACTGATTATGCTGAAGAGCTACTACAAGATCTTGATCAATTAACCCTATGGCCTGAAAAAGTCAAAACAATGCAGCGTAATTGGATTGGTAAATCAATTGGCTCAGAAATTAATTTTCACATTAGCAATAGTGACGGTTTTTTAAAAATTTTTACAACAAGACCCGATACAATTTATGGAGCAACGTTTATAGCTTTATCAATTAATCACCCAGTAGTTAAAAATATTCTAGATGAAAGTCAGATTTTAGACATCAAAAAACAATTTGATCAAATTGAGCACGATAAAGAAAAAATTGGTATCCCCTTAAACATATCATGTGATCATCCAATAACTCAAAAACCCATTCCTGTTTATATAGCTAATTTTGTTTTAGATAATTATGGAGAGGGTGCTATTTTTGGCTGTCCTGCTCATGATGAGAGAGATTTTGAATTCGCCAAAAAATATAATATTCCCATAATTAAAGTTATTGACTGCCCTGATGAACAACTGCCCTATTCTGGCGATGGTATTGTAGTTAACTCAGCGATGCTTAACGGACTGACAAAAGATCAAGCAATCACAAAGATTGTGGAATTTTTTGAAAACGAGAAAATTGGAAAAAAATCAGTTAATTACAAAATTAGAGATTGGGGCGTTTCACGACAACGATACTGGGGATGTCCTATCCCGGTTATTTATTATGAAGATGGTAGTTACAGAGTTTTAGACAAAGAAGAGTTGCCAGTAATACTTCCCTATGATGTTTCTCTTGAAGGTAAGGGAAACGCCCTTCTTAAAAATACCTCTTGGCGGGAGATTACATGTCCAAAAACAAATAAAATTGCCTATCGAGAAACCGATACCCTCGATACCTTCGTAGACTCTTCGTGGTATTATATTCGATTTTTAAATAATCAAATTGATCGTCCATTTAATATTGAAGATGTGAATCAATACCTACCTGTTGATAAATATATTGGGGGCATAGAACATGCCATTCTGCATTTGCTTTATTCAAGATTTTTTATGAAAGCACTTAGAGATATATATAAGTTAGATATTAATGAGCCTTTTAAGCAACTATTCACTCAAGGTATGATTACGCATAAAACATATAAGACAAATAATAATGAATGGGTTATGCCCAAAGATATAGCTGAAGTTAATGGGGCATTAATTCATTCCAGAACCAAAGAACATATTATTGAAGGCCCATCTGAAAAAATGTCTAAATCAAAGAAAAATGTTATAGAGCCCAATGAAATTTTAGAAAGCTTTGGTATAGATGCTACAAGAATTTTTATGATCTCTGACTCTCCCCCCGATCGAGAATTAGAATGGACAGATGAAGGTATTCAAAGTTCTAAAAACTTAATCCATCGAATTGAACGATATTTTCAAAATGCACAAACAGAAGTCAATAACGATACTATCAAAAATGTTGAAAAGTTTATTTATTCTATTGAGAGTAATATTTTAAATTTCTCTCTCAATAAATGTGTCGCAAGCATATATACTTTATTCAACTATTTGGAAAAAAATAAAATTTATACTTTTCAAAATGAATTATCGAAGAAAATTTTAATTTGTTTATTTCCCATTTTACCCAGACTAGTAACAACTATTAGTAAAAATCTTTTTAATCTTGAAATTATTAATAAAGGTTGGCCCACAGTTAATCAAAAATTGTTGGAGGAAGAAAATTTAGTTATCCCCATTCAAATAAAAGGAAAATTAATCACAACAATTAGTGCTAAAAAAGACTATAATGAAGAGGCGATATTAAAAGAGATATATCTATTAGATAAGGTAAAAAATAAAATATCTAATAAAAAAATAATAAAGGTAATTAATGTTCAAAATAAAATTATTAATATTATTACTAATTAATCTTACAATCATCTCTTGTACTCAAACCCCAATGCCAGCTATATCAAACAATTTATCGATGGCTTATATCTCTGGTGAATACGATGGACTGCTTCTTAAAAATTTCTTAACTAATAATTTGAAAAGTTTAAATATCTATAATCAAAACTCTCAATATGAAGTTCAATCAAAAATTAATCATAAAAAAAAAATCTATATAACAAATATAGACAACACTTCAGATAGAGAAAATATAACTACAACATTAAAAGTAAAAATTGTCGATAAAAATAAAAAATGTACTATCTTTAATAATAATTTTGTTGCATCACAATTTTATATCTATGTCTCTGGTGATCAATTTATTAGCAATCAAGCAGCAGTGAAAAAAATAAAGAAAGATAATACAGAAGCTGTTGTAAAAAAGTTTGTCAATAAGTTAAATCAAATTGAATTTCAATGTAATGCATAAAAAATCTCAAATTGAACAAATTAAGATTTTTTTAACATCAAGTGAAAATAATTTAATATTAAACCAAGTTAATGATGAAATAGGTCAATTTTATCTAAATTTATTTAAATATTATGGTCAAAAGCAAGGCATTAATTTTAAATTATCCGAACATCACAATCAAAATTCAGGAAATGATCTTTTTGGAAAAATTTCAATTAATATCTATATATCAACTAATATAAAAAAAGTTGAAGAACTATTAAATTTAAATGAAAAAAAAATAATACTCACTGACTATAAAAATTATAAAAAGTTAATTTCTAAAAGCACAATAAACGGGTATCAGTTTGAAAAAGACATAGAGGGCTTTATTAAGTTAGAACACAATATTGATAATCAAGAGCTAATATTTTACTGTAAAAATAATCCCGCTTTAACTATTTCAGAGTTATCAAAATTTATTATTAATAAAAAAAACTATCTTGCAGATCACAATATACAGGAAATTACTAACCACATTCTGGAAATTAGAAAAGAAATATATGAGATTAAAAAATCTAAAATTAATTTGAGAGATCTTTACTCCAAAGTTAAAGATGAGTCGTATTATAAAAAATTCAATTTTTTAACTTATTAATTAAAAAGTTATATTGTTCTAAGTTATTAAAAAAAATCTTGATATTTCCTTTGCCACTTTTGGTGTATGTTATTTTGGTTTTAAATCCAATGGTTTGGCTTAAATGAGTCTCTTCTTGTATTAAGTTTGGCTCAATTGAACTTTTATTAGATTTGTTTTTTTCCATATCTCTCACAGAGACTTTGCCTAAACTAATTTGATTCAGTAATTTTTCATCAAGATCCTCTGGCTTCTTTCCAACCAGCGCTCTTGCATGACCCATGGAAAGAACTCCTTTGTTTAAAAGATCAAAGAAATATGGATCTAAACTTAAAATTCGTAATAAGTTTGTTATATGGGATCTACTCTTTCCAACTATTATGGATAATTCTTCGTGTGTGTATTTGTTTTTTTCAATTAATCTTTGATAGGCTTGAGCCTCTTCAGAAATTTTCAAGTTTTCTCTTTGAATGTTTTCAATTAAAGATATCTCATCTTTGTCAAGATCCTCTGGCAACAACAACGAAGGTATCATTTTTAAGTTTGCTATTTGCGCAGCTCTCCATCGTCGCTCCCCAGCAACTATCATATAATTATTATGCTCCTTCTTGGTTAGGATAAGAGGTTGTATTAAGCCATTTTTATGAATTGATTGGGCAAGTTCTTCTATTTTTTCTTTATCAAATTCTTTTCTTGGCTGGTTTTCATCTCTGAATATTTGTTCAATTGGAATTAAAAGCAAACCATTTTCTTTGTTTTTATCCAAGTTGAGATCTGCTTTATTTCCAAGCAGAGAAGAAAGTCCTTTTCCTAATTTTTTATTGGATACCATCATTACCTCTTTCTAAAAATTCCTTTGCTAGAGCAATATACGCCTGTGAACCACTACATTTTAAATCATAAATGATTGCAGGTAAGCCATGACTTGGCGCTTCAGATAAAGTTACATTCCTTGGCACATTAAATTTATAAACGTTCGTATCAAAATATTCACGCGCCTCTTTTTCAATTAAAGACGATAAAGAATTTCTTTTGTCAAACATTGTTAAGATAATACCATTCAGTTTTAATTCTGGATTTAAACTATTTTTAACGGCATCTATTGTTTTAATTAATTTAGATAAACCCTCTAATGCAAAAAATTCACACTGAACAGGAATTAAGACCTCATTACTAGCGGTGAGCGAGCTTATTGTGAGCAAACCAAGAGTTGGTGGCGTATCAATAAAAATATAATCAAAACTTTGATTAAGACCTGCAATATAGTTCTTCAATAAGTAATTTCTATTTTCATCTTCGGCTAGTTCATACTCTGCTGCCGCTAAATCTTCACAAGCAGAAATAACATAGAGGTTTGGGATCTGAGATTTTTGAATAGCATCATTAATATTAATAGAGTTACTAAAGACCTTGTATATTGATAATTCTGGGTCATAAGAATTAAATGACATTGAAGAATTATATTGGGGATCCATATCGATTATTAATACTTTTTTATCTATAGATGCCAATGCGGTTGCT
>Ga0181566_10003654_pt1 | contig 12617 bp, 14 predicted proteins | sample 101ome_15_FD_133762 | JGI IMG/M metagenome (GOLD analysis project Ga0181566, IMG submission 133762) | Coastal salt marsh microbial communities from the Groves Creek Marsh, Skidaway Island, Georgia - 101402AT metaG (megahit assembly) | ecosystem: Environmental > Aquatic > Marine > Intertidal... | reverse complement strand
TTTTTAAAAACGTTAGACAGGTATCATGTTCTGTCTGTGAAAATGTTTTGGGTATGTTTGAAATGCTTTGGGTTAAGTGGTTTTTCTCATTTATAATAAAGTCATTTATTAGGTCAATGTCTTTTGTGTTGGTTGTACTACTTTTTCTCATTGTGGCAAGGTAGATGCCATGGTGCCCAACCATAAAGCCGGCCAGGAAAAGTTGTTCAAAGGCTATCGCGCGAGAGCGTTTCCAAATTTCTATATGGGTAGCTGCGCTTACATCATGAAAACTGTAGGGTGTTTTTGTGTTTGGATTAATTTCTGGGTTTTTCTCCCAAGCGTGCCAACCATGATCATGATAATGGCAAGCAATAGCTAAGGCTATGCGAGATGAAATGTTTAGGTAGGTAGTATCGATTGCTTCGACAATAATTCGAGCAAGGTGGGCGTGGGTTATTTGAGATATTGTAATTGAATCTGTGTAATAAATCATATGTAAAATAATAAGGTTTTCATAGCCATTTGTGTAGCGTTTAAAGTGATAGAGATTTTAACTAAGCTTAACTAAGTGCGTGGTTGAATTATGTGTACATATTTCCCTCTTAAATTGATTTTCAATCTAACTTATACTTAAGTTATATGATTATTAAAGATAAAATTGCTGTGCTTGGTTCAGGAATTACGGCACAAAGTGTTTGGGATTTTGCAAAAAAATTTGATGTTGAGATTGTTTCTATCGAACAAGCAACGTTAATTATTGCTTCTCCAGGAATTCCTCCGTCACAGTACCCTCAAACTAGTACACCGATTATTTCTGATATTGAGTGGGCTTATCGATTGTTTCAGATGTCTCCCTCACCACCAAAACTTATTGCAGTTACAGGAACCAATGGCAAGTCTACTGTAACAGCAATGATTGCTCATATATGTGACATACCCTATGCTGGTAATATAGGCGTGCCCTTATTAAATTATGTTGGATTAGAAACTGAATTTCCATGTATTGTTGTTGAAGTAAGTAGCTATCAATTAGAGACCTGTAGTGAGTTTTGTCCAGAGATTGTAGTCTTAACTACGTTATCACCAGATCATTTAGAAAGGCATAAGACAATGGATGCTTATATTGATGCAAAGAAAAATTGTTTTAAAAATCAAACAGCTAACAATTTTTTAATTTATAATGCTGAAGATCCTGGGGTTGTAGAAATGGTAGAAGAAGCAGAGGCTGTATGTGAAGGTGTTTCTTACAATGATATTTCAGATAAATTTGAATTATTAAAAACATTGCTTGGAAAGCATAATCATCTTAATGCGGCGATTGCTTTAAAGGTAGCGGATAGTTTAGGTTTGGATCCGGTAGTATCATTTCGAAGCTTGCATACATTCAAATCGTTAAAACACCGACTTGAATATGTTTGTGATTATCAAGGAATACGTATTTATAATGATTCTAAGTCAACGAACCCTGAATCGACAATCATTGCACTTGAAGCATTTGCGCAACCAGTGTGGTTGATTTGTTGTGGAGAAGATAAAAATTTAGACCTCAATCAATTATTTAAATCCATGGCATCTGGAGTAAAGGGGCTTATTGTTTTTGGTGAAATTGCAGATCGCATGGGAACCTTGTTTAAAGAAAAATGCCCTCATATTCTTTTGCGATATGCAGAATCATTAACCGATGCGACAGACTATGGTATTAAAAATGCTCAGGCTGGCGATGTTTTGCTTTTTTCTCCCGCATCTTCAAGTTATGATTTATTTAATGGATTTGAAGATCGTGGAAATCAATTTATTAATGTTGTAAATAACTATGTTGAAGCCTCTTTGGTATAAGCTTGATTGGTCACTACTCGTCCCTGTACTAGCATTGCTGGTAATTGGCACCGTTATGCTTATATCGACATCATCAATTATTGGGCTATCAGATTATAATGATCCCTATTTTTTTATTAAACGGCATCTAATTTTTTTAGGATTAGGAGGCGTTGCTTGTTTTTTAGGTATTATTATTCCTCATCAATTGTATAAGCGTTTTATAGGGCTATTGTTTTTAGTGACCTGTCTTTTGCTTATTTTGACATTAACACCCTTGGGTGTAACCGTAGGGGGTGCGCAACGATGGTTAGATATTGGCTTTTTTCGATTTCAACCTGCAGAATTATTTAAATTTGTTGCGATTGTTTTTGTATCTATGAGTTTGGATCGGGCTCAAGCTTATCTAAATCAGTTCTCAAAAGGATGTTTGCCTATTGTTTTGATGTTATTAATTCCTCTTGGATTCATAATTTTGCAACCAGATTTAGGTAGCACGGCGATTATTTTAATGGTTGTGGGGTCGTTGTTTATTTTGTCTCGTGTACCATTTCAACATATTGTTATTTTAGCGGGAATTGCTGGTGCTGGTGTATGCGGGATTATTCTGACACATAGTTATCAAATGCAACGTATTATGACGTTTTTAAATCCATGGGATGATCCTTTAGGAAAAAACTATCATATAATTCAGTCTTTAATTGCCATTGGATCGGGCGGTTTGTTTGGTTTGGGCCTTGGCGAAAGTAAGCTGAAAAATTTTTATTTGCCATTGCAATACTCTGATTTTATATTTTCAATTATATGTGAAGAGGGTGGGTTTTTATTTGCTGTTTTTGTGTTGGTTTTATTTGTTTTTATTTTGTATAAAACATATCTGATTACAAGAAAGGCAGAATCGGAATTTAGTTTTTATTTAGGCATGGGGTGTGGGCTCTTGATTTGTATTCAAGCGTTTATTAATATTGCGGTTGTTATAGGCTTGTTGCCTGTAACAGGGTTGCCATTAACATTTATTTCTTTTGGAGGGACGTCCTTGATAACGTCGTTATTTTATATTGGAATTATATTAAATATTTCAAATGATAATGAATTAAAGGCGTATTCGATACGATCATGATTTTATTAACAGCGAGTGGAACTGGGGGGCATATTTATCCAGCAATTGCGGTTGCTCAAGCGTTGGAAGGGCAGTCTGTTTATTTTATGATAGATAGAGGTCGTGTATCTCAAAAAATTCTTGATCACTATGATTTTCCATATATTGATTTTTCTTTTTCACGTAAGGGAATTATTTGTTATCTGGTAAGTTTTTTCCGAACATTATTGTTTTTTAAAAAACATGATGTGAAAAAAGTGTTAAGTTTTGGTGGTTATGTAACAGTTCCTGTGGTGTTAGCAGCGTGGTTATTAAGAAAAAATATTGTTTTATTTGAGCAAAATACGATTCCAGGTCGTGCCAATCGATTTTTAGCACGATTTTCGAACACGGTTTGTATTGCATTTGAAGAGTCTCAGACCTATTTTAAGCGTTCGACGATATTAGGAGGAAATCCAGTAAGAAAAAAATATCTAACAGATACTGTAATGGATGAGATTTTAGCAATGCCTTGGAAACAGGGTCGGCGATGTTTTGTTTTTGGTGGAAGTCAGGGAGCGCATTATATCAATCGTTTTATTCAATCTCATTATGAGTGGTTTGAAGTTCAATCCACAGTGCTTATTCATGTAATGGGAAATTCTGCATATCAAAAGCTTTATGGTGATGAACCAATGGTGGTTGTTGAAGACGAATCCAAGCAGGTTAAGAGGGTAGTTTTACCTTATATTTTAGACATGAAGCGTGTATATGATTGGGCGGATTGTGTTATTTCTCGTGCTGGAGCTACGACAGTTGCTGAGTTAATTGAATATCAAAAAAAAGCCTTACTTGTTCCTTATCCTTACGCTGCAGATAACCACCAGTTTTACAATGCTTCGGCATATGTTCGTCTTGGTTTAGGAATGATGGTAAGACAGGTGGAGTTAACAAAAACCGTTTTAAAAGAGTTTTTCGAGTATGAGATATCTACGGATGAAACGGAGCAGGATGCAAATAAAGGCTGGATGACGTTACTCGATTAAATTTTTATTTTAATTATATTAAGAGCCAAAAAAAAAATACAAAATTTCCATGTTTAAGATTCCTAAAAGACGTCGATATCTGACTCAGGAGAAAAACATGAGATCAGAAGAAAATCGAATTATTTTTAATAAAAAAGACCACAATGGAGAAAGTTTTATTTCAAAAACAACCTTTGTGATGAGCTTTTCTGAAAAAGATATTAAAGTTGTCTTTTCGTTAAATTAAACAGTAATTATTCCTATAAGAACATCGTAGGTTGCCGGTATTTTGCCGTAAGTATTTTGAAACCATGTTTCTAATGCTTTAAGTTTTTGTGGGGTAAAATGAATTGGGGCATTACTATCTTTGGATCCTGTGCGCTTGATTATTGTTAAAAGTTCGATGATATTTGCATAGTGATGAGTAATAGTATGGTTGTAAAACGTTGCTGTTGGAAAAAATGACTGACATATCTCTTTTATTTGATTTTGAGGCTTAAAACGCTCTGCAGGAATCGTAATTGTATTGTCAATTACACTGCGAAGCCCAGAAAGTAACTCTTGATAGGTTTGTGGTAAAAACATTGAGAATGCAATGGTTGTTTTTGGATTGCATGTAGACTTGAAATTTTTAAATAACAATTCAAGATCTGGAATCCATTGAAATGTGGCATTAGAAAACACTAAATCTGCATTGTCTTGATCAGTAAAATCTAATGCTGATTTTTGATAAAATTTTAGTGTATCAGATTCAAAGTGCCGTCTAGCATGATCGATCATAGTTGTTGATGTATCGATGCCAGTAGTGAGTTGGCTATTAAAATGTTCATGTAATTTTCGAGTAATAATTCCAGTTCCACAACCAATATCTGTAATTGATTGAATTGGTAAGCCGTCAATCAAAGCTAGTACTTTTGTAAAAACTTCATATTGGATATGCATGTTTTTTGTATATGTTTCGGAAGCGTTATCAAAATAAAGTTTTGAACTTTTTTCAATAGTATTCATAGTGAATGTATTATAACAAAAATATATACTTTTGACTAAATATATGTTACACTTTTTCAGCTTTTTGTGGGCGATTAGCTCAGTTGGTAGAGCACCGGCTTTACACGCCGTAGGTCACTAGTTCGAGTCTAGTATCGCCCACCACAATTTCTTGGTAGTAGTTAATTAAGGATATAGGGTTTTATGGTTTTTTTGTGTTGGTCTAGGTTTTGATATGTCTGTAAATTTTCCGGGTTTCAGTCATCTCACACTTCCGCCTGTACGGGTAGTTAACGAATTGACACAACAGTCTGTCAATCTTCCGCCTTTAAAGGAAGTTGCTTTAAATAATTCTAAAGAGCGCATTGATGAAAGAATAAAATATAGAGTAAACAATGAATTAAATAAAATCTTTTTCGCGCAAGAGAACATTTCATTGGAAGGCAGTGCGATTCCAGATTTTTGGAAAATTTTAGCAGAAAAAGATGGGGGAGTACGTAATAGTATACAAGGTGAAGTAACTAATGTTATAGATTTGACAAATATGCTAAAAATTATAGATACAATAATTCCTTTTCAAAGCTTTGATAATTCTTTTAATGAAGATAATACTATCCTTAATATTCTTTCGTTTCAAAATCTTGCTAAAAGTAGTAGCTCTTCTAGCGTAATTTTGGAATTTCACGCTAAAAAGATGGAATTGGTGGGTAAAATGATCGATTCTGAACTTGTGTGGGCTGAAAAACAGTGGGATCAAGAATTTGAAAAATTATTGTATAATGGTTCTTCAACACCTCAACTTAATTCTAGTTTAAATAAATATGAAGACGTTATGTTCAAGCTTTTATATGCTAGAAATTTCATCGAAATGGTTGGAACAAAAAAAACTTGTCCTACAGCTGAAAATGAATATCCGGATGTTTTTGGTGCGATGACTTATTGTATAAATGAGACTCCTAAATAGAGCTTATCTAGGAGTAACCTGCGCTAAATTTCTACTAATGAACGGCCATTTTTAAATCCAGATATAAGTTTTTAAAGTAATGGATAGCTATAAGTTAATAGTATGATAATTGCATAACATGTAATTAAAAATCCTGTTTGAGCTAAAATAGAATTTAAAGGAGCTTTATTGGCTAGTAATTTATATGCTAAATGTAAGCTTAGTAAGCTATAAGGAATGAGTGCTATCCATAGAATTGGAATTTGGTAAGTATGAGTAATTAAAATAATTTTAGATAAACTTAGGCAGAGACCATATTCAAAATAACCAAAATTTTTTCCAAAACGAACAATTAATGTTTTTTTATTTGATTGCTTATCTTCTTCATAATCTCGAATATTATTAACACTGATTAGTGCTGTAGAAAGTAATCCAATACCAAGGCCAACAATTATAACTGGCGAAGAGATACTTCCCATTTGAATGTAATAGGTGCCTCCAACCGCTACCGGCCCAAAAAATATAAGAGCAAAGATATCACCCAGCCCAATATAGGCTAGTGCTAATGGCCCTGCGGTATATAAAAATCCACAGATTATACTAATGATCCCGATCGCTAAGATAGGTAGCCCTCCTTTGTAAACCAGGGCTAAACCAAGCAGAAATGCCAAGGAAAAAACGCCAATGCTTCCCCACTTTAGATGGATTGGTTTAATGTGCCCAGCCTGTGCCATACGCATCGGCCCTTTACGTAGGGAGGTATCGGCACCTTTTTTAAAGTCGTAGTAATCGTTAGCATAATTTGTTCCAATTTGAATAAGTAGGGAGCAGGTGATAGTAATTAATGCATAAATGTTGGTCACGGATGTATAGGGGCTTGCCAGACAAAGCCCAACAATAACAGGCGCTACACCTGCAGAAAGTGTTTTGGGTCGGGTTGCTAAAAACCAGTATTTAAGGCGTGTTAAAGGCATGGTTAATATCGTTATTGATTTGGGAAATTAGAGCTTCATGATCATTAAATTTTTGTTCGTCTCTTAAAAACTTTTCAAGGTATAAGTGTACTTTTTGATTATATAAATCTCCTTCAAAATCTAACAAAAATGCTTCTACGGTTGATGTGTTGGTATTAAATGTTGGTCGATTTCCAATATAAATCATGGCTTTAAACTCTTGGTTTTTCAGACATAATTTGCCTTTATAAACGCCATGGTGAGGGATTAATTTTTCCTGATCGAAGACTAGATTTGCTGTGGGGTAGCCTAAGGTTTTACCGCGATTATCTCCATGTGTTACAGTACCAATCATTAAATAAGAGTGCCCTAAATTATTGAGTGCTTGTGATGCCTGATTGGTTTTAAGTTGCTGTCTAATTGCTTGGCTTTTGATAATGGCTTCATTATTTTTAATAGGGTTTACAATGGTTATGCCAATATTGTGTTTATCGCACCATGATTTAAATAGTTCCGGTGTTCCTTCTTTATTTTTTCCAAAATGATAGTCATATCCAATAACAATATTGCGAGGCTTAATTTTTTCTAAAATAATAGTATCTAAAAACTCTCTGGCGGATAAATTTGCGACGCTATCATTAAATGTAAGTACATATAGCTGCTTTATATAGTGCGTCATTTCTTCAATTGTTGTAAGTCGCTCAATAGTTATCGAGGGGTTAATAATCGTCACTGGATGAGGGTTAAATGTTAGCAAGGCATCACATTGATTTAACAGTGCTTGATGACCTAAATGCACCCCATCAAAAACGCCTAGCCCTAATGTGTTTGGCGTGTTGGTTGTGCCGTAAACAGTTAATTCTATACTCATGATGGCATTAATACCGTTTCGAGTTGATCGATAGTAACCGCTGTGTCTATTGTGTATGTACCAATGGCTTCTCTAACGAGTGTTTTTGTATAGCCTACTGTATTTAATTTTACTGCGATATCACGGCTTAAAGAACGAATATAGGTGCCTTTATCACAGGTAACACGGCATTCTATTTGATTTGTTTTTACATCATAGGAAAGGAGTTCAATTTCATGAATTGTAATTATATTAGGTTTTAGTTCTATATCTTTTCCTTGACGCGCGAGTTTGTAAGCGCGTTGTCCATTAATTTTTTTAGCACTAAATGCGGGAGGGATTTGTTCGGTTTGACCAATAAAGGAATGAAGCGTTTCTTGAATTTTATCTTTAGTTAAATTTTCAGGAATGGGTTTTTCTAAAACTATATCTCCCTCTGGATCTAAGGTCGTAGTTTCTTGGCCTAATTGTATTGTAAAGCAATAGGTTTTTGTCATGCCTTGATAAGTGCTAAGTGTTTTTGTAAATGGTTTTCCAATTGCTACAATTAAGACGCCTGTTGCAAAAGGATCCAGCGTGCCTGCATGCCCAATTTTTTGTTTTCCAATAATTTTTTTGATGACACGAATTACATCATAAGAGGTAATATTTGCTGGTTTATTGATTGTTAAGATACCTTCAAAAGCCATGGTTGTAATGATAGCATACTTTGAGGTTAATTATGGAATCAGAATTTTCAACAGTTTTAAGTAATATTAAACAGTCTGGATTATATCGATGTTTGCCTGAGTCTATGGACTTTCCTAGGTATGATTTTCATTCAAATGATTATCTTGGCTTGGCAGAGCATCCTCGCTTGAAAACGGCTGCAGTTGATGCAATTACAACTATGGGGATTGGATCGACAGGCTCGCGATTATTAAGTGGTAATTACAACGTTATAGAAACGTTGGAAACAGAGTTAGCAAAATTTTTAGGTAGTCCGGCGGTATTGGTATTTAATTCTGGTTATCAGTTAAATGTCGGTGTCATTCCTACGTTGTATGGAAAAGGGGATCTTGTTATTGCGGATAAGCTTTGTCATGCAAGTTTACTTGATGGTATACAGGCCTCAAAAGCCGATCTAAAACGATTTCGTCATAATGATACGGAGCATTTAAAACGGTTATTAACTCAACATCGGACGTCGTATCAACGCTGTTTGCTTGTCACCGAATCGTTATTTAGTATGGATGGCGATGTTGCTCCTTTAGAAGCGCTTGAGCAACTAGCGCAAGACTTTGATGTGGAATTGATGGTGGATGAAGCTCATGCTATAGGGGTTTTAGGGCCTTCAGGGCGAGGCTTATGTGCTGAGCTGGGAATTATCCCTACCTATCTTGTTGGTACGTTTGGGAAAGCTTTTGGAACATTTGGATCTTTTGTTGCTACAAGTGCACTTGTACGAGATTTTTTAATTAATAAATGTCGCTCCTTTATATATACTACGGCATTACCAATTCCTGTAACGGCAGCAACGTTGGCATCTTTACGAATGATGGCGGATCTGGATGATTCTCGAGAGCACTTGCGTACTATTTCTAGATCTCTCTATCGATCATTAAAGGATAAGGGGCATAGCGTTCTGGGGGATCATCATATTGTATCGGTGTTGTGGCCAGGAAATGAGGCGTTGCTTGAAAAGCACCGTGAATTAAAAGCACGTAAATTTGCCGTATCATCGATTCGTTATCCAACGGTGCCAAAACATGGAGAGCGTTTTCGGTTTTCTTTAAAAAGTTCGCTAACTCTGAAAGATATTAATGATGTTGTTGCCCAATTTTAAACCGCATTATTATTATAGCGATCACTCATCAGATCATACCTGGATTGTTTTTTCAGGATGGTCTTTAATTGGAAAATCTCTTATTTCTTGTCTAAATAAATCAAATCTTTTGGTTGTTTCAGCGTATGACCCGTATCACTTAGAACATGCTGTTTCGGACATTTTTTCTCACGTTAAAACAACGTCATTTTCTGTTTTAGGCTTTTCTTTGGGAGGGCTTTGGTTGTCACGGCATTTGGACTTTTTTTCTGAGGCTAAGGAGCTTGTTTTTGCAGGTGTCAGGCCACGCTATCATTTGCAGGATATAACTTTAATGAAAGAGGCATTAGAAAAAAATCGTAATGAAACGTTAACCCATTTTTGGAAGCAATGTGTTATTCGATCAATGTTTAAGGAGTTTTATTTACATCAAGATAGCACGTTGTTTTCTTTGGAATTATTGCAAGAAGGTTTAAATTATTTAGCCGAATTTGAATTTATATTTCCAGAAAAATCATCACGGGTTAGATTTTTACAGGGTCAGCTTGATCGTGTTGCACCCATTAATGAGCTTATAAATGCAAGTGATAGCTATGACATTGAAATGGTTAAAAACCAGGGCCATGTGTTTTGGCCAGCGTTGGATAATTTAAGACGTTAAGCGATCACGTTTTTGTTTTGATTCGTTTAAGTAGCGTGTTAGATCAGAGGTTTGATTTTCTTGAATCATTGTTTTTATATCTGATAATGCTTTAATTGTAGTTTCAACAGCAGCAATAATATTAGACTTGTTTTGATTGCAAACATCGATTCCCCATTGGGGTGCTGAGGATGCAAGACGTGTACTATCTTTAAATCCAGGACCAAAAATAGTTTGGATGGTTTCGAGGGTATGTGTTTGTGTTGCAACCTGCATTAATGCAGTGGCTGTGAGGTAAGGTAGATGAGATACTAAGGCGATTAAGTCATCATGAACTTCTTTTGAGCATGTGGTAACGTTACATGAAAGTGATGTTAAAAACTCCGAGAGTTTTTTATGTTCAGCTACAAATAAATTATCTATAAGTATGTAAGGAGCGTTTGTAAATAGGGTATCAGAGGCAACATCAAAGCCGGTTGTTTCTTTACCTGCCATGGGGTGCCCTGAAATATAGGGTTGCTTAAGATCTAATGTATTAATTTCAGAAAGTAAGGCTTCTTTGGTACTCGTAACATCACTAATTAAGCATTGCTGAGATACCTGCATACTAACTTTCTTGATTGTGTCGATTGTTACATGAATTGGAGTAGCAACAATGACAAGTTCGGTATCTTGAGGAATATCATTGATGGTATCAGATAATAAAGAAAAACAGCTAGCCTGAGGAATGTCTTTGATGGTGGTGTAGTTAGGATCGATGCCGTAAAGTTTAATATTTGGATATTGTTTGTGAATACTTAATGCTAATGATCCGCCAATTAAACCACACCCAATAATAGTAATGGTTGAATACACGTTTATTGAGCAAATTCGGGTCTTAATGAGACCGCTTCATTAAGGTAAACATGTTTAATTTCTTTTTGAGAAAGTTTAGTGTTGATATGCATTAAAATACGAATGCACTTTTCTAAGCTTCCTGGAATGTTAATTTCATTTAAGCATAAAAGTGGGGTGTTATCTAAATTTAGTTCTCTAGCCGCCGCCGCTGGAAAAATACAATCTAAATCATGTGTTACAGAAAAAAATATTGAGGCAATATCATCATTATCAACTTTGTTGATTGAAATCATTCGTTTGATAAGAATCTTAGTTTCTTCGATAATATTTTCTACTGTATTTGCGTTAACGGTAGTTGCGCCTCGAATTCCTCGAACAGTCATAGTTTTCTTCCTTTTATGATCCTTTATTGAATAATAGTCAAAGTCTTATGTCTGTGCAAGATCAATATGAAGATTACGCTTTTGAAAAGTTATATTCGTTAATAATATCTGCAATTGAACGACCATCTAAAAATACTTTTGCTAAATAGCGTATATCTGTGGATACTTTGTCTTTTGTAACGTCGATAGTTACTTTTTTTCCTATTAAAATGTCTTTTAATAAATTTTCAATAAAATTATCATTAGAGTTTTCTTTCTTAGTTTGATTTTCTTCAAATGAAGTTTCATATGATTCGGGATTGTATAAATGAATTGTTTGAGTGACTTTATGTGAAAATCCAAGATCAATTTCAACGTCATACGTAACTTTGTTAATTACGTTTAATACGATGGCATTGTAAATATAATTTGTTTTTTGTGTCATTGAATTTCCTTAGATTAATTCTGTTATTATTTAAACTTTGTTTCATCAAGAAATATATTTTTGATGAAATTTAACAATAAAAAATGAAATAACAGCAGAATTGTAGCGTATTAACATAAAAAAATAAGGCTTTATTTTTTTTGAAAAAAATGGTTTGTATTTTGGCTGTATTCCGGGCCGAAAATTGTTTAAATATCATCAGAAAAAATAGTACTAGAATCGAAGGTTAAGATTTCTTTTGATTCTAACCAGTTTGGTGTAGAACGTAGTGTTTCTTTAAATGACGTAATTAAGGGTTGTATAGTCGATGCATCACGAAGATCTGTTTGGCATGGAAAGGATGTTGAGGCGCTAGCTTTGCCTGTATCTTTGATAATACAGGTGTTTTCAGTAAATTCATATTCATCTAACTCTTGAATTAAAGAAATGGCGTTTAATTGCTGAGGGATTTCACAAATGTATTTTGTTTGTTGATTGCATTGAGCTGCATGAATTTTAATGAGACTATTTTGTTTGGTTAATTTGAAGCAGTCATCTTGCTGTGTATTATTGAGAGGTGTTAAAAAATCTGCGGGTTCAGAACTGCGCATAATCCACTTGAAAATGCCTTCAGAGTCTCTGTCATTTAAGCCAATCCAATAGCTATCATCTGTATCAGCATCTGAATAAAGAGATTTTATCTTATCGTAGCTGTCTTGGGTGGGAATGTAAGCTAAGGATCCTTTATTTGCATTGCAGACAGACTCTGCATTAAGCCAAGATGCTTTAGTATCGCTGAGTGTGTAATGAAGAGGCGTGGTGCTAGCAGTAAAATAACTTTTTTGTTCATCTGCAATGTCATCTCCAAAGATTAAACTAATTTTATTATTGAGCATTAACCCTCTTATAAATGTAAT
>Ga0181566_10003650_pt1 | contig 12621 bp, 15 predicted proteins | sample 101ome_15_FD_133762 | JGI IMG/M metagenome (GOLD analysis project Ga0181566, IMG submission 133762) | Coastal salt marsh microbial communities from the Groves Creek Marsh, Skidaway Island, Georgia - 101402AT metaG (megahit assembly) | ecosystem: Environmental > Aquatic > Marine > Intertidal... | reverse complement strand
TGATCTAAGACTGCGTGATGGGTTTGTCATTGTCGTATTGTTTTGGACGGTATTAGGTTTATTTGGCTCGATTCCCTTCTTTCTGTCCAATGCTTTAGCATTGGGTTTTGTGGATAGTTTGTTTGAATCTATTTCTGGCCTAACGACTACAGGGGCGACGGTACTCACTCAGTTAGATCACCTGCCCTATTCAATTTTGTTTTATCGCCAACAGCTACAGTGGTTGGGTGGAATGGGGATTATCGTGCTGGCAGTGGCAATTTTGCCCATGTTGGGTGTGGGAGGTATGCAATTATATCGTGCCGAGACTCCTGGGCCGGTGAAAGATAACAAACTCACTCCACGCATTACAGAAACTGCCAAAGCACTGTGGTATATCTATCTATCGTTAACGATTCTATGCGCGTTGAGTTACTGGTTAGCCGGAATGACCGTATTTGATGCTATCAGCCATAGTTTTTCTACTATAGCCATTGGTGGCTTTTCTACTCATGATCTGAATTTACAATATTTTGATAGTCGTATCATCGAATGGGTAGCGATTGTTTTCATGCTCCTATCAGGGGCTAATTTTGGTTTACATTTTTTGGTATGGCGTCATCGTTCCCTACCCCATTACTGGCGTGATGATGAATTTAGAATGTATTGCTTAATATTGCTGGCAAGTTCGATAATTATTTTAAGTGTAGTCAAATTTCATGATACTTTGAGTGGACCTTTATTTGATCAAATCACAACAGTAGTGTTTCAAGTTGTATCGATAGGAACAACGACGGGTTTCACTTCGGATGATTTTTCCGTATGGCCAACCTTTATACCTGTGCTATTAATTATATTGAGTTTCATCGGAGGTTGCGCGGGTTCTACGGGAGGCGGCATGAAGGTTATCCGTATGCTGCTATTATTCAAACAGGGTTTGAGAGAATTAAAGCGTCTTGTTCACCCTAATGCACATTTTGCGGTTAAGTTGGGTAAAAAGCCTGTAGATGATAGAGTCATTGAGGCGGTATGGGGCTTTTTGTCTGCTTACATTGGTATATTTATTATTATGCTGTTAATGCTACTTGCTAGTGGTATTGATCAGGTGACTGCATTTTCAGCTGTGGCAGCGACACTGAATAATCTTGGTCCAGGTCTAGGTGAGGTAGCTAATAATTATTCCGATATTAATGCATTCAGTAAATATGTCTTATGTTTGGGTATGTTGTTAGGACGCTTAGAAATTTTTACTTTGCTAGTAATTTTTGCTCCGGTATTTTGGCGTCGTTAAACTAATTATGAGTACTGCTAGACAAAAATGGGATAACGCCTACAGCCAGTCCTCCAATCAACAAGTTCAAGCCAGTGATGTGTTATTAGAGAATCAACATCTATTACCGACCACGGGTGTTGCCATTGATCTAGCATGTGGACTCGGGGGGAATGCCATGCTCTTGGCTCAAGCAGGTCTGCAGACTCATGCTTGGGATATTTCTCCTGTGGCTGTGAGCAAGTGCAATGAGCAAGCGGCCCGACTGCAAGTGACTGTGCAAACTAAAGTAAGAGATATAGAACAGCATCCACCAGAGAGTAATAGTTTTGATGTGGTGGTGCTTAGCCATTTTTTACATCGGCCAACATTTGCTCACTTGATTGACAGCCTTAAACCTGGGGGCTGTTTGTTTTATCAGACGTTTGTGGAAGATAAAGATCCTAACATTGGACCTAGCAATAAAGATTATTTACTGCAAAGTAACGAACTCATAACACGTTGCCAAGGTATGCAAATACTGGTTTATAGAGAGGAGAGAAATCAGGGCAACCAACAATTGGGCTGGCGGCACCAAGCCATGATTGTGGCACGCAAGACTTTGAAGATAGACTTGTAATGCAGGTGTTGTGAATAGAGTAAGATTGAGGTTATAGCTGGCGCAGTAAATCTAAAATGATGCGGCGTTTTTCGGCGGATAAACGAAAGAAGATGCGGATTATTTCTTTTAGTTGTTTGTCTTGAATATTTTCATACTCTGGTACTGAGGTTTCATTGATTCGGATCGGACTATTATAGGGCTCACCCGCAACTAACCAATGAATATCAATATCGAGGATTTGACTGAGTTCGTATAAGTGATCAGTACTCGGTGTTGCGACTCCCCGTTCCCAGTGACCGCAAGCGCCACGCGATATATTTAGGCGTTCTGCGAGTCTTTCCTGAGATAAACCTAGATTTTTACGGGCCTGAGCGATGCGCTTTGCTAGTGTGGTCATGCGCATAGGATAGACGCGAAATTAATAAATATGTATGATAATTTAATTATCTAATTAATTGATATTAAAGCTATCTATTAGGCCTGGTTGACTATGGCTTCATGCGTATGGCACAGATCAAATCAGTCATAACCCTATGAAATAAAATGATATTTTTGGTGGATTAACACACGATTGTTGAACAGATTTTGAATGGCGTTCAACAGCGTTGAACGCATCGTCAGTAATAATTTAAATGTTTGTAGTGGTGATAGGTCGGTCGTCTATAGCAGAAGAATTGTTAATCCTCTTGAGATTGATTATTGCGTTCTATTAAAGGGCGCATCGCACTCAATAGGCTCTGATATAAATGAGGATTATTTTTTTCTTCTGTCTTGAGGATGCCCTTGAAGTGATGGCGTTGAGTGGGCATATCAAAACAGGCTGGACAATTTTCTGGAATCACTGGCAGTTGCGCGTGACGTGCAAATTCCTCTGTTTGGTGTTCCCGTGTATAGACCAATGGTCGAATTACGCGAAGATCTCCTTGATCAATTACATAGTGGGCTTTCATAGTGTTGAGTGTACCGCCATGAAAGGCTGACATCAGAAAGCTTTCAGCTAGATCATCTAAGTGTTGAGCTAGAGCAATCACGTTGTAATTTTCACGGCGCGCGGTGGAATAAATAATGCCGCGTTTCATACGTGAGCAAAAAGCACAGAAAGAATCATTATCCATGTGCTTATCCGCCAAATCCAAAATCGGCTCAGATTGGTAATAGTAGGGGACATCCAGTGTTTTCAGATAAGGTATCAATGGGGATGGGTCAAATGCATCAGATTGGGGGTCTACAGTGACGACACCAATATCGAAGGGAATCGGCGCATGACGTTGAAAATGCATTAAAATATGCAGCAAACTGAGAGAATCCTTGCCACCAGACAAACCCAATAAAATACGATCATGTGGTTTGATCATTCGAAAGTCTGCAATTGCTTTGCCGGCGAGATGGTAGAGTGCTTTGGGCGCCTGTTCATAGGCATACCGTGGCGTGGATGATTGATTATTGGAAATTCTATCTGTCATGATATTGTGTGCGAAATAAGGTCTGAATAAAAAGAGAATGTTATCACTTTATCCTGAAATAGCGCCCTATAATGAGGCTTATCTGAGTGTGTCTGATCAACATAGATTATGGTACGGCGAATATGGCAATCCGAATGGACTGCCCGCCGTATTTCTGCACGGAGGCCCGGGATCGGGCTGTGAAGCCTATCATCCGCGTTTTTTTGACCCAGAGCGTTATCGTATTGTCTTGTTAGACCAACGTGGTGCAGGACGTTCGAGGCCGCATGCTTGTCTTAAAGACAATACTACGCAAGATTTGATTGATGATCTCGAGACACTGCGCACGCACTTGAAGATTGAGCAATGGGTGGTTTTTGGTGGTTCATGGGGGTCGACACTGGGGCTGGCCTATACGCAAGCTCATGCACAACGTGTTTTAGGATTGATATTGCGCGGTGTTTTTCTGTGTCGTGATGAGGACATTAAATGGTTTTATCAGCAGGGTGCAAGCGAAATTTTTCCAGATTATTGGCAAGCCTATGAAGCGGTGATTCCAGAGAGTGAACGCGGTGATATGGTCGCTGCTTACTATCAACGCTTAACCTCTGACGACACAGAAATCCAACTCAAAGCGGCACAGGAGTGGTCAATTTGGGAGGGGAATACTTCCACATTAATACCGAAAGCTGAGGTGAGAGCACATTTTGGTGATCCACAGATAGCACTCAGCTTGGCTCGTATTGAATGCCATTACTTTATGAATAACAGTTATTTAAGCCCTAACCAGCTCATAGAAAATGCTGCGAAACTGGCTAGTGTTCCTGGTTACATAGTGCATGGTCGCTATGACGTGGTATGCCCCATCGATCAAGCCTATGCATTACATCAGGTTTGGCCGCAGGCAAAGTTTACTATTGCGCCGACCAGTGGTCATTCCGCAACGGAGGTGGAAATAGTGGATGCCTTGGTGCAAGCCACCAACGAACTTGCTGATCGTTATACATGATCGCATTACTGCAAAGGGTGAGTGCAGCGCAGGTGGAAATTGATCAGCGCTGTGTGGCAAAAATTGAGCAAGGAATATTGGCATTAGTGGCGGTACAAGCACATGACACGCCAGTAGAGATTGAACGCTGTTGTGAGCGCATATTGAATTATCGAATCTTTGAAGATGAAAAGGGAAAGATGAATAAGAGCCTGCATGATATGCAAGCAGGGTTATTATTGGTGCCTCAATTTACCTTGTTAGCCAATACTAATAAGGGAAATAGACCGAGTTTTAGCCATAATGTATGCGCAGAAACTGGGCAACAATATTATCAACACTTAATTGACTATGCACAAAAACATCATCCATATGTGCAGCAAGGTCATTTTGGCGCAGATATGCAGGTTTCATTAACAAATGATGGTCCCGCGACGTTCTGGTTAGAGGTATAATAAACCTCTCTTAAGAATGATTTTTTGGATGAACATACAGTTATGACAGCACGTACGTCAAAGATAGAGCGAAATACTCTAGAAACCCAAATCACAGTCGAGTTAAATCTGGATGGTTCGGGCCAGGGTCAAATCGACACAGGCATTCCTTTCTTGGATCATATGCTGGATCAAATCGTTCGTCATGGGCAGTTTGACATCACCCTCAAGGCAGTCGGTGACCTAGCGGTGGATGCGCACCATACGGTGGAAGATTCCGGCATCACTCTCGGGCAGGCGTTTAAACAAGCGTTGGGCGATAAGGTCGGTTTGCGTCGCTATGGTCATGCTTATGTGCCGCTGGACGAAGCATTATCCAGGGTTGTGGTCGATTTTTCTGGTCGTCCTGGCTTACATTATGCGGTAGATTACCCCAGAGCACGGGTCGGCGATTTTGATGTAGATTTGATCACAGAATTCTTGCAAGGGTTTGTTAATCACGCACAAGTGACTATGCATGTCGATAATCTCAAAGGCACTAATTCGCATCACATTGCTGAAACGATATTTAAGGCTTTGGGTCGCACCCTGCGTTTTGCATGTGAGATTGATCCGCGCATGGCTGATCAATTACCGTCGACCAAAGGCGCTTTATAGAGAGTCTTAGTCACTTCATTTAATTGACCAATTAATTAGCCAACGTTCGTGGAAAAAATCGCTGTCGTAGATTATGGAATGAGTAATCTACATTCCGTCACCAGTGCGCTTAATGCAGTCAGCAATGATCGACAAATCATTGAGGTGTGCCAGCGCCCTGAAGATATTGATAATGCTGATCGAGTCGTTTTTCCAGGGCAAGGTGCGGCCGCGGATTGCATGAAGCAAATTCAGGCCTGTGCGTTGCTACCCATATTAAAAAAAGCGGCTCAGGAAAAGCCATTTTTAGGTATTTGTATGGGCATGCAGGTGTTACTGGAACACAGTGAAGAAAATGGCGGCACGCCTTGTTTAGGGATAGTTTCAGGAGCTGTGCGGCGTTTTGATGCGAACATGCGTATTGATGGTGACCGGCTCAAGGTGCCTCATATGGGATGGAACCAGATTCAACAATCGATTGATCATCCCCTCTGGCGTGGCATCAACCAAGACAGTTATTTTTATTTTGTGCATAGCTACTATGTGGCGCTGACGCAGAATGAAAAAGCAGCTGGACGCACTAATTATGGCATTGAATTTACTTCGGTACTTGCTCAAGACAACATTTTCGCAATGCAATGTCATCCTGAGAAAAGTGCTGATAATGGTTTGCAATTGCTTAAGAACTTTTTAAACTGGTCGGTAGAGTAACTATCAACTCGGCCATTACTGCAAGAGAAAAAAGGTTTTACAAAAATGATAATTATTCCGGCTATTGATATCAAAGATGGGCGTTGTGTGCGTTTGCGTCAAGGACGTATGGATGATGAAACAATATTTGCTGAAGATCCATTAGAAATGGCAGATAAATGGGTGCAAGCCGGAGCAGAGCGATTACATCTTGTCGACTTAGATGGTGCTACCGCAGGGGCGCCCAGAAGTTTTTCTGTAATCGAAAAGATTGCCACAAAATATCCTGATGTGCCAATTCAAGTCGGGGGTGGTATTCGTGATGAAGACACTGTTCAGGATTATCTTAATGCTGGCGTGCAATATGTGATTATCGGCACACGTGCTGTGACCGCGCCTCATTTTGTTAATGATTTATGTATGGAATTTCCTGGCCATATCATTATTGGATTAGACGCTAAAAATGGCAAAGTGGCTATTGATGGCTGGTCTAAATTATCTCACCATGATGTGATTGATCTTGCACAACATTTCGAAGCTGATGGAGTGGCAGCGATTGTATTTACTGACGTTAGTCGTGACGGCATGATGCAAGGTGTCAACGTAGAAGCCACCGTAGAACTCGCCGAAGCGATACATATTCCGGTGATTGCTTCTGGGGGTGTGACAGATATTAATGATATAAAACGCCTTTGTGCGACTGATGAAGAAGGCATTGTAGGCGTTGTAGTTGGACGTGCATTGTATGAGGGCACCATTGATTTGGCTGAGGCCCAAGCGCATGCCAAAAGACTCAAACCACTGCCCCGATGTTAGCTAAGCGCATCATCCCTTGTTTGGATGTGGATGCGGGGCGCGTGGTGAAAGGCGTTAAATTTGTTGATATCCGTGACGCAGGAGACCCAGTAGAAGTTGCCAAGCGATATAATGCTGAAGGCGCGGACGAGATTACCTTTCTTGATATTACGGCCAGTTCGGATGAGCGTAGCACCATGGCACATGTTGTTGAACAAGTGGCTAGCCAAGTATTCATTCCGCTGACTGTCGGGGGAGGCATACGCACAGTAGAAGATATTCGTTGTATGTTGAATGCGGGTGCAGATAAGGTGGGTATAAACACCGCTGCGGTAAAACGCCCTGATTTGGTGAAAGAAGCAGCCGATAAAGTAGGCTCTCAATGCATAGTGTTATCTATCGATGCTAAAAAAGTTTCCAGTCCAGATCAGCCCAGTCGTTGGGAAATATTCACTCATGGTGGTCGCACAGCAACCGGCATTGATGCAGTAGAGTGGGCAAAGCGTATGACTGATTATGGCGCCGGTGAATTATTGTTAACTAGCATGGACAGAGATGGCACGAAAATTGGCTTTGATTTGGAACTCACAAGAACCATCAGTGAGGCGGTGTCTATCCCGGTCATTGCTTCCGGTGGTGTTGGCAACCTAGACCACCTGTGTGCAGGCGTCAGTGAAGGTAAAGCTGACGCGGTCTTGGCGGCAAGCATTTTTCATTTTGGTGAATATACCGTTGAACAAGCTAAACAGGCCATGCATGCTAAGAATATCCCCATTCGATACTAAATCGCTCCCCTCGCTTATGTTATTCTACAAAGCCGAATAACCATGAATCAAAACAGTGCGTAATCAAGAGCTCCTAATCGCCTTACAACAAGTCTTAATTGAGAGAAAAAATGCCAGTGCGGATGACTCTTATGTCGCCAGCCTGTATGCCAAAGGTTTAGATCAGATTCTTAAAAAAGTGGGAGAAGAAGCCAGCGAGGTCATTATTGCGGCTAAAGGTGATGACAAACAGGCATTGATCAATGAAATGGCAGATTTATGGTTTCATAGCCTTGTGCTACTCATCAATGAGGGATTGACGATAGAACAGGTGACAGAAGAGCTGGATCGTCGCTTTGGCATGTCAGGGTTGGAAGAAAAAGCTCAACGCAATCAATAGATGTAGATCAAATATTGGAGAAAATAAATGGGAATTAGTATTTGGCAGCTGCTTATAATATTGGCCATCGTGTTGTTATTGTTTGGCACCAAACGGTTGAAAAATATGGGTGGAGACTTAGGTGGTGCAATTAAGAATTTTAAAAGTGCTGTTAAAAATGGGGAATCAGAAGAGACTAAATCTTCCGATGATTCAAAAAATAACTAAACGTTTAAGCTAATCTTATATGTTCGACTTTAGCTTCTGGGAACTTGCTATTGTGCTAATGGTGGCATTAGTCGTAGTGGGGCCAGATAAGTTACCTATTCTGGCAGCAAAACTCGGGCGTTGGGTGGGTAAGGTGAAACAGATGCTGACAGCAGTGCGTTCTGATATTGAGCAAGAATTAAAATCAGCCGAACTGAAAGAAATGCTTGAACAGCAGCAGAGTGAAATTTCTCAATTAAGAAATATACTCAAAGATGCGCAACAAATTACACATAACGAAATGCATGATATCACGAGTGAGCAGTCTGACATGAGTAAAGCCGTGGACGCGGCAGTCACGCAGTCACCTCAGTCGGATAATACCAGCACAGACGGCGCAGACTCTTATGTGCCGTCCACACAATCCCATCCTAGCGAAGAAAAATCATAAGATATTATAATGAGTGCGAGCGATTCATCACCAGACGACAAGCAAGACAGCCTAGTGTCTCACTTGGTGGAATTGCGTGATCGATTGATCAAAGTGGTAGTAGGTGTGGTGGTGGTTGTGCTGGCACTATTTCCGTTTGCTAATCAACTCTATTCTTTTATGGCGGAGCCCTTGCTTAAACATCTGCCAGCACAGAGCACTATGGTGGCTATCGATGTGGCTTCACCTTTTTTAACCCCATTCAAGCTGGTGATGTTAGCCGCGGTGGTGGTGACTATTCCTTGGATTTTATATCAGGTATGGGCATTTGTCGCACCGGGTTTGTATAAGCACGAGCGCAAATGGGTACTACCTTTACTGGCCTCAAGTTCGATATTATTCTACATCGGTATGGTGTTCGCATACTATGTAGTGTTTCCGTTGGTGTTTGGTTTTTTCACTTCAACGACACCCGAGGGTGTTTCGGTGATGACAGACATCAGCCGCTATTTGGATTTTGTCACTAAAATGTTTATCGCATTTGGTGCAGCCTTTGAAGTGCCTGTATTGACATTTGTATTGATCGTCACCGGAGTGACTACTGCTGAAGCATTAGCCAGTGCGCGCTCTTATATCATTGTGGGTGCTTTTGTAGTAGGTATGTTGTTAACACCTCCAGATGTGATCTCTCAGGTACTATTAGCTGTGCCAGTTTGGTTACTGTTTGAATTGGGATTGGTCATGTCAAAATTAGTTAAACCTAAAACTATGGTCAGTGATGATGGCAATCGTTTTCGTGCTATGACCGAACAAGAAATGGATCAAGAGCTTGATGAGATAGAGTTGCTTGAAACACAAGAAATAAAATCAGAAAAAGATGTCCAGGATTGAGAAAAAAACTTCCAGTGGGCGTGCCATGTTGGTCATTTTGGATGGCTTTGGGGTCAATACTCAAGGGGATCACAATGCAATTACACAAGCACACACACCACGCTTAGATTCATTCTTCAACGATTATCCCTACACTACCTTGGAAGCTTCTGGTGCGGCAGTTGGATTGCCTGAGGGTCAAATGGGTAACTCCGAGGTGGGTCATATTACTATGGGTTGTGGCAATATTATTCATCAGGACTTAGTACTGATTAATGATTCCATTCATGATGGTCACTTCTTTAAGAATGAAGTCCTACTTAAAGCGATAAAGAAAGCGCGTAAAAAATCTCGTCCAATTCATTTGCTAGGATTAGTGTCCGATGGTGGCGTACACTCACACATAGAGCACCTCAAAGCTCTATTGGAAATGTGCAAAGTCCATGGAGTAAAACCTGCTGTGCATATGATTACCGATGGGCGTGATACCAGTCCTAATACGGCATTGAGTTATTTAGAAGAATTGAACAAACCATTAGAAGAAGCCCGTGGTGCAATTCATACCGTCATTGGTCGCTATTATGCGATGGATAGAGATCGCCGCTGGGATAGAACTGAGAGTGCATTCAATGCATTAGTCGGTAATGGTGAAGTGCCGGTTGAACAATCAGCCAGACTTGCTATTAGGATGAGTTACAAGAAAGAGATACTGGATGAATTCATTACGCCTACCATTATTGAGGGCACGGATAGAATTCAGCAGGATGACGAAGTGATATTCTTTAATTTTAGAAATGATCGTCCTCGCCAACTGGGGGCGGCATTAGTAGAAGAGCAGTTTAAAGAATTTGACCGTGGTGATTATCGTCCCATTCATATGTGCACCATGACTGAGTTCCATTCATCTTTTACCAGTCCAGTAGCGTTTAAATCTGAACACCCGACTATATCATTAGCCGAAGTGGTGAGTAATTGTGGGCTAAAACAATTTCACTGTGCAGAAACTGAAAAGTATCCGCATGTCACATTTTTCATTAATGGTGGCAAGGAAAAACCCTACGCTGGAGAAGATCGCACCATGGTGCCCTCACCTAAAGTTGCGACCTATGATTTAAAGCCTGAAATGAGTGCAAAAGAGGTCACGGATGAAGTGATCAATTCAGTACAGGCTGGCGTGCATAGTTTGATTATCGTGAATTATGCTAACGGTGATATGGTCGGGCACACAGCAGTGCCTGATGCGATTATTAAAGCCCTAGAGTTCATGGATAAACAAGTGGGGCGGCTGTTAGATGCTGCTAATGAACATGGTGTCAATGTATTGCTTACATCAGACCATGGTAACTGTGACGAAATGTATGATGCTTTGACGGGTGAACCGCATACTCAACACACAACGAACCCAGTGCCATGCATGGTCATGAGCCATAGTGATGTAGAGATTACTTTAGAGGAGGGGCGTGGTCTAAGCGCGGTTAGTCCAACGCTATTAGATTTGATGAATATACCGATCCCCAGTGCTATGCATGAACGCTCATTAATCCAGAAAGCGCCTGCATCGAATTCAGAACAGCAGACACTAGATAAATAATTAACTGCTCGAGCTAAGATTATCAGTAGAGAGAAGGATGTAATGACTGTCGTGGTAGCCGAGCAATAAGGTTAGTCGAACGGGTTCCACCACTTCTTTTTCTCCTTCTCTATTTGTTTTTCTTCTTCATAAGTCGGTTGAGAAGCCACGTACTCTTCTTCGGTCGGCGGCACATAATCTTCACTGAGAATTTTCTCAACTTCACTCTCTTCAGAGCCGGTATTTGTTCGTGCTGTCACAGAGGATAAAGTGCGAATTGCGTCAATTACTTCATGAGGAGCAGCGCCGCGGCGCAGTGGGACTTCAATTTCAGTGGGATTGTCCAGCGATTCGTACTTGCGCTTAAGATTGAGGGCCAGATCGGGCGGCATGGATGACCAAGGATCTTTAATAGTCAGTTTTCTTAGCACCTTCTCACTGCTGACAGTGACAGATTCACGACCAAAAAACATCATTCCCCCTCCAGACTCTCGCACTTTAAGATTATCACGCGAGATGGAGTAGGCAACATCTACACATTTGGTCATGCGTTGCTCTTTCTCCGGAGAATTGCCTACGCGCATGCACAGCTTAGAAATATAATTAATTTTAGTATCTGTCACATCGACTGAGCGGGCATCAATACTGCCTTTGAGGGTACGTATCGCGCGTGATTCCTCTTCAGTCATGCCAGGCATGTAGCCTTGTTTGACGATGACAACAGGCTTTTGATAAGGCTGATAACTCGGAACGGTCGGTGTTGACTGCGCACATAGTTGGGTAATTTGCTCCTGATTGAATCCTTTTTTAAGGTAAAAGTCTACTGTCTCACGATCACAGCCGGCCCATGCATAAGAGCTTGTAAGGAGAATAACAAACCAGAGTTTTTGCCACATGAATCAGTATCCCTTGATCAAATTAATTATCCACCGATTCTACAAGATCGTGATGGGAAAATCAGTATCTTAATCAGGGCACACTGGACGATGAAAAAGTCATAAAAAAAGGCACCCGAAGGTGCCTTTTAAACCGTAAGGTTTAGGTATGTTTCAGCTTAGAACCACTGAACGATACCAACTGCGATCATCTCAACGTCATCGCCGGTACCAGCGCCAGTTCCACCAATACCGAAGTCGTAAGCAGATGCAGACTCGTTGTCAACTTTAGAGTAAGTAGCTCTTAACTCTGTGCCCGCAGGCATAGTGTAGTAAACACCAAAGTTGTACGCTTGAGCATCTGTGTCGTTTTGATCTGAACCATCAATTTCTAGCTCGTCAGAGTTCATGTATGAAGCACGAACGTCAAAGCCATTGCCGAAGCCAACTACACCAGAAAGCATGAACGCATCACGCTCAACTTCGATGCTGTCACCAGCGGTAACCGCACCACCCGCAGGTGTTGTAGCAGACACACAGGTGTCCCAGGCATACTCGGAAGTTTCCCACCTACCCGCGGACTTGAAGAAACCCCCATTAGGCATGTTGTGAACATAACGAGCAGCTAAACGATAAGCTGTGTCGTCAGAATCATCACAAGCGAAACCAACCGCTGCCCACTCGTCATGTC
>Ga0181566_10003648_pt1 | contig 12626 bp, 9 predicted proteins | sample 101ome_15_FD_133762 | JGI IMG/M metagenome (GOLD analysis project Ga0181566, IMG submission 133762) | Coastal salt marsh microbial communities from the Groves Creek Marsh, Skidaway Island, Georgia - 101402AT metaG (megahit assembly) | ecosystem: Environmental > Aquatic > Marine > Intertidal zone... | reverse complement strand
TGCCGCCGCGGTACGCCTCCGCCATCCCCATGAGGACAACCTCGAAAAAGACGACGGCCCAGAAGGACGGGAGGCCGGAGCCCTCGGGGGCGAGGGAGGCGGGCGCGCCGGGGAAGGTGTAGTTCTCGAGGCACGAGCTGGGCGTGCACAGGGCGCCGGCGTCGTACCAGGGGATCCCCGTGGCCTGCTCCTGCGCGACGATGCCCGGGATGGCGAGCATGGCCCAGCGGCCGTGGATCACCTCGTACTCAGCCGCTTTGGACATGCTGAGCACGTCGTCGTTGCCGAGAGGGGACGCGGTGTCCGCGTCGGGGGCGCCGGGGTACGTGCCGGGCTCCTGTGGTCGAGAGGTGACGCGCGGGGGCGGAGGGGGGGGTCAGCGAAGGAACGACGGCGCGAGGGCGGGCGTCGGTCGTCGACGCGCGGCGAGACCGTCGCGGCGGGGCGAGAACGTTCGGGACGCGCACCGGCCAGACGTTGCCGGCGTTGACCTTGACGGCCGCGCGGCGCGCGACGGTCCTGCGGCCGCCGAGCGTGGGCACGGCGACCTTGACGAGGGAGGAGGACATGGTGAGGGCGGACATCGTTCGAGGGTTCGAGGGCGTTGAAGCCGTGTGCGGGGGAATGCGTCGGGCGGCGCGGAAAACGCTCTGTTGGTGCAGAAACGCCGACGGAGATTTCGGGCGCGACGAAATCACGCGAATGCGACGCGCGGATTGGCTCGGGGGGCGATCTGCGATTCCAATCTGACTGGTCCGCCGTGAGGTGGACCCCCGAAGCGAGGGTCTTTTTACCTCACAGTCGGCTCGGAGCCTGCTCGAAACCCAGAGCGTAAAAAGCGAGCCCAAGGCCCGCCGGGCGGCCCTGGGCGCGACGACTCGCGGCATTTCGCGCTCGAGACGCAACTCTCGTCATCGTCGGACGACTCGAGCGCGCGTCCATCGCGCTTGGCGCCCCCCCCCCCGCGGGCACATGCGGGGCGTCCTCGCCCCCCGCGGCGATGGCGACGCGGGCGTCGTCGCTCCCCCCGCCCCCGCCCCCGCGTCTTCGCGCCTCGCGGCCGCCGTTCGGCGTCTCGCGCGCCTCGCGTCCGCGACCTCGGGCGGCGGGTCTCCCACCGCCACCCGCCGCTCCGCCTCGCGCGCGCGCGCGGTCGTCGTCGGCGGGATGATCCTGGACATCCAGGCGCGCCCGGACGCGTCGCGCGCGCTCATCCGCGGGTCATCCACCCCCGGCGTCGTTCGCCAGACCCCCGGCGGGGTCGGGCGGAACGTCGCCGAGGGCGTCGCGCGCTTGCGACCGCCGGGCGCGCCGGCGCCGCTGCTCGTCAGCGTCGTCGGCGACGACCCCGCGGGCGCCGCGCTGCGCGCCCACTGGGTCCGAGACGTCGCCGCCTCGGACGCGGCGATCCGCGTCGCGAGCGACGCCGCCACCCCCGTTGTCTCGGCCGTGCTCGAGCCCGGCGGCGAGGTGTACGCGGCGGTCGCCGACGTTCGATCCGCCGAGCGCGCGTTGCCCCCCGAGTGGGTGCGCCGATTCCGAGACGACGTGCGAGACGCCGCCGTCCTCGTCCTCGACGCGAACTGCGCGGGAGAAACCCTCAGGTGCGCCGCGGAGCTCGCGAAGGGTCCTCCAGGAAAGGAAGCCGGTCTGGAGGGCTGGTCTCGTCGACCGCGCGGTGCGCGTCGTCCCATCGTGTGGTTCGAGCCCGTGTCCGTCGCCAAATCCACTCGCGCCTCGGACGCGGGGATTTTGGCGGCGTGCGATTGGATCTCCCCGAACGTCGCGGAGCTCCGCGCGATGGCGAAACGAGCGCGAGCGCAGACGCGCGACGGCTTCGCACTCGCGGGGCGCGGCGGCGAGCACTCGCACTCCGGCGGCGAGCGCTCCGCGTCCGCGGACGAATCGTTCGCATCGGCGCGGGAGGCGGCGGCGGCGACGGCGGCGGACGTCGCGGCGACGCTCGACGCGGGCGTCGGGCGCGTCGCGCTCACCCTCGGCGCGCTCGGCGCGCTCCTGTGCGAACGCGGGGATCCCGGGGATCCCGGGGATCCCGGGGATCCCGGGGATCCCGGGGACGGGACGAGCGTCATCGTGGCGTTCACGCACGTCCCCGCGGTTCCGGTTCGGCGCGCGGTGAGTCTCGTGGGCGCGGGTGACGCGTTCGTGGCCGGGTGCGTCGCGGCGCTTTGCGCGGGGCGGCCGCCGACGGCGGCGGCGGCGGCGGGAAGCGCCGCCGCGAAGAGAGCGGTGGAGACGGAGGCGAACGTCGCCGCGGGGGAGGGCGGCGGGCTCGAGGCGCTGGAGGCGGACGCGGAGGGGGTGATGCGCGGGGTGACGCGGTGGCGGGTGAGGGTCGATAGGGGTGGATAGAGTCGGTTCGGCGTTGCAGTCTTCAGTCTTCGTCTTCGCGCGCCCGCCTCGTCCGTCCTCACTCGAGCGGTTCCACGGGGGGTTTCTTCGCCGTCGTCGGCACCCACGTTCGCGTCATGCCCGTGGGACCGCACTTCGTCTTCCACGTCGGCGCCACCTTGCGAAGCTTCGGGCGCGCCGTCGCCTTCGCGATGCGCTCCTCGTGCGCCGCCTCTCGCGCCTCCGCCTCCGCCTTCTCCGCCGCCTCGCGCTCGCGCGCGGGACCCAAGGATTCGCCGTACGACGCCTCCCAAGTCTTCTTGATTCGACGCTCAGCCTTGATCTGCTCGTTCCAGAAGCCCATCTCGCCCGTGGCGCCGTAAATCCACGACATCGCGGACCGGTCGAGCGCTGCGGCGTGGACGCGCGGACGACGGGGGGGGGGTCGAGCGGCGGGTCGCGCCGCGCTCCGCGAAGTGATTCTCGACGTTTATTATTCCCCTTTTGGCAAATCCCACGAGCTGCTGGCAAAAACTTGTCCAGCAGCTCGCAAGACCACTTCGAAACGCCCGTTGTTGCCCTCGCTCGTCCTTCCCCTTCAGACCGCTCCGCGCGAGGAGGATGGCGGCTCGAGCGGCGGTTCTGTGCGCGGCGCTCTTCGCGTGCGTCCCGCGCACGTCTCATGCGGCGGTCGCGGACGATAACCCGCTGTCCATCACGGAGTCCACGACCACGGACGGGCGCGTGTGTTCCGTCGGCCCCTACGGCTGGTTCTGCGATCCCCCCGCGGTGGAGAACGACGTGACGTACTACACCCCGATCGACTTCAACACCCCCGGGTCGTTCAAGCCGATCGTTCGCGAGGGTTCGCTCGTGGGCGCGATCCCGGAGGGTCTGCCCGTGCCGTGCATGGAGACGGACGAGAACGGCGCGTACAAGTGCTCGGACAACTGCCTCCCCCCGTGCCCGCCCGAGTGCGTGGCGCAGAAGTTCGAGACGAGGAGGACCGCGCTCATCGAGGGCACGGCGGGGGTGACGGTTCCGGAGAACCACCACTTCTACGTCAACCCGTACGGCGGCGACGACGCGAACGACGGCACGAGGGCGCGCCCGTGGAAGACGCTCAAGCGCGCGCAGATGCGGGTGCGGTACCTGCGGACGATCGATTTCAACCGCGACCCCGGGGCGCCCGACTACCCCAACGACAGCGGCAAGCTGCAGATACCGGTGCAGCTCTGGATCCGAGCCATCGACCCGGACCAGACCTCGGACGAGGCGCCGCCGGACAGCCAGCTCAACGCGCGGTACGACGGCATCACCATCACGGAATAGCAGCACTAGCAGGTAGCTCAGTAGTAGCGACACTCGTACAGTCTTTAGCGACGACGGGTCCGGGAAACGACGACGGGTCCGGCGGAGGCGGGCTAAATAGTCTACGTACGTCGATTGCAGCAACCGTCGCGTCCGGACCCCTCTCCTCGTCTCCTCCTCTCGTCAGTCGGCGAACGTCATCGGCTCTCTCCCGAGCGGCGAGTTGTAGTCGTCGTCGTCCTCCGCGAGGAGCTTCTCGATGAGTTCCTTCCTCGGGCGTTCGTTCGTCTTGGGTCGGAACGTGCAGTCCTTCTTTTCCCTCGCCTCCTTCTCCGCCAGGAGCCTCCTCCGCCGCTCCTCCGCCTTCCGGCCGATCTCCCCCTGCGCGCTGAGGTTGAACGACCGCGGCACCGTCTGACGGTGCGCGATGTCCCTCCTCGCGGCGTCCTCCAGGAACACCCTGGCCTCCCTCGCCCGCGCCTCGTCCTCCATCTGTTTCGCGCGCTTCCGCAGCTCCAGGTGCCGCCCCAGCCCCGGGATGACCTCGACGACGTTCGGGCTCTTCGCGGGCTTGGACTTTTTCCTCCCCGCGTTGGGCTGGAACGTGCACGCCTCCATCTCCTTGACCTCCTTCTCCTTCCGCGCCTCCTGGAGGCAGATCTCCTTCTCGCGCCTGTACTCGCGGATCCTCGCGGTGATCCCGTTGCCCTCGGCGAAGTTCACCTGGAACGGCCGAGGCGCGGCGTCGCCGTGCCTGTTCCCGGCGTTGGGTTCAAACGTGCACTCCGCGGCAAAGGCCTCGCGCGCCGCCGCCTCCATGGCCGCGCGAACCTCCGCGCCCTTCGGGTTCGCCACCAGGTCGTGCAGCGGCGTCGGCTCCTTTTTCCTCGCCGTCTGGCTCAGGCGGGGCTTGAACGTGAACTGCTTGTGGTAGTTCTCCTCCGCCGCCGCCTGTTTCGCCTCCTTCTCGCGCGTGTCCAAAATCGCCAGCCGCGCGACGCGCTCCTCCGGCGTCTCCCCCAGCCGAGAGACGCGCTTGGAGTGCATCAGGACGTCGTCCGCGTTTCCGAGCTTGGGGTGGAACGTGCACTCGTGGTCGAACTGCGCGCGGATCGTCGCCTTCTCCTTGCGGCTCTTCCGCGCGTGCTCCGCCTGGCGCTCGAGGAACGACGCCGCGCCCCCGCGCACGCCCTCCTCCGCCATCATCTCGCACAGCCGTTTCGTGTTCTCGTTCAGCTTCGGCGCGAACGTGTACTCGCTCTCCTCGGCGGCCGTGAGCGAACGCCGCCCGGAGCTCGAGCGCCGCCGCCGCGAGGTGGTCAGGTCGCCGGAGACGACGCTTCCGCCGGATTCCTCCTCGAGCCCGCGCGCGATGGCGCGGCTCGCCTCGCTCACCCGCGGCGCGAACGTCAGGTCCGGGTTCTCCAGCTCCACCTGCACGCGCGCGGCGGCCATCGCCTCCTGCTTCTTGCGCAGGAGTTCCCCGACGCGCTCGTGGATGGGCCTGTACCCCTCCGCCTCGACGGCGGCGCGGGAGTTGTCGTTGATGGCGGGCTGGAACGGGTACCTCGCCACCTCCGCCTCGGCAATCTGCCGCCTCGCGCGCTCGCGCTCGCTGTAGATGCGCTCGCCGTCCTTGTACAGGCGATCCGGAAACGGCACGTTCCGGCCCGCGGCGCCGTCCGGGCCCGCGCGCGCCATCCGCGGTCCGCGCCCGACCCGGGGCTTGAACGTGCACTCCTCCGTCTCCGTCTCGCTCGCCTTGGCTCGAATCTCGTCGCACTTCTCCCACAGCTTCGTCCTCGGCGTGGACAACCGCGCGATGCGCTCCTCGCCGCTCGCGACGTCCAGCGCGCTCTTCGCGCTCCGGGGGCGCGAGATCGTCCGCGGCTTGAAGGTGAGCTCCTTCTGCTCCTCCGCCCGCGCGCGCGCCGCGATGGCCTCCTTCGAGTGCCGCCCCGCTTTCTGCGCGCTCAGGTTGAACGGCGCGGGGACGCCGGGCTCGTGCCGCGGACGCTCGCGGGGCGCGGAGCTGGGGCGAACCGCCTTGCGGCCGGCCAAGGCCGCCGCCTTGGCGGGGGTGATGAACCCGCGCGAGGGGGGAGAGGGGCGAGACTTCGGCGCGGACGGCGGCGCGGCGGCGGAGCGCCGGGGCGCCGACGCGGGCGCGCCGCGCGGGGATCGCCCGCCTGGGGAGGCCCCGACGCCGCGCTTCACCGCGGAAGAGGCGCCGGAGAGTCTCTGCTGACGCTCGAGTAGGAGCTGCTGGACGCGCTCGCGGCGCTCCGCGGCGGTCATCGGGCCGGAGGACTTACCGGAACCGGAGGCGGATGAGGCGGGGCCCTTGCGATGCTTCTCGAGGCGATTGAGAATCTCCCCGCGACGCGCCTCCGTGAGGCGTCCGCTCGCGGCCGCCGCCGCGTCCGCGGCGTTCTCGCCGTACGACCGCCGGTCGCCCTTCGCGTCTTGAAACGTGTCCATCGCGAGGAGCTCCTCGCAGAGCTTGATGTCCGCCTCCATCTGCGCGCCGGGGGAGGGGAGAAGAGGGTCGCGTCAGTTGGATTCGGGAAATGCGCGTTTGGAATTGGGAGTTAAATTCGTCGGAGGGGGTCCGGTCATCCGCCTCCCCGTGACCGCGCGGAAGGGGTGGGAGACGCACCTGGTCGAGGCTGAGCTCCTTATGCGCGCTCGCCATCGCGCTCGTCCGTCTCGTCACGACCGCGATACTCGCGCGCGAGGCTTAAAACGGCGAATCGGACGCCCACGGTCTCGCCCGCCGAATGGGACAAAAACCAGAAAACCAGACGAAATCCGCCGGTGCCGCCGTTGGAGTGCGCGGGTGAGCCGTGTAGATCCGCCGGTCGCGCGAGGAAACCGGCGCCGACGCGAAGCGCGATGCACCGGTGGGACGAACGCCGCGTCGGTGCGCGCGTGACCTCTCGGAGTGCGCGCCCCGGCGCTCCGGTTTCGCCCAACGTTCGAAAAAATAGGCGTCGAGCCCGCCGGGCCCCGGCTCGATCCCGGGGTGCCTGTGTGAGAGACGATCGATCAGCCGGCGGCGAGTCGAGTCACCCGTGATAAAAAAAATTATACGGGTCGAATAGACCGACGAACGAGGGTTCGCGGTGAATTTTCCCATCGTTCCCCTCCGTCAACCTTCGCGATCTGGAGGGCGTCATTTCGCCAGCTCGGCGGCCGACACCCATCGCTTCCGTGAGATTTGCGTGGGACGATCTCACCCGACGCGGCGCTCCAGAGTTCAGCGCGCGTCCGCCGTCCATCGCGGTCGCTCCTCGACCAAACGCGAATAGAGAGCGAATGGCTGCCATGGCCTCCTCCGCGGCGGTCTCCTGCGCGGCGTCCGCCTCCGCGGCTCGCCTGGGATCTCGCTCGAAGAGCGGCGTTCCCGCGCGTGGCGTGAAGGTGGCGCGACGCGCCCCCGTGACCACCTCCGCGGCCGCGGCCGGTGGCGCGGACGATTTCATCGCGCCGTCCCCCGCGCCGGCGCCTCCTCCCCAGGTGTTCAACGCCGCGTCCATCAAGGTGCGCCTCGGAAGCAGTCGAGCGCGGCGGGCGAGATCGTGACAATTCGTTGCACGAAATTCCTCCCCGACACCGCGTCGTCATCCCCCAAACGTCGTCTAGGAAGCCCGTCGCGCGTCACGCCCCGCGCGATCCTCCCGCTCACCCAAACCCTCCTCCCCTCTTTCGCGCAGGTCGTCGGCGTCGGCGGTGGTGGTTCCAACGCCGTCAACCGCATGGTCGGCAGCGACATCAACGGCGTGGAGTTCTGGATCGTCAACACCGATTCTCAGGTGCGATCTTGTTTTCGTTTTTTTCGCCCGCGTCCCTCGTCCCGATCGATCGCCCCCGTCGCGAGCGTCCCCCGCGCCCCGTTCCGAACCCCGCCCGCGCCGTCGCGCCTCCGAATATGAACTCACCGACTGACGAACCCCCCCTCTTCCCTCCCACCCTCCCCCGCCACCCCGATCCTCGCAGGCGATGGCCACCGCCGCGGTGCCCGACGACTGCCACATCCAGGTGGGCAAGGAGCTGACCCGCGGCCTCGGCGCGGGCGGCAACCCCGAGATCGGCCAGAAGGCGGCCGAGGAGAGCAGGCAGTCCATCGAGCAGGCTCTCGCCGGCTCCGACATGGTGTTCGTCACCGCGGGCATGGGCGGCGGCACCGGTTCCGGCGCGGCTCCCGTCGTCGCCGGCGTCGCCAAGGCGGCGGGCATCCTCACCGTGGGCATCGTCACGATGCCCTTCAAGTTCGAGGGTCGCCAGCGCTACAACCAGGCGATGGACGCCGTGGAGCGCCTCAGGCGCAACGTGGACACGCTCATCGTCATCCCGAACGACCGCTTGCTGAGCGCGGTGGACACCGCTCTGCCCGTGCAGGATGCGTTTTTGTTGGCGGATGACATCCTTCGCCAGGGCGTGCGCGGCATCTGCGACATCATCACCCTCCCCGGTCTCATCAACGTCGATTTCGCGGACGTCCGCGCGGTGATGGCGGACGCGGGCTCGTCCCTGATGGGTATCGGCCGCGCGACGGGTAAGAACCGCGCGCGCGAGGCTGCGGCGGCGGCGATCTCCTCGCCGCTGCTCGACCTCGGCATCGACCGCGCCACCGGCATCGTGTGGAACATCACGGGCTCCAAGGATCTCACCCTGCACGAGGTGAACGAGGCGGCCGAGGTCATCTACGAGCTCGTCGACCCGTCCGCGCTCATCATCTTCGGCGCCGTGGTGAACCCCTCGATCAAGCTCGCGGAGGGCGAGGTCGCGATCACCCTCATCGCGACCGGGTTCCAGCCCAGCGCGAACCCGCAGGCTGGCATGATGGGCGGGAGGGCGCAGGCGCCGCCGCCGCCGCCGCCGCAGCAGGGCGGCGACCAGCAGATCATGGGCTGGGGCGCCGAGCAGGGTGGTCCGCCTCCCCCGCCGCCTCGGGGCGGCAGCGGCGGTGGCATTCCCAACTTCCTCAGGAGGCGCATGGGTCGCTGAGAGTGGGCCGATACGCTCGAGACGCCTTCGCGGGCGGCGGAGGAAGATGCGTCGCGTTATTTCCGCGTGTATATACGGACGGGAAGTTTTCTCTCGCGCGTCGGTTTCGCTCGCCGGGGAGACGCGTGATATTCTCTCTTCGTATTCACTCACTCCGCGCGATGGTATCACACTCTCGCCGCGCCTCGCCGCCTTCTTCTCTTCACTGCTCGTTCGCGACGTTTCGCCAGATGAAGATGGCGCCCTCCGCCCCCACGGAGACGATCTTGTCTCCGTCCGGGGTGAACTTCACCTTGTTGACGACGCCCGAGTGCCCCTTCCCGACGCCGAAGCACCGCCCCTCGTCGTACCCCCAGACCTTCACGTCCTTGTCCCCGCCGCCGGTCACCGCCAGCTCACCGTTCGTGGAGATGTCCAGCGCGTTGATCTCGGCGCTGTCCGATCCGTCCAGCACTCGGATCGCCTGCCCGTCGAACGCGTCCCACCACGTGACTTTGCGATCCGTCCCCGCGGTGACGATTTGTGACTCATCCGGGTGGTACGCGCACGCCTTGAAGAACGTGTTCCCGGTCATGGCCCCGGCCCGGATGTAGCGCTTCAGGTCCCAGACGATGCAGCTGCCGTCCGAGGAGGCGCTGACGCACTCGGCGTCGTTCCCGCGCAGCGCGAGCGCGTTCACCGGCCCCTTGTGCTCCTTCATCGACGCGAGCATCGTCTGCGACTCCGGGCCGATGCGCCACGCGCGGACGTTCCCCTCCCGCCCGCCGGAGATGATCCGCGCGGAATCCGAGGAGCCGAGGAGACACGTCACCCCGTGCGGGTGCGCGTCGTTGATGACGTAGAGGAGCCTTCCGGACTGCGGCGCGAACGCGCGGATCTTCCCGTCGTTCCAACCGCTGAGGATCGACCCGCCGTCGGGCATGAACGCGACGGAGAGGCACTCCGACCCGGGCACCTGAATCCGCAAGAGCTCCCGCGCCTCGGAGATGTGCCACACCCGGACGTCCGAGCTGCCGCACGTGGCGAACACCTCGCTGTACCCCAGCGGGAACGCGACGTCGTTGATCGCCTCGCCGTGGCACGTCTGGATCAGCTCAGACAACACGCCGTCGACGGGGGAGTACTTGAGGTAATACAGCTGGCACGTCTCCGTCCCGCAGTACATCCCGAACCCGCCGTCCTTGTGCGCGCCGGGCGCCGCGACGCAACTCGTCACGCCGCTCGCGAGCTTCGTCGTCGCGAGCATCCTGAGCGTCCCGGGCTCCAAGACGGAGACGGAGCCGTCGCCGCCGCCGATGACCACCTCGCCCGAGGGACCGACGACGACGCTGATCACGCCCTTCGGCACGCGATGCTTCGCCGGACCCGCCTGCTTGAAGAGCTGAGCGGAGAGGCTCACCTGGAGGACATCGCCGGACGTCGTGCCCGCGTACATGTATTCATCCTGATGAGACGAGGGTCGCGAAAGGGGCGGGGAGGGTCAGGGAGGGAAGGCGAAAGGGTACGGGAGACGAGGCGGGACCGAGTCCGCGCTCGCCGACGAAACGAAAAGTCGCGCTCGTCTCCCCCTGACGCGAGGAAACGACGAGGCGGCGGGGTCGGGGAAAAAAAAATTGCCGAATCGGGAAGCAATTTGACCGTGTGGTCGGGGCCGCGCGCGTACCTCCTCGTCGACGACGATGTAGTTGGTGTCGCGTCGGATGCTCCCCATGCGGCACGGCGTCGGACGCAGCTTGCGGTTCGCGAGGTCGAAGTCCCACACGACGAGCGTATTTCCCCCGCCCGTGACGAGCCGAAAGTTCGTGTTGTTGAAGAAGCGCAGGCACTTGGTCAGGCCGGGGGCGGGCGTCCCGCACACCGCGTTGCCGGACGCGACGTCCCAGATGACGAGCGAGTTATCGTCCTGCCCGCCGAGGGAGGCGAGGTACGTGCCGTCGTACGAGAAGGCGAGCTCCGCCACCTTCACCTTGTGCAGGGACATGCGGTGGAGGATGGCGCGCGCCTCCACGTCCCAGACGATTATGTCCGCGGCGAAGCCCATGTTCGTGATCTGCCCGGAGGCGAGATACCGCCCGTCGCGAGAGATGGCCAGGCAGGACACCTCGTCGGTGTGACCCTGGAAGAACGACTGCGAGTACGAGTCGCCCAGCTCCTTCACCACGACGGTGGCCCCGAGGGGGTACGCCATCGTCTTGCCATTGGGGTGGAGGACGAGGCCGCCTCCGACCTTGCCCTCGAACCCGATGACAGACTCGAGGGGCAGAGCGCCGGTGGCCATGGCGTCGGGCGGTGCCTTCGCCGAAGCGCGGAACGCGAGCGCTCTCACGCCGGGATGCGTCGCGTCGATGCGCGCGCGGAGAAGTGCGCGCGAGCCGAAGAAACTTCAAACAGCCAAATCGAGGGTCCCGTTTATCAGCCGGCGCCAGGTTTGCCCCCAGCCTCAGCAGAGTCTGGCGAGTCTCATATGATATGATGAACAGGCGTGACGGAAAGTGAACGTCGCGAATCCGCCGCCGTGGAAGAGAAGAAGCCTGTGGAAGTGAAGACGACGGACGCCCTCGGCTTCACGCCGACCGTCCGCCTCCTGCGCACAAGCGAAGGCGCGACCGGGGCGCGACTCCCCGCCCCGACCGGGTTTCCGGACGCGTCTCCCCCTCGAGGCGGCCCGCGCGCGCGACGCGAGCCCCGGGCGCGACAGAGCGGCCGTTCGCGACGCGCGCGCGCGTCTCGCGATCTCCTCCTCGAGCGCTCGCGCGGTGCGATGGCGAAGTGGGGCGAGGGCGACGAGCGCTGGATCGTGCAGGAGCGCGACGACGGCGCGAACGTGAACGGATGGCACTGGCAGGAGAAGAACTGCATGGGGTGGGGACGGGACCGCATCTCGCAGCTCCTCACCGCGGTGAGCTTCGACCTCCCCAACAACGAGGGCTCCGCGCGCGTCCTGGAGATCTCCAAGTTCGAGGGCGACGCCTCGGTGAACACGCGCAAAGGGAACAAGAAGTTCGCCGTGTTCGACCTCAGCGTGACGTGCAAGTGGGAGGGCGAGGTCGAGGGCGCGGAGGGTGTCGTCAAGGGTGAGATCAGGCTCACGGAGTTCGCGTCGACGAACGACGAGGACGAGTACGAGTGGACGGTCACCGCCTCGGACGGCGACGCCGCGGCGAAGGAAAAGTTCAAGCAGAAGATCAAATCCTCCGTCGCGGCGTCGTTCGCGCCGCACCTCGCCACCTTCGTCAGGGAGCTGTCGGAGATGTGACGAGGCGAGGAGACCGAGCGTGTGATGGGGCGAGGAAACCGTCGTCGTTCGCCTCGAGCGGGTGGCTGACTCCGGCGAGGCGCGCTCGGGCGCCGCGCGTTTCTCCGACGTCGTCGAGACGCAATCTGATTCTTTCGCGCCCTCTTCGGGCGTTTTTTTTTTCCGCGCGTCTACCGATCGTCGACCCCTTCCGTCGCTCCCCTCCCCCTGTGGACACGGTCGTCTCCTCAGTAGTAGTCCACCTCGTCGCTCCCCCCGCTCCGTCCGCGCCTGTGTCTGCTCATGAGGTTCCCCAGGCTGCTGCTCCTGGCGTGGCTCATGCTGTTTATCCTGTCCTTCTCCGCGCGTCGGTACGCCTCCGACATGATGGACTCCCTCTGCTCGTTCGAGATGACTCCGTTGTCCCTCGCCCACTCGAGCGTGTCCGCCATCTTCACGATGCTCATCCCCCTCGCGTCCGCGGTGCGCCGCAGCATCAGGGCCTTGTTCCTGAGCTTGATGTCGATCGTGCACGCGGGCTGCTCCCACGGCTCCCCGTCCACGTGCATCGGGAACCCCTTCTCCACAATCACCTTGACGCTCTTCGCCTGGCAGATGCGCACCGGCTTGTCCACCCCCCAGTTGAGCTGCCCGAGGTGTAACGCCCCGTACACCACCACCACGTCCACCATCCCATCCTGCATCGAGCTCGCGCCGT
>Ga0181566_10003642_pt1 | contig 12638 bp, 11 predicted proteins | sample 101ome_15_FD_133762 | JGI IMG/M metagenome (GOLD analysis project Ga0181566, IMG submission 133762) | Coastal salt marsh microbial communities from the Groves Creek Marsh, Skidaway Island, Georgia - 101402AT metaG (megahit assembly) | ecosystem: Environmental > Aquatic > Marine > Intertidal... | reverse complement strand
CTTGCACTTATTGGAACAAAAATTGGCCGAAACATCGTTATTGTTGTTGAGAAGCCTTCAGAGTTGGATTTGATTATTAAGTTAGCAAAAGAAACAAAAACTCGCCCGATGATTGGGATTAGAAGTAAGTTAAGTTTCAAAGGTTCCGGTAAGTGGGAAAACTCAGCAGGAGATAATGCAAAGTTTGGTTTAAGTACAACTGACATCATTCAAGCAGTTAATAAACTAAAGCAGGAAAATTTTCTTGATTGTCTGAAGTTGTTTCATTTTCATATTGGAAGTCAAATCCCGGCGATCGGTACTATTCAAGACGCGATAACGGAAGGGGCACGATTTTATGCTCAGCTCGTAAAAATGGGGGCACCGCTTGAATTCTTTGATGTCGGTGGCGGTCTTGGAGTTGATTATGATGGAAGTCAGTCCTCAAATGAGTCTTCTATTAATTACTCGATGGAAGAGTATGCAAAGGATGTTGTTCAAAGCTTAATGCAAATTTGTGATGGTGAAGAAGTTGATCACCCAACAATTGTTAGTGAATCAGGAAGAGCAATCACGGCCCATCACTCATGCGTCATTACTAAAGTAATTGGAGAGATTAATCCTGCCAAAACGGGCTTTGAAAATATTGAAAATGATGAAGAGCACTTGTTTGTTAAGAATATGAGACAGGTCTTCAGTGAAGTGAGTGAAGAGAATTTCATCGCAAGTTATAATGCTATTGCTAAAATTAAAGAGGATAGTTTAAATGCTTTTAAACTTGGAGTTTTAAATTTAGTTGACCGTGCTAAAATTGAAGATTTGTATTGGAACACGCTTAAGGTGGTTTTTGATATTGCAAATAATGTTGAAGAGGAATCTGAAATTGTTTGGGAGCTACGACAAAAGCTATCAAGCCAATATCTTTGCAATTTTTCGGTATTTCAATCAACAGCAGACAGCTGGGCAATAAAACAAGTTTTACCAGTCGTTCCCATCACTAGACTTAATGAATTCCCATCAAAAGAAGGGTCGATTGCAGACATTACCTGCGACTCTGATGGTAAGATTTGTCATTTTTATAATGAAAATGAACCAAGCAATACGACACGGTTTCACGAACTAAAAGATGGTGAAGATTATTATTTAGGCATATTCATGACGGGTGCTTATCAAGATGTGATGGGAGATATGCATAATCTTTTTGGCCGGCTAAATGAAGTTCACGTTTATTCGGATGACGATGATCCAACTGATTTTTATATTGAGGAAGTCATTCGCGGGCAAAAGTCTTCACAAGTGTTAAAGACAATGCAATACAATCCACAACTCATGGCCATGATGATGAAAAAGGAAATAGACCGTCAGGTAATGAGAGGACTTATTCCACCGCGAGAAGGTGTTCGTTTGATCGATTTTTATGAGGAAAGTCTGTATCGATATACTTACCTAAAATAACTCAAATAACGTCCAAGAGCTTCTCAACTTTTTGATTCAGCGTATGCTCAACTTGCTTCCATTTCGGCTTGAATCGTGAGTGATAAAGATCTTGATTCAAGTCAAATGTTTCCTCTTTTTCAAGCTCCGTTTTTAAGTAAACGGCAGTTGAGGTTGGCGCTGAGATTTGTTTGACTAATTCGGAGACGCTCAAGCCTTGTCCGGGATGATCTAGAGGATAATATGGTTTAATATTCAAAGCCATCGCGGCATTATACGCCCCTATTGATTCATTAAATTAATAAAATTCAAAACCCGAATGAAATCAATGTTTTGATGGAGTAAAATTTGTTGGAGACAACTTTGCAGATTTTACAGGGAGTTTATCCACTCCTTAATCGTTTCACAGTCTTCACTACTGATAGAACTATCATCAGGTGGCATATCTGCGTCAACCCCCGAACCACAATTCTTAATTCTTTTTACAAAATAAGAATTATCAGCATCACCTGGTTTTACCAAACCATTGATTGCCAAAAATTTTTCTTCATCTTGATACTCTTGGTTTTTTGTTGAGAAATTATGATCACCGTGACAAGCAATACATTTGTCTACAATTATTGCACAAACTTCTTTAAATTGTTCACTGCCTTTCGCTCCTGAACATGATGAATCATCTACGATGCTTGAGTTTGATTGCTGGAAGCAACTAGTCAGAGAAAAAAGTAAAGAAATAATAAAGAATAGTTTCATCATTTAATTATAAGGTAGTTTAAAAATTCACTCAAGAGTGAGACAATAAACAAAAGTTAATGATTTTCTGTGCACTTTGATTGAAAAAGGAGTTTTTCATGAGTGAAATAAATAAAAATGAAGATTTAGGCGAGTTGACGATCCGCACGCTGGCGATGCCAAAAGATACAAATCCCCATGGAGATATTTTTGGTGGTTGGGTGCTTTCTCAAATGGATATTGCGGGCGGTATATATACCAGAAAGCAAACCGGCCAAAAAACGGTGACTGTGGCGGTTGATGCAATGGAGTTTTTATTACCTGTTTTGGTTGGTGATGTTATTTGCTGTTATTGCCGGACAGTTAAAGTCGGTAATACGTCCATGACCGTTGATGTGGATGTTTATGTTAGTCGTCAGTTTGAGCATGATCGCATAAAAGTAACAGAGGGCCGCTTTACCTATGTGGCGATCGACGCTACCAGAAGACCAATAAAAATTAGAAGGCAAGTTGGCTTGGAAGGAGATAATTAATATGTATGCAATCGAAGCCAATAAAGTCGTAAAACATTATCGACTCAATAAAGCGTTAGATGAATTTGATCTCTATGTTCCTAAAGGATCGGTTTTTGCTTTGTTAGGTCCAAACGGTGCGGGAAAAACCACTTTTATTAAATGCATGCTTGGCCTGGTGAACTACACCAAGGGAGAGCTAAAAGTTGAGGGGAAAAATGTAAATGAAGTCGATGCTCGAAAGCTAGTTTCTTATATTCCAGAACGTTTTAATTTTTATCCTTTTTACACAGCTACCGCGGTCCTGGAGTTTTATGGAAAGGCAATGGGAATTGATAAGTCAATACTTCCCGAGAAAATTGAGCAAGCGATTGTCAAATTGGAATTGACTGAAATTAGAGATAAAAAAATTGGTGAAATGTCAAAAGGGCAGCGCCAGCGGGTTGGTATCGCTAATCTTGTTTTAAGTGATGCTCCCATCCTTATCTTGGACGAGCCTTTTAGTGGATTGGACCCCATTGGTATAAAAGACTTAAAAAAAATTATCAAGGACTTTAAAGCAGAAGGAAAAACAGTTTTTCTAAACTCCCACATCTTAAGTGAGGTCGAAGAGATATGTGATTCTTTTGCTGTTATTAATAAAGGGGTTTGTCACGCTCAAGGTGATAAGTCTGAATTATTGAAAGATTCTAAACTTGATGACTTTTTCTATCAGGTAATTAAGGGAGAAGCAAATGAGTAATCTCACTCTTGTTGTTGGAGATACAATTAAAAAAGAGGTCAGAAATAAGGCCCTTGTGATCATCTTTTTTTTAAATATTATTATTTTTTCTATTGTCACGGCAGGCGTTGATTTTATCATTTCAATGGTTGGAAATGATGGTATTCCTCTCGACCTTAGTTCTCAAAAAATTCATGTATTTTTGTTCTTTATTAATAAATGGGTCGGGTTATTGGCAATCCTTTTTGGTATTGGATGCGTAAAATCAGATGAAGAAGATGGGATTTTGGGGCAATTAGTTTCACTCCCCATAATGAGAAGTGAGTATTTAATAGGGCGAATTATTGGCGCAAGCTCCATCGTGTTTTGTTTTTATGCTCTTCTTATTCTTTTTGCCGTTATTGCGCTGGCGATTGGTGAGTCTGCAATTCCTTTTAATGCTGCTTTTTTGTTAGCTTTGCCAATTAAGTTTTTTTATATACTAAGTGTAATTTTAATAAGCGTTTTAATATCACTTTTTTCATCGAAGGTAATTTCATTTGTACTGGCCATGGTCGCTTTCGTCGCTATTGATATCGCTGGGGCAATGAATGGTGGTAAGACCTTTAGTGAGTTGTTCACAGATATTGGCCTATTTAAAGGGTTTAATTTATTTATTTACGGGATATTCCCGCACCTTAGTGAGTTGGATAAAGTCGTTAATGATTTAATTTTTTCAACGAAGGATGTGACAAATCCATTAATTGAATTGGCCCATTCGGGAATTTCGATAATTATTTTATATTTTATTTTATTACTAATTTTTCGAAAAAAAGAACTCTAAGGGTATTTAGAATGCGCAAGATTTTTCTTTATGAAGCGAATAAAGATATATGTAATCTTATCAAAAATGCTATTCAAAATGAATTTGATGATGAAGTTAAGAATGCCTCCACCATTGATGAAGCTGTCAAAGAAATATCTCTTGGCGACTATGATCTAATAATTGCGAGAGATAAAGTTCAAGGAAGTAATGACTCTGTTCATCGATTTATAGATTCTATCTCATCAAACAAAATAAACTCTAAGCTTATCGCTATAGGTAATGTGGAAAGTGAAGATCCTGTTTTAATAGCACAGTTACCAGAAAAATTTAAAATGACTGAGTTAATTGAGGTATTAAAAAAAGCCTTCCAGCAAATTGAGGACTCCGGTGCTAACGATTACTTTGAAGTTAACTTTGACGTCTTAAGATTATTAAAAAGAACTAACTTCGATTTATTTTCTCGGTTACGAAGTCCGGGTAAAAAAGATCAATATATCACGAAGATCGCAAAAGATGCCGAGGTGAAGGGATTAAGTGAACTCGAGTCAAAGGGTGTCAAAAGTTTATTTATAGAAAAGAAACTTCGTCTTCAATTTACTAACGATCTTGTTTCTCAAGTTGCAAGAGGAATGAATATCGACTTTAATGATCTCCAGGAGGCAATGGAATCATCTGAGTCCGTTTACCGTTTAGCAAGGAAGTTATTATCTATTCAAGGGACAAATGAGATTAGTTACCGCTTAATTAATTGTCTTGCCGAGGAAATGATTGGAAATTTAAAAAAGTCTGAGTCCGAACTTGGAAATTACATTCTCTCAACGATAGAGCATACGACAAGCTACAGTTTTAAACATTTAAATTTGATTAGTGCTTTTGTTTTTATGTCCCTTCCTCATTTGGATATCATGGAGGAAAAGAAAAATATCTATCTAGAAAATTTTGTTTATGCGGCATGTTTCCATGACATTATTTTGGAAAAAGAAGGGATGGCGGAAATTCACACAAAGAAAGATTGGCTTGAATGTCAATTTGATGACTCGGACAAAAACTTAATCCGTGACCATGCAAAACTTGCTAGTGAACTTTTAGAAAAGTTTCCTGGTGCGAAAAAAGAAGTTATTAAAATCGTCAAGGAGCATCACGGTGTACCTAGTGGAGTTGGATTTACTGACCGAAAAGTGGGCTCATTAACCGGAGCATCAGTTTTTTTTGATGTTATTCATGACTTTGTGGAGCTTTTTTTAAATTTTCCACCAGACGGTTCTTTAGATACTATGCTAAAAAACTTAGAAGAAAGTTATCAACTATCCATATATAAGGATTATGTTGGTATTTTAAAAATGGGAATTGTTGACGCTTTTAAGGCTTAGTTAATTCCTGGTAAATTCAAATAGAGAGATTTAGTTGCTGGATATTGAGTCATTAAAAAAAACATTTAATATCGAAAAATTTCGAGGTCAGCAGGAGATGATTATTTCTCATGCGTTGGCGGGGAAAAATTCTTTAGTTCTAATGCCTACAGGTGGCGGTAAAAGTTTGTGCTATCAAGCTCCAATTTTTTTAATGAACAAATTAGGTATTATTATTTCTCCATTGATTAGTTTAATGAAAGACCAAGTTGATTTTTTGCGCTCTATTGGTCTTGGCGCTCACTACTTAAATAGCTCTCTTGAGTATGACGAAAAAAAAATAGTGATGAATGACCTCCTTTCAGGGGAGTGTAAGTATTTGTATGTTGCTCCTGAAACAGCTGTTAAAAGTAGTTTTATCAATTTTATTAAAAGACTTGATATTGGTCTCGTTGCGATTGATGAGTCCCACTGTATTTCAAAATGGGGGCATCAATTTCGCCCTGAATACCAAGTGATAAGTAAATTAATCATAGATCTTCCAAAAGTTCCGGTGATGGCCTTAACGGCGACGGCAGGTATAGAAACGAGAAAAGATATTGTTACTAGTCTTGGGATAAAAGACGCGAAGGTATTTTTAAATAGCTTTAATCGACCTAATATTTATCTTGAATGTGAGCAAAAACAAAATGAATCAACTCAGCTATTAGATTATGTAAATAATAATTTTGATGAGGAGGGGAGAGCAGTTGTTTATTGCCTTTCAAGAAAGAGGGTGGAAATGTTTGCTGACTTTTTAAATAGTCATGGCCATCCTGCAAGACCTTATCACGCAGGAATGTCAAATCTGAAACGCGATCAAGTTCAAAGTTGGTTTGCCGATCAGCCCGGAAGAATTGTCGTTGCCACCGTTGCTTTTGGGATGGGGATAGACGTATCAGATATTCGGTTTGTGGTTCACATGGACCTGCCCAAAAATTTAGAATCTTATTATCAAGAAATAGGGCGAGCGGGCAGAGATGGAAAACCATCTCGCACCATGATGTTTTATTCTAGGCGTGATCGAGCGCTATTGATGAACATGGCCTCAACCGGTGATAATCAAATTTATCAACGTGAAATTTTTGGGGTTAATTCTCTTTATGGCTATGCTCAAAGTCGTAATTGTCGAAGAAAGTTACTACTTCTAGGTTTCGATGAAGACTGGGATAAGAAGTCTTCTGTTTGTTGTGATAATTGTGATCGGGGAAAAGATGAATTTTTTGTTGATAGAACAGAAGATGCGCTTTTATTTCTTAACCTCGTGATGAAGTCGCCTCAACTGAGGAGCTATAAAGAGTGGAGAGAGTACCTTACTGAAAAAAAATTATTTTCAAATCTTCAAATTTATTACTCAACGAAGGGCCATGGAATTGAAGAATTAATTTTTCAACTGATGACAAATGGGCATCTCATTGTTGATGACTATGGGAAGCTTCAGGTGAGTAATAAAATAAACGGTTTAAGTAATGTGGAAATCTTTTTAAAAGTTCAACAAAGTAGAGTGGAGATAATTAAACCAGAGAAAAAGAAAAAGGCTAAAAAAGTTGCGGTCCATATTTCTGTCGAATCAGGTGACTATCCTCTTCAAAATTACGACGATGATGAACTTCGAGATTTACTCAGGGATTTTCGCTCTAAACAATCAAAAAAAAGCCGAGTGCCTGCCTATAAGGTTTTTTCTGACAAAACAATCGAATCTATATTAGAAATTAGGCCAAATTCAGAGGCTGAATTCCTGTCTGTTTTTGGCTTTGGTGAAAAGAAAGTCAAAAAATATGCCCACGCAATATTATCTATTTAGTTTTAAAAAACTTACATAAGTATATGCTTTTACTGAATGTTTAAATTTTTAGGTAAACATCCCGATAAATAGATAATATCGAAAATATTAGGATGGGTTTGATGAAGATTAAAAAATCAAAAATAATTGCCTCTGTTGTTGGTTTAGGGGTTTTGTCACTAACCGCATTTTATTTTAATGGAACAGTTAATTTCTCAGACGATCTTAATAGTAACATTAATGACCTTGATAGAGATATCATCAGTTCAGGTGATAATGATGGTGTCGAGGGAATTGATGGATCTACTCAAATGATGGGAGTTGACACAAATGACACTATTTACGCTGATCATAGCGATGATGAAGCGCCTTCAGAACTACCTCCTCTTGACCTACAAGACTTAAGGTCTAAAAGAACTGAACACCAAGACTCAGGTGAGTCTATTAACACAGGGTTAAATTTTAGACCTTCAGAGAGAGGGTACTCAGTTTTAGTTAACGGGAAAGAAATGAATTGGCATCTCCAAGATGGCCAGGGGAGATTGTTGAAGCAAAGAATTCCTTTTTCAAATTCCCGTCTTCAAAATATGGGAAATATTGTTTCTAGTGAAATTGGACGTCGATTCTCTGGGCCTGATGAGTATGTTGATTACCCCGTAATGGGAAAAGATGGAGTAGAGACGACAAAGCGAATGAAAAAAAGTGAATTGATTGAGTCTCTGACCTTACTCGAAAAAATGTGGGAAAAAAATGGTGGGGATGATTACGGAACAATTATTGACCGTAATGGTGATCCAATGAAGGTATTTTCTCCAGATGTTGAGCAAGAGCTTGATAATCAACGACGTATTGAGTTTGGAGACCTTCAACCATTCAATGAGGAGGTCAGCAGTTTCAGGCAAGATATTCAAGATTTTTTTATTAACACTGCAAGAGCTGCAGACTCTTATGCGATTCCCTTTACCATTTTTGATCGTACGTGGGGTAATACTAACTTATTTGGTTTTCAAGGAAAATTAACGGGGTCAATTGGATTATGGGGGAATGCTGAGGATGGAGGCACGTACTTGCTCTCTGCAGATGTGGATCTATCTGCTTATATTTTTGGAAACAGAAAGAATTTTATGAGTGGATTCGCCAAAGCAACCACTAATTGTGATATTCCTGCTGACACGTCAAGTTTGAGGGCGCAATACAATATTAAAAAATGGGGTAATACAATTAATAGCCTCGATGACACCTCAACAGGAAGGTGCGAGCGGTTTGGATTTGGTGGGTCATTTAATGAGCCCCACAATGGCTTCAACAACATCGATTTTGATGGGTTTGAGGCATGTCTAAACTTTACTGTTTTTGCCGGGTTAAGAGTTCGAGGGTGTGCCGGGGTTAGAGGAAGCTCCGAGTTTAACTTTACGGCCAGTGGAAATGGTGCACATAATCGGACCTACATTAACACCAAACAAGTCCTGCCTTATTATGGAAGAGCCTCCTTGGCGCTCTCGCCTGCGGGGTTTGATTTAGCTGAACTAAGCATGAATATTCAAGGGAAGTTATTAGATATGGAGCACACCTTTGATGCAGATATTCAGGCGCTGCTAGGAGTGGATTCAAGCGCTCAAAAAGCAAACTTGATCTATCAGCAAAAAGTTTTAGGCGGAAGAATTTATTTAGAGCTTCGTTGGTTTTCGGTTCTCTCATGGGGATATAAAACCTGGAGAAAAGAAATTAAGTCAAATGGATGGGTACGGGACGTGAGTGACACTACAAACTTATTGCAAAGCTTGTAGTGATTTTGTTAGACGCGTTTAGCGTCTAACAGTTGAGCGAAGGTTTTTTTGTAGTTCTTTTTTTCGAACACGAACATTTGTCGGAGTGATTAACACCCATTCATCATCATCGATCCAGTTCATCGCAAAATCTACAGTCATGTCTTGAATTGGTGGAAGTTGAATGTTTTCATCTTTTCCAGCGGTTCGAACAGAACTTAAATGCTTTTCACGAACACAATTAACATTGATATCATTTTGCTTCGCGTGCTCTCCAATAACTTGTCCCTCAAAAACAACTTCAGTCGGTCTGATAAATTGGCGACCGGTTGAAAGTAGATTAAAGAGAGCGTACGGGGTTGATTTTCCTCCGCGATCAGAAATAATTGCTCCATTAATTCGACTTAGCATATCTCCAGCGTATGGCTCATACCCAAGAAAGCGTGAACTCATAATGCCTTCACCACGAGTATCTGTTAGAAATTGTCCTCGGTAACCAATAAGTCCACGTGATGGAATTTTAAACTCAAGTCTCGATCTTCCTTCACCAAGTGGGCCTAAACTTTCCATGACACCTTTTCTTTTTGATAGAGACTCGGTGATCGTACCAACATCATTTTCAGGAATATCTAAAACGACCATTTCAAATGGTTCGTGTTTTTGGCCTTCAATTTCTTTAAATAAAACTCGAGGTCTTGCCACCATTAACTCATATCCAGCACGTCTGATTTCTTCAAAAACGATTGCTAGTTGTAGTTCACCCCGTCCCATTAATTTAAACTCTTTTGGGTCTTCTGTTTCTTCATATTTAAGGGCAACGTTATGGCGACAAGCATTTTGAAGAAATTCTTCAAGTTTTCTTGAAGTTAGATATTCACCCTCTTGTCCAGAGTTTGGAGAAGTATTTACGGAAACTGTTACCGATACTGTTGGAGGATCAACGGTGATTCTTTTAAGCGGAGAAATATCTTCTGGAGAGACAATAGAGTCCCCAATTTTTGCATCACTTAAGCCAGAAACGATAACGATCTCTCCAGCGCTTGCTTCTTCAACTTCTTTTGTCCCAATGGCATCAAAAACTTGAATATTTGTCACTTTAAACTTTTTATTTTTTTCATCAATATCACAATGAACAAACTGGCCATTACGAGTAATTTTACCTCTGGTAATACGCCCAATAACTTGCTGACCTAAATAAGTGGAATATGTCAGGTTTGTAACAAGCAATTGCAAGTTTTCACCGTCAGCAATTTTAGGTTCAGGTAAATAGTCAGTCGTAAAAAAATCAAGAAGAGGGGTTAAATCTTTTGGTTCCTCATCCATTGTCGTCATTGCATAGCCATTTTTTGCCGAGGCGAAAAAAATAGGAATATCACAATCGAAATCTTCGATATCTAGTTCTGTTGCAAGAGTGAGGAGAAGATCTTCAACTTCATTAATAACCTCATCAATTCGTCTATCTGGGCGGTCTACTTTATTAATAACGACAGCAATTTTACAACCTTGCTCCATTGCTTTGGTGAGAACAAATCTTGTTTGTGGAAGCGGTCCTTCTGATGCGTCAACGAGTAGAATGACAGAATCAACCATTAATAGAGATCGCTCAACTTCACCACCAAAGTCCGCGTGCCCTGGAGTATCAAGTAGGTTAAATTTTGTTCCCTTATAAATGAATGAACAGTTTTTAGCGGAAATCGTAATTCCTCGCTCTTTTTCAATGTCACCACTGTCCATCACGCGGTCTTGAACTTCTTCTCTCTCTCCAAATGTATTTGATTGTTTTAAAATCTCATCGACGAGGGTAGTTTTTCCATGGTCAACGTGGGCGACGATCGCCAAGTTTTTAAGTGGCATTGTGTTCATAATATTATCTCAGTGAAAAGTTAATAGGTTGATATAGCAGAAGTTTCCATCACTTGGAAACTAAATAGTGATTTGTGCACTGCTTGTAATTTTATTTACAACTGCTGGATGTAATCAATGGCAACTTGATTTTTGTTTTCTTCAGCAATTTCAAGAGCACTTTGACCGTTTGAATCATAGGTAAGTAGGTCTTTACCTAGTCCTTTTGTGTAGCAATTAAGGCGCTTTATTGTCTCTTTATTTTCTATTGTTAGAGCACGTTTCATCATTTTTTCAACATTTGTTGATAATTTAAAACAGTGCTTCATTACTCTTATATAAGATTCTGAGTAGACCATACTAAAACCAGAGGGTGCCATCGATTCACCATAAAATGTTTCATCCGTAGATGTTGCCGGAACCGCAGCTCGCATGAATGGTTTGGTCGTTTTCGTACTATTGACGTAATAGTAACCGGCTCCAAAAGCTTTTAGACTCAAGAGAAAGGTCAAAAGTAAGGCACTTTTCATGTTAAATTCCTTTGTTCAGATAAAAAAAATTTAACATATATTTTAGTGCTGATGGGCAGTGTTGAAATATTTACGGCCTGGGATTAGGTGTTTGGTAAAAGAGGGTCGACTACTTTTCTCCACAGAGGAGGTATTAAAGCCAAAATAACAGCCGTTGAGTAACCAAAAGGGTAATTGTGGGCACCTTCAGTATTAATTAAACTTTGGTAGCTTAGAGATGCTGATTGATGGTGATGAGCGTGTTTTCCAAGGTTGTACAAACTCGTATTCGTGAGTAAAAAATTTGTGTCCCAGGAATGCTCTGGGCCCACGGGTTCGTACTTGCCATTTTCTTTTATTTTTCGTTGTAGTCCGTAATGTTCGATGAAGTCGACCATCTCTAATAAAGAGATTGCCACGAAGCTTTGTAAAAGAAAAATATAAACGCCCTTGAGATTAAATAAAAAATAAAAGCCGGCAATAAGTAAAATCGAACTCAAATGATACTGGTAGCAACGGTGAAAAATATATTTCAACGGGCCGGCAATTTTTAATTTCGCGATTCGTTTATCTTCGATTTTCTTTGCCCCCTTAAAAACACCAACAATAGCTTTGGGGATAAAAAAGTAAATATTTTCACCTTTTTTGGCGGAAGCAGGATCATCTGGAGTGGCAACGTGACGATGATGGCCATGAACATGTTCAATTCTAAAAACAGCATAATTAACCGTGGCCAAAATCCAAACCCCGAGTCCTCGTTGCCATTTTGATGGACGATGAACAAGTTCATGGGCAATAGTTATTCCAAATCCTCCAGTGATAATTCCTAAAGATATAGTACCAGTGGTTAAGATAAGGAAGTTTGTTTCTTGAGATAGAGTTTGTACTGAGTAAAAAAGAAGTATCGTTTGAAAGAGTGGCCACAAATAAAGAGATAGGTTTGAGGAGTTCTCAGAAGTTGATTTTTCGTCTCCAAATATTTTAGTCAAAAGGTGATCTAAAAGAGGGTGGATGATAAAAATAATAATAATTCCAGCTGCACTAAAGTATCCTCCGAAATAAATTCCTAGAACTGAAACGCTTGATAAGAAGTATGGCCAAAAATGATATGCTAATTTTCTCATTTTTTTATTATATCAGAATGGTGAGTTCATTTAGGCTTAATTT
>Ga0181566_10003638_pt1 | contig 12657 bp, 8 predicted proteins | sample 101ome_15_FD_133762 | JGI IMG/M metagenome (GOLD analysis project Ga0181566, IMG submission 133762) | Coastal salt marsh microbial communities from the Groves Creek Marsh, Skidaway Island, Georgia - 101402AT metaG (megahit assembly) | ecosystem: Environmental > Aquatic > Marine > Intertidal zone... | reverse complement strand
GCCACAACCCCTCGTCCCTCAGCATCTTCGTCGCGCAGTATCCGCGTCGACACGGTCAGGTGTCGACGGCGGCCCTGCCGATCGACGATGGCAACTTCCACGCCGTTGGCATCGCGGCGCTGTGCAAAGAGCGCGCACAGTCCCCCCTCTGCGTCCGAGCCCAATACCTCTGCACACGACGCTCCAAGAGCCTCCTCGCGCGTATAGCCAATAATGTGCTGCGCCGCTTCATTCAGATTGCTCACGCGCAGATCGAAATCGACGGCGATAATACCATCGGCTACCGAATTAAAAATGGCTTCTAAATTTTGACGCTGCATCATACACGACTGCAGCTGATCTACGCTGACCATCTCTATCCTCCACGCTCAATGGGCCCTGCGTTCTTGCCGTTTCTCAACCATAAAGTAAAGTACCGGCACGGCCATGCGCGACAGCAGTAACGAGGCCACCTCTCCAGCCATCAGCGAAATAGCGAGTCCCTGAAAAATGGGATCAAATAGAATGACCGACGCACCGACAACGACCGCAGCGGCCGTCAGCAGCATTGGGCGAAAGCGCACAGCGCCTGCATCGACAACGGCCTCCTCTAACGACATGCCCTCGGCCAAACGCAGCTCTATAAAGTCGACGAGGATAATCGAGTTGCGCACCACAATCCCCGCTCCAGCGATAAACCCGATCATCGAGGTTGCCGTGAAGAACGCATCGAGACTGCCGTGAGCGGGCATAATGCCCACGAGAGAAAAGGGAATCGCAGACATAATAACCAGCGGCACGAGGAAGGACTGGAACCAGGCCACTACGAGAATGTATATGAGGATCAGCACGGCTCCGAAGGCCACGCCTAAATCGCGGAATACCTCGTACGTGATATGCCATTCACCGTCCCACTTTACCGATAGCTTATCGGTGTGAAGGGGCTGCTGTCCGGTGAACTGCTCCAGGGTATATCCCTCGGGCAGCTCCAGTTTCTCAATCCGATCGTTCAGCTCCATAATAGCATAGACCGGACTTTCAAATTCGCCGCCCACGTCAGCCGTCACGTATACTACGGGCATCAAGTTTTTGTGAAAAATACTGCGCTCGCTCTGCTCTACCTCTACGCGCACCAGCTGGCCCAGCGGCACCAAATGACCGCTCGAAGTCGGCATCTTTATGCCCATTAATCTATCTACGTGTGACCGCTCAACGAGCGGCAGACGCACTTGAATTTCGAGATCCTCCACCTCTGTCGGCTGATGCATTAATCCCACGCTGTGGCCATCTACGGCCATGGCTAGCGTCTGAGCAATTGCTCGGGACGAAATGCCGCTGAGCGCCGCTTTCTCGCGATCGACTACGAAGCGGTACTGGTCCTGCGTATCCTCTGCGTACCAGTCTACGTCGACAACGCCTTCCGTCTCCTCAAAGATCGTTCTTACCTGCTGAGCCACTTCAATCTGTCGCTCGTAGTCTGGCCCATAAATCTCAGCAACCAGCGTTTGCAGCACGGGCGGGCCAGGCGGCACTTCAGCAACCTCTATGCGCGCTCCGTATCGAGTGGCAATTTCCATTAGGCGTGGACGGACGCGCTTCGCCACACCGTGGCTTTGCTCACTGCGCTCGTGCTTGGGTTTCAGATTTACCTGAATATCGGCTACGTTTGCTCCGCGGCGCAGAAAGTAATGACGCACCAACCCGTTAAAGTTAAACGGCCCCGAAGTGCCCGCATAGATCTGGTAGTCCACAACTTCTGATACGCTACCTAAGTAAGAGCCCATCTCCTGCGCGATTGCAGCCGTCTCTTCAAGCGTCGTGCCTTCAGGTGCGTTAATCATCACCTGAAATTCGCTCTTATTGTCAAAGGGCAGCATCTTAACGGTGACAAATTTTACGCCGACTAATGCCATGGAACCCAGCAGCAGTGCGACCATGATAGCGAGGAACGCCGCGCGTACCTTAGCACCGCGTAGCAGCGGTTGCATAGCGCGTCGATAGAACGCTGTCAGCGCCCCCTCACCCTCGTCGCCGTGCGCACCTTCGCGCTTGAGAAAGCGCAGCGCCGCCCAAGGCGTAACCACAAACGCGACGAGTAGCGAAAAGAGCATGGCTGCCGACGCTCCTACGGGAATAGGTCGCATGTAGGGCCCCATCAACCCGCCAACAAACGCCATTGGCAAAATCGCGGCGATTACCGTCATCGTAGCAAGAATAGTCGGATTGCCTACTTCGTCTACTGCCTCAACTGCAACCTCGGTCAGCGACCGATCAGCGTTGGCCGGCAGGCGGAAGTGACGCACAATATTCTCGACTACGACAATTGCATCATCAACCAAGATGCCAATAGAAAATATGAGCGCAAAGAGCGTGATGCGGTTGAGGGTATACCCATACAAATAAAATGTGAACAGCGTCAGGCCCAGCGTTACGGGAATCGCAATGCCAACCACGCCCGACTCGCGGAAGCCCAGCGCCAACCAGATTAACAGGATGACCGAAACCGTAGCCAAGCCCATGTGAAAGAGTAACTCATCGGATTTCTCGCGGGCGGTCTCGCCGTAGTTCCGCGTCGTTACTACCGATACGTCGCCGGGCACAATTACGCCGCTAAGCCGCTCGACTTTTTGCAAAATTTGCTCGGCGAGCACGGTGGCGTTTGTGCCTTTGCGCTTGGCTATCGACAGCGTCACGGCCGGCTGCGTCTCGCCGCTGCCGCGACCGAATCGCACGTAGCTGCTGGGCTCTTCGGGCCCGTCGATTATATCCGCGACGTCTCCCAAATACACGGGTCGGCCCTCGTGGACGCTGACAACAACCGCAGCGACCTCGTCGGCATCTCTTAAAAAGAGACCCGTTTCTACAAGCACCTCTCCGTTTAATCTATTAATGCGCCCGGCTGGCAGCTGGTAGTTAGCTCCTTCGAGAGCGGCTACGACCGCATCGGGCGAAATACCGTAGGCGGCCAAGCGGTCAACCGATAGTTCAATGCGCAGCTGCCGACGCAGACCGCCTATGAGCTGGGTCTGCGATACGTCAGCTATCTGCTTTACTTCTCTCTCCACTTCGGCCGCAATGCGCCGCAGGGCAAAGCCGTCATACACTTCACTCGTAAACGTGAGAGCGACAATGGGCACGTCGTCTATAGAGCGCGGTTTTACCAGAGGCTTTGATACGCCGACCGGTATCAGATCAAAATTGGCGTAGAGTTGGTTGTAGGTTTTGAGAATGCTATCCTCTTCGTCCTCCCCAACGAGAAAGCGGACAATAGCCATGCTCCGACCGCTGCTCGACGTCGAGTACACGTATTCGACGCCGGGGATCTCCCACAGCAGCTTTTCCATCGGATAGGTAACGCGCTGCTCTACTTCTTTCGCACTGAGACCCGGCGCATTCACAAAGACGTCGACCATAGGCACGATGATCTGCGGCTCCTCCTCGCGCGGCGTTTGCAGTAGGGCAAAACCGCCTAAGAGCAGCGAAGCAACAACCAACAGAGGCGTCAGCTTAGAGTTGATAAAGAAACCGGCTAGGCGACCGGCTAATCCCATACTAGTCATTGGAGTATGCCTCCACGCGTCGACCCGCCCGCAGAGTGGTCGGAGGATCAACGACGACTTCATCTCCCTCGTCGAGGCCAGAAAGCACCTCGTACGCCGCCCCTCGCTGGCCCCCCAAGCGCAGCCAGCGCAGCTGAGCGCGACCGTCAGACACAACGTATACGCCCTCTAACTGACCCTTGCGGACGAGAGCCGTTGAAGGAACGAGCAGTGCGTCACGCGGCGCTTCGGGCAGCAGCGCACGTGCATACATGCCCGAACCTATGCGGTCGTTCACGTTGCCAATAGCAATTTTGGCGCGAAACGTCCGGCTGCGCGGGTCGGCGGCCTGCACCTGAGCCAGAACGCGCCCTTCAACCCGCTGACCGAGCGCTTCTATCTCTACCTGCACCCGCTGATCAGCGGCTACTCGTCGATCTTCCGGCAGCGATACTTCCACTTTGAGAGAATCGATCTGTTCAACGATAAAGAGAGGTGCACCGGGCGTCGCCATGTCTCCAACATCGACCAACTTGCGCACCACATGCCCATTGAGCGGTGAAGCGATCGAACTATAGGTGCGCTGCACCTCGGCCTGACGCAGTTTTTGACGAGCAGATTTCTCAGCCGCCGCAGAGCGGGTAAACGATGTTTCAGCATCGTCTAGCGCCTGCTGAGAAACCGCCTCTTGGTCATATAGGTTGCGCAGGCGTAGCGCATTTTTCTCCGCCAACAGGCGAGCGCTGTGCGCCGCAGCCAGTTCGGCCTGCGCGTAATCCCGCACGGCCTGCAGGGCAGCATCGTCCAAACGCACCAAAACCTGGCCGACTCGCACGGGTTCCCCCTCCTCAAAATCGGCTGCAGTAATGCGAGCCATAAGCTGAGCCGCCACCGAGGCGCGCGCATAGGGCTCGGTCGTGCCCACAGCGTATGAAGTCACGTCTATTTGCCTGCGCTCTACCAACTGGGTGCGCACGCGGAGGGCAGCTTCCTCCCCCTCGACTTGAACGCGGGAATCAGCACCGCAGGCCGCGAGAGCGAAGCCCGTGAAAGCGGCTATCACTGCTGCATAGATTTTTACATTCAATTTCACTTCAGCTCTCCCGTTTGACGTTCAAGTACACCGCCCGTGGCCCACTCCAATTTTGCCCATGCAACGCACGCGTCGCGCTCGGCCTGCAGCTGGCTCAGACGCGCCTCGGCGAGAGCCGTGCCCGCATCGAGCAGTTCCGTAGCCGTAACTATTTGCTCTCCATACTGTAGCTGGGCGATGCGACGGCGCTCACGCGCCAGTTCGACAACCTCTTTACGCACTTCCGCACGCGCCGTGGCAGCCTCTATATTCCGATGCGCAGCATAGACTTGGCGCTCTATGCTTGCACGTAGGAACGCCCTCTGAGACTGCAAACGCGCGCGATCGGCCGCTGCGCGCCTCATCCTTCCAATGGTTGCAGCGGCCGGCAGGTCCCACGACACAACGGCTCCCACCGTCCAGCTCGTCCCCTGGCGCTCAAGCGGTGCGTCGGTCTGCATCGCACCGCTGGCAAAGGCGTTGAGCTGGGGCCAAAACGCCGCACGGGCTTTACCCATGCCATGGCGCGCCATCTCCAGACCGTGCTCGGCCACCTGCACGTCCGCGCGCAGGCGCAGGGCGCGCTCAACTAGATCTCCAACGGGCGGCACGGAAGCGCGACCGCACAGCTCCGACGTCGGCTCAATCGCATCTGCTACCGCCCTACCCATAACCAAACTGAGAGCTTCGCTCGCCTCGGCGATCCCATCGGCCGACGTCCGCGTCTGCACATCGGCGTCCAGCGCCCGTATTTGAGCGGCTAGTCGCTCCGCATCCAAGGCCATCCCCTGCGCGTAGCGCGCCTTGACGCCTTCGGCATCCGCACGCGCGAACGCAGCGCTTTCGCGAGCCGTCTCCAAGGCGGCGTGTGCCAGGACCAAGTCCCAATAGGCAACCGCCGTATGTAAACGTATTTCAGCGCGCTCTTGGTCTAGCGCTGCCTCCGCCAAACGCACTCCAGCCCGTGCCTGACGATAGTCGTGCAGGGCGCGTCCCCCACTAAACAGAGGCTGTAGCACCTCTAAACGCGTTTGATAGTTGCTGCGCGCCCCGGGACGATTGAGCCTGTCGACGGCGAAATCGGCCGCGCGGAACTCCCCCTGATTTAGGCGAAAGCCGAATGCGCTTACCGCTTCGTCACTGCGCACGACCTGCTCACTCAGGCGCACGCTAGGTAAAAAGCCAGACTTGCTTTCCAATATTTGCCCACGCGCTGCATCTACGCTCTTTGCAGCCGCCCGCAGCAACTCATTATCGCGCTGCGCCCGTTCAATCGCCTCATCGAGGGAAAGCGCCGAAGTACGTTCAGCCAACAGCGCAATGATCGCCGTCAGTCCAGCGATGATAAACAACCTGTATCTCACTAAATCCACTCCCTTATAAAATCACCTACCCGCTCGGCAACACCTCTTACCCATCTACATGCAAGAGCTGTGCCGAGCTCTAAGAGCAAAACCTAAAAATATTTAAATATAATATTAACAGTTGTTTATGAGTTTTAGGGGATTGTTTACGACAACTATTCAGTGTTGCACATTACAACATATTGATGCAGTTGCGTTGCATCGCGCAACAGGACCAACCGTAAGGCGGTCACCGACTTTCAAAGGGACTGAAGCGGCAATAGATCTGGTTTGCTCTGTGTGGGTTCGCTATCTTAGCGGAAGCCCGCATACTTCGCTGCGACATAACATGGTTCACGGGATAGAACAATGTCTGCATCTGGCACGTGGCGCGCCGACGCCCTGCTTTTACTAACCGCTTTGATCTGGGGATTTGCCTTTGTCGCTCAGCGTCTGGGCATGGAGCACATCGGCCCGTTCTACTTTAACGGCGTGCGCTTTTTACTCGGCACGCTGACGCTGCTGCCTTTTGTCGTGGGCAATAATCGCCGCACGCTGCGCTCGGCGCTTACCCGCACGATGCCCGTCGCAGCACTGGCTGGCCTGGTCCTCTTTGCCGGCGCTTCGCTACAGCAGTTTGGCATCGTTTACACCACCGCTGGCAAAGCGGGCTTTATCACCGGCCTCTACGTGGTCTTAGTGCCCATCATGGGGCTCGCGCTGGGCGCGCGCACGCGTTTAAGCACGTGGATTGGCGCCCTCATAGCTGCCGGTGGCATGTATCTGCTCAGCGTCCAGCCGCCGTTTTCCATCGGTTTGGGCGACGGACTCGTTCTGGTCAGCGCGCTGTTTTGGGGCCTGCACGTGCTACTGATCGGACGCATCGCAGCACGGCACGACTGGGCCCTGCTGGCGGCCGGGCAGTTTCTCACCTGCGCCCTGCTCAGCATGGGAGTCGCCCTCTTCACTGAAGACGTAGCCCCTCAGCGCATGCTTAACGCGGCCGCGCCCATTCTCTATGGGGGCGTGCTCTCGGTCGGCATCGCCTATACGCTGCAGGTCGTAGCACAGCGCAAGGCACCGCCGGCCCACGCCGCCGTTATCCTCAGCCTCGAAACGGTTTTTGCCGCACTGGGCGGCTGGCTCCTGCTCGACGAGCACCTGCCGTCGCGCGGGTTGGCCGGCTGCGGTCTGATGCTAGTAGGCATGCTCATTTCGCAGTGGCAAACAGGAGATCGAGACTCCTAGTACGAGCGATTGTCGGCCGCGTATTCGACGTTGCCGCCAGAGGGTCCACCAATCGCCCAAACCCCGCGAAAGAGGCTGCGGCGACGCGGTGGCATAGCCTCAATCGCCTCGTCACTCAAATTGAGCCGGTGCCACTGCGCCCAAATTGAATTGTAGCAGTTAAACACCGCACAGCGCGGATTGTCTGGATTGGTCCAGCTGTTGGCTGCGTGCACCAAACTCTCGCTAAAAATGACCACCGAGCCGGGCGGGCAGCTGTAGTCATCCATCATGTCGCGCATGGATTCCTCCCACGGCGAGCCGCCGATATTGGGCTGGTAGCGATCGGGACCGCCGTAGTTAAAGTGCGCCTTGTGCGAACCGCTGAGAAAAGACGTCGCCCCTTGGCCCGACTTAACTTCCTCCAATTCCCATACCACGCGCGTCAACCCAGAAAAAATCTTGCCGCCGGCGACCTGATAGCGCATGGCGTTGGCCTGCTGCGGTGGACGCACCACGTGCGGCAAACCGTTGTCGCCGCGCTCGCTGGTGTCCCACCCCGGCGGGCGCACCGTCGTAAAAGAGCCCTCGCAGCGAAAGCCGTAGCATTCGTCGCGCACAAAGGGGTCCTCAGCTAGAACTTCCGACAGAATGCCTACGATAGCCGGATGGTCGAGCAGGCGCTGCAGCGAGGGACCGTAACTCTGCCGCGCACCACCGTTCACTTCGGCCTTCATCTCTTCGATTTCTCGCTCGTCCGTCAGGACAGCCGGCAGGAGAATCCAACCGCGCAGATCAAAGAAAAATTTCTGCTCGTCGGTCATGGGAACGGGTGGCGTAGCGTAGTCGCCCTGATCATCTATTTGCATGGAATTCCTCCGTTGTATCGAATGCGCCCAACGCGCGTTTTAGACAGACCGTTAACACCACAGTATAGCCCCTTGTCGCCCCTGCATCAAAAGCTGTTCTTTGGAAGCGAGTGCATCACGCGACCCCCCATTGAGGATATCCCATGAGCCAAAAAATCGGTTTCGTCGACTTCGACTTAAACAACTTTCACGCCGACGTCTATCTCAAGCTCCTGCGCGGCGATTTACAGGCGCGCGGTTTTACCGTAGCCGGGGCTACGGCTCTACAGGCCGAGTCGAGCCAAGCCTGGTGTGCCCAGAACAGCGTGCCCTACTACAGCGACGTCGACGCATTGGACGCACACGTCGACTGCTACGCCGTGCTCGCCCCCTCCAATCCAGAAGTGCACGAGACCCTGTGCCAGCGCGTCTTTCCGTGCGGCAAACCGACCTACGTAGACAAGACCTTCGCTCCCGACCTGGCGACGGCCGAGCGCATCTTCGCCTTGGCCGACCAGCACGGCATGGCCATGCAGACCTCTTCCGCCCTGCGCTATAGCAACGTGCAGGAACGCCTCGCCGAGTTGGAAGGCCACCTGCTGCACATCGTCACCTGGGGCGGCGGTTCGTCCTTTGGCGAGTACGCCATTCACCCACTCGAGCTTGCCATCAGCTGCATGGGCCCCGACGTCGAGCGCCTCCATCGGCGCGGCGCGGGCGAGTGCGCCCAGCTCTTGCTCGACTTTAGCGATAGCCGCACGGCCGTAGTAAACGTATACACAAACACCAGCACCCCCTTTGCCGCAGCGCTGACTACGACAGGGGGCACGGAGTATATCGCCGTAGACAGCAGCGCAATTTTTCGCAACACCGCCGCAGCCATGCTCGACCTCTTCGAACGCGGCACTGCCTCCGTGGATCGGCGCGAGACGCTGGCCATTCACAGCGCGCTAGACGCCGCCAAGACAGAAGCCGCGCGCGCGGGCTTTGTCGACCTCTAGCACATCGCACCCAATCGCCTCTATCGCTTTCTGTAGTCCGCAGGAATCGCGCGACTATCATCATATTCGAGTAGTCTACCCCTAGCCGGTAATAACGATCGCACTGGGACTTACGCCGGGTTCACCCTGTATTGTATATTTGCCGCGATCGACCAGAGAAGGCGACCTGACGTTGAACACATAGAAAGGGTCCTCGCTACGAAACCGCTACGATTTCTATACGGCTACGCCCGCCAATACGCTGGCGTTTTAATTATCACCGTCATTAGCATGCTGCTCCTGGTGGGCGTGCAGCTGCTCATTCCGTGGATCATTAAGACCATGGTCGGCGCTATCACGGGAACCGATGGCAACGTGCTGACCATGGAAAAGGTGACCGATCTAGCGCTGCTAGCCCTCTTAGTCTACGTGGCACGCGCTTTTCTGCAGTTTCTGCGCAGCTATATGGCCCACGTAGCCGGCTGGGGCGTAGTGGCCGAAGCGCGCAAGCTGATCTATGCGCACCTGCAGCGCTTGTCGCTTCGCTTTTACGAGGACAAGCAGACCGGTCAGCTGATGTCGCGCATGGTCAACGACTCGGACAAATTTGAGCTGCTGATCGCCCATGCCATACCCGACATCGCCGTCAACGTGCTAACGCTGATCAGCGTTACGGTCGTGCTCGTCAACATGAACTGGCAGCTGACGCTGCTCAGCATGGTGCCCATTCCATTTATCCTTATTTCACTGCGACTCTTTGCCCGCTATGTGCGGCCTGCTTTTCGCGAGCGCCAGCAGGAACTGGGCGAGCTCAACGCTATTCTCAACGACAATATTTCCGGCATTCGGGAGATCAAGACGTTCACGCGCGAACACATCGAAACCCGCCGCATTGACGGTCGCATCGACCGCTATCGCGACTCGCTGCTGCACGCGCTCAAGATGATGGCCACCTTTCAGCCCTTTATCCAGTTCACCTCGGCGCTCGGCACCATCATCCTCATTTATTTTGGCGGCAAACTGGCCTTCGACCAGGTTCTAACCGTTGCCGACCTAGTCGGCTTCTTTCTCTACTTGGAGCTTTTTTACCAACCGCTGCACCACCTTAGCGGTGCTTGGGAACAGATCCAAGAAGCCCTGGCCAGCGCCGATCGCGTTACCGAGTTACTCGACGAAGTGCCCGAGGTGGACGACGCGGAAAACGCCGTTGCTCTGCCGGTGCCGATTAAGGGAGGAATCACCCTACAAGACGTGCGCTTTGGCTACATTCCAGAAGAGACCGTGCTGGACAACGTCGGCCTAGATATTGCACCCCGGTCGACGGTTGCGCTCGTCGGGCCGACGGGCGTAGGCAAAACGACGCTGGCCGGACTTATTCCACGCTTTTACGACGTAGATGAGGGCCGTATTTGCATTGATGGCATCGACATCCGCAGGCTGGCACTAGACGATCTCCGCGCGCAAATCAGCATCGTGTTACAGGACGTCTTCCTCTTTCACGGCACGGTGCTAGACAACATTCTTTTTGGCCGTGCCGACGCCACGCAAGAAGAGGTCATCGCCGCTGCCCAGGTTGCCAACGCACACGATTTTATACAGCAACTACCCCAGGGCTATGACACGGTTATTGGCGAACGCGGCGTTAAGCTATCGGGCGGCCAGAAACAGCGCCTGTCAATTGCTCGGGCCGTGCTCAAGGACGCGCCGATTCTGATTTTGGACGAGGCGACCTCTTCGGTTGACACCGAGACCGAACGGCTCATCCAACAGGCACTAGATCGACTCATGCAGGGCAAGACCACGCTGGTAATCGCCCATCGCCTGTCGACCATTCGCAGCGCCGATCAGATCGTCGTGCTGGGCAACGGCGGCATCGCCGAACGCGGAAACCACGATGAGCTCATGGCTCAGCGCGGCATCTACTGGCACTTGAATAGAGTCCAATCACAGGATCCAACGCTGGTAGTTGAGCGAGCAGGGGATGCCGCCGGACCCATGAGCGCGCATATTCGCTCATAGAAATTGCACGGAACGCGAATGCGCTTGGAGACATCGCACTGCTGCAACGTCGTTGACTTCGCCCCTTTTTATGGCAATCATACTCACTTGTATCCAAGTTTCTCATTACGCAAACGGGAGCGGCAAGAGTGCACGATATAGAGGCAATTATTGCAGAAATTGACGAGCGCGGCTACTGCTGCGTGCCCAACGTCATCTCTCCCGAACGGGCCGATGCGGCGCGCAGTGCGCTGCACCGTCTGCTCGACGAAGAAATGACCGACGCCGATCGCCAGGGGTGCACCCAGCGGGTAGGCCGCATCGTAGTCAAAGATCCGCTCTTTCTCGAACTGATGTCCAACGCATTTGTCGTCGACGTGTGGAAGGCTTATTTGGGGGACGATATCATGTGCGCAACGTTTTCGGCCAATACGGTTTACCCCGGCCATGCGAATATCGGCTGGCATTCGGACTATCCCTACTGGTCGATTCAGCCGCCGTGGCCACCCGGGCGCTTTGCCGGTCAAACGGTGTGGATGTTAGATGATTTTACGGAGGAAAACGGCGCGACCGCCGTCGTGCCTGGCTCGCATGCCAAAGGTCACCCGCCCGACGGCAACACCGGCGCATGGCGCGAGGACGGACAGGTCCTAACGGGCACGCGCGGCAGCGTCGTCTTTGCACACGGCGCGTGGTGGCATACGGCGCGGCCCAACTTAACCGAGCAATCGCGCTCGTGTCTGTTGGGTATGTATCTGAAACCCTGCTTTATCCCACAGGAGGACATGCGCGGCCAGCTAGCCGAGCTAGAAGACCCTTCGGAGCTAGTGCAGCAGCTGCTCTGTGGGAGGCAGCACGTGCCGCGCAATGTAGGCGCTTGATCTAGCGCTCGTCGACTTTCACCTCGCCCCACGACTGCGATTCTACGGCCGTCTCGTCGTCCGCTTCGTAAACGCGCACGTAGTCGACTTCCATCTTCTGCGGCCAGATTGCGTGGTCGATGCCCTGGGCACCGCCCCACATACCGCCGACGGCCAGATTGAGTATCAGATGGAAGGGCCGGTCAAAGGGCCACTGACGAAAATTGGCCTGTTTGTTACTCAGCCGTTGGTTCTTGAAGGTGTAGTAGTGCGTCGTGTCGACGTAGCCACGAATCTCCTCGGGCGTCCACTCAACGCTGTACGTATGAAACGCTTCGCGCGCCTTGGGAACGCGAAGCTGCGCGCCGCGCTGCGTGCCCATGGTATGGTTAAAGGCGAGCGTATGTATGGTGGCGTGTACCACGTCTGGATCATAGCCGACGTGTTCCATAATGTCGATCTCGCCGTTGTCGGGCCAGTAGTTCTGCCCGTACGTATTGTGCGAGGCGAGCATCCAAATAGCCGGCCACGTGCCGCGCCCAGACGGCAGCCGCGCACGCACTTCGAAACGACCGTACGTCCAATCCCCTTTGCCCTTTGTTACTAGTCGGGCAGAAGTATAGGGACGGCCCTCCTTGTATTCTCGGCGCGCTTCAATCGTAAGCACCCCGTCTTCTACGCGTGCATTCTGCGTGCGCTCACGCGTGTAAAACTGCTCTTCTCCATTGCCCCAGCCATGCCCGCCTACGTCGTAGCTCCAGCGAGAAGAGTCCGGCAACCCCGTGTAGTCAAATTCGTCGGACCACACGAG
>Ga0181566_10003635_pt1 | contig 12658 bp, 13 predicted proteins | sample 101ome_15_FD_133762 | JGI IMG/M metagenome (GOLD analysis project Ga0181566, IMG submission 133762) | Coastal salt marsh microbial communities from the Groves Creek Marsh, Skidaway Island, Georgia - 101402AT metaG (megahit assembly) | ecosystem: Environmental > Aquatic > Marine > Intertidal... | reverse complement strand
GTGAATTTAGCCGAATTCGATTTCAATACAATCACAATGTGTTGGCGAATAATCAGTCGGATGATCAGTTCATAATTCAATATGTGATGAGCATCGGAGCACACGGTGCGCATAAGTATTAAACACATCCTTGGCAGCTTAATTGCCGCATCGCTCGGTGCTCAGGCTGCCGTTTCGGTGTTCACATGTGAGCCCGAATGGGCGGCTTTAACCGAAGCAATTGGCGGGGAGCAGGTGCGGGTGGTTTCGGCCACCCATGCCAAGCAAAACCCGCATTACATTCGGGCACGCCCGAGCTTAATTGCAGCCATTCGACGGGCCGAGTTGTTGGTTTGCTCGGGGGCAGATTTAGAAGTGGGGTGGTTGCCCATTTTATTGGAGCGTGCCCCCGTGGGCATCCAACCGGGTGCTATGGGCAATATTATGGCGGCGGATTATGTGCCCATGTTGGGCGTTAACGACTCTGTGGATCGCAGCCATGGGGATGTGCATCCGGACGGCAACCCCCATGTGCATTTAAATCCCCATCATATTCTTCAGATTGCGCGTCAAATTCAGGGTCGGTTGGAGCAGATTGATCCCGATCATGCGGGTGTGTATGCCGAACGCTACACGGCCTTTGAGGCGCAATGGGAAGCCGCCATTCAGCGATGGACAATTCAGGCGGCTCCGTTGCGTGGCCGGTCCGTGATTGTGCATCATCAATCGTTTGATTATCTGTTGGATTGGTTGGGCGTCACCACCATTGCATCTCTAGAGCCCGTGCCAGGGTTGCCGCCAACGGCTGCTCATTTAAACACAGTGCTGAAGCAGGCAACAGACCCGTCAGTATTGGCAATTTTGCGAACACCGTATGATCCGTCGGAAGCCAGTGAATGGGTGGCGTCTAAAACGAATATTCCAGCGCTTCGGCTCCCCTATACAGTGGGGGGTACCGATGCCAGTGTTGACTTAATAACTCTATTTGATGAGACAATTGCTGTATTATTAAATCATGGATCTTGATCTACTTGTATTGGTATTGCCAGCCTTTGTTGCCGGAATTATGATTGCGGCAACCCATGCGCCGTTGGGTTTGGAAGTGTTAAAGCGGGGTATTGTTTTTATGGATTTAGCGGTTGCACAGATTGCGGGGCTGGGCATGGTGGGGGTGTTGACCTGGGTCCACCACCCATCCGCTTGGTTAATACAAGGGGTGGCGTTATGCGCAGCGTTGCTCTCTGCGGCAGCATTTCGATGGATAGAATCGATGGTTCCGGAACGACAAGAGGCCATTATTGGAACCAGCTTTGTTGTCGCAGCATCGGCCGCGATCTTGGTGTTGCAGCACCATCCGCATGGGGGGGAAACCCTGCAGCACATGGTATCGGGCCAATTGTTATTTGTCACTTGGCTGGACGTGCTAAAGCATGCGCCGATTTATATTGGCATTGTATTGGCCTGGTTTTTGCATCCAAGGTGGCGGTCTGGACTCGGGTTTTATAGTTTGTTTGCCTTGGCCATTACCTCATCGGTGCAATTGGTGGGGGTGTATGTGGTATTTGCGAGTTTAATTTTACCGGCATTGGTGGCTACGGGGCGCTCGTGTGCGTTGCGAACCGCCTGGTCGTTTGGCGGGCTGATGATGGTGGTGGGCTGTGGGAGTGCCTTGTTTTTGGACGTTCCGGCTGGCCCTATGGTTGTTATTGTGGGGAGTCTATTGGCCGTTGGCTATTGGGTTTGGGGGTCCCGATGCCCATAGCCAGTATTGTTTGGTTTAAGCGAGATTTTCGGGTAACGGATCACGAGCCCCTCAGCTTGGCGGCTCAGCAAGGGCCCATTATTGCACTGTATATTGTTGAGCCGGACTTGTGGGGGCAACCAGATACGAGTTATCGGCAGTATCAGTACCTGGTGGACAGCATAAAGTCGTTAGATGAAAATTTAAAAGATCTGGGGGCTCACTTGGTGATTCGGGTTGGGGATGCGGTCGAGGTGTTGGACGCTTTGGTTCAGCGCTGGGGGGTGACCCACGTGTTTTCCCATCAAGAAACGGGCAACTACTGGACGTATGATCGTGACCGTCGGGTACAGCGTTGGGCCAAGACACGGGGTGTTGTTTCGCAGGAGTCTACCCAAACGGGGGTGGTGCGTTGCCTGCAGGATCGGGACGGGTGGTCGGCACGCTGGAAAGCCACGATGCAGGCTCCGCTGGTGTCCGGCCCTGTGCAGATTCAGTCGATGCCAGTGGATCCAGAGGCGATGCCTTCGGCCGAGGCGTTGGGCTTGGTTCAGGATGGCTATACGGCTATTCAAGTGGGGGGTAGTGCGATGGCGACCGAGACGCTGTCGACGTTTTTAGCGACTCGAGGGCAGCCGTATACACGGGCCATGTCCTCGCCAGTGACGGCTTATACCCATTGTTCTCGGTTGTCGTCGTATTTGACACTGGGCGCTATATCCATGCGTACGGTTTTTCAAGCGACTCAGGCCCGTCAAGTGGCAATTAAGCAGCACGGGCTTGGTGGTGGTTGGGGGAGTGCGATGCGTTCGTTTTCAGGTCGCTTGCGGTGGCATTGTCATTTTATGCAAAAGTTGGAAGATGAACCCCGTATTGAGTTTGAGAACATGCATTCGGCGTATAATGGCTTGCGTGAAGATGCCTTTAATGATGCCTACTTTGAGGCATGGAAAGCGGGAAAAACCGGGTTCCCCATGGTGGATGCTTGCATGCGGGCGCTGATTGCAACGGGATGGCTCAATTTTAGAATGCGAGCCATGCTCATGAGTGTGGCCAGTTATCATTTGTGGTTGCATTGGCGGGAGCCGGCGGTGTATTTGGCTCGATTATTTGTGGATTATGAACCGGGAATTCATTACAGTCAGGTTCAAATGCAATCGGGCACAACTGGGATTAATAGTGTGCGTATTTACAACCCGATTAAACAAGGCTTGGATCATGACCCAGATGGACTATTTATCCGCGAATGGGTGCCGGAATTGGCCCAATGCCCCACGGAATATATTCATACCCCCTGGCAGCATGGGTATTATATGGCGCCGATTGTTGATGAGGCCCAAGCTCGACAATTCGCCGCGGCTCAGGTCTATGGATTGCGCAAGCAAGCCGCGCATCGGGCGGAGTCTCAAGCGATTGTGAAGCAGCACGGTAGTCGGAAGCGACCCAGAAAACGCCCGCCGAATCCATCCCATCCCGATCAGTTGCGATTGCCTATGTAAGGGGTGCTAGGCGATGCCAGTGCTCAAGCAGCATCCAGCCAACCGCTCCTGTTTTTAGGATCCACAATCCGGTTCGATAGGCATTCAGGCGCACCAATAGTGGGATATTTTTGGGGTTTCCGTGTGCGCATAATTGGTTATGAATTGGAACGATTTTAATAAATGTAAGCAACCAGATCAGGGCTAATAGTGTTGTTGCCCAATAGAGTGCTGGGGTGTGTGCATTGGGGAAGGCCCACAGTCCGGCCAGTGAGGTTGCTTCAGCTAGCATGATTGGGATAACGACATACGAAATTCGACGCACATGGGCCATGGCATAATCGGCGAGCTCTGAGTGCCCAACGTGGGCAAACTGTGGGTAAATGACCACTTGAACCAATATAATTAGTGTGAGCATGCTCAGGGACGCAGTAGCCTGTATCCATAGAATCGGTATCATTAAGTTAGGCGGTTATAAGGCTGGCCCAACATAGTCGCCGTTAATGCGCCAATAGCCGGTTTCTTTAATTCCCAGTTCGGTTTCATCCTCGCTTTCATCGTCATCGCTGGTCAATGTTTTGGGGTTAAATCGGCGGATTTTATGCGGACGTACCGAATAGACAATATTGCCGGTATACCGATGCACATGGTAGCGGTTCATTCGGGATATAATCCGAATGTAGGCTTCTTCAGAAAGCATCATCATGGGCGTGGCTGTGGGACTTAGATGAGCGAATGTCGTCAGTTGAGTTTGAGGCTCAAACTCATTTTGAATATCAAGCCTTGTTGTTTGATCCTTCCCTGCTCGAACTAAGTCCAGATGACTACTGCCAATTATCCGTGGAGACGATCCAGAGTTTATGGTTTGAAATGGTAATGTTGACATAAAAAATGTGTTTTCTATCCTATAGTATACAAATAAATACGTTTAAAATCCAATTTTGTTATTAAATTGTGTTCATTCGACACTGAACTGTGTATAATAATAAGGCATTTATAGTGTAATTAAAATTTATAATTATTAAACATTTGTTAAATTTTTCTAAACAATCGCAATGATCATAGAGCCTTTTCATTTAAAAATAGTTCAGTCTGTGTACCAAACAAAAACCCTAGTGGGTGCTTCAAAAGCATTGTGTGTGACCCAATCGGCATTGAGCCAAGCCATTAAAAAATTGGAAAAGCAATTGGGGGTGGTGGTGTGGGAAAAGTCGGGGCGCACTATACAATTGACCACAGCCGGTTTATTTTTGGTGGATGCGGCGAATCGGATTTTACCGCAATTGGAGCAGCTGGGGCACGATGTAAAAAAGTTAAGCGCAGGCGTTGTGGGGCATTTGCGTATTGGCATGGAGTGTTATCCGTGTTATCGGTGGATTCGACAAATTATTGGGACCTATTTAATGGATTGGCCCGATGTGGATTTGGATATTTTGAAGCAATTTACGTTTAAGGGGTTGCAAGCCTTGCTGAATCATGAGGTTGATATTTTAATTACACCGGATGCGGTGAGCCATCGGGGGGTTGTGTTTTATCCGGTGTTTGACTATGAACAGGTGTTGGTGGTTGCCAATGCGCATCCGTTTGCTGGGCGTGCCTATATTCAGCCCGATGACTTAAAAGACCAGATTTTGATTACGTATCCAATTGAAACGCATCGACTGGATGTTTATAAAGACTTTATGACCCCCCATAAAATTTTGCCAAATAAGCATATTTATATTGAAGATACCGATATTTTATTGCAAATGGTAGCGGCGAATCGTGGGGTATCGGCATTGCCCCGTTGGCTGGTTGAAGAGGAGCAGCGTCAGTTTGATATTACCCCGGTTTCGTTGGGGGATCCGGGGGTGTTTCAAACCATTCATTTGGGGGTCCGGGAGGATCGCAAGCGTCCGGCATATCAGCGGGCATTTTTGGAATTAGCCGGGGCTCGGCTAAGCGAATAATGGGTGTATTACTTAACGAAACTTGTCTAAAAATTCAGTGATATGGTCAATCAGTATGGTGGGGTGTTCGGCATGCAGCCAATGGGAGCCGGGCATGGATACAATGTGAGCATGGCTAAATAAGCGATCAATAGTCTCTCTGTCTGTATCCAAGACATAATCGGAGTCCACACCCCGCAAAAACAAGGCCGGAATCTGAATCCGATTGGATAATACGGGTGCTGCCATAATGGCCGGTTCTTCTTGGCGGAGCATCGCCAATGGAATTCGCCAATGGGGTTGTGGGGTCATCACTAAATTATGAAGTAAAAAGGCACGGATTTCCGGTTGCTTGACGCCCTGTTTGGCTAAGGCTTGATCCGCCTCTGTTCGGGAGGATAAGGTCTCACAGGGGATGGCTAAGCAGGCGTTCATTAATGGCGTTTGACGCCCCAACGGGTATACTTTCGGGGCAATATCGACGACGACAATGGACCGAAATAAATCGGGGTAATTGTGGGCCACTTGCATGGCGACTTTCCCCCCCATTGAATGCCCAATAAAGCACACCCCAGTGGTTAGGTTTAGAGCCGTGCATAACTTCGCAATATCGGTGGCCATAGCCGCATAAGTCATAATCGCATGGTGTGGGGAATTCCCATGGTTGCGCAAATCAGGCAAAATGACCCGGTACTGCCGACTCAACTGCTTGGCAATGCTGAGCCAGTTTCGCTTAGAACCAAACAAACCGTGGGCAATCAAAAGGGTGTCTGCTGTGGGTTGGCTAGGTTCTAGAATTTGATAATTTAATTGCATTGTCTTACGCTATAGTTTAACCCATGCCGTTGGGTGTCGGCTACTGACCCGATCAATTAAACGACAGGGGGGTTGTTGGGCTTGGTTGGATTTGATATAATTATCAAACTGTAAAAATTAAAACATATAAAGTAGTGAGAGAAGTATTATGATTGCAATTATTGAACAAGGAAGTAAACAATTTAAGGTTTCAGTTGGGTCTATTGTTGATATTGACCTTGTTGAAAATCCGTCGGAGTCTATTTCATTCGATAAAGTATTGCTTGTTTCGGATGAGTCTGGAACCACTATTGGGAAGCCGTATGTTGAATCCGCTGTGGTTCAGGCAGAAGTATTGGAGCCGCTTCACAAAGACGAAAAAGTCACAGTATTTAAATTTAAAACAAAAACGGGGTATAAAGTCCGACAAGGGCATCGCCAAAAATATACCCGGGTTAGAGTTACGGCCATTGAGTCGGGTAAATAGAAGGAGTCGATCATGGCACATAAGAAAGGAAAGGGAAGTACTAAAAACGGTCGCGATAGTCAAAGTAAACGACTGGGCGTTAAACGATTTGGGGGCGAATTGGTTTCCGGGGGCGAAATTTTAATTCGTCAGCGAGGTACGCAGTTTCACCCAGGCGATAATGTGGGGTTGGGCAGAGACTACACGTTGTATGCTAAAAAGACAGGGACGGTGACATTTTCTCGCTTTTCAAAGCAGCGATTAAAAGTGTCAATTGTTCCAGTTGAAGCTGTTTAATTGGGCCCCGTTATAGGGGATTTTTATGGCGTTTGTTGATACGGCAACCGTATTTGTTGAGGCTGGGCATGGGGGAGCGGGTGCTGTAAGCTTTCGGAAAGAAAAGTTTGTCCCTAAGGGTGGACCGGATGGTGGCGATGGCGGTCGTGGAGGATCGGTAATTTTGGAGGCCAATGCCGGTTGCCAAACCTTAATGGATTTGCGATTAAAAAAACAATACAAGGCACCCAATGGGCAGCCGGGTCGTCCGCGCAAGCAATATGGTTCCAATGGCCAAGATTTGATTTTACCGGTTCCCTGTGGCACGTTGATTTACAAGGCCGATACGCAGGAATTAATGGCCGATTTGGTGACCCATGGCCAACAATGTGTGGTGGCGCGTGGCGGTAAGGGGGGGCGTGGCAACACGCATTTTTCAACGGCTAAACACAAAACCCCTCGCTATGCGCAGCCAGGGCTTCCGGGTGAATCCGAGCACATTGCCTTGGAGCTGAAATTGTTGGCGGATGTGGGGCTGGTGGGGTTGCCCAATGCGGGCAAATCGACCTTGCTTAAGGTGCTCACCGGGTCCAACGCTAAGGTGGCCGCTTATCCATTTAGTACATTGCGTCCCAATTTGGGTGTGTTGGAACACCATGGAATGGGCCGAATTATTGCCGATATTCCGGGTTTGGTGGAGGGCGCGGATAGTGGCGTTGGGTTGGGCAATGCGTTTTTGCGTCACGTGTCACGGACCCATATGCTCATTCATTTGGTGAGTGTTGCGTATCAAACCCCGGAGTCTTGTTTGAATAATTACACGATTGTGTTAAATGAATTGAGAAAGAGTGGTATTTTAGATCATGTGGGCCGTCGGGCGATGATCACGGTGTTGAGCCAAGTGGATGTGTTAGACACGGGGGCTGTGGATGACTTCGTTTTGGCGTTTACTCAGGCGGGGGTTGATGTGCATGTGATGTCATCCATTACACAATTGGGATTGTCTGAGCTAAAGCAATTCATTTGGGAGGCCTTTGAATGACCATTGTTGTCAAAGTGGGTAGTCGGGTATTAACAACGCCGGATGGCCAGCTCAATTTGAACCAAATGCGCCAATTGGTTGCCGATATTATGGCCTGTCAGCAGCGGGTATTAGAGCCAATCATACTGGTTACGTCCGGCGCCATTGTGTGTGGGTCTGTGGCACTCAAGTGTCCGGTGGATACATTGCCAGACAAGCAAGCGGCTGCAGCGGTTGGGCAAGGGCTACTGATGACAGAGTATCGACAGTTTTTTAGGGATTTTGGGGTTCAGGTTGCCCAAGTATTGGTGACTCATGACAGTTTTGAAGAGCCAGAAAAACGACGCAATGTTAAAAATACATTGGATGCATTGTTGGCCAAGCAGGTGGTACCAATTATCAATGAAAATGATACGGTATCTACGGCTGAAATTAATTTGGGGGATAATGATCAATTGGCGAGTTTAACCGCACGGTTGGTGGAGGCTAGTCAATTGGTTTTGCTTAGCGATGTGGATGGTGTCTATGGACCCAATGGGGATGTTGTTGCACAATTGGATAGCCGATCTGTTTCAATCGATAGCCTTGTGGATGATGCCAATCGGCGGGTATCCAATGGGGGCATGCGGTCAAAATTATTTGCAGCGTACGACGCTGTTGCGGCGGGGGTTTCAGTAACCATTGCCAATGGGACCACGCCCAATATCGTGGCACAGGTGATTGAGAATCGGGGTGTTGGAACCCAAGTTATTTAGGAGCGTTATATGGAAATCGAACAACAGTGTCAAATGGCTAAGCAGGCATCCGGAGCGATAGCGGCTTGTTCAACTGCGGATAAAAATGCAGCCTTACTTGCCATGGCGGATGCCTTGGATGGGGCGCATGCGGCCATTTTATTGGCCAATCATGCGGATATCCAGAATGGCCAATCCAGTGGCTTAAGCACGGCGTTGTTGGATCGGTTGAGACTCACAGAGGATCGGCTCCTGGGCGTGGCCAATAGTTTGCGCGATATTGTGGCGTTGCCGGATCCGGTTGGCCGTGTTGCTACAGGGTTTCGACGGCCCAACGGTCTTCAGATTATTCAACAATCCGTTCCCATTGGCGTTATTGGCATTATTTATGAAGCACGACCCAATGTGACTGTGGATGCGATTGGATTGGCGATTAAATCCGGGAACGCTGTGGTGTTGCGCGGCAGTCAATCGGCCAGTCATACCAATCGGGCGTTGGTGGATGTGTTGGTGGCGGCTGCGGCACCCTGGATTCCAGATGGTGCTGTGCAATTATTACAGGATACTAGCCGCGATGGCGTTAGTGTGTTTTTGGGGATGCGGGATTGTATTGATGTGATGATTCCACGGGGTGGTGCGGGCCTAATTCAACGGGTGGTTCACGAAGCAACCATGCCAACTATTGAGACCGGTGAAGGGGTGTGTCATGTGTATGTGGATGATCAGGCCAATGTGGACCAGGCCTTGGCTATTGTACTCAATGCCAAGACCCAACGCCCATCGGTGTGCAATGCGTGTGAAACCGTCTTGGTTCACGAGTCGTTGGCCCATTGGGTTCCCACGTTGGTGGGGGCGTTGGTCGAGCGTGGGGTCACCGTTCGGGGGTGCCCAGGCGTTCAAGCTTGTCATCAGCAAGTGGTTCCGGCGCAGGATTCGGATTGGGGCACGGAGTATTTGGATTTGATTGTGGCCATGAAGCTCGTTCCCAGTTGTGACGCAGCGATCCAGCATATTAATCACTATGGGTCCAAGCATTCGGAAGTGATTGTTAGCGATGCCTATGCGTCCATTACGGCGTTCACCAATCGTGTGGATGCTTCAGCGGTGTTGGTGAATGCGTCCAGTCGGTTTACCGATGGCGGCGAATTTGGATTTGGCACTGAAATGGGCATTTCAACGCAAAAGCTCCATGTTCGTGGACCGGTGGGTCTGCATCACTTAACAACCACAAAATATATCGTCTACGGCACGGGTCAGGTTCGTCAGTAAGCCTAAGATGTATATACATTTAAGTCAAAATTCGCTACACTAAGACCATGGAATCATCAACAGCAACAGAAATACAGCGGTGCCTAGAATCGCTGGCTTATATTCTTCAATTTAAAACCGAAGCCGAAGCGGAACATTTGCTTCGAACCGTTATGGACCAAGCCCATTTGTTAGGGTTGCCCATTAAAGTCACCAATACCCCGTATATTAATACAATCCCAGCCGATAAGCAGCCGGAGTACCCAGGGGACATTGAGTTGGAAACGCGATTGCAAAACATTATTCAATGGAATGCGATGGCCATGGTGGTTAAAGCCAATCGTGAAAACGATGGGATTGGGGGGCATATTTCCTCGTATGCATCCAGCGTGCATTTGTATGAAGTGGCATTTAACCATTTTTTCCGTGGATACGGGAAAAACCACAATGCAGACCAAGTGTATTTTCAAGGCCATGCCTCTCCGGGTATTTATGCACGAGCCTATGTTGAAGGCCGGTTGTCGGCCAAGCATTTGCATCACTTTCGCCAAGAGTTGGCCGATGGTGGCGGGCTGTCCAGTTACCCGCATCCGTATTTAATGCCCGACTTTTGGCAATTCCCCACTGTATCCATGGGACTTGGGCCCATTATGGCAATTTATCAGGCCCGGTTTAATCGATATTTAGTGGCCCGCGGTATTTTGTCTCAAGACGATAGCCGGGTGTGGTGTTTTATCGGCGATGGGGAAACCGGTGAACCAGAAACACTGGGGGCTTTGTTTATGGCGTCTCGGGAAAAATTAGACAATTTGATTTTTGTTGTGAACTGCAATTTGCAACGCTTGGATGGCCCGGTTAATGGAAACGGTAAAATTATTCAAGAACTGGAATCGGTGTTTAGTGGTGCTGGCTGGAACGTTATTAAACTCATCTGGGGCAGTGATTGGGATCCATTGTTGGCATCGGAGCAAAAAGAGACATTGGTAAAACTGTTAAATGAAACAGTCGATGGCCAATATCAAAAATACTCCGTTGCGCCTGGGAGCTATACTCGAAAACACTTTTTTGGTAAGTACCCAGAATTAGCGGAACTAGCCAATCAATTAACCGATCAACAGATTTTAGACATGCGGCGCGGGGGCCATGATCTGAACAAGATTTATGCCGCCTATCAGGCCGCTGTGTCTCATGAGGGACAGCCTACCGTTATTTTAGCTAAAACTGTCAAAGGATACGGGCTGGGTGAGGCGGGTGAAGGACGCAATATTTCCCACCAACAAAAAAAGATGAATGAAAAAGAGTTGCGGCAATTCAAAAAGTGGTTGAACATTCCGTTGGATGAAGATGAAGTAGCCAATGCCCCATTTTATAAGCCAGATCCAAACTCACCAGAAATTCAGTACTTATTAAAGCAACGGGAACAGTTGGGTGGGTTTTTGCCAGAACGCCGGACCCAAAAAACAGAATTTGCCTTGCCTGATGAAGCGGCATTTGACTCATTTTTTGGGGATTCTGGGGATTCAAAAATGTCCACAACGATGGCGTTTGTGCGCATTTTAACCATGTTGTTGAAAGACAAAACCATTGGGCGGTACATTGTACCAATTGTCCCGGATGAATGCCGGACATTTGGTATGGAGGCCTTGTTTCGGCAAATTGGTATTTACGCTTCAGAGGGTCAAAAGTATGAACCTGTTGACCGCGATTCGTTGTTGTATTACCGGGAAGCCAGTGATGGCCAAATGCTGGAAGAAGGTATCTCAGAAGCTGGGGGCATGGCCTCTTTCTTAGCATCCGGAACCAGTTACGCAACCCACGGAGTGACAACAATTCCATTTTATATTTATTATTCAATGTTTGGATTTCAACGGGTTGGGGATATGATGTGGTTAGCCGGTGATATTCGGGCCAAAGGCTTTTTGTTGGGCGGAACAGCCGGCCGAACAACGTTGAATGGGGAAGGCTTGCAGCATCAAGACGGCCATAGCCATCTAATTGCCAGTACGAATCCAGCCTGTGTGGCCTATGACCCATCATTTCGATTTGAAATTGCCGTGATGATTCAACAAGGCATGAAACGAATGTATGCCGATAATGAAGATTTGTTCTACTATATCACCGTTGGCAATGAAAACTATGCGATGCCCGCTCGGCCAGACTCTGCAAGCACCGATAGCATTATGCGGGGGCTTTATAAATTTAAGCCAGCGAGTGTTGCCGCCAAGACTCCAACCGGTCAGGCCCATTTGCTGGGCAGCGGGGCTATTATGCCATCGGTTTTGGATGCGCAATCGGTGTTAGAGTCTGAATACGGCATTCCCACCCATGTTTGGAGTGTCACCAGTTACCAACAATTGCGACGGGATGCTCTGGATGTCGAGCGACGCAATCGATTGAATCCCGAAGCAGAGCCCGAGACGCCCTATGTTCAACGCTGTTTTGAGCATGAAACCGGGGTGTTTATTGCGGCATCGGATAATATGAAAGTGGTATCGGATCAAATTTCTGCTTGGGTACCCGGGGGCTTAACCAGCTTGGGTACCGATGGGTTTGGCCGCAGCGATACCCGGGAACAGTTGAGACGATTTTTTGAAGTCGATACTGGGTTTATTGTGTACACAACGGTGTATACGTTGTATCGGCGTGGTGATGTATCGGTGGATTTAGTCAAAAAAGCGATGGCACAATACGCCATTGATCCAAATAAAACGTATGGGAGAACAGTAATCTAATGGATATCAAAATTCCGTTTCTAGGTGATGGCATTGAGTCAGCCAATATATTAAGCATCGGGGTTCAACCCGGGGACACAGTCGCTGTGGATGATGTGATTTTGGAGCTTGAAACCGACAAAGCCGTTGCACCGGTTCCAGCGACTAGTGCTGGTACGGTGGATTCTATATCTGTAGCTGTCGGCGATGTGGTGCGTGAAGGCCAAGTGATTGGCCAATTATCCGGTGGTAGCACTGGCGCAACCGCGCCCGCTACCGCG
>Ga0181566_10003633_pt1 | contig 12659 bp, 15 predicted proteins | sample 101ome_15_FD_133762 | JGI IMG/M metagenome (GOLD analysis project Ga0181566, IMG submission 133762) | Coastal salt marsh microbial communities from the Groves Creek Marsh, Skidaway Island, Georgia - 101402AT metaG (megahit assembly) | ecosystem: Environmental > Aquatic > Marine > Intertidal... | reverse complement strand
CAGCCAGAGTGAGAGCGACGGCGTCAGTTTATCGGGTAGCAGCCGGCCGAGCTGTGTGATCGCTGACGCTCGCAGCATCGCGGTTTTGTTTTTATTGTTGGCCGTTTCAAGCAGCACGGCCGCAGCTCGCACGTCGCCGCGGGCCGCGGCATGGAAAGCGCGTGCCGGGTGGGTCCGTCTATCCGCGAATGTCACGCCCCAGTCAGTCAGGGACGAGTAGGCCCAGTTCGCACTTTGGTCAGTGTGGCATTGGTTGCAGGCATTAGGTGTCCCGGTGCTCACCGACAAATCAGGCCGTGGGATGCGCATGCTGTGATCCCGACGGGCATCGACGCCCATGTAGCGCTGGCTTGGCATATGGCAGTCCACACAGGCACTGCCGGCAGATGCAAGTTGATGCCGGTGGTGTGTGGGGTTGTCGTAGGTGCTAGCCATGTGGCACTGGGCGCAAACTCCGTTGCCCTCTATCACCAGTTGGTTGCTGTGGGGGTTGTGGCAGTTGGTGCAGACCACACCGGCTTGATACATTTTGCTCTGAATAAAAGAACCGTAGACGTAGACTTCGTCGCGGATTTGACCGTCGGGCCAGTAAAGCGGCTCCTCGATGATCGCAAGGCGGTGGGTATCAAGCAGTGGCTTACCTGGGTGGTACTCGCCCAAGGTGCCGCGCCGGGCGTGACAACGCGCGCAGGTATCAATCTGCTGGTTCGAGGTCAGCAGTTCACTGCGCTGTGCGATATCGGCACCCTCAGCCCATCGCCATTCACCTCTCGCCTTGAGGCTCATCGCAAACCCGGTTTGGACGGGAGACAGGGTCCCGGCGGCGGCCAGTGCGACGTGTTTGCTGCCCGGCCCATGACAGGCTTCGCAGCCGACATCGATTTGCGCGTAGTGGGTATCAAATTGGTCATTGGCAGCGTCGTAGCGCTTTTTGACGTCAGTGCTGTGGCACTCTGCGCAGCTGGTATTCCAGTTGAAGAACCCACCCGTCCAGTGCAATGGGTCTCCGGCCGCGATGTGCTCGTCTGGGTAGAGGTGGTACCAGCGCTGTCCACCCTCGCTCTCGGGTCGGCTATCCCAGGCGACTGAGAGCGCCTGCAAGCGGCCGTTACCAAGGGGCAGCAAGTATTGCTGCAGGGGCTCAACCCCAAAAACATACGCGACTGGATAAGTCTCAAGCTCGCCCGCGGCGTTATCGGTCTCGATGAAAAAGGCATCTCCCTCTCGAGAGAAGGTGGTGGTGACGTCGTAATACTTGAAGGTCGCGTCGTTGAAGTCCCCCAGCACTGTTTCAGCTGACGCTTCTTGCATCGCGAGGTCATGATGAGAGTCTCGCCAATCTGTCACCGCCTGCTCGTGGCAGCTGGCGCAAACCCCATTGCCCGTGTAAGACACCTCCTCAGTAACGCCGTTTGTTGCAAACAACAGGCCGATCAGTAGGGCGGCAAATCTGCGGAGCGGGGTAGCAGGCGCGGTGCCATGCATCTGATTTTCGATGCCGCGCTTGGCAATAGGGTGGTAAAGGCCTTGCCACGCTATCGCTACGCGTTTCACGTCACCCATTCCCGCCATGAATTTTGCGGCTTGAGGCTGCTCACTGGGCAAACCCTGATGAGTGTGGTGCGCCGGGATGTTGACCCCCATTGTTGGCATCAGCAAAGCTCGCTGTTGATGGTGTTGAAGGACGGATCTGTTGTGTCTGCCGCCAGTTTATTACAGAGCGCGTGCTTCACGCTGGCAAGATGTGCGCTAATTTGCGGCTCAATCTGTGTGCTACTTTGCCGCGATAGGGGCGCTAAACCGTTTTTTAATGCAATCGCACGGCAGATTGGTACGAGGAGCCAATCGCTGTGTCACAATTCTCATATGGCTTTTTAAGGCCCACTGGCAGTAGTGTTTTGGCGAGGCTGAGTCGCGATTTTTAAAGGGAGAACGCAGCATGCATGTTGGCATTTTGCGCACCGATTCGGTACGCCCCGAGTGGGTGCCGACCTACGGTGAGTACCCGGACATGTTTGAGCGATTGCTGTCTGCTGAAGACGACACACTCTCCTTCACAACTTGGAACGTAGAGGCGGGAGAGCTACCCGGTAGCGTGGAGGCGGCCGATGGCTTCTTGATTACCGGCAGTAAGAGCAGTGTGTACGACGACAAGGGCTGGATCCGAGCACTGGAGGGCTTTGTGCGTGAGTGCCACGCGGCACGGCGCAGAGTGATAGGCATCTGCTTTGGCCATCAACTGGTGGCGCAGGCGCTCGGTGGCTCGGTGGGCAAATCGGACAAGGGCTGGGGCGTGGGCGTCAATTGCTACAGTGTTGATCGAGAGGCCTTTGATTTGGCGGACGGTGAGCAATTTTGTCTGCTGGCCTCGCATCAAGACCAAGTGATGACGATGCCCCCCGGTGCTCAGCAGATCGCCACCAATGACCACTGTGAGACTGCCGGGATGACGGTGGGGGATCATATCCTGACCTTTCAAGGCCACCCAGAGTTTGTTCCTGACTACTCGCGGGAGATCATGAGGTTTCGGCACGAGCTGATCGGCGCCGAACGCGTTGCCGAGGGGATGGCAAGTTTCGAGGTGCGAGAGCACGAAGGCCCCCGCGTTGCGCGCTGGATACTCGCGTTTTTGCGCCGCCAGTAAATCTACCAGCTGCCCGTATTCGCCATGGATTCCCAGGGTTCCTGAACGGGTAACGCGTCGCCTGCTTGCAATAACTCAATCGAGATCCCGTCGGGGGATTTGATAAACGCCATGCGGCCGTCCCGGGGCGGACGATTCAGCGTCACACCTTTGTCCAAGAGCTGTTGGCAGGTCGCGTAGATATCCTCGACCTGATAGGCGAGATGCCCGAAATTCCGTCCGCCATCATAGGCTTCGGGGTCCCAGTTATAGGTGATCTCGACCAGCGGCGCCTGACGGGACCTCGCGGCCTCGAGATCTTGAGGTGCACTCAGGAACACCAAGGTGAATCGACCGGCTTCATTATCGTAGCGGTAAGCCTCAATCAGGCCGAGCTTGTCGACGAAAAAATCGAGGGTTTCCTCAAGATCAGTGGCGCGAATCATAGTGTGCAGGTAGCGCATGTTGGACTCCAGCAGGTCGTGACGCGTCATTTTATGCCAACCGCCCACCCCAATGCGAAGACTGCGATACACTGCGCCCCCTTTGCCTGCCTGTTCGTTGTGGAAGTCTGGATTTATGTGGTTTCGCGCTGTACGCCCCTACCGTTTACCCAACCGCCTTGGCATTGATGCCCAAGAGCTTGAGCGACGCCTGCAGTCGCGCACCTTCAGTCCCTGCACCCCGGCACAGCCGTCGAGCATGGGATGGGTGCCGGCTTTGGGCGACGATGCCTCAGCTTTAGTGCATGCGGCAGGACCCTACTGGCTGGTGCGCCTTAAGCGCGAGGAAAAACTTCTGCCTGCTGCGGTCGTGCGAGAGCAGGCCAACGAACGCTGTATGCAAATTGCCAAGGCGCAAGGGCGCAAGGTCAGTCGTCGAGAGCGTTTGGCGGTTGTCGACGAAGTCACGCAGGATCTTCTCCCCCGGGCGTTTTCGCGGTCGACGACAATCCGGGCGGTGATTGCAGATCCAGCAGGCTGGATATGGATTGATAACGCCAGCGCAGCCCGTTCGGAGGAGGTGCTGAACCATCTCCGCGAGGCGCTGGGTAATTTACCGGCCGTACTGCCGGATACCCAGAAGGCGCCAGCCCACGTGATGACGCAGTGGTTGTTGCATGGGGCGGTGCCCGATGAGATTGAATTGGCTGACGAGGCCGATTTTGCCGATCAGCGCGAGGACGGAAGCTCAGTCAAGGTGCGCGGCGTGCCGTTGGACAGCGAGGAGGTGCTTGCCCACTTGTCTACTGGGCATCAGGTCTCTCGGGTTGCGCTTGAGTGGGGTGCCCGCGTTGCTGCTGTTGTGGACAAGGATTTGACCCTGCGGCGTCTGAGGTTCAGCGATGCGATACGCGAAGCCAACGACGAGCTGGTTGAAGATCCGCTGGCGCGAGCCGATGCCGATTTTCTCATCATGTGTGAAATCCTCAGTGGACTGCAGTCGAGCCTGCTATCCGCATTTGGCGGTGTGGCTGAGTGAGTGATTTGAAGCCGGGCCGATACCGCCACTACAAGGGTGGCGAATACATGGTTTTGGGGATAGCACGTCACTCGGAGACGGAGGAATCTCTGGTGGTATACCGACCCGAATATGGTGAAAGGGCTTTATGGGTGAGGCCCTTGTCCATGTTTTCTGAGACGGTAGAGACTCATGAAGGCCCAGTCCCGCGATTTAGCCTCATCGAGCCCCAATCCTCGACGGATTAGTTGTCCACTCCCCAGGTCCTGCTCATCTCAATGTAGAGATAGGAGGCGGTCCAGGTAATTAAAACGAACCCTGTGAGCGCTTCCATGCCCGCGAGTAATCGCATGGGGCCGGTTGCGACAATGTCACCAAAGCCGACCGTGGTGAAAGCGGCGTAAGAAAAATACAGGTAGTCCGCCAAGGCACCCTCAAAATTGCCCTCCAAAACGCCGAATCCGGAACTCGCAGAAATCTGGTAAGCCACGGCGAAAATAGCGATCTCTACCGAGTGGGCAATGAGCGACATCAATACGCCATAAAGCAGGCGGAAGCGCGGGTAGCGGCCTATCAATTGCCCACCTGCGTTGAGACGCTTCAGCACCGCGTAGTGCACGACCGTGGCCAATATAACGGCGAGAAAAATCACGCCTAGATTCCCTACGTTTTCCCAAAAAGTATGATCTTGCATAGCCATCCCCCGTGCCGGACTACGTTACGTCATTCTCCGCAAGGGGTCTATCTGAGGCGCCTAGTACAGATCAGGTTCCGCATTGCAGTAGTGGACTTGCTTAGTCTATGGTCATGCTTTCATCAAGGAGATGGCTACATGTCACGTCGTCGTTTTGCCCACCTGTTAGTGTTCTTTTTGGCGCTGGTACCCAGCTTGGTATCGGCACAACCCCTGCCGAGTGGTCCCACGGCTTTTGTATTGATCGGGCGCCTGCATGCGCTCCCAGGAGAAGCCGAGAATGTCGTTGCGCTGTCGGCGGCGGTAGATGAAAAAGTGAAAACCGGCGAGCCCGGTATGTTGCTCCACACCTTCGATGCTGACCCCAACGATCCTCTGGGTTTTGTCTGGACTGAAGTCTATGAGAACAGCGAAGCGTTGATTTTTCATTTGAACAATGCGGACCTCGGAGCTTATTTGGCCGCGGTTTCCCCCTTGCTCGATGTATTCACCGTAGAGCTTTATGGTGCGGTCTCCGAGGACGCCGTGGCGGCATTGAGGGCGACCGGGACACCGACCACGCATTACCCCAACGTGCTGGGCTATGTGCGAGACCTCACTCCGTGAGCGAGGCCTCGCCCGAAACGCGGGGTGGCATTGATTGGGGTGCGCTCGCTCACGCCATAGCAGGTGTGTCAGCGGTCATATTGGGCGGCCTGATGTATACCCGGCCTTGGGCAAAAGATGTGTTCGCGCTACTGATGATGGTTGCCGCGGTGAGTGCGGTGTATTTTTCTTGGAAGCACTCCGCTTGGGTGACAGGCCACTGGCTGGCCATGGTGCCGGTGACAGGTGTGGCTGCCGGATATTTGGGATGGCAATGGGGCTTCACGCTTGCCTACGTAACGCTGTGGCTGGCTTTTCTCCATTTTGTTATTCGTGGTCTGCAGTCGTTACGTGGCGAGAAACCTGCTGATCAGGGCTGAGGCATGCATCTAGCAATCGTCAGCGCATCTGACCCGGGAGGAAAGTGGGATGAGACAGACCGTTGATCAATTCTATGATGCGGTGCGAACGGGTAATGTACCGGCTTTAGAGGCTCTGATTGCTGCAGATTTTTGTCTGATTTGCCCCGCTCAGAGTAACGTCTTGTCGGGAGTTTATCGGGGCAAAAACCGATTCTTCGAAGACGTGCTACCCCAGGTATTTGGGTGCGTAAACCCCGAAGAGATCAGCTTTTGCGCGCAGCATCAGATCGTTGCGGAAGCGGGGGAGGTGGTCGTTGCCGTTGCGCAGAATGATGGCGTGGCCCTTACCGGTAACCGGTACGACCAGATTTACCTTCATATCTTCAAGATCCGCGAGGGGCAGATTGTTGCGCTTATCGAGGGGTTTGATACGGCGCTGGCAAACCATGCGCTGTGGGGGGCGTCTGATCCGCTGATACCTGATGAGGCGGCAACGCTATCTAACCTCAGTCATTTTTTGGGCGCTTGAGTTGGCGCTACACCGTTTTTTCCTTGCGCGCGGTTGCATGGGTTTTTGCTGTGCTGGCGACCGGGGGCTCTGCTCAACTGAAGAATATTCGCCCAAGGCCGTGCAAAAGCCTTGGCCTCAATAGCTGCAGCGCCTACTGAGCGCGAGAGCCCTCCAGCTTCTCACCAAGCCACTCGGCAGCCAGCGTTTTGTCACCCTCGCAGATCATCCAGTAAGGCTCTCCACTCCACGAGCTCCCGGTGGCCAAGTGCTCAATAAATGCCTCTGCGGAGTCAGCGTATCGCTTGCCCCGAGAATACTTTAGCTCAAGGTGCTCAGCCGCCCTATCGGCTGGGTATCGCGTGCCATTACGATCAAACTCGCAGCCGCTGTCGCGAACGGCCCAAATCAGCGACCTGATTTCTGCTTCTGCGTCGGTGTTCCCATGCGTCTGAGAAATGGGGGCGGCGAGTAATATCAGTGTGAGGAAAACGCGGCTCATGGATCCTCGCGTCGAAAAGTGGCAAGCAGCGGGTTATGGTCTGAGGTGCTGACTGCTTTGGTTTCAGAGGACTGCCATGCCAAGCCCCGCACATAAAGATGATCCAGTGGTTTGCCGAATTGCGTGGTGCGGCGGTCAGGAGAGAAAGGGACAGGAATCAGTTTCAGTTCATCGGCGAGCGAATCGATAACACCCTGTCGCTTGTTACTCCAAGTATTCAAATCGCCCCCAAAGATGACGGGCCCTTCATGGGTGCGGATCAGCGCGGCGGCTTTGTTTATTTGTCCCTGATAGGCTTCAATACCGAAGCTGAAGTTCACCGCGTGGAGGTTAACGGTGAGCAGTGTGTCACCGCTGTCTGCGAGTGGGTAGAGGGTAACGCTGGTGGCCTTGGGGGTGCGCAACCAAGGCTCAGTTGCCAGCAGTTGGCAGTGCACAAGGTGGGGGACCCTTGCGAGAGTGACCACGCCTGTCTCGATTTCGTTCTGCACGTAACCCGGCACAAACGCCTCAAAAAGTGACTGCTCAATGACTGTCTGGGTTTTCTTGAGTGGCACGGCTTCCTGTAGAAAGATCAGATCGGACTTTTTGGCGAGGGCTGCAAATTCGGAGACCAGATCGGGATGCTGTGCTTTCTCCACATTCCAGTTCAGTAACGAAAAAGGTGCCTCTAGGCCATCGGTGCGCACCTGTTGTCGACCCAGTGAGAGCCCTTGCGCGCACGCTTCGGAGCGCTCAGCGGTGATGACCAATGGCCAATCTTGAGCCGCCTGACCGCAGCCTACCCAGACGGACAGTACTGTAGAGGCAATGACCCTTGCAGACAGTGGGCCGCCGAGGCGCTGTCCTTTTGAAGAGCGGTCTGACATCTCAGTCGTATTCAGGAGGTCTGTTGGGTGCCCCGAATGATCAATTCATGACGGGCAATTTTCCAGCCCTTGTCGGTGCGCAAAAAATTAGTCAGATAAGTCGCCCAAAGCGTAAACATGGCGCCATCGCCGTCTTTTATCACGTGGAGCGCCTGCACATCTGTTCTTGCAGAGGCGGTGTCACCGGACACGGTTGCCAGCTGTGGGCTCATCAAGTGTTGGGTCGCAGAAAAGGCCTCCAGCTGGCTTGCCACCGATGCAGTCCAAGTATCTGCGCCAGTGATTGTGGTCTCGCCAAAACCGACGATCTCCACGTCATCGGTAAAGCAGGCGCGATAACGCACCATGTCTCGGTCATCCACGGCCGCGGCATAAGAGAGCATCACGTCTTGAAGTTGTCTGCGATCGTTGGCGTCGCCCATATTCTTATCCTTGCTGCGTGCTTACAGCCTGCCCTCAATATAATCATCGATGCGCTCATGGTAGCGGCTGATGCGCCTTTCCTGCCCCGAGAGATAAGCGCCTTTAAAGCCGCGGGAACGCACCCCGCGCTGTTGGGTAATAAACACGGCGACATCGTCTTCTATTGCCGGGCCAATCGAGTCCTTGCCGCAGGTTAGCCATTTGACAGGTACATCTCCCGATCCATCTCCTGTTAGCGATTCGGTGGCGCTGGTGCCGTCGTCGAGCTCTGCAGCCACGCTGGCCGGGCTCGCATACCACCAGTTATCAAACAGGCACTGCTCCGGGTCGGTGGGGTGGGGGCGTGCGCGCAAAAAGTGAAAGCCGTCCGCCCACAATGACACGGCAAAATTCGGGAACAGCGTGTAGTGGAAGGCGTCGGTCAGTTGCTCGTCAGGGACCGCCGCGTAATGACTGTAGCCCTTGTGGGGGCCGAGTTCTCGCTTCGCTCGCTGCAGCGCCTCCCGCGTGTCCTCGGGCTTGCCTTTGAAATCGGCGGGATCGAGATCCCAATAGTCGAGCAATGACGCCAGCGGTTCTGTAATGTTGCCATCGGTATCGGTTACCCCAGCACCGTAGCCGCCTTTCATGACCATTCGTGCGTGACCCTCGTTGGCCAAATCAAACTGCGTTTCCTTGAAGTAGGTGTTGATGCCGCCGGCAATCGCGGTGCGGTCGGTAGAGGGCGTTGCGCCCATGTGTACCGTCGGCACGTGGTAGGACTCGTTGAAGTTGTCGAGCACCACCTTCCAGTTACAGGGCAGCCACATGCTGTTGGCCATCGTGCGTTGCCAGGTGCCGACCTCTCTGGCCTGCCACTCGTCCCAAATTGGCCCGAGGTAATCCCTTAAGGGTCCACAGTCGGGGTCCATATTGACCCAGATAAAACCCGCAAAAGTCTCACACTTGATTTCTGCCAGCCGCAATTTGCCGCAAGGATTGCCCTCGGGGAAATCCTCTTTGTCCGGTGCAAATTGCAGCGCGCCGTCGGGCAGAAACGCCCAGCTGTGATAGCGACACACGAACCGGCGCGGGTTGCTGCCTGTGGGGCCATCTACCAGCGGATTGCCCCGGTGCTGGCACACGTTATAGAACGCTTTGATGCTGTCATCTTGCTGACGCACCATCAGGATCTCTTCGCGACCCACGGGCTCCATCTGCCAATCGCCGGGCTCGGGGAGCTCAGTCTCTCGCCCCAGCAACAGCCAAACCCGTGTCCACATTCCCTCCCACTCCTGTTCCATAAAGTCGCGGGAGGTGTAGCGGGAGCCAGGGATGCTGTGCCCGCGGATGGTTTGCTCAGGCCAGGTGTCGAGGGTAGGTATGGGCGCATTCATCAAAGATGGCTCCGTCGGGCGGCGTTGGTTACCAGCCCCCCAGTTTACTGCGATCCGAATGAAACAAAAGAGCCGCTACCGGTTCCAGGGAGCCCGCTGGACACAGGTCTCAGCCGGGTGCAGCAGACGGTGGGGGAACGAAGCCTTGGTGATTACCAGCCAAACACGGAAGTGGCGTGGCCGAAGTAGCACATGCCGATGAAAGCAATGATGGCGCTGATCAGCGGTAGCCATTGCAATCCTGGGGCGACATTGGGGTCCCTCGCCAAGCCTAAATCGCCCGCGAGGCTGATGAGCCACATTGCGGCGCAACCCCAAAATCCCACTATTAACCAACTCATGGTCAGCGCGCCGGTGGCTTTGGCCTCACAGCTTGTGAGTGCGTTCCAGTAATACCAGGGGCGACCGCCATGTGGCGGCATCAAGGCTGACCAGCAGCCAGAGCGTTACTGGTATTGCCCAAACCAGATAATCCATGTCGGAGGCCTCGCGTGACTTCATAGCGTTTACGCGCTCTGTCGTAACTCAGATTCTCCTTGGACCCTTGTCCTGATGATGGGCCGATAACCAGCGTGAATTGCATTTGTCAGTCGATGTGTCTGACAAAATGGCACGCCCACAATCCAACTCAAGAATACGTTGTAAAGTGTCATTTTTACGGGAAAAAGTCCTGCAACGTTTTATTGATCTGACCTGATGGCCCTCCTATCTTGGGTGCTACAGAGCTACGAACCCCAAGATATAGGTGTTGAGTCCAAATCAAACAATGAGCTTATGCAGGGTGAACCAGGGCAGGCCGCGCGCGCGGAAAACGTTGATCGTGCTGGGTTTAGTGCTCTCCGCCATAATGGTGACAATCTCAGGATGTGCGCCGAGAGACGGTAAGGGGTTACTGGCGCAGACGCGCTGCGCCCAACTGGGCGACACCACATTGGCCAGCGGCGGCGAGCTGCTGACCCTCGTGAATCACATCAGAGCCAGGCTGGGACTGCCCGATTTTGTCGGTTCCTGGGAATTTGCAAGGGATGCGCTGTATCTGGGCATGTGCTTGGACCTGCTGACATCGGACGCCATCGCCTTTATTGAGCGCTACGAAAGAGCGCTGGTTGACTCTATCAGCGACACGCCACGAGCCGTGAAGGGGCTGCAAGTCGCCATTGACCCCACGATTACTCCCATTGATGTGCCCAGCCAAGGCTTTGAGGCCCTAATGAAGGACGACTCGCCGCCGTCGCTGGAAATTGTGGTTTCGATGATTACCGGCGCCGCTTTGCTGGGCGTTCTGTTTGCGTTACCTTACACCTTGCCACGGGTGGAGCAGGTTAACGAACGCAAACAGGTTCTGGCCAGAATGAAAGATCGCGCCTTCACGCCTCGCGAGCATGGCGAGAGCGGTGAACATACGTTTATGAACCTCGGCAGGCCGGTGGGATGTCTGTGGGAGCACGCAACCCGTACATTGTTAATTATCGCGTTCGCGGTGGGATTTCTGCTCTGGAGTGACAACGCTAGCGCGGAGTCAGATGTCATTTTCTTTTGTTGTGTTGTTTATCCGCTGTTGGCTTTGGGCTACGCCTCAGTCGAATTCATCAGTAGCTCCAACCGGTTCATTACCAACCACCGGGTCATTCAAAGCACGACGTTTTTTTTCCCGCGGGAAGACTTGTATTCTGACAGTGTCAGCGCGATGGAGGTTCGTCCGTCGATGTTTGGAATGCTGTTTGGTTACGGCACCTTAAGAATCTCGATGGGAGACCAGGTTTACAACATGCCGTACGTCAAAGACGCCAAAACGGTGAAGTCTACCTGGGAGAAACTCAGGGGCTAAACAGCGTGGGGCCTTGCAGGCGGTGAGCGCGAACAATCTCAGGATTTGAGCACTTTATTCATACACCGCCATGCAGTGCGTGGTGTGGCTACAGTTGGTCCTCCGATGCCACATAGGGCATCTCCACGACTTGCCCTTTGTGTAGGCTCAGTCGAGGCCTGCCGTATCCCTCTTTCACCATCATCTCAAGTAATGCGTTGTTGCGGATCGTCACTTGCAGCAATCCCAGAGGAATCATGCCGAGGGTGAAGCCGATCACGGCACCGAGCGCTACCGAGAGCACCTTGGAGTCGAGGTAGTCCGCCTGATAGCCCATCACCCCGCCTACGATGAGCGTCAGCCAGAGCCCGATCTCGACAACCCACGGGAAAATTTTACGCAACAAAAAAGACATGATCATGGCCAGTGGGTCCTCGGGGGGAGACCTATCCAGTAAAGGGCGAGCTAAACATAACCAAGGAAGTCCCTCTTCGCCAGAGCAATTTCTGTAATCTCAGCCCGCTATTCACCGTTCTTGTTGGTTGCGTGTATCCCGATGACCAAGGCCTGCCCTACTGCGGGTCTGATCCCGTTTTGCCCTGTTGTTGTCTGGGATATGACTTGATGAACAGGACTTGGGTCGTATTCACGTTTTCACGAATGTCCGAGGTCGTTTTGGAAAAATCCGCATACGCCGGGTGCGCAAGCAGCGCCTGCTGAATCTGCGCCAACTGGGTGAGTGTTGCGGCACCGACGTATACCGAGTTGGTGAACTTGTCATTGCCAAAGCCCGCAAGGTTGTTACCGTAGGAGCGGAGCGCAACATCCTGCGCCGCAGACGCCATCATTTTGGTAAAAGCCATTGCGTAGGTTTGCTGATGCTGGGGCTCCACTTTGATATCAAATTTTGCGAAAGCAAAATCCGCGGTCGAATCGCCCTCTGCCACCAGCGGGAAGCTCAGGTGTTCCATGGTAAATACCACGCCAGACTCTGCCAGCTCGGCTAAGAATGCAATCGCTGCCGGACAACTGCGGAAGATCTCGGCGGCCTCTTGTTGTGCTGCCGCGTCCCTGTAGGTGTTGAGGAAAAAATGCGTTGAGGGATCGCTGCCATTGAAAACTTGTTCTGCCAGCGCAACATCTGCGGGATACTGCTTGCCGCAATCCGAGGCATAGAATCTGTCTACAGCGGCCACCACGGCAGACGGATCCGGCGCCGAAAAGTAGTAAAACCCAAGATACTGTTGCGTTGGTGTATGGTCATCGGCCAGCCCGATAAGGGGTGCCACCAGTGCGAACAGCAACGTGCTTAGTCTCATCATGTTTATTCCCCTGATCGGTATCGACTCGCTGTTAATCATTGGATAGCGCGAGGTGATAAGCCGGCTTCAGCCGAGCAAGCCGCCGCCCCGACCCAATCATAACCCGAGGCGGTGTAGTCCGGGTCGT
>Ga0181566_10003599_pt1 | contig 12725 bp, 11 predicted proteins | sample 101ome_15_FD_133762 | JGI IMG/M metagenome (GOLD analysis project Ga0181566, IMG submission 133762) | Coastal salt marsh microbial communities from the Groves Creek Marsh, Skidaway Island, Georgia - 101402AT metaG (megahit assembly) | ecosystem: Environmental > Aquatic > Marine > Intertidal... | reverse complement strand
TCAGCTTGACCGAGTGCGCCAGGATCGCACCAGCGCATTCCGAGACTGGGCAGGGGCCAAAGATCATTCCTGTTTCCTTAAAACGGCCGTGATTTCCCCCAATATCGACAGGGCGATCTCAGAAGGACCGCTCGCCCCGATATCCAAGCCAACCGGCCCGTGGATGCGCGTGATTTCAGTATCAGAAAATCCAGCCGCCTGCAACCTTGCGACCCGAGCGGCATGGGTACGCTTTGATCCCAAAGCCCCGATATAAAACACCTCGGACCTCAACGCGGTATGCAAGGCGGGGTCGTCCAGCTTGGGATCATGGGTCAACAGGACCAAAGCCGTACGGGCATCGAGCCCGATCTGTTGCAACGCCTCATCCGGCCAATCGTGCATCAATTGCACTCCGGGAAACCGCGTATCCGAGGCGAAAGCCTCGCGCGGGTCCACCACCACAGGATCATATCCCACCACCCGCGCCATTGGCACCAGTGCCTGCGCGATATGAACCGCGCCAACCACGATCAACCGCAAGGGCGGATTGTGGATCGCCACGAAGCTTTCGCCATCCTCTTCCATGCCGGAACGATCCTGCCGGAAGCGCTCAGGGTACGCGTCCTCGCCGATGATCCGCCGTGAATTGCTTGCCAGATGAACCCGATACCCGATCGCGCGGCGTGCCTGACGGGCCGCCACAAGGGCTTCCAGATCGTCCACAGATAACCCCGCATCGCCGATCGGGTCCAACCAGATACGGATCGTTCCACCGCAGGCCAGTCCGACAGCAAAAGCATCTCCGTCAGACACGCCATATTCAAGCATCCGTGGCTGGCCGTCCGCGATCGCCTCTAGCGCCTCGGTCACAACAGCCCCCTCGACGCAACCACCAGACACCGAGCCTTCAATTTCCGCATCATAGCTGATCGCCAGCATCGAGCCGACACGCCGCGGCGCACTGCCCCAGGTTTCAACCACCGTTGCCAAAGCCGCGCCTTTACCAGCGCGAACCCAAGCCAGCGCCTGTTCCGGCATATTTTCAAACTGTGTCATCACAACATCCTCTGGTGCGAAACCGATATTGAGCCCGCCACGCTGAAGTTTCAACTCGGGCTGGTGACCTTTTTCAACCAATCCCGAAACGCGGCCAAGGCTGGGTAGTCAGCGCCGCCTTCCGGCCAGACAAGATAATACGCCCCGTCATGCACAGGCAGCGCGTCTGGCAGGGTCGCAAACCGGCCGTCCTCGATATCAGATTGAACAAGATACGTTGGCATCAATCCCACACCCAACCCCGCAAGAACAGCTTTGTGCATGGTCGCAAACTGGTCAACAACAAGCGCAGGCGCTTCAACATCCGCAATCCCGTGCGCGTCTAGCCACATGCGCCAAATAGATCGGCGGGTCTGTAGCTGCAATCGCGGCAATGCCGCCAGCTCTTGGGCGGTCATTCCCTGCTTGTACAACTCAGGCGACATGACCGGCAGAACTTCCTCGTCCCACAGCTTCAAGGCACCTGCATTCGGCCAATTGGCTTTGCCGTGATGAATCGCGCCATGAAAGTCTTCCGCCGCAAAGTCAAAAGGCTCGATCCGCGTGGCAAGATTCATGGTGATACCGGGATTGACGCGCAGGAACTCTGGCAACCGAGGTGCCAGCCAATGCGCTCCGAAAGCAGGCAAAATCGCTAGATTAAGTGCCCCGCCTTCGGGATTGGCCTGAAGCGCAATCGTGGCATTGCTGATCTGGTTCACCGCCCCACGCACTTGCTCAGCGTAGATCAATCCTTGCGGTGTCGGCACGACTCCGCGCCCTGATCTTTGCAACAGATCCACACCCAGAAGCTGCTCTAACTTCTTAATCTGTCTGCTGACTGCGCCCTGCGTCAGACTTAGCTCGTGTGCCGCCTCGGTGACCGAACCAAGCCGCGCCACGGCTTCAAAAGCGGTCAGCCATCCAATCGGGGGAATATGTCGTCTAGAAATGCTCATACATTCCATATTGTAATGTATTTATTCCATTTAGTCGATTTTTCTGTAAATCACATTCCTATATGGCCGCATAAACAGTTTTCAAAGGATGCCTCATGTCACTTCGCGCCAAAGACGCCCCGGACCTGTCCAGCTTTAACTGGGAAGACGCGCTGCGTCTGGAAACCCAACTGACCGAAGATGAACGGATGCTGCGCGATGCTGCCCGGCAGTTTGCGCAGGACGAGCTTCAGCCGCGTGTGATCAAAGCCTATGCCGAAGAAACCTCGGCGCCCGAGTTGTTCCCGTTGATGGGACAGGCTGGGCTGCTGGGCGTCACAGTGCCGGAAGAATACGGCGGACTAGGCGTGGGATACGTGGCCTATGGCCTGATCGCGCGCGAAATTGAGCGTGTTGACAGCGGCTATCGTTCAATGATGTCGGTGCAGTCGTCGTTGGTGATTTATCCGATTTATGCCTACGGTAGCGAAGAGCAACGCAAAAAATATCTGCCGGGCCTGTGCTCGGGCGAATTGATCGGCTGCTTTGGCCTGACCGAACCGGATGCGGGTTCTGACCCCGGAAGCATGAAAACCCGCGCCGAGAAAACCGATACCGGCTACAAGCTGACCGGCAACAAAATGTGGATTTCAAACGCTCCTTTTGCCGATGTTTTCGTGGTCTGGGCAAAGTCCGAAGCCCATGGCGGCAAAATCCGCGGCTTCGTTCTTGGAAAAGGCATGAAAGGTCTGAGTGCTCCGAAAATCGAAGGCAAGCAAAGCTTGCGCGCCTCGACGACCGGCGAAATCGTCATGGACGGTGTTGAAGTTGGCGAAGACGCACTGCTGCCAAACGTTAAAGGCCTGAAAGGTCCGTTCGGTTGTTTGAATCGTGCCCGCTATGGCATTTCTTGGGGCGTTCTGGGTGCTGCCGAATTCTGCTGGCACGCTGCGCGTCAGTACGGGTTGGACCGCAAGCAGTTCAACAAGCCCTTGGCGCAGACACAGCTGTTCCAGAAAAAACTGGCCGACATGCAGACCGAGATCACCTTGGGCCTGCAAGCCTCGCTTCAGGTGGGCCGCCTGATGGATGCCGCTGATGCCGCGCCAGAGATGATCAGCCTTGTGAAGCGCAACAACTGCGGCAAGGCTTTGGATATCGCCCGCCATGCACGCGACATGCACGGCGGCAACGGTATCTCGGAAGAGTTCCAGGTAATACGGCACATGATGAACCTTGAGACGGTGAACACCTACGAAGGCACGCATGACGTTCATGCGCTGATCCTGGGCCGCGCGCAGACTGGTCTGCAGGCGTTCTTTTAAAGGCTTCGGCGGGCGTTCGCCCGCCTTGTCAAAACCCCAGCTCAGGGCTGGGGTCTGACTGCCTTGGCTCAGTCGATATAACAAACCTCATCAAGCGTCATATCGTGATCGGCTGCCCATTCCTCTTCCAGTTCAAGCGCCTCTTCGACCAATTCCTGAAAACGTTCGGAATGCACTTCGGGAACATAATCCTCGCTTAGGAAATACCCGCAGTGCAACCGAAATTGCAGCAAGGCATTATAGTTCCAACTTTCCTCATCGGAAACAAACTCAAAGACCTGTTCCAGTGTCTGGGACATGATCTGCATGTACCAGTAAAACCCTTCGTACTAGAGATCCGTCAACGGCTCATCCCGCAAACCCGGCTTGGAATAAAGCGGGTTGTTAATCGAGATTTCCATGAAGTCGTAATAGGCTTGCTTGGCCTGCCGCTCGTTTTCGATTTTTGACTGGGTCACGTATTGGCCATAAGCGATGACAAATGCACCAATGGTGATCCCAGTGGCAATGATCCCACCCATCGTATCAATAGGGATGTGGTATTTCTTGAACCATTCAATCATGAATATTCCCTTTTCTAGGCAATGCCGGAAAAGCCTAACATGGAAATCATATTTGGCACCCCTGCATTGACCGCTCCCCCCTACACATGCAATTCTGACGCGAAGCGACAGACGCCTGATAAAAAGGCGCATCATGAGCAGTATATCGAGGCACAGATCATGCGGATAACCGCGGTCACATGCGTGAAAAACGAGGGGCCTTTCCTGCTGGAATGGATCGCCTACAACCGCCTGCTTGGCGTGACCGATTTTCTGTTTTACTCGAATGATTGCACCGATGGCACCGACGCCCTGCTGGACGCCATGGCAGACTACCGAGTGGTTCACCTGCCCAATCCCGCCAAGGGCCGCAATTACCAGATGGAGGCGCTAAAGGATTCCGCCCATCAGGCCGTTGTCAAACAGGCCGCCTGGATATGGATCGCCGACGTGGACGAGTTCCTGAATATCCACACTGGCGACCACTCAATCCCCAGCTTGATCAACGCTTGCGGCAATCCTCATGCAATCAGCGTCACCTTTCAGTTTATGGCCAACAGCGGCGTTGACGCCTTCGCGGATCGGCCGGTAATCGAACAGTTCAATCGCACCCATAACCCTGACATCTGGTGCGGTGAGCTTGCGCAAGAAGTTAAAACCCTGATCCGCAGCGACTTTCCATTGAAGTACTATGGCGCGCACCGTCCGTTTTTCCCCGACAATCTGGACAAATCGCAACGCCCCGACTGGAAGGATGGATCGGGAAACGAAGTGCAGCACCGCTTTAAGATCGCCGCCAACAAACGACGCATCCGCAAATTTCCCGCCAAAGGCGCACGTGAACTGGCAACTCTGAACCACTACGCCTTGCGATCTCTTGATAGCTATCTGGTTAAAAACGACCGCGGTGATGTGAACCGAGAAAACCGTAATTTCGACGACACCTACTGGCGCGAGCGCAATGACCAGTCGTGGGAAGACACCTCGATCCATCGCTACCTTCCAAAACTTACCGAAGCGCTTGCGGCCATGAAAGCCGATCCGAAAATCGGCACCCTGCACGAAGCCGCCGTTGCCGCGCACCGCAAAACCCGCGACCGATTGTGAACGGATGAGGCGTATGTTTCGCTACGCGACCGGCTCAAGCGCCTTCCAACCATCCCACCGAAAGAGCTAGAGTTGATCGCCATGCTAGAGAGGGTCGCATGAGAGACCTGAAAGTCATCAATCTAGGCCTTCCGAAATCAGGCACGACCACGTTGGGCGAGGCTCTGAAGCGCGCGGGCCTAAAGGTTGCCGACTGGCGCATCCGCCAAGGGCAAAGCTCAGACGATGCCCTGCGGCGGCAGTTTGTCGGCAAACTGATGTATGAAGGATATTTTGAAACCGGCGACCCGCTGGGGAAAATGTCCGAGTTTGACGCCTTCACCGAAATAGACATCGTTCGCAACGGTCTGAACCTTTGGCCTCAAACCCATTGGGGTTTTCTGAACGCCATCCGAACCCGCTATTCGGGCGCAAAATTCATCCTGACCCACCGCGACGCGGCGCAACTGTCCGACAGCATGGGCCGCTGGTCGAACCTTGGCCGCACGCGATTGCCCAACAACGCGATCCCCGGCTTGCCCGAAAGCTTCGGCAGCACCGATGCTGAGCGTATTCGCTGGATCGAAGGGCACTACGCATTCTGCCGTCGTGTGTTTGAAGCCGAAGACTGTTTTCTGGAATACGACATCGCCGACCCGCAGGCGCAGGAAAAGATCAGCGACTTTTTGGGCGTTAATTTGCCTTGGTGGGGCAAGGCCAATGAAAACACCCGCCGCCCGTCGGACGAAAGCGAGGACTAGTGCGTATCACCCTGCATATCGGCCCCGAAAGTCTGGGGGCAGAGCGCATTCAACAGGTGCTCTCCGATAAGGCTGACAACCTGTTGGGCAAGGGGGTGTTGTTCCCAAAATCACTGGGGGCCAAGAACCACACACGCCTGTTCATGGCGATCACTGACCCCGCCCATATTGACGTGCTGCGCTTCAACCGTGGTTTCATCACCGCGCAAAAACAGCAATTGCTGCGCGAAAAAATCGCGCAAGACCTGCACAACGAAATCGCCCGCTCGGTTCCGCAAAACGTGATCATCACGGCGTCTCAGCTTGGCAGCGCGCTGGTGCGTCCATCCGAAATGGAGCGTCTGAAAACCTTTCTGACCCGCTACACAGACGACATCCGCATCATAGCCTATGTGCAGGAACAGTCGCAGGTTCTGGCCCGTCACTATGCCAAACAAGTGCTCGAGGGGCGGGTCGCCTCGTTGTCCACCGAGCTTGCCTTGGCAGAGACCGACAATTGGTGGCACGACGCATTGGCCCAGCGCCCTGCCCCGCAACCCGCCAAGTCGATCTTTTCCGAGGTGCAAGCCCCTCCGCACTGGCTGGACTACGCAGCACTTGTCAAACACTGGGAAGGCACGTTCGGCAATGGCTCGGTCACGCTGCGCCCCTATGACGAAGAGCTGTTTAACGCGGAGAGCTTCACAGATGAATTATGCACGGCTTTCGGCATCGACGGTTCAATTGGCAAGGCAGATCCCGCCAGCCCAACCCTTGAACTGCCCGAAGCACACCTGACCCGCGCCCGCCGTTTGAATATCGAACTGATCAAACTTACCAAACTTGGCCGCATCATCCCGCGCAAGCTGTGGCGCAATCTGATTAACGACGTCGCTGTAGATGGGCCCCCTTTGAACCCAGCCAGCCTATCGGAAATTTCAGCGACCTTTGCGGAACAGAACATCCGCCTGCTTGATCAGCACCCCGCCCTGACCCAACAGGCCATGACGCCACCCGCAGCCATTGACGACTGGAAAGAGGCCGATCCGAAATTCGGCTATCGGGCAACGCAGTATCTTTTGTCCTTCATGTTCCGCATCGACAAGGCCACGAAAGAGGAAACCCAAAAGGCAAAGGATCTGGCGCAGACGAGTGCGGAGTCCACACCCGCCGCTGCAGAACCAGTCTCGGACGGCTTAACGCCCACTGCTCGTGAACTGATGCCCGATCTGGCGAAAAAGAACTTTGCCATGCTGCAAACCAGCAGCTTCCGACCACACAACAAAATCGGCACCGTGGACGATGCTGCCGAAGCGCCGCCCTTCAGCCCGATGCCCACCCGCGCTTTGCCCGATGGTCGCACCGGAAATGTCATCGTCGGCTGCATGAAGAACGAAGCCCCCTATATCCTCGAATGGGTCGCCTATCACCGAGCCATTGGGGTCGATAACTTTCTGATCTACACCAATGATTGCAGCGACGGGACGAGCGAAATTCTGGACCGCCTGCAAGAGATGGGCATCCTGCAACAACGCAACAACGACAACTGGAAGGGAAACTCGCCCCAGCAATATGCGCTGAATCAGGCCCAGAAAGAGCCCTTTCTGATGAATGCCGACTGGATCATCCACATTGACTTGGATGAGTTCATGAACATCCGCATGGGCAACGGCACCCTGCCCGAATTTCTGGACGCCTTCCCCGATGTTACCAACGTCGCCATGACTTGGCGGTTGTTTGGCCATAATGGCGTGACCAGCCTGTCGGATGATTTTGTGATCGACCAGTTTGACGGGGCCGCCCCCAAGTTTTGCCCCAAGCCGCATACCGTCTGGGGCTTCAAGACCATGTTCAAGAACATCGGCGCCTACGAGAAAATCAGCTGCCACTGCCCGAACAAGCTGGACGACGCATTGCGCCCGCATGTGAAGTGGATCAACGGATCAGGCAAAGACATGACGAACGAGGCCGCCGACAAAGGCTGGCGCAGCTCGGTTAAATCTATCGGTTATGACCTGATTCAGCTGAACCACTACGCACTCCGTAGCGCCGAAAGCTATCTGGTTAAACGTCAACGCGGTCGCGCTCTGCACGTGGATCGCTCGATTGGCATCAACTATTGGATTCGCATGGACTGGTCGGACAACAAAGACCTGACCATCAAGCGCAATTTGCCCCGACTTCAGGCCGAGTATGATCGCCTGATGCAGGACGCCGAACTACGCAAATGGCACACCAAAGGCTGCGACTGGCACCGCGCCAAAGCGGATGAACTGCACGCCAACCCCGAGTTCGAAGACCTCTATCAGCAGGCCCTAAAGCTGAAGCTGACCGAAACCGAGCGGGTCGCTTATGCGCTGGCGCTGGATATGGACAATTAGATGAAAATCATTGCCATCCTGACCGTCCGCAACGAAGCCGCCTTTCTTCTGGAATGGCTCGCCCACCATCGCGCCGCCGGAGTGACGGACTTTCTGGTGTTTTCAAACGACTGCCAAGACGGCACAGACGACATGCTGGACCGTCTGGCGCAAATGGGCTGGCTGACACATGAACGCAATGACGGCCCCTATGACAAACGCGGTATCCAGTTCACAGCATTGAAGACCGCTGAAAAACACCCTTTGGTCGAAAAGGCCGACTGGCTGCTGCCACTGGATATTGATGAGTTCGTCAACATACACACGGGCGATCACACCCTGCCCGCCTTGATTGCTGCCCTGCCCGACGCAACGGCGATCTCGCTGACATGGAGGTTGTTTGGAAACAACGGTCAGGTCACCTATCAAGACACCCCCGTGACCGAAACCTTCACAGCCGCCGCCCCAACCGTGATGCATTGGCCTTGGCGCGCAGCTATGTTCAAAACGCTCTACCGCAATGACGGCACCTATAGAAAACTGGGGGGTCATCGCCCGCGCCAACCCGATGACGCCCGTTTGCCCAATGCCCGCTGGTTCGACGGGTCTGGTCGCGAGCTGGACGACCAGTTCAAAACCCGCCGGATATTTTCCAACTACGGTCAGGACAACTATCAACTGGCGCAGCTGAACCATTACCCATTGGGGGCGATGGAGAGCTACATCCTTAAAGCTCATCGGGGTCGCGCAGTGCATGACGACCATACGTTGGGTATGGATTACTGGGTCGAGCGGAACTTCAATACCGAAACCGACCTATCGGTTCACGCGCTGAAAGATCCCCGCACGGCAACCATGCAAGACCTGATGAACGACACCACCCTGCGATCGCTACACAACAAGGCAGTTTCATGGCGCCGTCAAACCTTTGAACAGCTTATGCTAGAAGAGCCGCACCGCGCGCTCTTCGCAAGATTGCTAATGACACCCCCAAGTCGCCCGATAACTCCTGAAAATGCTGATTTTCTAAGAAAATTCGGCTTGCGCGCATTGACGCAAGGTCAATCATAGCTGTTTGCATTTTTCTAAAAAGCCGCATTTTTTCTGCGCATTTCTGCCCGAATTGGAAACCATTCCCTGTCTTGAATACCCGTGTGTTCACGGAGATACGAAGGACGAGTGTGATGGTTCAGGATGCGTTTAATGAAAATCTCTCGGGTCTGAACAAAGACCAGTGGATTGGCAAACTGGAAGATTTGGCTGATGAAAGCGGCTATTTCGAACCACTGGGTGACATGCATTCAGTCGGTTTCTTCGACGAAGGCAAAACATTGCTTGTGTCGTTTGAAAACATCGACACCATACTGGATCGCCCTGATGCCCGCCCGATGGCGTACCACTTGATCGCCAAACACGGCTGGTCGGCGCTGACGCTTTTAAGCGACGGTGACACATGGTTCCGCACACCGCGCCTCTATGCCTATTTCGACCGACTTGTAGATGACGGCTTTTTTGAAGACTTTGATAACGTCGTTTTCTACGGCGAAGGGGCCGCAGGCTACGCTGCCGCGGCCTATTCCGTTGCAGCCCCCGGCGCCAAAGTGGTCGCACTGCGCCCGCAGGCCACGTTGGACCCAAGCATCGCCAATTGGGACAAGCGCTGTAAACACATGCGCCGCGTCGATTTCAGCGACCGCTACGGATATGCACCAGACATGATCGACGCCGCCGACACCGCCTATGTTTTTTTCGATCCGGAAATCGTCGAAGACGCGATGCACGCTGCGTTGTTCACCAAACCCAATGTGATCAAACTGCGCATGCGCCATCTGGGCTATCAGATGGAAAAACACCTGACCCAAATGCAAATCCTGCCCGAAATGATCTATGAGGCGGGCGAGGGCATTCTGGACGAAGACGTGTTTTACCGCGCCTACCGCATCCGCCGGCGGTATCTGCCCTATCTGCGCGGCATGCTCAGATATCTCGAATCAACCGGCCGCGATCACATGACGGCGCTTTACTGCCGCTCGGTCGTACGCCGCACCAATCTCCCCATGTTCAAGGCAAAACTGGATGCACTTGAAGCCAAGGGGGTTCAATTGCCCGAACCTATGACGATCCCCGCAGAATAAAGCGCAAAGAATCCCTCTGGATCGCGGAGCAGCATTCTAGTAATCGCTGCCCTATGAACCAAAGCCTCACGATAACCCGCCCTGATGACTGGCACCTGCACCTGCGCGATGGCGCGATGCTGCACGCGGTGCTGCCCGAAACCACCCGCCACTTCGCCCGCGCGATTGTGATGCCGAACCTGGTGCCGCCGGTGGTAACCGCCGCACAAGCCAGCGCCTACCGCGACCGGATCATGGCCGCCATGCCCGAAGGCGCGTCGTTCGAACCTTTGATGACCCTCTACCTGACGGAAAACACCGATCCCGATGATCTGGCTGCAGCGCATGCCTCGGGGCTGATCACCTCGGTGAAACTCTATCCCGCGGGCGCCACAACGAACTCGGCCTCGGGCGTATCGAAATTCGAAAACGTCCGCCACGTGCTGGACCGCATGGCCGAAATCGGCTGCCCACTATGCGTTCACGGTGAAGTCACCGACCCCGCTGTCGATATCTTCGACCGCGAGGCTGTATTCATCGACCGCGTTCTTGACCCGATCCGCAAAGCCACAACAGGCCTGAAGGTCATTATGGAGCACATCACCACCAAGGACGGCGTGGACTATGTGAAAACCAACGACACAAACCTTGGCGCGACTATTACGACCCACCACCTGATCATCAACCGCAACCACATTCTGGTTGGCGGGATCAAGCCACACTATTACTGCCTGCCTGTCGCCAAACGCGAGATCCACCGACTGGCCCTGCGCGAAGCTGCGACCAGCGGTGACAAGCGGTTCTTCCTGGGAACTGACAGCGCACCACACACAGACGCCAACAAAGAAACTGCCTGTGGCTGCGCGGGTTGCTTTACCGCAACGAACACCATGTCGATCCTTGCCCAAGTGTTTGAGGACGAAAACGCGCTGGACAAGCTGGAAGCCTTCGCGTCGCTGAACGGCCCCGCTTTTTACGGCTTGCCCGCCAACAGCGGCACTCTGACGTTGACCAAAGGCGATGCCGTCACATATCCCGCGAAAATCATCAGCGGCGAAGGCGAAGTCACCGTATTCGATCCCGGCTTCCCGCTGCATTGGAAAGTCACCTAACCGTTCTACCGCCCTTTGTTGGGCGTCATCATTACAAGAAACGCCCGCAATGGCGCGCCCGAGCCACAGAGGAAACCCGACATGATCCCCACCTCGTTCCCGACCAAAGCCGAAATTGCCCGCCTGACCGCGCGCATGCTTTTGGAAATCAAAGCCGTTCATTTCAACGCGGACGAACCGTTCATTCTGGCCTCGGGCCTGCCCAGCCCCACCTACATCGACTGCCGCAAGCTGATCTCATACCCACGCATCCGTAGCACGTTGATGGATTTTCTGACCGTCACCGTCATGCGCGACGCGGGTTTTGAAGCCTTCGACAACATTGCGGGCGGAGAAACTGCGGGTATCCCCTTTGGCGCTCTTGTCGCCGAACGTATGGGCCTGCCAATGACCTATGTCCGCAAAAAACCCAAAGGCTACGGCCGTAACGCCCGCATCGAAGGCGTGATGACCGAGGGCCAGCGCGTTTTGCTGGTCGAAGACCTGACCACCGATGGCGGATCTAAGCTGTCGTTCGTGGATGCGATTCGCGAAACCGGTGCGACCTGCCACGACACGGCAGTGATTTTCTATTACGGCATCTTCCCTGACACCGAAAAAAATCTGGGCGAGCATGGCGTCAAACTGCACCATCTCTGCACATGGTGGGACGTGCTGAAAGAGGCCAAACAGCAAAAAGCCTTTTCCGAAAGCACCTTGGCCGAAGTTGAAAGCTTCCTGAATGCTCCGCGTGCATGGCAAGACGCCCGCAAGTAAGCCCGCGTACAGAAACAAAAGCGATTAACCCCGTGTAAATATTTTTACGCGGGGTTCTTTTTGGGCTATACAAGATATCGTTAGCAATCAGGCAAAAACCACCAGATAATGCCGAAATCGGGTTATCCACAGGCTTTTGCACAGAAACATACAATTTGCCCCCGGGCCGCCTGATCCGCTATCAGGACCGCAAAAGGGACGGGACAAGATGAACGAGATTTCGGCATTCAATCCGGCAGGATCGGAAGCGGCGCAGACCTTGCCCGTTCCGCACTCGATCGAGGCGGAGCAGCAGCTTTTGGGCGCGATTCTGACCAACAACGATATCTTTGACCGCATTTCGTCCATTGTGCAGCCGCATCATTTCTACGAACCCGTGCATGCGCGCATATTCGAAACCGCGGCAGCGCGGATCGCCAAGAACAATCTGGCCTCGCCGGTGACACTCAAAGCGTTTCTGGAAGAGGACGAAGGTCTGAAGGAACTGGGCGGTCCTGCCTATCTGGTCCGACTGGCGGGGGCTGCCATTTCATCATTTGCGGCACGTGACTATGCCCAGATGATCTATGATATGGCGATCCGCCGCGAGTTGATTTCGGTCGGTAAAGACATCGCCGACAAAGCCCACCGCATGGACGTGACAAGCGAACCCAAAGAACAAATCGTCGAGGCGGAACAGAAGCTTTACCAACTGGCTGAACAGGGACAGGCCGACAGCGGTTTCCAATCCTTCCT
>Ga0181566_10003598_pt1 | contig 12732 bp, 12 predicted proteins | sample 101ome_15_FD_133762 | JGI IMG/M metagenome (GOLD analysis project Ga0181566, IMG submission 133762) | Coastal salt marsh microbial communities from the Groves Creek Marsh, Skidaway Island, Georgia - 101402AT metaG (megahit assembly) | ecosystem: Environmental > Aquatic > Marine > Intertidal... | reverse complement strand
TATCTTTTTTAGAACTAATAAGATTTCGTAACTTTTTAGTTTTAAAATCATAAAATAGCGCACCATGCTCATAGGCATGAAAACAATCGAGCCCTTTAAATTGTTTCTTCAAAAAGGCTTCTCCTCGCCCGCTCACAATCACAACTTGAGTCATGGGCAGCTCTGTTAATTTTTTTACGAGGTCATAGGTCTTTTGATCTATATTTGCCATTTCTGGATCAGAAACAATAGGCGATAAGGTTCCATCATAATCTAAAAATAAAACGGTTGGTCTTCCTTTGTATTTTTTTGTAATCCTCTTTACGTCGTCCACTGATGCAATTTTTTTTACTTCCACTATTTTCTCCACTTGATGCATATTAAGAGCACTCATAAAGGATTCAGCCCAGTTCGAGGCAGTATAATTTTTAAGATAATTATACATCACCTCATAACGCTCAAGGCGCTCGACTTGATCCATTGACACTGCTTGATATATTCTTTTACTTGTTGCCGCTATATTAAATGGATTAATACTTATGGCATGAGATAGGGTTGAAATAGCGCCAGCAAACTCACTAAGGAGCACAACCCCTGGATCAATTCCTTTTTGAGCAGCAATATATTCTAAACAAACAAGATTCATTCCATCTCTTTTACTAGCGACAAATAAAACCTGACTTGTTCGATAAAGGGCCATTAATTCGTGAGTTGAAACACTATTAAAAATATATTTAACCGGAGTGTAATTCAGGGTTCCAAATCGACCGTTAATCTCACCAGTCTTACTCTCGATTTTTTGTTTTAAGTCAGCATATTCAGGAACATCTATTCTACTAGGCACCGCGATTTGAATAAATTGAACTCTACCGATAAACTCGGGATAATCGATTAAAAATCGTTCAAAAGCTTCAAGCTTTAAATCAATGCCTTTAGTGTAATCAAGTCGATCAACTCCTAGAATTTTAATCATCTCTCCGTCTAGTGAGTATTTCTTTATTTCAGTAACTGTTTTTTTTGAAAGGGCTTTTTTATGAAAATCTTGGGTATCTATACTGACGGGAAAAACCCCTAGTTCTGTTTTGTTATACTGAGATCGGATCTCCATTTGCGTGCTATTGATGCCAAGAAAATTATAAACCGTGTTAACAAAATGCCTAAGGTAACTATAATCATGAAATCCAATCAAGTCTGAATGAAGCAATGCCGTTAGTATTTCTCTTCTTGGTGTCAATTGCCGATAGGTCTCTGAACTCGGCCACGGAACATGAAGGAAAAAACCAATTTTAATATTTTTTCTCTTTTTCTTTAAAAGCTTTGGGAGAAGAAAAAGATGAAAGTCATGAACCCAAACAACATCATCGTCTTTAAGAGTCTTGGCTAAGAAGTTGGCAAATTCTTGATTGACTTTTTTATAGGCATCATAATTATCTTGTTTGTATTTAACTCGTTGACTTTCATAATGGAGCATCGGCCACAAAACGTCGTTGGAGAAACCATTATAATATTTTTCGTATAACTCATTACTAATTTTAGGCCCGTCATATTTAATTCCATTCGGATCTTTAATAGACTTCACTTTGCTAATAGGTACTTCCTCCGGAATCGCACCAACCCAGAGCGTTTTCTCTCTACTTTTTATCCCTCTGATAGCAGTAACAAGCCCTCCTGAGCTCGGCTTCAATTCCTTTCGTTTAGAATCATACGAAAATGGTAACCTATTACTAACAATAATCCATCGTCCCACGCTGGCCCCTCTATTTTTTCCATCTATGATGAAGTGTCTCCTTAGTTTACTATTCTATTATGACAACTTCAAAACATCTTTATCCTTTTGGTATCATTGGTAACTGCTCCTTTATGAGCTACATCGACAATTCTGCGAATGTGGTTTGGCAATGCTGGCCTCACTTTGACTCAAGTTTTATTTTTGGTTCATTAGTCGATACAAACAAAGGTGGAAACTTCTCAATAACACCTACTGAGGAATTTACTTCCAAACAACAGTATCAAGAAAATACGAATGTCCTTGAAACGATATTTGAATCCAATAGTGGTACATTTAAGGTCATTGATTTCGCTCCTCGTTTTGAAAACTATGAACGAGTTCATAAGCCAATTGCCCTATACCGAAAAGTCGAAATTATTTCAGGTTCGCCAAGAATCAAAATTGTCTGCCGTCCTGTTGGCAAATATGGTGAAGTTCAAGCAGAGTGCCATGAAGGAAGTAATTCACTTAATTATTCAGGCCTTAAAGAAAAAGTGAGGTTAACGACAAATGCTTCATTAACAAAAATAATGAATGAACAGGACTTCGTCCTAACAGAAGATACCTATCTAGTTCTCACTTGGGGACAACCACTTGAGGCCCCCTTAAAGAGGACTTTTGAAGATTTTCTCGTGCGCACAAAAGAATATTGGCGTGGATGGGTTAGAAGAACCTCTATTCCTTCCATCTATCAAGATGAAGTTATTAGGTCCGCTTTATTACTTAAATTACATCAGTTTGAGGATACAGGAGCAATCATTGCAAGTGGAACAACTTCTCTACCGGAGTACCCAGGCACTGAGAGGAATTGGGACTATCGCTACTGCTGGATAAGGGACAGTTATTTTACGCTTACTGCCCTCATTAGGCTTGGCCATTTTCAAGAAGCTGAAAAATACGCAAATTGGATTCAAAATATAGTAGAAGATGAAAATTGCACTTTTCAACCCGTTTACAAAATTGATGGAAGTGCAGATCTAACAGAAAAAACCCTCCCACTTTCCGGCCATCAGGGAAATAAACCGGTCAGAATAGGTAATGGCGCCTATACTCAAAAACAATATGATGTATTTGGACAAATGATTCTCGCTCTTGAGCCTTTATACACGGACTCAAGAGTCAGAAAAGCTGGAGCTAGACCAAAAATTGAACTTATTCATCACATTATCGATCAAATCGATGGCGTGTTTGATAAACCTGATAGTGGTATCTGGGAATATAGAGGAAAGTTTCAACGGCATGCTTGCAGTTACCTATTTCATTGGGCCGGAGCACTTGCGGCCAAAAAAATTGCTCATCAATACAATGATAAAAGTCTCGAAGAGAAGGCCGCTAAATTATCTCAAAGAGCAGCTCATGAAATTGAGAAATGCTTCGATCATGAAATTGGTGCTTATGGCATGAGTCAAGAAAACAAAAATCTAAATGCCAGCGAGTTTTTATTAATCACTATGAAGTATCTGCGAAACCCAGAAAGAGGGAAAAATCACTTAGAAGCATTAGAAAAAGAATTAAAAGCTGCTGGAGATTTAATTTTTAGATATAGAGAGCATGATGATTTTGGTGAAACCCATGCAACATTTTTAATATGCAGTTTTTGGTACGCTGAAGCGCTCGCCGATTTGGGGCAAGTTGAAAAATCAAAAGAAGTTTTTGAGTCACTCTTGTCAAAATCAAATCATGTGGGAATTTATAGCGAAGATATCTGTCCGGAGGATTTTTCTCAATGGGGTAATATAGCTCAAACTTACAGTCATGTAGGTTTAATTATTACTGCGTTTAAACTAGATCGAAAAATAGACCTCCCCTCTTTTATGCTTTAATTTCTAAACCAGCCTTGATTTTTTAAGCAAAAAATTGATCCTCCAGACTTAAGAAATTCTGATGTATCAATACCGATGACTTTAAATCCCCTCATTTTACAGTCTGATTGTAGTTTTATTGCGCTCTTTTCTATTAAAATATGCTCTCCATCAGGACTATGTGCATTACAGGCCAAGTAATTTTTAGCCTCTAATTCATCAACCTCAATTAAATCAACGAAGTCATTTTTTAATTGGCTTATCGTCTCTTTTGAAAAAGCAGAGCGAACATACATGGCGGTATTTTTATTTATAATGGAAAGGCACGTATCCAAGTGATAAAATGTTGAATTGGTTAACATAATTTTTCTAATTGAATAATTTATTTTCTCATTAATTTCATCATATGAATTTGGGTCTGTTCTGAATCCATATCCACCAAAAAGTCTTTCTCCCGCATAATCCCATAAGAGATCTCCCATACTTTCAAACCCCGAATTCACTTGTATAGAATTTTCTAATTTTAAGAAACTTTTTAGATAGGCTACTTCTCCCCTTCTCTCTGGATGCTTCATTTGACTGAGAAATGTTTGAGTAGGAGTTGTAAAAAGCTGATTGGCCGCAAAAACCATATCAGGAAAACTTGAACTCCCTGGAACGACGATAACATTCATCCCCAAAGATTCGTAGGTTGATTTTAGTGTGCCCCATTGTTTCGCAGCGAGTGTTTTGTCAACTTTATTTTCCAGATTCATGTGATCATTGATCTGATAAACGACATCAAAATACTCAGGAGACACCATTAATAAATCTTTTGGGTAATTCATTTATTTTTTCCTTTGCCCGACGGAATTCATTTTTATAGAATACACGCTTAAAAAAATCGAATGCAACTCAAAATTAATGAGGAGATTGAGTGAAAACAGAATTAAGCCTGCAATTTATAGCCGAACTATCATCTAACCTTGGGATCCTGGCCGGACAAATTAATAAAACACTTGAATTATTGTTTGTCGAAAATTGTACGATTCCATTTATCTCTAGATATCGAAAGGAAGCAACTGGAGGGCTTGATGAAGTTCAGGTAAACAATATTAAAGAAGGATATGAAGAAATTCTGGAACGAGAAAAAAGAAGAGCTTTTATTTTAGAAACCATTGATGGAATGGGAAAACTTACTCCTGAATTAAAAAAGAAAATTGAAGCAGCAAGTAAGTTAAATCAACTCGAAGATATCTATGCACCTTATAAATCAAAAAGAAAAACCAAGGGCCAAAAAGCTGAGGAAGCAGGACTTCTTCCACTTGCAATCTACCTAAAAGAAACAAGAGACTCAAAAGAAGATGCTCTAAAAAAAGCACAAGAATTCATTAATAAAGATGCTGGGTATGCTACAGTAGAAAAAGCGATCGAGGGTGCTGGCCACATCATTATTGAAGAGATTTACAATAATATTGAACTTAAAGACGATCTTCGAGTTGATTACTGGAAAAATGCCGTCATTACATCTGAAAAAAGAAAAGAGGCTGAAAAGATTGAAGATTATCAAAAATATCAAGACTACTTTGAGTTCTCTCAAAACGTCAGTGATTTGAAAGATAAAAAATACGCTCACCGCTTTCTTGCTTTAAGGCGTGGAATGCTTCAAGAAGTATTAAAAGTAAGTGTTGAGGTTGATAAAGAAAAAATTATCGAACAAATATATAATCGTTTTTTTAGTGACAACTCTCCATCTCAAGAAGACTTTTTACGAACGTGTGCAAAGAAGGCTTTTTCTCTACATATTCATACTGGACTGGAACTAGAAATCAAAAGTGAGCTCAAAAAAGAGTCTGACGTAAGTGCAATCGATATTTTTGGAGTTAACTTAAAAAACCTTCTTCTTCAACCCTACCTTGGACAAAGAGCTGTCATGGGAATTGACCCAGGTGTAAGAACTGGTTGTAAGGTCGCGGTTATTGATAAAAATGGAGCCTTCATGGAAGATACCGTGATCTACCCACATGCTCCAAAAAATGACCTGGCCGGCACTGCTCACACCATAAAAACGCTTGTTGAGAAATATAATGTTGAGCACATCGCTATCGGTAATGGAACTTTTGGAAGAGAAACACTTCAAGTGGTCAAACAAACTCTTGCTCATTTTAAACTTAATAAAGTAAGCCCAATGCTCGTTAACGAAGACGGCGCTAGTATTTACTCTGCTAGTGACATCGCCAGAGAAGAATTTCCAAATCAAGACTTAACTGTTAGAGGCGCAATTAGCATTGCCAGGCGATTTCAGGACCCACTTGCCGAGCTAGTTAAAATTGATCCTAAATCAATTGGTGTTGGGCAGTATCAACATGATGTGAACCAAATTAAATTAAAAAAATCACTCGGCACGGTTGTTGAAAATTGCGTTAACTTTGTCGGTGTCGATTTAAACACTGCCAGCTATTCGCTTTTAAGCTTTATTTCTGGCATTGGACCTGCACTCGCAAAAAGTATTGTCAAAAAGAGAACACAGCTTGGTGGATTTAAGGTTCGTGAAGAACTCCTAGAAGTAACAAAATTTTCAAAAAAAGTTTTTGAACAATCTGCAGGGTTTCTTCGTATTTACGCAGGAGAAAATCCACTTGATCAAACCTCTATTCACCCAGAACGCTATCAAATTCTTCTTGATTGGTGTGCAAAAAATAATTTGAAAATTACTGACCTACTTGAAAATGAAGATAACATTAAACGACTTGAAACCTCTCACGATTTAAAGCAAGAAATTGGTGAATTTACCCACGCAGATATTTGTAAAGCGCTACGCGCGCCGGGACAAGACCCCAGAACTAAGTTTGAATCATTTTCATATCGAGAAGACCTTACAGATATAAATAACGTTAAATTGGGAGAATGGTACCCAGGACTTGTGACCAACATTACTCAATTTGGTGCATTTGTTGATTTAGGTATTAAAGAAAATGGTCTAGTTCATATCTCTCAAATGGCTGATCAATTTGTTTCCAACCCTCTTGATGTTTTAAAAGTGGGCCAAGAGGTAAAAGCGAAAGTTATTGAAGTTGATTTAGCCAGAAAGAGAATTGCTTTATCGCTTAAAACAGATGCAGAAGTTAATCATGATAAAGGCGTGTCTCGTCATCAAGGTGGCGGTCGTCGAAATGATCGATCTCAACACAATCAAAATAATGGTGGTGGCTACCGGCCACAACAGGCACCTAAGGGAAATAATCCATTTGCTGGATTAAAAGGACTCAATTTAAAAGGGCGCTAAACTAGCGCCCCATATTTTATTTTGAATAAAGTTTAAATTCGCCAACATTATTTATCGAATAAAAACAGCTCGTTTTTCCACCACTTCTTTCTTGTTTCTTAAATTTAATTTTAAGTGGGCCCTTACTCCACCCTCGAATATTTTTTAAAGCTAGTGAAACTCCATCTGGGCATGATGTATTTGAACCAGTTCTAATCGTGGGAGTTCCTCTAGATCTAGAAGTAGAAGGCGGACGACTAGATGAACTACCTCCTTGAGCAATTCCTCCTCCATATTTAACATTAGCAGTAGCAGGAGGAGCGCAAAATTGGTTAAATCGAAACAGATTTTGGACATTATAATCCATATTCGTTCCAGCGGATGCTGTTTGCTGAACAAACTTCTCGATCTCTTTCATGTGTTTTTTTCCATTAATTTCCATTTTATAATGCATGGCCTTTAAACATCTTGCTGCTCTTGATCTAATTGCACCATTTCCAATACCTGAGACATCACCATCTTTTCTCTAATGGCGGAATATTAATGAAAAAAATTTTAATTTATTAGTAATCTTTATAAAATTAGTGGCTTAGGAAATATTTTGGTATTAAAACTTATTGATACAACACTTTTTAAATTTTTTGCCACTACCACAAGAACATGGATCATTACGGCCAATTTTTGGGCCATCACGCTTTACTGGATCAAGACTTGCTGCATTGAAAAAGTACCAAGTTCCCTCATGCTTTTTAAATAAGCTTCGCTCTTTATGGGAAACCTCTTCACCTTTTGCTTCATAATTTGCAACAAAATCGACTAATCCTTCAACATCACCTGACTGACCTGCTTGCGTACCGAGAATCTCAAGGCCTTTCCAGTCAGAGTCTTTAGCCCAAACTTCAATTTCATCTTTATCAACAGAAGATCTTGTTTCTGGATGGTGAGTATCGACAATATAATCTATTTCATGTTTCACGAATGCACTATAGCGAGAACGCATGAGTTCTTCGGCGGTTGCTGGTGCTTTTTTACCTTTATGAAACGGGCCACAACAATCTTCATACTTTTTTTGGCTTGAACATGGACATTCCACTGAGATTTCTCCTAAAACAAGTTAACATTTAAGGCGAAATCCTAGCCGACAAAATGGAGTTACAAAAGTGTTTTTTAACCTAATTTTACTTTTTTCGATCCTTCTCCCACCTCTTTCCATGTCCTCAGAACTCGGACGAAACTGGATCCTAAATAAGGATCACTCTGAAATTATTTTTGAAATTCCCTACCTGAAATTTGGAAAAGTGACAGGTCGGTTTACTCAATTTAGAGGTCAAGTTACTTACGATAAAGATGAGACATTAATTGAGCGAATTTCGATTGTGATTTTTGCCGAATCCATAAATACAGGTAATAAACTCAGGGATGGACACCTCAAAGGCAAAGATTTTTTTGATGTGAAGAACTTCCCTAAAATTACATTTATCTCCAATGAAGTTTTACCAATAAGCCCAAACCGATTCAAGGCTTTAGGTGAACTTTCAATTCATGGAGTTACAAAGGATATAACATTTAAATTTAGACTGTCAGAATTAATAAAAGACACTTGGGGTAAACCAAGTATAATGGGCGAGTTTAACGGTATTCTTTCGCGAAAGGATTTTGGCCTGACTTGGAATAAGCTTATTGAAAATGAAGCTAATCTCGTTGGTGATGAAATATCTTTTTCGGGACAAGTCCAACTGCAATCAAGAAAGTCCCTCACCGATAGTAGCAAACACCTTATCCCTATCAATGCATCTCTTCGAAAAAGAAATAAAATCTTGCGGGGAGAAGAAACTCCCGACATTATCAAAAGAGATATTCTTAAACTTGATAAAAAAAACAACAAATTAAAAATGATAAATTCTCCTAAGAAGGTGGATTCATCCCATTCCTCAACTTGGTGGTTGGCATACTTTTCGATGGGATTAATCGGATTTTTTTCCATCATCACTTTAATGTTTCAGGGTAAACAATATTTTATTAATATTTTTAGCGCAGAATATGAGGAAACTGGGAAGTGGGGCTTTGTCTCTGATATTATTGTTTATTCAATTGGACTCATTTATGTTTGGGCCATGTGGGTTATTGGATTTTCAGTCTAAGGTTTAGACACTTTTATTAAAAATATTCACTAAGTTAATTTTAAATATGGAATAATACACTCAAATATTTGGCACATCATTTGCTCCGTCAAACTAAATATTAATTAGGGGGTTCAAATGACAAAGACAATTATCATAACAGGTATTTTATCCATTTTCTCGACTCTTCAAGTTCAGGCAAATACTCCATTTAGATGGTGTATGACCGAGCTAATTACCATAAGAGATCAAATTCAAACCATCTCTCCGGATGCAATTGAAATCGTCGATGGATATAATGATCTAGAATCAATTGAAAATGTTGATCAATGTGAAATGCAACTTTCAGAGGCAGAAGGCATACTCACCAAAGTTTGCCTTGACCGAGAAAAACTTAATATCTCTGAGGGATTTGAAGTTTATATTAATAAAGAATCACATGATGCTTGTAAATCAGTCTTAAAAGAATCATCATTTCAAAACGAAATTGAGAGATTCTCTGACACGGACCCTTCAATTAGATTAGAACACAGAAGCTCAAGTCTTGAAAATCAAGCAGTCGAAAAATAATAAATTAGTTTAAAAACTAAATTAACCTTACAAAATTTGAATAAAATCTAAAACCTAGGAAAATTTACTATTATTAACATTTTCCTAGGTTTAATTTATGAAAAAAGCAATCAGCACGTTGGCGATTTTATCGACATTTTCGTGTTTTTCCCAAGAATATATCGTCAGGTACGAAAATTCTAAAAAATCAGAAGTTCAATTAACTCTATCCAAATTTGGTGAAACTCAACCAATAAATGTCACCTTTGGCCACTTCCTTAAATTAAAAACTAATCAAACACTATCTTCAAAAAAACTATCCAGCCTACATGAGATCCCTGGAGTAAGGTATGTTGAGATCAATCAGGAGTATAAAACACAGGTTGAACCAGAAGAATTAGACCAAAAATTTGACCCAAAATTTTACCAGCAATGGGGCTTAAAAAATACCGGAACAAATAGTGGTAGCATTTTTAGGCCAGGAAAAAAAGGCGAGGACATCAATGCTGAAAAAGCATGGGAAGTCGAAATGGGAAGTGAGGATATTGTCGTCGCCGTCATTGATACAGGTATTGAAATTAACCATCCAGACCTTCGAGATAATATTTATATTAACGAAGCTGAACTAAACGGAACAGAAGGTATCGATGATGATGGTAATGGATATATTGATGATTACCAGGGATACAACTTTTATGGAAATACGACTGATGCAAATGATGACAATGGCCATGGCACCCATTGCGCGGGTGTAATCGGTGCAATTCATGACAACAACAAACAAATTAAAGGTGTCATGAAAAATGTTAAATTAATGCCAATTAAGTTTTTAAATGCAAAAGGTAGTGGAACACTAGAAGGAGCGATGCTCTCAATAGACTACGCAACGAAAATGAACGTTCATATTATGAGCAATTCTTGGGGTGGCGGAGGCTACTCAGAAGCATTAAAAGAAGCAATTAGTGCAGCAGAGGCAAAGGGCATTATTTTTACGGCTGCTGCAGGAAATTCACGAAATGATAATGATAAGTGGCCGTCCTATCCAGCAAGTTATGAGAATGAAAATATCATTTCAGTAGGAGCAATGGAACCAAATGGAACGAAAGCTAGTTATTCAAATTATGGAAAAACAACTGTAGATATATTTGCACCAGGTTCCAAGATAATTTCTACTTTCAAAGGAGGAAGAGTAAAGTCCCTGTCGGGCACCTCCATGGCGACTCCACATGTAAGTGGAATTGTTGGATTACTTTTGTCCATGAATCGTTCCATGAATGCCTCTGAAATTAGGAATATCCTGATTGAAACATCCGCAAAAAGTAGAAGTCTGGGAGACTACTCTATCGGTGGAAGAGTCGATGCCCATGCTGCACTAACAGCGAACTAACCACCAACTTTTTTAAAAGCGAGCTTTCGACTATCAAGAAAGCTCGCTACTTGTTCATACTTCTCTCCGTGAACTTCAATAAAATCATTTTTATAGGCGCCACCAACCCCAATTTTTTTCTTCAAATCCTTAGCTAACTTTTTGCACCAGGACTTATTATTCGGTAGTCCTTTAATTTCAATAACAGTTCGACCTTTACCTGAGGTTAATCGCCTAACCTCTAAGGTTAGTTTTGATTCATCAACCTCGACATCAACTTCCTTACTTTTGTTTTTGCGTAAATCACCATGTTCACTTGAATATACTAAATCATCTCCCACTACTCACCTAACTCTGTTGCAGTATCGTTTGCATAATCAATTAGCTCATCATCACTGAGATTAGCAAGTTTTTGGTAATGCGCTAGCTTCTCAGCATCATTCTCAAAATCAATTAACTCAACTAAAGCCCTTCTAGCTTCACTCACTGTCATTCTATTTTTGAAAATTTCTACGCACATGATACACATCTGTAAACCTCTCTTCTTATTTCAGACTTGTATATTATAACATGAATTAAATCGTTAACGTAATTCGTATGCCTGCAATATTACTTGTATTAGTTGAATGATATGAGGCCTTAATTTTTGTCTCGATTACCTCAGTGCTAAACCATCGATAAAACGATTTTCCAACGAAACCACCAATGGCAATACCAGGCTTAAGGTGAAACATTACTCCTAAGTAGCTGTACCAACGGTAGATATTATTTTTAGCAAAATTTAAGCCATAAAACATGTCCGTTTGCCAAAAATAAGAACGATAAAGTTTTGCGTCCTTATATTCAAAAAAAGTAAAAGAAGGATTTAACTGAAAGGTATTTTGTGAATTTAAAAAGTTATATTTAAACCCACTTTTAATATTAAATCGCCAATTTTTCCCCGGAAGAATTTCAAGCTTAGTTTTATAATTAAAACCTAAATACCACCAATTCACACCACGACTCTGAGTATCATTCCAGCTCCAACCATCCGTCACCTTTACCCAATCTTCATCAAATCTTTCTCCATATTTCTTCTCATAACCTAAATATAAATTTAAATGAGCGTTTAACTTATTTGATAACTCAAAATAAAATGACTGCGTTTTTCTTTTTTCTAATCGATTAAAATTCTCTAATGAGATCAAAAAAACCTTATTAGGCGATATTTTTTTATAAATGGTAGTCTGAATTTTGAATTCATCTCCAGAATGATCTAGTGGTATCTTGCCGGCATCAACATGAGCAGAAGCGATTAAAAATAGAAAACTAACGATTAAATATTTCACTTAATGTACTCCCCTCATATTCATAACCAACATTAAAAAAATAAAGAAAAAATAATATTAAAACTAATGCAAAAATCCATGACACGTTTAAATAAAAAAAGACATTGTTCAAATTTTTCATTTTTGATTCCAAATAAATTTTGCAGTTGTCATCAATTGAAAATCCCTTGTTAAAACAAAATCAGATTTATTGATTTCTTCTTTCGAACTACTAAAATAAATCTGCACAGACTTTTTCGATAATTCTCGCAATTGCTCGATTCGAGAACAACGGATTGAATCCAAAGAAGCTTCAATACAAACTAGGCCATATGGAATATCCAATAATTTTTTTTCAATTATAATTGCATCTTCAATTTCATCTTTAAAAATTTCAGCTTGAGAAAAGAAAGAAACAGATTGCTTAATTATACCTATCAATTTTGTAATTGGTTGATGCAATATAGCAAAATAGAGAAACATCGAAGCCAATTCTCCAAAGTCTTTCGTATTCGTAAAAATATAATAAAAAATAATTAATGTAGGTGAAACCTTAAAAATAAAAAATTTTGAAAACACCAAAACCGTTTCCATCCT